>Ga0163163_10006408_pt1 | contig 10284 bp, 17 predicted proteins | sample S65metaG_FD_119766 | JGI IMG/M metagenome (GOLD analysis project Ga0163163, IMG submission 119766) | Switchgrass rhizosphere microbial communities from Kellogg Biological Station, Michigan, USA - S6-5 metaG | ecosystem: Host-associated > Plants > Roots > Rhizosphere > Soil | place: USA... | reverse complement strand
GTGCCGGCACGTGTTCCGAATTGATCTATCAGCAAATAAACATCAAGATCATTTTTCATATCGGAAAAAACATCGTGTATCGCTTCTTCATCCGTTCCACTTCCATCCATTGCAGTGAAAAGTGTTTCAGCATATCCTTTCATCTGTGCCGGTGTGTATGTTGCCTTTTGCTGAAGGTCGGGTGGTAGATTTACGTTTTGCTTCAGGATATCCTGCGCCCCGGTTTGTGCAGTGGCCACATAGTCCTGCGCTTTTTTTTCAGGTGCGGACTTTACCACACTCTTATAAATTTTTCTGCCGGCCAGGGCTGTACCGGCCACGATCAAAACTTTTCCGCCAAGCGGAATTTTGTTCCAGGTATCTTTTAAACTCATCTGTATTGTGGTTTTGGTTTTGCACCTACGTACCCCACACCTTTTTGCAGATTAACAACCATAATACTTTTAGTTATTGATCCAGGCTTACAGTTGTCCAGGTCGTAAAACTTTTCCAATACGCGGAACATTTCACTTACCGAACTTGCCTTTTTCAATTCATCGTTTAGTTGTCTTTGCGCTGCCTTGTTCATGTTGGTACAATTAGGATCGATCTTTTGTTGGTACATTCCGTTCCGGAAAGGAACGGGGAAACTCTATTGCTTTTTGGGCAGGTGTTTATTCTTGGCCTTCTTCATTTTCTTCTTCCTCTTCTTCTTCACCCTCTTCCATCACTTCCGGATATAACGCTGCGTACACGTGTGGAAATTGTTTTTGCAATGCGCCCAGGTGTCCGAAAAAATCTTTGTCCGGAAGTCCTGAAACATACGCAACATATTCTTCCCACTGTTCACTGCCTGGCTCTGGGATATCCATTCCGCGCTGTTGGTTATTGCTAACAGCTTTTTTCTTCACGCCAGGCAATTCATATCCATGTTCAGCTAAAACCTTCGCCTGGTCAAGCTGTATTCTTTTTTCCTGAAGCGCAAAATAACGATCTGCGATTGCCGGCAAGTGCGGTGAAAATCCTTTAAAGAATTCTCCCAGGCCACCGAACAATTCACCTTCAGGTTCTTCATCCAACTGGTTTGACAAATCCCGGTTTGCATCTTCCAGGTTACGCAGCTGCGCGCGTACCGCTGTTAGTTCACCCTCTAACCTGGCTTTGTCCTGGATCAATGATTTACATTCTGCGCGAAGCTCCGCAGCTGAACGAATGTTATCAATAGCATATTCCAGGGAAAGCAAATTCGGTTCTTTCTCTTTTCCCTGTTCTTCGATCTTCACCGGAACAGGAATTTTATTTTTGTAATTCCCGACACCGATATAAAAAGTTTCACTGTGAACATTTTTCCCAAAGCGATCAGTGGCCTGAACACAATACACGCCAGGCTTCAGCACTGCCAACTTTCTTTTTATCTCTGCGACCTTTGGAGAAATCGGCTTCTTCGGTTTGTTGTAACCGACAATTATTTCCTGGTGATCCCCGGAAACAAGTCGCGCGTGCTTCGCACCGATCTTTTTTAATTCGGATTCTATTTCCGAAAACTTGTTGTAAATTTTTTCGTGATCTTCCATGCTTATGATGATTGTAAGTATTTGGTGTAATTCATATTTACAACTACGTATTCAATGTTCACCAGGGGATAGGTTTTAAATGCGCCCAGGACAAGCCCTTTATTTTTTGGATTGTTCAAAGCATTCGCTGCGTTCCCATCCACTTTAAATTGATCCCGGTATTCATTCGGAATAATTGTTGTGTCGTCAATCGGTGAAGTGAGTGGTAAATATTGCTGCGTGTTAAAAGCTGCATCGAAAATAATTTCCCTGGCAGTAAGCTGACCGGCTGCGCCCTGGCCATATCCTTCCGGGTTTGCAGCCTCCTGTGATCCTGCATTCAAAGTATTCATCGTAACAGCCCAGGCATCAACATCCGGAACACACATCACATCTATCTGCACATCATCGGTGTGAACCAGGTAACAATCCTTCGCGTAATATCCATTACAGTTGATTGAATACGGAACAGGATCACCAGACGTTCCAAATACTGTACCGTCAATAATTTCCAGTTTTTCCTGGATCACAAAATGATTCCTGGACTTTTGAGATCGAAAACTTAATTGGTGAGTTGACCTGGATAAAATTTGCGCCCTGGTCGCAGTTGCTGCATCCGTTCCATTTTGAAAAGGAAATTGCAAAGGAAAAGAAACAGTAAGCGGTGCATCAGCTGTAAAGGTTGGCTGTATTCCATTGAACGGAGTACCTGGTGCAGTTGTTGTAAAAACAAAAGCCAAAGTCTTCAGTGTAAACGGTGGATTGCTTACATCAATGATATCGACAGTCCAACCTAAAGCGAGAAGTGTAGTCAGTCCGGTTTGTACATTCACTAAAGTGGTCGGGATATCATTGAAGTCAACACCGGCATTGAATGATCCGTAAACACCGAAATCAAAAGTTCCTGTTCCACTTTCCACATCACCGAACTGCATCCAAAAACCACCTTGTGCCGGCTCTGCCGGTTCTGTGTCCGGGATATCCACAAAGTGCCAGTAATCGAAATGCGTAATAACTATAAATTGATTCCTGGGAACAAGTAAACGGCCAACAGCGCCACCACCGTAAACGAGTGTATGCGCCTGCGCTTTTCCTTTTTGGATCAGCTCAAGTAAGTTTCCTGGGATCATTTGTAAACGACTTCTAATTGTTCGTTAGTGTAACCGGCCAAACCTGTGATCGTAAGTTTGATATCATCCTGGCCGGACAAAGGACGATTCACTGCAAAATAATCCTGGTTAGTTGTTCCGAACCGCATGAAGCCCATGAAAACATTTTCAACAACAACTTCGTTATTGATCGTGAGCGTAAACAATCCAAAAGCATTATTCCAGGCAAGGCCATAAAAGAAACGCGCTGTTCCGGAAAGCTGAAGCGGAAAATCAGTCGGTGCAGTTCCACCTGAAAAAGCAAAACCTTTTCTTCGCACCTGGTCTTTTATAAAACGCTGCACATCTATTTTACTCATTCCTTTTTGTTGTCCTGGAAATTGCGGAACATTTATTTCCTGGGAAGGGTGGTCAATTATCTGCGAAGGAGCTTTCATAATAAGCTGACCGTTGCGATTCAAAATTTTCGAGGGAACACCGCGCACCAGGTTTGGCATTCTTCTTATCGTCATTTTTGGCATAGCATTTTTTTTAAAGTGAAAATGATAAAAGCAATTCACCTGGCCGCGAATGTTGGTACATTGCGATCCAGGTGAAAACTTTTCGGATTAATAATTTGTACGCGGATTCAGGATAGCACCCGGGCCCTCAATGTAACAACCTAACCACTGTGTGTGGCCGGCAACTGCCGGAACTGTTACAGTAGGAATTCGCAATGAACAAACGAATTCGATCAAAGGCTGTAAAGTAATATCGGTGTCCAGGTGAATGATATCTGAAGTAGCGTTCCACCCTTTCCAATTCCACTGCGCTTTTTGTTTTGAAAGCGGTGTCGGTTTTATAACGCGACTGTTTCCATTCATAAAAGTGAAATCACTTTTGTACAGACCAGGCAAACCGTATGCTGCAAAAGTTTGTTCGTCCAGAATTTCACCGGTAGCAGCCACCACCGACATCATCGTGAACCAAATTCTTTTTAGCACCATTCCTTCAGCAACCGGCAAACGGCCTTCCATCAAATTTGTAAATGGAAACGCGCGGTTCGCTGCGTTCTCAAAAAATCGGAATTCAGTTCCCTGTTGATTCAAACCGGTTGCGATCTGTAAGTGATCGTATGCAATAACGGAAGACCCCTGGCCATCGTCCAGGTTATTTCCGAATCGCTTTCCTTTTTGTGTTAGCACCTGTTGCGGTGTCGGTGTCTTACCTAAGTTATTGTTCAACATATTCGCACCATTCTTTGAAGGTGTCCTTAAATTTAATCGTCTCATTTTTTTTATTTTTAAGTGTTTAACATTTGTTGGTACATTCCGTTCCGGAAAGGAACGGGGAAACTCTATTTGCTTTTTGGGCAGTGCTTAGAAATGCGAAGAATTCACATATCGTGGGTACATATCCCGATCCTGGAATGATTCAGCAAGCGCATACGGTGAAGCGGAAAGATTCATTGCATCCCCCATTTCTTCCATATAATAGAACTCACCATCATCGGCCAACATCATCGGGTTACCATCTTCGTCCAGGGCATCCGGATATTCTTCCAGGGAATCATCATCGGCATAATCCACATCTTCCATCTCACCTAAACCGAAAACTTTTTTCCCGATCACTTGTCCCATTCTGTAACCATACGCACCACCTGCACCGGCAGCGATCCCTGGTTTGTCAAGTGCTGCACCTGCGATCAATGCAATGCCGGCAGCTGCACCGAATCGAAATAATTCACTTCCATCATCACCGATGAATCCATCAGCAACGGAGAACAAACCACCTCCGAGCATACCACCGGAAAATGCTTTTGCAGTTTTCTTAATTCCTTCGTGCGAAACTATTTCGCCCATGAATCCACGTTTGCGCCTACGTGCCTTTTTTCTGTGCGGACGGTTGGCTGAAAGTGCCTTTCCGGGTTTTCTTCTGCGCGCTTTTTTTCTTTTTGCCATTGTGTAATTTTTTTTAGTTTGATTTATGAGAAAAGGAGTAGGCGAGTGCTGCCAATCCCAATGCGCCTGCTCCGATCACATAAGGGTTGGTATAAAAAGGTTTTGTGTCGGTAGTCGTTCCACCACCGCCACCGCCTCCGGAATTATTATTTGAAGGTGGTGGATTTCCTGAATCAGTATCGCTACCGGTATCTGAAGAATCAGTTTTTCCCAGGACAGACTTTAAACCGTCAACAACTGCGCCCAGGACATTACCACCGCGACCTTCAGACTTTGCAGCTGCGCGCGCGCGGATCAATGCGTTCTTCGCATCTTTCTTTTGGTTCTTCATTTCCTTTTTTGTTGCGCGATCCTGTTTCCGTTTTTCCCTGTTGGCTTTCCGGGAAGCACGATCGTGCAAAAAATACCGTTCACTCATTCCCTGGTGAACTTCAGGTTGAAATGGGGCGAGCTGTTGCATCAATACGTTAAACTCATCATTCGGCAAATAGTCGAAATGATCTTCACGTATGTACACCCCTTTATCCAGTCCGGTTACATCTTTCGGAATGTATATAAATGGGTTTGCTTCATCTTCACCTTCGGCTAACATTAAGTACATAGCTTTGTTTTTTTGGTGAGTACTAATTGAAATTTATATTCCACTTTTCCCAGGGAACAGGAATTTCCTGGATATACTTATAACTGTCCCGTTCCTGGTTATACTTCTTATTCGTGAAGTCCAGTACTTCACGTTTGCCATTGCGATAAATAACTGTGTAAATATGTACCGGGTGCGAACGCTCGCGCCCGACCAGGGCGATATAAACATTATGCCATCCCAGGCAAATTGCTGAAGCGAGTGTTGAGATCGTGAAGCAATCACAATCACCTAAGCCTGGTGTTCCCCAAAAATCACCTAACAACATTGTCGGCATCGTTTGCAATAGCTCCGCATTTTTCGGATCGTTTTTGTAGATCAATCTTTTTTTCATCCAGGAATAAAACTGTTCCGGTGTTGTAACATTCCCAGGGATCACTGCACAAGCGAACGGAACGGATTCAATCACCTGCACCTTCAGGTAGCGCAGCGTTTCATTGAGGTCTTTGTATTTTTTCTTCAGGATCACCGCAGCAATTTTTTTACTTCAGACAAAAACGAAAGCAATGTTTTATCAATAACGAATTTATTTACCACGACCGGGCGAACACGCTTCCGGACTAATTTGATTTTTTTTTTAGGGAGTGCCGGCCTGTGCGGAACTAAAGCGTTCAGCATATCCTGGGTGATCTGACCAATCAATTTGAATTCCGCATTTATCGCATCCACTTCTTCAGCGGTACGCGGTTGCGCTAATAATTTTTCGCGCTGTTGGCGAACATTGGTAGGGGTAAATGGTGCAGAAAAATACTTCATTCCCTCAAAGAAAAGAAAATAAGGGGAATATCACAAAAGTGTTAGTACAAACGTAGCTTTTCCGCTCTAAAAAGAGCGGGGAAACTCTATTGCTTTTTGGGCAGGTATTTAAAGGATTCAGTAAAACGCTTTATCGCCTGGTCGCTCATAACGTGTTCAAAATTCAAGTTTTTTGAATTACAATTATTGCAGCACACCTTCGACATCGGAGTGCTGCCAGGAATCTGTGAAGGGTGGCCACAATCATTGCACCAGGCGTCCAGATATAATTCATCGTGGATCATTTGAATTTATATTTTAAAAACAGAAACTCCAAGCTACACATTCCAGGATCACCACGCATTAATCGTGTATCACCAACTGACCAATAAGCACGGGGAAGATAAATTTGATGGAATGTTCGCGAATCGACAGTCAAACAAAAAGGCAGATCACTTTCCCACTTATAACCGTCCGCAAAATAAGTTCCCGGAACACCATCCGGGTCTTGATAAAAATCGAAAGCATAATTTCTTGGCGTCTCCTCCATATTAGTACATTAGTTAGTACAAACGTACTAACATTTCCCGATATCGCAAATTTTATTTTTCAAACAATTTTAACTGCAAATTCGCATCGTATTGCGTAAAGTGCAGCATATATTGGAACTTTATTAACCCATCTTTATTGTGACCGCTGCGCTTTTCAAATTCTTCCTGGAATCGCTTCAGCTTGCCGGCATACCATTCTATCGCATTTATATTCATGGCCATTTCCTGCGCGATATCAGCATAATATTTTTGGCCACTGGCCAGGTAATACCAGTAATTTGTTTTTACTGCCTGTTTCACTCTGTACACTTCATTCACTTGCTGCGTACTCATTCGAGGTAATAACTTTGCGCCAATAGCATCCCAATCTATAAATTCAATTCGCTTCATCCTGGTCGTGTTGGTGTGCAGCTTGCTTTCTTCCAGGGCAACGAATTCAAAAAAGTTTTTCATGCAAGACCGGAACAGCGAAGCCAGGTATTCAAAATTATCCAGTTCCTTCCAATCGAAATCTGAAATTTTTTTTATCTCCTCATTCCGCAATTTCAATTCCAGGCGTTCGATATCTTCAGAAGTGTCCAGGCCACAATTTTCCCAATACTTTTTTATGTAACCTTTGTTTGACACTTCTAATTCCTCGCTCTTATTGTAGCCGGTTATCCACTTATTTGAAGATCGTGAACCAACATCGAAACCTTCCAGGATATTTTTTCCAGTCGTGTAGGAATGTACTTTTGCTTTTCCCAATTTTATTATTTGATCTTTCCGGAATGAATCAATCATTTGTAAAACCTTCACCCCGTCCAGGGCGATATCCACACGCGTAATATTCACCACCTCCCAACACATTTTTTTCAAAACATATTTCACATCATTCAACGCGCCCACTTCGTAAAGAACATTATTTTCAATTTGAAACTGGATAAGATCAGGCTTCAGCACTTCAGGTGATCGAGGGCAGCAGTGTACTTTTCCAAACAGCTTGCCGGCAAAATACATTTCGTAACTGTACTTAAATATTTTTGTGCCAAGCATTTTTTTAGCCAGGACAATTCTTCCCTGGTCGAATTCATATTTTTCCAGGGGCGAATCAATTTCTTTTCCTCCGATCAGTTGACCTTCACCTTCAGCGGTTTCAATTTCCGGCTTGAATGTAGCGACCAGGCTTCCGGAACACATCAGTTCGAGCCAATCCAGGTTAATTACGTGCTTTACTATCATAGGTTGAAAATTAGCGGTTTAAGTGAAAAGCTGTAAAGTTGACCCCCGTTATACCGAACGGGGGCAACTTTACGAACGTGTGCAAAAAAAAACAGCCAGGGACGATCTTATCTATTCCCTGGCTGTGTTGGGCATCTGCCCCTAAAAGTCCTGGTCTATCGGTTTCCAATCCATTCGACCAGGCGAAAAAGCGTTCAAAAATGCGATATAAGAAGCCCGTTTGTGCCTGGAGTACGTAGGCAGATACAGAGCAAAGATCGTGCTTTATAGAGGGGATTCTGTGGTATTTGAAGGGTTTTACAAGGATCATTGTGCATAAAATCTGTTAATCAGCACGCAAATATTGGGAATTTCCTGTGTATATTCGTGCAGTGAGTAGGTAAGTTATTCACTTACTTACTAACAAGGTTCTACTGTTAGTCAGCAACTACAAGAACAAAAGGCCAGGTGCGGGACACCTGGCCTTTCCTTTTCTCCCTGGCGCGTGTTGGTACATTCTTCCCGGATATCACAATGTACCAACACTTCCGGAAGATCCTGGCCGGGTGTACTAACAAACGAGATCCGGATTGTTAGTACATTTTATGATCATAACGTACCAACATACCTCAGCCGGCTTATATTTGCAGAAAAAAAACTCATGGTACTTTGGATTGACAAACAAAAATCGGATCGTGAAGGTTTCCGATGCTCACCACAATTTCAGGCCGTCCTGGAAGCGGTGAAGAAAAAAGACCTTACCGGTTACTGGAAACAACAGCGCAGCACTGCCGATCTTATGGAAGCTGCACTGTTCCTCTACGCAAAAAAATTCGGAATTGATCCGGAACACTACCCGAAAGCGAAGCCGGTGGTGAAAGCAGTGAAGAAAACAAAAAAGAAAGGCCGGAAATAACCGGCCTTTTTCCTGGAAACAAATTTCAAATTACAATCCCAGGGCTTTCTTCGCTTCAGCAGGGATATAACCAACCGAAGAATGATATACAACTTCATTTCCGTCCTCATCATCCACCAGGAACGCAATTACTTTCGGTGAATCGTTGTATCTGCGATCACCTTTCGGTATTGGCCTGGCCGTACTGAAGTCATATTGCGGTACATCTACTTTTTTTCCTTTCGCATTTGTTCCCTTCAGTGGTTTCACTTCATTAGAAGCAAGCGCGTTCTCCTCTTTCTTGTTACTACGTTTTTTTTTGGCCATGATTTTTGGTTTTAAAATTTACTTTCTATTTTTTATCGCAGCACTGGCCACCATACCGATTGAAAATATAGTAGGAATTGCGATCAGTGTTTGCGTTACTTCCGGAGAAAGGGAAACGGAAGTGTTAATTGTTGGAATCTCATAAGGGAACTGTAATTTTTTTGCACCTGGCTTACTGTAACCGATCAGATCAGTTACAAAAGAATCATCGGCCAGGTATGTTCTGCGAACAACCGGGACTTCGCGCAGCTGCCGGTGCGACTTTTTCTTTTTGCGCTTGCGCCTGGAAAGTAAACGGATCAGTTCAAACATTATGCTGCGTTTTTTATGCGATGCCGGTGAACCAGGTACAATGTACCAACAAGCGCAGCAGCTGCACCGGTTCCGATCAAAGCGTATTTAATAATTTTCTTTTTGCGAATAGGTTGTACAACTTGTTCCACCTTTTGCTGCACCGGTTTTGAATTTACGAAAGTGTAAAAGCCTGGTGCAGCATCCAGGGCTTTCTTATATCCCTCCTGGATAATTGCATTATTGAAATTCGTATTCCAACCTGCGTTAGCCTGGACAGCTGCTTTAACACCGGTGGCCAGGTCTTTGATATCTTCAATAGAATCCACACCGATCTTTTGCTTCAGCTTGCCGGTTTTTTCACCGGCTGCGAACACTTCAGAGAAATAATCACCCAGGGCATCAGCTGCGATAGGGAATTCATTTAAGCGATCCGGATTCCGCACCAGGTCAACGCCCAGGGAATCGGTTAAGTGTTGGTACGCGCTCTTAAAAGTCTCACCATTCAAACCCCGGCCACGATATTTATACCCATCACCATAAACAGCATTCCCGTACTTGCTGCCGTAGATATATTCATAAAAGTCAACATCATTTTTTTTGAGCGCAGTTAATTCTGTATCGGATAATTTTTTTAATGAAGAAAAAATTTCGCGCAGCCGGTCATTTGAAGTGCCGGCATAACTATATTCCGATTTTGGAACAAAGCCGGTTTCCTTCGCAACGGTTGCAAGGATGCCGGCAACAACATACGGATTAGTGATCCCGAATTTTGCCTGCGAATTAACTGCCTGTTGAATATTTTCTGCCGGAATTGCGACCATTAGAATCTGTAAGTGATCTTTGCTTTTGTTTTCAGGATATCATTTACCAGGCCGGTTACACCGTCACCATTTAACCAGGCTGCCAGGTCGGTCGGTGTCGATGAAGCGAACATTGAAGTGCCGGCACGTGTTCCGAATTGATCTATCAGCAAATAAACATCAAGATCATTTTTCATATCGGAAAAAACATCGTGTATCGCTTCTTCATCCGTTCCACTTCCATCCATTGCAGTGAAAAGT
>Ga0163163_10006407_pt1 | contig 10284 bp, 6 predicted proteins | sample S65metaG_FD_119766 | JGI IMG/M metagenome (GOLD analysis project Ga0163163, IMG submission 119766) | Switchgrass rhizosphere microbial communities from Kellogg Biological Station, Michigan, USA - S6-5 metaG | ecosystem: Host-associated > Plants > Roots > Rhizosphere > Soil | place: USA: Michigan... | reverse complement strand
TGCTGGTCATGCTGGCGCTGCTCGCGGCGGCGGTGCTGTTCGTCGCCTGCGCCAACGTCGCGGGACTGCTCACGAGCCGGTCACCGGTGCGCGCGCGCGAAATCGCGCTCCGCCTGGCCATCGGCGCAGGACGGCCGCGGATCATCCGTCAGCTGATCACGGAGAATGTGCTGATCGCGCTTCTGGGAGGCGTGCTGGGCCTGGGCGTCGGTTACGCGGGCGTCGCGCTGTTCCGGCAGGTGCAGATCCCGACGGATCTCCCGATCGTCGCCTCTTTCGACCTGGACCGGCGCGCCTTGTTGGTCAGTCTCGCGGTGGCGCTATTGAGTGCGGTGCTCTTCGGCCTCGCGCCGGCCATCCGCACGACCCGTACCGATCTGACGGCCGTGATGAGGGCGACCGACGCCGCCGGTGTCGCGCGAAGACGGTGGGGCCGTGCGGTGCTCGTGGGCGGGCAGGTGGCGGTCGCCGTGGTCCTCCTGGTCGTGGCGACCTTCGTGTATCGCGGCTTCCGTCGGCAGCTCTCCGCAGGACCCGGTTTTCGTACAGACCACCTGTTGATGATGAGTCTTTCGCCGGCCCAACTCCATTACACGCCCGGGGAAGCGAAGCGCTTCTTCGCGCGGCTGGCGGACGAGGCGCGGCGCCTGCCCGCCGTCGAGTCGGCCGCGTTGACACGCTACATGCCGATGGACGGTCTGCCGCCGTCGGTCACAATCGTGCCTGAGGGCTATCAGTTCCCGCCGGGCAAGGACAGCGTCGCGATTCCGCGGTCGCTCGTCGATGAAGGGTACTTCGACACGATCGGCCTGCCGATTCTCAAGGGACGCGGGTTCCGCGCGACCGATTCCGCCGACGCGCCGGCGGTGGCGGTGGTGAACGAAATGTTCGCGCAACGCTACTGGCCTGGACAGGATCCGATCGGCAAACGCTTTCGGGTCGACACGGCCCGGGGCCCGTGGGTGGAGATCGTCGGCGTGGCAAAGGCGAGCAAGTACGGCTTCGTCTTCGAGCCGCCTCTGGAGTTCGTCTATCTTCCGTATCGCCAGCGTCCTTCCGAGTCGATGTTTCTGCTCGTGCACGCGCTCGGCGACCCGGCGAGTCTGGCGACGCCGCTCAGGGACGCGGTTCGGAGACTCGACGCGAACATGCCTGTTTCGAACGTCCGCACGATGGAGGAGCTCTATCGGATGCGCAGCACGGTCGTCCTCGACGTGATCGTCAAGCTCGTCGCCGCTCTGGGCGCGATGGGACTGGTCCTCTCCATCGTGGGTCTCTACGGGCTGGTGGCCTACGCCGCCAGACGGCGAACCAAGGAAATCGGCATTCGAATGGCCATCGGCGCCAGCCAGTTCGATGTCGTGCGGATGGTGGTCAGGCAGGGGTTCGTGCTCGCGGTCACTGGTCTCGGCGTCGGTCTCCTGGCAAGCGCGGGAGCGGCCCGTGGCCTGAGGGCGGTCTTCCCCGGTGGCGCCGGCGGCGATGGACGCGCCGATCTGGTCACGTTTCCGCTGGTGGCGATGGTGGTGCTGGCGGTCACGCTGCTCGCGGCGTATGTGCCCGCGCGGCGCGCCTCACGCGTCAATCCGACCGACGCGCTCAGGCACGAATAGGACAGTCTTCAGTCGTCGGTCTCCGTCGGCAGGGCAGTCGACAATCTCAGTCGTCGCCGTGGCGGCCACGGCCGCGCAGCGACTTGACCTCGCTCCGCTGGCGTTTGGACTCCAGCCGTTTTTCTTTCGCGGCCCGCTTCGGCTTCGTCGGCCGCCGGGTCTTCGGGCGCCGCGAGGCGTGCTCGACCAGCGCCGCCAGCCTCGCGCGCGCGGCCTCTCGATTCATCGCCTGCGTGCGGTGCTCGCGGCTGTCGATCAGCAGCACGCCGTCGCCGGTCATGCGGCTGCCGGCCAGTACCATGAGCCGCTGTTTCACATCGGGCGGCAGCGACGAGGCGCCGACGTCGAAGCGGAGCTCCACTGCAGTCGACACCTTGTTGACGTTCTGTCCGCCGGGCCCGGAGGCGCGGACGAATCGCTCGTCCAGTTCGCGATCCTCGATGACGATGGCGTCGGTGATGCGGAGCATGCGGCTAGAGTGCTTTTCTCTTCTCTCTAGTGGCGCAGCCCTTCAGGGCTGCGAAGCCCGCAGGGCTAAAGCCCTGCGCCACGGTTGTGAAAAGCGCCATAAGGTCTTCTTTTTCGCCTGTCAGATTGCCGCGAACGCCAGCAGCGCCCAGCCGATGAGGAACAGCAGGCCGCCGATGGGCGTGACTGCTCCAAGGATCGTCACGCCGGTGACCGCGAGCAGGTAGAGGCTGCCTGAGAAGAACACGATGCCGGCGGCGAAGCACCAGCCGGCGCTTTGAATCAGCCAGCCGCTCATGCGGCCCATGATCCCGGACACCAGGATCAGCGCGAGCGCATGGTACATGTGGTACTGCACGCCGGTCTGGAAGACCGCCATCATGTCGGGCGACAGGCGGGCGCGCAGGCCGTGAGCCCCGAACGCACCGAGCGCGACCGCCAGAAACGCCGCTACCGCGCCCAGCAGCAGGAAAGTCTTGTCCATAGCCAACCATTCTAGTCCGTGCCCCGTCTATAGCCTTGGTGAATGTATCCACAGTGGCTATAGTTGAAGGCATGCTGCCACCCGCCACCTTCCATATCCTGCTCGCCCTGGCGGAAGAAGATCGCCACGGCTACGCCATCATCCAGGACGTCACCGCCCGCACGAACGGCGAACTGAAGCTCAGCGCCGGGACCCTGTACCGCTCCATTCAACGCATGCTCGAGCAGGGGCTTGTCGTCGAAACGCGCGACCGTCCTGCGCCGGAAGACGACGACGAGCGCCGGCGCTATTACCGGATCACGCCGGACGGGGCCGCGGCCGCCAGGGCCGAAGCGCGCCGGCTCGGGCAGCTGGTGAAGATGGCGCGCGCCGTCGGGTTCGCGACGGGGAAGATTTGAGAATGTGGGGAGCTGAGGATGTGAGGATCTACAACCTGCTGCTGCGCGTCTACCCGGCGTCGTTCCGGAACGAATACGCCGAGGAGATGCGCGCGATCTTTGCACGCCGGCTCCACGCAGCCGGGCCGCTGGGCGTCATCGGCCTCTGGCTCCAGACCATTCCTGAAGTGATCGGCAACGCGGCCATCGTGCACTGGGATTTGCTGCGGCAGGATCTGAGCTACACCGCGCGCATGCTGCGCCGCGCGCCGGGATTCGCGGGCACGGCGATCGCGATCGTCGCACTTGGGATCGGCGCGACGACGGCCGCCTTCTCGGTCACCGATTTCGTGCTGCTCCGGCCGTTGCCGTTCCCGCAGCCGGACCGCCTGGTGCGGCTGTACGAGAAGACGTCCGCGTATTCCCAGCTCGAGCTGTCGGCGGCGAACTATCGCGACTGGAAAGCGGGCAGCACCGTCTTCGAGAGCATCGGCCTGCACCACAGCGCGGCCGGCAACCTCGTCGGCATCGGAGAGCCGCAACGGGTCGGAGGTACGGCGGTTTCGTTCGACCTCTTTCCCACGCTGCGCGTTCAGCCGCTGATCGGCCGGCTGTTCACCGAGACCGACGACCGCGACGGCGCGCCGGGAACGATGATCCTGAGCTACCGGCTGTGGCAGACGCAGTTCGGCGGCGATCCGTCGATTGTCGGCCGGCAAGTGCTGCTCGACACCGAGTCGTTCACCGTCATCGGCGTGATGCCCCGGGCGTTTCGGTTCCCTGGGAGCGAGGTGCAGTACTGGACGCCGCTGCGCTTCAACGCCGAGATGTACGTGGACCGCAACGACAACTGGCACTATTCGGTCGGTCGGCTTCGCGACGGCGTCACGTTCGAGCAGGCACAGGCGGAAATGGACGTCCTGGCCGCGCGATCGAAGCAGCAGTTCCCGGCTGAGAACAAGGACGTCGGTGCGATCCTGACGCGCCTCGCCGACGACGGCGTGTCGCAGCAGGCGCGGCTGCTGCTCTACGCGCTGTCAGGTGCGGCGGCCTGCGTGCTCCTGATCGCCTGCGCCAACCTCGCCAACCTGCTGCTGGCGAGGGCACTCGAGCGGCGCCGCGAACTGGCCGTCCGTACCGCCATGGGCGCGGGGCGCGAGCGGATGGTGCGGCAACTGATCACCGAGAGCCTGCTGCTGGCAGCCGGCGGCGGTGCGCTCGGCGTGGCCATCGCCTACGGCTCGGTCCCGCTGCTGAACCGCCTCGTCCCGACCGCGCTTCCCCTTGCCAGCCAACCGACGGTGGACCTTCGCGTCCTGCTGTTCGCGATCGCGCTCACCATCGTCACCGGGCTGGCGTTCGGTCTGGCGCCGCTGCTGCGCATCGGTGGGGAAGCGGACCTCGGCGGCTTGCGCGAAGGCGCCCGGTCGGGCGGCGGCCAGAAGGAAGGCGTCCGCTCGACGCTGGTGGTGGTCGAAATCATGGCATCCGTCGTCCTGCTGGTGTCCGCCGGGCTGCTGCTCCGCGCGCTGTGGAACGTGCAGACGACCAATCCCGGGTTTCGATCGGAGAACGTCCTCACGCTGGGGACGCCGCTGCCGACGCCGCAATTCGACCGCGTGGTCACGCGCGACGCGTTCTACACGCGCGCGCTGTCGAGCATCCGCGCGATCCCTGGCGTGACGAACGCGGCGTTTGTCAGCCATCTGCCGATGGGGCGGATGAAGGGCGGGATCTGGCCGGTTTCGCTCGACGGTCGGCCGGTGAACCGCGCCGAGAACAAGAACGCGTTTCTCCGCTACGTCACGCCCGGCTTTCTCGCGACGCTCGGCATCCCCCTGATAACCGGGCGCGACACGGACGACTCCGACCGGCAGGATCGGCAGGCAATCGCCGTCGTCAGCGAATCGTTCCTGACGCGCTTCATGCCGACGGAAACGCCGGCGTCGGCGATCGGCCACCATTTCACGTTCGCGCTCCAGGAGCGGGTCATCGTCGGCGTGGCCGGCGAAGTGCGAATGCGCGGTCTGGAGCGGCGTCAGGAGCCGCAGGTCTATCTGCCGTTCCGGCAGGTCGCCGACGGCAACATCATCGGCTATATCCCCCGCTGGCTCGTCGTGCGCACGGCGTCGCAGCCGGTGGCGGTCGCTGCGCCGATCCGCTCGATCATCCGTCAGATCGAACCGACGCTGCCGGTCAATGACGTCGCGACCCTGACCGACGTGGTCGAGCGCGACACGGCGTCGCGCGCGGCGCAGGTGCGGGTGCTGGCAGCCTTCGCGGCGATCGCGTTCGTGCTGGCCGGCATCGGGATCCACGGCCTGTTGTCGTTTTCGGTCTCGCAGCGGGCACAGGAAATCGGCGTTCGCCTGGCGCTGGGCGCCCAATCGGGCGACATCCTGCGAATGGTGGTGCACCGGAGCGTCATGCTGACGGTGGCTGGGGTGATTCCTGGGGTCGCTCTCGCGTACGTCGCGGGGCGAAGCATGGACGCGCTGCTCGCCGGCGTCAAGCCGGCCGACGCGCCGACGATGATCGCTGCGGTCGGTCTCTCCGTCGTGATGACGCTGGTCGGCAGCGTGATGCCGACGTTGCGCGCGCTGCGTGTCGATCCGATCAGCGCGCTCCGAGCGGAATAGAACACTCGGCAGTCGGCAGCTCAGTACTCAGTCTCAGTCAGTCGGGAGGCGTCATGCTCAACGATCTGCGCATTTCCCTGCGCGGCCTGGTCCGCGCGCCGATGATGACGCTGACCATCATCGTCACCGTCGGCCTCGGCATCGGCGCGACGACGGTAATCTTCAGCGCGATTCAGGCGGCGCTGCTGCGGCCGCTGCCGTACGCGGATCCGGATCGGCTGGTGCGGATCTACACCGACGCGCCGCCGTACAAGTTCCGGTTCTCGGTCGCCGACTATCAGGCGCTGGACAAGGAGCAGACGCATTTCGAGCAGATCGGCGCCTACACCGATCGCGCGATGGCGTTCAGCGACGGCACCGTCGCCGAGCGCGTGCGTGGCCGCCAGGTGACCTGGACCTACTTCGCGACGCTCGGCATACGTCCGGCGATCGGCCGCGATTTCACCGCGAGCGACGGCCGGCCCGGAAATCCGCCGGCGGTGATCGTGTCGAACGGGTTCTGGCAACGGCGTCTCGGCGGGCGGCCGGAGGCGGTGGGGAAGCCGATTCGCCTGGACGGCGCCGACTACACGTTGGCGGGCGTCCTGCCGCCGAGCGTCGGGCCGCTCGAGCAGCGTCAGGAGTTCTTCGTCGCCGCGCAGCTGGCGCCGCCGCCGCGCAAGGGCCCGTTTCCCTGGATCGTCATCGGCCGCCTCCGCCAGGGCGCCGGTGAACGCGAGGCCGCCGGCGACGAACTGCGCGCCATCAACCGGCGGCTGTTTCCGATCTGGAAGACGTCATACCAGGACCAGAAGGCGACGTGGGGCTTGATGAGCCTGAAGACGCATGTCACCGGCGACGTGGGGACGGTGGCGGCGCTGTCGCTCGTCTCCGTGGCGCTGGTGTGGTTGATCGCCTGCGCCAACGCGTCGAACCTGCTGATCGCGCGCGTGACCAGCCGCCGCCGCGAGCTCGGCGTCCGCGCTGCGCTGGGTGCCTCACGGGCACGTGTCGTTCGTCATCTGCTGGCCGAGAGCGCGCTGCTCGCGGCCGGCGCCTCGGCGATGGGCATCGTGCTCGCGTGGCAGGGCGTCGGCGTCCTGCGCGACTTCGGCGCCGGATATTTTCCGCGCACGCAGGAGATCGCGCTCGACGGGACGGTGCTGGGCTTGCTGGCGGCGCTCACCGCGGCGAGCGTCGTCCTGTTCGGGGCGATTCCCGCGCTTTATGGCACTGGCGGACCGGTGGACGAGTCCCTGCGCTCGACGGGCCGCTCGTCGACCGGCACGGTCGCGGTGCGGCGGCTGCGGCGGATCCTGGTCGCCAGCCAGTTCGCGATCGCGACACCGCTGCTGATCGTCGCCGGCCTCCTGCTGGCGAGCCTCGACCAGCTGTCGCGCGTCGATCTTGGTTTCGACACGCACAACGTCCTGAGCGCGTCGATGTCGCTTCCGGCCGCGACGTATGTCGAGCCGGCGCGCGTCGAGGCATTCTGGACCGAGCTGCAGCGTCGCGCCGAAGCGCTGCCCGGCATCACGCGGGTCGGCTACGCCGACGGCATCCCGCCAAACTTCGTCGGCAACTTCAACAACTTCGATCTCGAGGACTCGCCGACGCCGGCGGGGCAGTCGCAGCCGGTGACCGCGTGGGTCGCCGTGACGCCGGAATACTTCCGCCTCCTCGGGCTGACGCTGTTCGACGGCCGCCTCCTCGAGGAGCGCGATCGCGCCGTCACCGCCGGGAACGAAATCGTCGTCGATCGCGCATGGCAGCGCCGATTCTTTCCGAACCAGAGCGCGGTCGGCAAGCGGCTTCGCAACGGCGGTTGTACGACGTGCGCGTGGAATGTGGTCGTCGGCGTCGTCAGCGAGGTGAAGTACTCGGGCGTCGACAAACCCGACGAAGGGACAGTCTACACGCCGCTGCCGGCCGGCGATTCGCCGAACCCGGCGCGGACGCGCTTCATCGTTCTGCGCACTGCTGCGGATCCGGCGTCGCTCGCACCCGGCCTGCGACAAATCGTCCGCGAGCTGGATCCGACGCTGCCGCTTTCAGCGGTGGCGACGATGGACGTGCTGGTGGCGCAGTCGCTGCAGGCGCCGCGGTCGATGTCGCTGCTGGTCGGCGGATTCGCGATCGTCGCGCTGCTCCTGTCGGTCGTCGGCGTCTACGGCGTGATGGCGTACTACGTCCAGCAACACACGAAAGACATCAGCATTCGCCTGGCGCTCGGCGGCAGTCCGGGCCACGTGCTGCGGCTGATCGTCGGCCAGGGCATGGCGGTGGTGTCGAGCGGCGTCGTCGTCGGCGTGATCGTGGCCCTCGGCCTGGCACGTGTCATCTCCACGCTGCTGTTCCGCGTCGGCGCTGCGGACGCGTTTACGTTCGGCGCCGTGACATTGCTCATGCTGGGCGTCGCGCTGCTCGCCTGTGTTGTCCCGGCCCGGCGCGCGATCGCCGTCCAGCCCGCGGAGGTATTGCGGGCCGAATAATCGTTCGGCGTCAGGCGTTCGAGCTCCGGCGGTCGTCAGGACGCGCGCGCTTCGAGGACGGAATGCTCGAGGAACGCATGCTCGCTGGCTTCATCCTCGAGCAACCAGTCGGTGACCAACCTGATGATCTCGTGGGCGGCGGCGCCCCGGCCGTTGGCCGCATCGACACGCACGGTTACCGTACACGCGCGCGGTCCGACGACGGCGATCTGCACCCACCAGTCGCGCTCCACACGCGTGACGCCGAACACATACAAATCCCAGATCTCGCCGCCCACGACGATGGACAGCGGCTCGTGTGTGGTCCGCAACTGACGCTCGACATCAAGGTGCATCTCAGCCTCCATATCCTGTTCGACTGCGCGCATGTGAGACGGGCGTGGCAGAGGTGTGAAAAAACGCTGACGAACGCGGCCGCTATAATGCGTCGAGGTGCCCACACCGATCGCGCAGAATGCGGACATCCGCTATCTCGGCAGGCTGCTGGGCGATGTCATTCGCGCGTACGGCGGTGACGCGCTGTTCGAGCGCATCGAGCACATCCGCGCGACCTCCGTCGATCGGTATCGTGGGATCGCGGGCGCGTCCGCCGTCGATCGTGGGCTGGATGCCCTCAGTCTCGACGACACCCTCGCCTTCGTGCGCGGCTTCATGCTGTTTTCCATGCTCGCCAACCTTGCCGAAGATCGGCAGGCAGCCGCCCACCACGCCGGAGACGACGTCGCCACGGCGCTGCAGCGGCTGGCAAGCGAAGGTATCGGCCGCGTCGAGGTGGTACCGCTGCTCGACCGCGCGCTGATCGTGCCGGTGCTCACCGCGCATCCGACTGAAGTGATGCGCAAGAGCATGCTCGATCATCGCAACAGGATCGCCGAGCTCATGCGCCTGCGCGATCTCGGGCGCGCGGACACACGCGACGGCGACTTGATCGAGGAGGCGATCCTCAGGCAGATCGCACTGCTCTGGCAGACGCGTCCGCTTCGCCGCGAACGCCTGTACGTCGCGGACGAGGTCGAGATTGCGCTGGCCTACTTTCGCGACATGCTGCTGCCCGCACTGCCGGCGCTCTACGCGCGATGGGAGCGGATCCTCGCCGATCGGCCCAGAAGCTTCCTGCGCCTGGGCAGCTGGATTGGCGGCGATCGCGACGGCAATCCCAACGTCACTGCCGACTCGCTGCGTCTGGCGATGCGGGAGGCGTCGCAAACCGTCATCGCGGGTTATCTCGATCAGGTGCACGCCCTCGGCGCGGATCTCTCGATCTCGACCGAGCTGGCCACGCCGACCGACGCCGTCCTGGCGATGGCCGATGGCAGCGGCGACGTGAACGCCGCCCGGCGCGACGAACCGTATCGACGTGCGCTATCCGGTATTTACGCCCGCCTCGCCGCCACCTACGAGCGGTTGAGCGGGCGCACCGCGCCGCGGCCGGCGTCAATCGTGCGAGAGCCGTACGACAGCGCCGATCAGTTCCGGGCCGATCTGGTGGCGATGGCGCATTCACTCAGCGCTGCCGGCGCCGGACTGCTGGCCACCGGCGGCTCGCTCGGCCGGCTGATCCGCAGCGTTGAAACCTGCGGCTTCCATCTCGCCACGCTGGATCTGCGGCAGAACGCCGACGTGCACGCCCGCGTGGTTGCGGAGCTGCTGAGGGTGGCGGGTGTCGAAGCCGACTACGCGTCGCTCGACGAGAACGCGCGCGTCTCGCTCCTACGGCGTGAGCTGGCGAGTCAACGGCCGTTGGCGAGCCCCTACGCCTCGTACTCGGAGGAAACGTCTTCGGAATTGGAGATCGTGCGCGCGGCCGCGGCCGCTCACGGGGCGTACGGCACGGCGTCGATTACGACCTACATCGTGTCGAAGTGCGACAGCGTCTCGGACCTGCTCGAGGTCAACATCCTGCTCAAGGAGGCGGGGCTGTACCGTCCGTCTCAAGGCGCGGCACCGGTCATGGCGGTGCCGTTGTTCGAGACGATTGTCGATCTCGCGAATGCGCCGGGCATCATGCGCGCATGGCTGACGCTGCCGGAGGTCGCGGCCGCGGCGCGGTCGCGCGGTTATCAGGAGGTGATGGTCGGCTACTCCGACTCCAACAAGGACGGCGGCTACCTGACCTCGGTCTGGAGCCTGCATCAGGCCACGCGGGCGCTCGCGCGCGTATTCGACGAGGCACGGATCGCGATGCAGGTCTTTCACGGCCGGGGCGGCGCTGTCGGCCGCGGCGGCGGCTCG
>Ga0163163_10006404_pt1 | contig 10286 bp, 10 predicted proteins | sample S65metaG_FD_119766 | JGI IMG/M metagenome (GOLD analysis project Ga0163163, IMG submission 119766) | Switchgrass rhizosphere microbial communities from Kellogg Biological Station, Michigan, USA - S6-5 metaG | ecosystem: Host-associated > Plants > Roots > Rhizosphere > Soil | place: USA... | reverse complement strand
TAAAGCGCATGCGCAGGAAGAAGTCGAGGCTACTGCATCCCTTCAGATGGAGATGACGGGCGGTGTGCTCGCCAACGTCACGGTGAGTGCGCGGGCTCCGTACCGCACGCTCGTCGAGATTACCGGGAGCGACGGCGTGCTTGTGGCGGAGAACGGCTTGACGGTAGATCGTCCTGTGGAGGTTGCACTGCGGAGGGCCGGCGAGGTCGTCCAGACAGTTACGTTGGACAATGCCGACGCCTACACAAGGATGCTGGACAGCTTTGCCCTTGCGCTTCGCGAGGGCGGAAGCTTCGCCGCAACGGGCGAGGATGCCGTGCACAACATGGCGGCGCTCGACGCTGCATTCTGCAGCTGGCAGACAGGAAGGCGCGAGACTCTGCAGCTCGTACCTTGAAGCTGTGCACTGTTGGGTGTGAGCGTTCCTTAGCGGATGGCTGTTGCTAGCGTTGTGGCGTTTGCGTGGTGAGGCGTGATCTCACGGTGGGGAGCCGGCGTAGACGGCATGTATTTCTTATAGACGCTGATGTGAAAGCAGGACTGCTGAAACTCCTCTTCAACGTCGATGCGTCCCTGCTGCACAAGCGGTAGAAGGTAACCCCGGAGCCACGCGATCTCCGTAAGCGAAAGGCCATGTTTGGCTAGGTCGATTGCCTGACCGGTGAGGTGAGGAGATGCAGTCTCTCCTTCGGCGGGCGCGGCGTTGCCGTTGGTGCGCAGCAGGCGTTGCTGAAACTCGACAGTACGGACAGCCGAGTTGACCTGCAATGGCGTGTGGAAGCGCGCATAGTGTGCGCGTGACAGTGTCGCGAGGAACTGCGCCGTCCAAGGCCGGCAGTAACGGCGATCCGATGGGAGGCGATCGTCTACATCAAGCGCCTTGCTTAACGGAAGGGTAACAAGCAGGCGCTGTTCCCGCATGCTTGCTAGATCGTTGTCGTCCTGAATGCGGTCCAATCCATCGCGATCGGCAACCAGGTTCTGGCGGACGAGGATCTCATGTGACCCCTTGAGAGGTCGGGGAACAATGAGGCGACCACGCTTGTTGTAGAGCGCAGGAAGAATGACGGGAGTCGCGGCCTCTTCGGAGACATCCTCGAGCTGTGGCTTTGGCGATTGGGATCGTGTGACGCTGACAACGGGGGTTGGCCGCGCAACATCTCTGAGCGTCGTCGCAGGAGAAGCAGCGGAGTCGTCCGCCTCCGCTGCTCTGGTTCCGTCGGCTTGAGCCTTCTCACGGTCGGATACTCCGGCCGCATCAAGGAAGTCCTGCGAGGTGGCTTTGCGGTGCAGCGAGGTGGATAGCGCAGCGATGTCGGGAGTCGATGACTCCGGGTTCGATTCTTTTCTACGGGGAGTGGCGTGAGCGTGCTCGATCGTAATCGGATCTGGCACGTCCACTGCATGCTTCTTTGACCCACGGCGATGGCTGGAGTGCGGCGCGCGACTCGTGGAGGATGTGTCGGTGGATCTCTTGCGTGCGTGCTTCTTTATCGTTGAAGCAGCAGGCCCGGCGGTCTTGTGCGCGGTAGTGCGATGCGCCGCTCGTGTGGCAGCGACGAGCGAGGCGGGCCCGGGCAATAACAACGCGAGAGCCAGGAGGGCTTGAATGTGGGCGTTCCTACGCATCCTGATTATGAGAGGCGCGGAAAACGCCAGAGCAAGTTCTACCCTAGTGGGAGTATTGGATTCCTGTAAGTGACGATGAGGGTTCCGTATACTCTTCGATTAATAGCGGAGGATGAATGGGCAAGGTGTTGTACGGTTTGGGCATCGCGGCTATCGCGGTGTTCGCATGCGGGTGGGGACCAGGCAAGGTGCATGCAGGGGCAGATGACGAGGCAGCGCGTCCCGAGTTTTATAAAACCAGGGTGCGGCCAATCTTTCAGGAGAACTGCTATCGCTGCCACGGGGGGATGAATCGTCGGGGCGGGCTGAGTCTGGCGACACGTGCCGGGATATTGAAGGGCGGAAAGGACGGCGTGGTGGTCGTCCCCGGCAATCCGGGAGCGAGCCTGCTGGTGAAGCTGATTCGGCATGAGGGTTCGGCACCCGATCCGAAGCCGATGCCTCCAAAAACCAAGCTTTCCGATGCAGACATTGCGACTGTGGAACGCTGGGTGCGTGCCGGCGCGGTAATGCCTGCAGATGCGCCACCGCAGTAGCGGATATGGACCAACGAAAATATTTCATAGTTTGGAGTCGTAGCCACGTCTAACTGACATGGATGGCGTGGGGGCAATCCGAAACGGCTGGGCACGGAAAGCTTCAGGATGGGCACTCCTAATCGTGGGTATAGCCGGATGCGTGCTGCCGGTGATTCCGGGAATTCCGTTTGCCCTCGCGGGGCTGTTTATTCTGGCACGTGATTATGCATGGGCAAGAGGTGCACTGCGCTCGACTAAACGCTGGCTGGTGCGCATGCGTCGGAGGGCAAGGGCGAAGCGTGCTCAACGGGAAGCAACTGCACACATGCGTGCCGCGCGCGACGAAGAGGCCTAGGCAGCAGCCTCTCGCAGGCGGCGACGATAGACCGTAAGGGCAATCTGACAGCGATGTGCAAAGGCCTTCGTAAGAGGCGAAGAGGTCCCGACTCTTTCTTCAGCAATCCCGGCGAGCACGAGCCAGTCGTGCCAATGGCCACCAGCCTCCTGAACCAACTCAAAAGAAGCGGAAAGTCGGCGAGGAGTCTTTGCAGACTTCGGCGCGTTCTCGGCAATGTAGCGTGCGAGCTTCGCGTTCTTTCGTACGGCGTGAAGATAGTCGGGATCGTCGGGGTTACCGGCGGGTTCCCGCGGCATGTTGTCTGCAAACCAGTCGCGAGCCATTGCAGTGAGTTGCGCAGGCGAGACAGCAAGCCCTTCGACAGACTCCAGCGCTTCAATGAGTGATTCCAACTGTGCCCCCACATCTGCCTGCAGGCGACGGATCTTCCGGAGCAGCTTATCCGCCGCGTCATCACGGTGATCTTCCAGCACAGCCCTTAGCTCGGCGGAGTCTCGCTCGAGTGCAGGGACACCCTTTTCCGGCGTAAGGCTTTGGATGAGGTCCAGGTGAACGTCAATATCGCGAACCTTGCCCGCAGCGCGGCGCAGCCGCTTGAGAAGTTTCGCGGCCTTGCGCGCAAGCCGGTCGTGCGCTGGAATCTCAGGGATGAGCGCAAGCATCGTGAATTGGCCTTCGATGCGGCGCGTTGACGTGCGCAGACGATGCACAGCCCGAGGCTTGGGATCGGCAAGGCATACGGTAATGGCAGCCTCGAGCGCCGTCACGTGCTCGCGAAGCGTGCGGATTGGGTGCGCCGAGGTTGAGGCCACCATCAGAATTTGATTGTACTCGCGGTCATAGTCACAAAAAGGATGCGTGCCTGCGCCGCTTGCTGTCATACTCAGCTGCAACATGATGAGTCTAGCGCGCGCTGTCTTCTTTCTGCTTATCCTTAGCGGTGCTCTCGTTGCACAGACGACCAATGAGCAGGGCAAATTTATCCTGCACAAATTCGCCAAAGCCATTGGCGAAGAGAACTACACCATCGAACAAACCAGCGGGAAGCTGACCCTGAAGTCGGACTTCCTGTTCACCGATCGGGGCACCAAGGTCCCGCTGAAGACGACCTTTACCGCGACCGATGCGCTGGAGCCGTTGTCACTGTCGCTCGATGGCCAATCATCGCGGATGTCAGGCCTGAAAGACAGGATGGAGTACTATCCGCAGTCTCAAAAGATGACGCTGACACGCGCAGGAAAGACGGAAGAGCTCTCCGCACCTGCTGGCTCATTCCTGATCGATGGCTACTCACCGGTGGCCATGCAGCAGATGCTGATGCGGTTCTGGCTGCGTAATGGAAAGCCGGCGCGGATTCCGACCCCGCCCACCGGAGACGTCTCAATTGTTCCATCGGGACCGTTGCGCGTGGCAATCGAGGGCAAGGAGGTAAAGCTCGAGGGATATGTCATCACAGGCCTGATCTGGGGCGGAGAAACCTTGTGGATGGACGAGCGCGGCAATCTCGCAGCACTCGTCTCGACGGATGCGGAGTTCGATCACTTCGAGGCAGTGCGTGACATGTATGAGCCCGCGCTCGCGACTTTCATTCAAACTGCGGCCAAGGACAACCTGGCAGCGCTTGCAAAACTGGCGGCAAGCGCGAAGCGTCCGGTCGCCAGGCAGCTTGTCATCTCGCATGTGACGCTGATCGATGGAACCGGCAAGGATCCGATCAAGGATGCAACTGTCTTTGTAGAGGACGGAAAGGTCGTAAACATCTCCACGGCCGCGAAGCCAGTGAGTCAGGTAGGGGCCACCGTGATCGACGGCACAGGCAAATTCCTTATCCCGGGCCTCTGGGATATGCATGCCCACTACGAACAGGTGGAGTGGGGACCGATCTACCTGGCTGCGGGCGTCACTACGGTTCGAGACTGCGGAAACGAATTCGACTTCATCACAACAGTGAGAGACACCATAATCTCCGGGCGGGGCATCGGGCCGGAGATTCTGATGGCCGGAATTGTAGATGGGAGTGGGCCAATGTCGCTGGGCGCCGTGATCGCGGACACTCCACAGCAGGCCATCGAGATTGTAAGAAAGTACAAAGCCGCGGGAGCTTTGCAGATCAAGATCTACAGCAGCCTGAAGCCCGAACTCGTTCCCGTGATCGCGGCGGAGGCACATAGGCTGGGAATGACAGTGACGGGCCATGTTCCGAACGGTATGACGACTGCGCAGGCTGTGGAGGCAGGTTATGACCAGATCAACCACATTCAATATCCGGCGCGGGACCTGTTGCACATCGAGCGGGGCAAGCCGTTCGCGGTTGACTTCACCTCAGAGGACGCGAAGAAGCAGATAGCTCTCTTTCAGCAGCATCACACCGTCTTCGACGACACTGTCTCACTGTATGAAAACCTTCTTCACCCCTCATCAGTTCCCTATTCGTCGCTTGAACCCGGCGCTCTCAAGGTAGCTCCGCAGCTGGCCGAGGCGTTGAGCTCTCCGGGGGCCCCCGCGGACCGCGCAGCCGGCGCTAAGGCCAATCTCGAGGCGTTTAAGGCAACCGTTCGTGAGCTGCATAAGGATGGGCTCGATCTTGTCGCAGGAACCGATCAGAACATTCCGGGCTATTCGTTGCATCGCGAGATGGAGCTATATGTTGAAGCCGGATTCACCCCGATGGAGGCGCTTGAAGCCGCTACGAGCGTGCCAGCGCAGGTGATGGGTCTTGACAAGAATGTTGGAACGATTGAGCTTGGTATGCGCGCCGATATGGTATTGCTTGATTCAGACCCGCTGGCTGACATTCACAACACTCGGCGCATCGTAAAGACAATAGCGGGCGGGGCAGTCTACGATCCCGCACCTCTTTGGAAGTCCGTCGAATTCAAGCCGTAGCGCTACTGCTGTCCTGCCTGTTCTATCGTTGATTTAGGAGCTTTGAAGCGAGAGGGCGGATGAACAATCTTTTGCGAGTATGCGTGGTAGCCGCTGCGAGCCAGGTCGTCCTGGCACAGACGGCGACTCATAAAACATCGAAGGCGGCGGCACCGAAGCCCGGAGTTGCAGTCTGGACGCCTGACGTCCAGCAGTATCTTGGTGTGCAACAAGGCAGCTTCACCATGGTGGGCCTGAACAAGCTATCGAAGGCCCAGTTGGATGCACTGGTGGCCGCGGCAAAGAATGGTACGGCGGGCGATCCGCGAAAGCACATGCTGACGTGCGGACCCGCGACACCGGGCCAGGCGGGGCGAATTCGCGTCCTTGTGACGGTTGCCGGGGATGATGCTCAAGGGCAGCGAGCTACGGAGATTCGACAGGCGGTTGGTGCGCTAAGCAACGTAGAGGTCGTGGACGCTCCGGCCAATGCAGACCGCGTGCTGCACGTGGTCATCCAGGAGCAGACACTCGGCAAACGGACAATCGGATACACAGCTTCGTATGTGACGGCCACACCCTGCACGGATAATTCGAGCGGCAAAAACGTGGACGCCGAACTTAAGGGTGAGCTTGGAACCTACACCCAGCCTAAAGGATCAGCACTGGCACAGGACCTTGCAGCAATGCTGGATAAGGACCTGCGGATACTTCGCGCAGCACGGTAACTAGGGATAGTTCGTCACCTTTGGTGTGACGCGCGGTTTGATCTGTGTTGCACCGCCGGTGTCGTTGATTGCATTGTCAATGGACCCAAGGTTTCCAAGGGCCACGGTGATGATGTGGTGAAACTGCACACCAGGCGCCTTGGGCACCTCGATTGCGCGGGTCAGCACAACATCCGGGTGACGAAAGACGCTATAGATCCCAAGTCCGTATGCCTCGTGACTTGTCACATCGTCTGCCACCTTGTATGAGGCCCACCCATTCACGTTCGACCCGCTCGTGTATTTGGCCTGTGTCGGCGGATCGTAAGGTATCTCGGATTGATAGAAGTAGGTGCGTCCGCCATTACCTTTCCACAGCACTTGGTACTCCTGGTAGTGCTCGACGAATAGGCCGTACGCGGTAACATCATCCCCCGCAACGACGATTCCATTCGCTCCAGTGTTGCTATCCCAACCTACACCAGCACCATGATCTGCTCGCCATATCCATGTGTGATCGATGATGACGTCACTGGAGTTGATAGCGAGCGAAACCTTCGCCTTGCCGATTCCCGCGCCGCCGACGCGAAAGAAGACATCTGCTAGAAGCGTCGGGTTTTTGTGGCGTGTTTTGCTTTCCTCGCTTCCGACCTCAAGGAGAACGGGCGATTCGGTTTCGCCAGCGTCGAAGAGCAGGCCCGCGATCGTCACCCCATCCACGTCTGCGACGGTCATCGCGCCTGTGCCTTTGACGGGCTTCAACGTCGCAAATCCGAGACCCATCACGATCGTTCCCGGCTTTGTGACATTGATCGCGTCAGCAAGCTCGTAGATTCCCGGAGTCAGTAAGAGGTGTTTGCCCTTCGCCAGCTGCCCGTTGATGGTCTCGGCTGAATCCTGGGGCTTCGCAATATAGAACTTCGAGAGCGAAATCGTCTTGCCTGGCGTCGAGCCGCCGTGCCATGTCACGCCCGTGCTGTTTTTCACAAGGGCGGGGACACGAACGCCGTAGTCGCCCTTCGCGTCGACCATGAGAAATGGCTTCTCGCGCACGACGGGAGTCTTCTCTACCTTCGTGTAGGGAGGTTCCGGCCATTCGCCCGCAGGTGTTTGCGGGACACCGACGAAGACCATGTTCCAGTTCGCTCCCGTCCAGCTTCCCCACTCGCTGTTGCGGGAGATCCACTGTTGTTGGGTTCCGGAGTTCACCCTACCGTCAACGAGAGAGTCGGACATCCAGCCGCCGCTGGCCCAACCCTTGTTCTGGTTGAGGGCGATGTTGCCTTTGATGTGCATACGGCGAAAGGGTACGGCCTGCGAGACGGCCCAGAGCATCTCGCCATTAGCGGGCGTTACAGCGAGGCCTTCGATGGCCTTCCAAAAGGTTGTGGTTGCGTTGTCGTTGCGCGAAGCAGCTTCGGAGCGAACGTTGCCGGTGATGTGGGTCGCATCGGGCGTGGCTCCAAGCCCGATTACCTCTGTATAGAACCCGATGGGAACGTCTACCTTGTATTCACCTGGAAGGAACAGGAGGGCGTTACGCTCCTTGCCGAACTGATTTCTGTGCTGAACCGCGTAGACCTGGTCGATCTGGGATTGGATTTCGGCTGCGGGAGTCTTGGAGGAAAAAATGGCGACGTTCGGGCCGAAATCAGGAGATTTTGGCTTCCCGGCGGCCTGTGCTGTGGTTGCTGAAAGAATCAGCGCTATCAGGGTCTGTGTGCAGGGTGAAACCTTCACTCGGGTTCTCCGGCTAGAAAGATGGCTTAAGAAAGTCGTCTGCCATCTTTACACAAACGTTTGTCTTCTGACTTCAGGCAAGACTGTCTCAGGACTCCGCACGGCTCGGGGGCGTGCGGCTAAAGAAGATTTCGTGGAGTTTGCCCTCGCCTAGGTACCGGGGGAGTTCGCGGAAGGCGAAGAGGGGGAACAGGGCGCAGAGGATGACGATGGCGCGAGAGATGAGCTGGGTTAGCTCGATCTGGTGCAGGACGGTGCCGGCGGGCTCGTGATGGATGAGGCGCTTGATGAACTCCTCAAGAAGGTGGAAAGCGAAGATGAACAGGCCGAAGGCGATGGACTTGAAGATGACGGTCTGGTAGAGGGGGCGGCTTTCTGCGCGGCGGCCGATATGCATCATGTCCCCGATGAGGATCACTTTGCCGATGACGAGGGCGTTGATGATCGCGAAGGTGTAGTTCAGGGTTGAGCTTTCGCCATATTTGCGCAGGAGAAGCATAGTGTAGGTGGCAACGGCGCAGAAGAGGATGGCTAGATAGCCGGAAACGAAGGCATAATCCTTGAGTTCGTGCGTAGCGCGTTGTTTGAAACCGGGTTTGGCTGCTGCTGAAGTGGGGCTGGTCATGTGAAGTCTTCCTGTCTTTGTGGCGGAGACGCTTATGGGCCCGGGTGGGGATGATTCTACCGTGACAGGATTCAGGCGCGATGACCCCACTCATCGTGGTTGCCCGGATGAGTGGGGTTGGGGGTTATTGAGGCTTGTCGGTGTGGTCGGGGATATCCTCGCGCCGCGGGAGAGTGGTGCGGGGGGTGGCGTCGCTGGGGGCCGGTCCCCAGGTGTCGCAGGTCTTGGCGAAGTTGTCGCCGGTTCCTCCGCAGACGATTCCGCTGCCGTCCTTGTTGAGACAGCCGTAGACTCCCTGGTCGCTTGGAGCGAAGTAGGTTCCGCCGCGACAGCTCTTCTTGACGGTGCCGGGAGGGTGTCCATTGATGTTGATGGTCTTGGCGTGGGTGGGGTGGGTGAGGAGGAAGGCGCAGGCTAGTACGACAGGGGATACCAGGAGGTGGGTCTTCATGGAAGACTCCTTTCGCGGTGATGTCGTGTTGCGTGGCCGAGTTGTGGAAGGGTAACTCTGTCAAGAGTTATGGGGCAAGGCGGAAGCCAGATCTGGCGGGGTGGGCGTAGAATGACGGCCATTATGAGACTTCTCCCCTCTTTGCTTATCAGCGGGGTTCTCTGTGGTTCGGCGTATGCGGACCTGATCGTGACGCAGGGAACGTTGGGAGTTCAGCGCTACACCAACGATGGTGTTTCTCTTGGGACCCTTATTGCTCCGGGAACAGGAGGGCTGACGGATGCGCGCGGAGTTGCTGTCGGCTCGAATGGGGATTTGTTTGTCGCCGACTTCTCGAACAGCGACGTTCTTCGGTTCAGCTCGAATGGGACTTTTATTGGGGTTTTTGCGAGTGGGGCGAGTGTGGACGCGCCGTTCGGGATTGCCTTCGGGACGGGTGGGGATCTGTTTGTGGCGAGTGCGGGGAATACGTCCAATATTGCTCGCGTGGATGGGACTACGGGTGCGGTGATCAATGCGGACTTTACGACAGAGGCTGGGCCTTTGGTGCTGGGAGGGCCACATTTTCTTGCGTTTGGGACGGACCTTGCGGTGACGGATCTGGCGGGGCATCTGTTCCGGTACGATCCGGTGACGGGGATCGGGACGTCTGGCGTTGCGCTGGATAATCCGTCGGGAGTTACGTTCGATGCGTCGGGCGATCTTTTTGTGGCGCAGCGAATCTCGGATAACGTGCTTGAGTATCCGTCGGGTGGTGGGCCGCATACGACTTTCATTCCGAATGGATTGTTTGCGGGGTCTCCGAATGATTTGAAGATTGGTCCGGATGGACGGCTGTATGTTGCGACGGCCAGCGGGATCTACCGGTTCGATTCGAGCGGCAATCTGGTCGATAACTTCGGGACGGGGGGACGCTATATGGCGTTCACAGCGGATTCAACGGTCGTTCCTGAGGCGGAGACCTGGATGCTGGTCGGGTCGGGACTCGCGTTCCTCGGGATGCTTCGCCGCCGGTTGTGCTGCTGACCGGTTTGGGGACCCACCCCCTCCCCTGTTTTTTGCGTAAATGATCATTCTTCTGGACTTAGGTTCGTACCTCAAGTCGATCAGAACTAAGAAAGCCCCGGGTTCCGGGGCTTTTAGTTTGGGGTCTATTTCTATTGTAGCGAGTGGAGGGTAATTAATCGGCAAATGTATGTTGCTGATGGGGAATGGATTAGGCAGGTTGGGGGCTTGACAAGGATTTTTGCTGAGGGTTTTTGAGAGCATGGGTGTAAATGCTCATTTTGAAGGGCTTATCGGACAGACGAAAAAGCAGAGAGGGAGCCAGTCTGCATCCTACAAGGCTGGAGTGTGACGATATGAGAAGCGGATTGGGTTGGTTGATAGCGGG
>Ga0163163_10006399_pt1 | contig 10288 bp, 7 predicted proteins | sample S65metaG_FD_119766 | JGI IMG/M metagenome (GOLD analysis project Ga0163163, IMG submission 119766) | Switchgrass rhizosphere microbial communities from Kellogg Biological Station, Michigan, USA - S6-5 metaG | ecosystem: Host-associated > Plants > Roots > Rhizosphere > Soil | place: USA: Michigan... | reverse complement strand
CGGCAACCGTGATGGATCAAGTCTGGTGGTCACTTGTGTGTGACCGGCTTCGCTTTCATCCCAGACTGGTTGAACGCGAAATTCACCTTTGTTTAGTGTTCCATCAACTCGCAGCTCGACTGCAAACGACTTAACCGCCAGCTGCGTTGAGCCGCTCAGTTCGCGCGCGCGTTCGGAAAGCACATGGAAAAGACCTTGCTCCAAGCCGCGACGCTTGTCACCCTGCCAATCTTTATCATCTTCGGCGCTTAGATAAACAATGTACTCGCGTGGAATGTAGGTAGGACCACCAGGCGGCGTGAACATCTCCCGTTGCATTGCCGCTTCGACTTCGCGCGCAATCTTTACGAGAAACTCTTCCCAGACGCGTCGAGGTTTAGCGTGTTCGTCGGCGGCCTCTAGCAGATCCTCGCCGGTCTCGCCGTCGATCCACTTTCTAATTGATTCGATTAAGCCCAACTTTAAACTCTCCTGAGCAAGGTCATCTCAATCAAAACGTACATACCGCCTATTGATCCAGCCTCGATCTGATGAATATGGATCAGTCTTGGGCCGACCGTGCGCGACAACTTGGACTTCAACCCAGTTGTTGTCAGCCACGCTGATTATTTTCACACGCGACCCTATTTCTGCAACACCAATCGGTGCGTTTGCCGTGTTTGCCACCGGGCGAAGGTTCACGTCCGTGGTTGTAACACCTTCCTTGCCGATTGCGAAGGTCTCGCCCAGATTCCGGACTGATGTTAACGGATTCCAATGTGAAGTTACGTACTTGTGCGTGGCCAAAAGCATACCGGAAAAAGCCATAATGAGGCCGAGAGCAACGACAGCTCTGCGACCGCGGGTTGCGTGTCGGCTCGACACTCCTGGCCCACCCACCGAGGTTTTGCGCGCATTGACGGATGCCTTGTGATCTTTCCTTTCCTGCCTCGCTTCGAGTTCCAGCTGCTGCCGCACTTCCAGGCTAATCGGTACAACTATGCGCGGACGCTTAATAGTATCCAGCTCAGGAACGGTCGCCGCTTGAGGCTGTTCGAATTGGGGACGTGGTGGCGCTGCCTCAGTAAATTCGTCCGGCTCAATCGAGAGATCTTCACTGGGCTTGCGATGGGATTCCATCTCCGCGGTCACAGGTCGCAATTGACGAGTGGGAGGCAAAGTAGCTTCGGCAAACTCATCCCAAAAATCCTCGACAGTTTGGTAGCGATTTTCTGGGCGGCTCTGCGTTGCCTTTTCCAGAACTCGCAAAATCGAAGCTGACCAGGTTTTGTCGCTGATCATGAGCGGTAGCTCGGTCACGGTATGCTGCGCAAATTTTCGCGGCGACTCCCCGGCGAGCAACGCGTAAGTAGTCTTCGCCAGGGAATAGATATCGGCGGCTGGAGTCAGATAGTCATGAGGTGCGTTAAGCCTCGCAGTGTCGAGTTGACTTGTCTGGACCAGTGGATTGTGTTCAGGCGCCGAATAGATGTTGGTGCCGACACGAGTAATTACTCCTTCAGTCGCATCCAAACGGGCAACCCCAAAGTCCGCAATCTTGACGATTTGTCTGTCAGCGGTAAGCAGCAGATTCTGAGGCTTGATATCGCGGTGAATCACGCCGCACTTGTGCGCGTGAGCGAGTCCTGAGCAGACTTGCTCGAGATAGCGAACTGCACGTTCCATTGGTAACGGTTTGTTGCGTGTCAGAGCCGCCATGTCACCACCGGGTAAGTACTCGAGCACGATGTAGTGGAAGGTCGTACCTTCCAGATCGATCGCGGTGCCGTGTCCGAGGCGGTTGATTACGTTTGGATGTCGCACTCGATCAAGCGCGACTGCTTCATTTTGGAAATTTGCGACCAGTGTGTGCGCCAATTCAGCATCTGGTTCGTCCTGGAGGAAGATGTTTAGTGCTTTGATTACGATTGTGCGAGGAGCGCCATCATGCGCGGCGTTATCGTTAGCGACATAGATTTCAGCGTAACTGCCGCGTCCAAGACACTCAACGATGTCATAACGCCCATCGAGTCTGCTTTGTTGAAGTTTTAGTTCCGACATTAGTTCGCCCTGATTTGCACTCCTTAGATGCTAAAACGAACAGATCAGGGAACAGTTTCAAGGGCTGGGCTGATTGGTGGGCGGTTTAGTCAGGTCATCGTAGTGGCGCAGTGCCTTGTCTCTCCCGTTTAGCGTCCTCAGAGTTAGCGCAGCAAGCGCGAGGGTAGCTTCCTTCTTTATTGTCGTATTTGCCGGAGAAGGATTGGTGTCCGCCTTTGCGATAGCCGCCTCGAAAGCCTTTGAGGCTTCGTCGGTATTTCCAGTTAGCAGATTTGCCCGTCCGTACAAATACAGAAACTCCGGCTTTGGCGAATCGATCGCGTTCTGGACACTTGAGGCAAGTAATTCCTTGCCGACATCACTTGCGAGCCAGGCCCGTGGGTCGCGGTCAACTTCACGTCGCGCACGTTCAAACTGGACGAAGGGTTCCTCGACAGGTTTAGCCGTTACAACGTGAGGCGGCGGAGCTTTTGGAGTTGCGAGGAAGGGAATTCGTTCCTTAAAGCGCGCGCCCGCATAGAAGGCGCCAGCGATGAGAACCAATACCAGCACGAACAAAAGAGGTCGTCCAACACTACCACCTGCGCTCTGCGGCATTGGTTCGGCGACATTGAGCTTTTGTTGGAGCGCAGGCGACGTCGTGTCAGTGACATCGACGTCAGGCGCAGGGAAGGCAACACGTGATGGTGGTATCAAGGTATCTGCTGTCTTTGTGCCCACCATTGTTTGGTTACCGCCTTGCGGAATAGGATAAAGTTCCTGCGTTTCGGGTGTGATAGTAGGCTCGAGATCGTCTGATCTCTGATCTGCGGGAATTCGCTTCCCAACGCGAACTATTACTACGGTCAGGTTATCTTCGGCGCCCCGTTCGAAGCAGCGCTCTTTGAGCTGGGCACACGCCGATTCGAGGTCATCGTTCAAAATCAGAAGCTGTCGGATTTCGCCGTCAGAAACGTGACGTGTAATGCCGTCACTACACAGCAGGAACTCAGTGCCCTCCTGGACTTCTATCGTCTTCATGTCCACTTCGACGACGTCTTCGGCGCCAAGAGCCCGGCTGATTACATTCTTGCTCGGGTGGTTGGCGGCTTGTTCCGGCGTCATCCGACCAGCGCGAACCTCTTCTTCCACGATCGAATGATCTTCAGTCTCGCGGTAGAGCTGACCATCGGGAGAAAGCCGGTAGAGTCTTGAATCGCCGACGTGTCCAATGGTCGCCAGGTTATCATTCACGTGAAGAGCAACGATCGTGGTCGCCATCATCGCGAACCGTGCATGCTCCTGGGCCATCTGATGGATTGATGCGTTGGCACGTTGAATGGCGAGTTCCATCAAGTCTTCGACATCGCTGCCTTCGGTTTGATGTCGAAAGGCTTCGTCCAGCACTTCAATAGCAGTCTGCGATGCTACTTCGCCGGCTTCAGCGCCACCAACACCGTCAGCAACCGCAAAGATAGAGCGTTCGCGATCTGCCAGAAATGAATCTTCATTTAATGGTCGTCGCTCGTTTAGACCGCGATCTGAAAGCGAAGCAGATTGAACTGTCATGGCTTTCGCGTTTTTGCTCATTGCACTGCCTCCAACTTGAGGGGAGACGAACTCTTTGGAGCCGGCCGATCTGCAATGACTCGGTCACGGGCATTTCGACTTGAAAACGCCATCAACATTCCCAACATTGCAAAGCTGGTAATTAAACTGAAACCGCCGTGACTGACAAACGGCAGTGTGATTCCGGTCATCGGTAGCGCTCGTAGGATACCACCCATGTTTACCAAGGCTTGAAATCCAATGAACGCAGTCAGACCAGCCGAACAAAGCTTGGTAAACATATCACGCGACTCGAGTGAAGTGCGAACACCAGCAATAACGAAAACAATCACCGCTGCTATAACGATCGCACCACCGGCTAGACCAGTCTCTTCAGCAATCGCCGCATAGACGTAGTCGGAGTCAGCAATCGGAATCACTTCGGGGTAGCCCAACCCGAGGCCACGACCTGTTGCTTTCCCTGATGCGATTCCAAAGACCGCCTGCGCCGGTTGAAAGGCAAGCTTGTCAAACCAGATGTCGACATTTATCGCTTTCTGCATAGCCGGACTTTGCTCTGCCAGCTGCTTCATCGTTGGGTCCTTCGCGAGAGCTTCATCGTAATCTTTCTTCCACCACGAAACTTCCGGCGACGGGGGATCAAAACCATCCAACCAGAGATGAAATCGTTGCTGGATGCGTGATGGTAGAGCCGCGCTGATTGGCCGCGCGATCGTCGGCAGCAACGGAACTTTTTCCTGTATGTCTCGCGGCAAAGCTCCCACTACAAGGATGGCGATGACGAGCAGAACTGACCCGACAAATAGCAGTAACTGTGGCCAGCGTCTCACTGCGATCAGGTATAGCGTAGTGTAGGCGCCACTGAAAATTAACATCTGTCCAAAATCTTTCAGCGCGAAGAACGGGACAAAAGGCAGCGCCGCCATAACAAGCAACGGAACAATGTCGCGCGCTCGTGGGATGCCCCAGTAAGTTTCAGCTAGATCTTTGTAGCGAGCGGTGAGAATACCGGCGAAGCCCACGAGAAAGGGGATCTTCGATGGCTCCCAGGGAGTCATGTTTCCCAGCGCTTTCCCAGCGCTCGATGTGACGACAGCTGCGGCAAGTGGCACGAGAGTAAGCAGAACAATGATGAAACTGTTTCTTTGTAGCCAAAGAAGAAACCCATCGCTGGCGCAGAACGCATAGGCAATCGCAAACGCGAAGAAGGAGAAGACCGGTATCCACGTGTAGCTCGACGTCAACGCGTTCCAGAGCGAATAGCTCGACGGCTTACGTGGCAACTGTTCAAGCGAGATTGGCTGAGCCGGTGTAGGCGGCAATCCCATCATCTGCTTCTTGAGCGGATCATAGTTCTCCATGATGTAACGCAGTCGCAGCGCTTCCATCTTTTCTTCTCGGGCCTCAGATTTGTTGCGTGCGTTGTATTCTGGATCGCTGTAGAGCCGGTACTGAATCAGCATTCCGAAGGAGAACAGGAGAATCGCAGTTGTATAGAGGATCCAGTTACCAGCGAAACGCATTGAACGAGAAAGCCACAAGACAAGCGCGACCAAAGGAACAAACATCAGCAAGTCACGCACGGCACCAATTGTGGAGGTCTCATAACCACGCAACAGAGCGGCACGATGGATGGCAAGGTAACCGGTGATCTCGAGTCCGAGAATGATGAAGATTAAAAACAGATGTGATGATGCGCGATTCTTCACGTAGTTTAGTAGTCTGCGTTATTTATTCTTAACCGGTGGAGTCGTAACTGGTTTTCCGCTGAAGTAACCGAGGTCACGTGCTTTCAGGACCAAGGCTGCCGCAATAGGAGCAGCTGACTTCGATCCGTAGCCGCCTCCCTCGACAATTACTGCTATCGCAATCTGCGGTTTCTCAATGGGTGCAATACACAGAAACCATGCATCAATACGCGGATGCTCATTGTCCATGATGACTTCGTCGTATTCGCGAATGATGTTGCCGCGATTGTCCTTCTCAACTCGATGTCTGGTCTTTGGTTCACCCGTCTTCGGATCGTACAAAGGCACGACTTTCTGGGCCGTTCCCGTCTTGCCGCCAGTGTTGATGCCAGCTGCATTGACTGGAGCAAAAACTCCTCGAGCCGTTCCTCTTGGCCCACCCGTTACAAGGTTCATGATCGATCTCATCTTAGCAGCAGTAGAAGCCGGCAAGACCTGATTAAAAACCTCTGGTGACCGATTGAATTCGATCTTCGTCTTCATCAACTTGCCATCCATGTTTCCGACCGTTGCTGCCGCCAGGGCCATCTGAAATGGAGTCATTTGTCCTGCATAGCCCTGTCCATAACCCATCAGCGCCAGATCGTAACGAGTGACACCTTTGCCTGTAACGATCGTTGCTTCTCGAGGTGCCAAGGCGCGTTTGACAGCGTCAGTACTCGCGTTCCAAATCTCTGGTTCCTTCCGTCCACGTAGAGCTTCTGATGGAGTGTCGTAGGTTCCTATGCCAAGTAATTGAGCCGCTTTTTTCAGTCGTTCCGTTCCCAGCAGCACACCCATCTGAGCAAAATACTGATTGCACGAAACCTCGAAAGCAGTGTCGATGCCAATTCGCCCATGGACCTCACCTGGGCCACCATCGTCCATAATGGCATTTGATCCCGGGGCGGCCTGAAAGCCACCACTCGAACAAGTGAATTCCGTATCCTGAAGTCCGGCCAGGAACGCTGCCGTCATGGTTACGGTTTTGAAAGTGGAACCAGGTATGTAGTAAGCACCCAACGCGCGACTGACCAGCGGATTGTCGCGTTGATTAGCTTCGAGACGGATCCAAGTCGATTCATCCTCAACATCTTTCAAGCTGTAGGAAGGTTCACTGTAGAGTGCGAGTAGTTCACCGGTTTGCGGATTCAGAACAACGACTGCACCGTGCTTACCTTTGAGTTGGTCCACTGCCGCTAACTGGAGCGTTCGATCGATCGTCAGACGAACATCCTGGTTACCACGAAACTGAAGTGTCCGACCTCTGACGACGTCAAGTGCTTCAGGCATTGCGCCACTCTGAACGCCAAACAATGCTCTTTCAAGGCCCGGATCGCCCCGGTCTGAACCGAATATGTGCGAAAGTGCTTTGTCGAGTGGGTACTCTCGATGAATGTCGCCACTCGAATCGCGACGGTAATATGCGAGTGGTTGGTCCAAACGTCCATTGCGATCGAGTATCCAACCTCGGAGGGTCGATTCAGAAAGTCGACGAGTGCGCAGATCTTTGTAACTTAGTTCCTGAAATTTGTCGTTACGGTCGGCTGCATACTGTGCCCAGTACACGTGAAAAGAGTAAATCCCGACCGAGAGCAGCACAAACAGCCAACGCAGAGCGCGCAGTCCGCGGTTAGTTGAAGTTGACCCCAATCGTTTCTTAACAGCTTTCGGAAGGTCCGCAGGAATCGCGGCAGTGGAGACCGGACGACGTCGATTGCGGACGAGGCCGAGCAATAAGAGAAGAATGACGAGAGCGAGTCCCCCAACGTAAATGAGCGTAAACATCGCCGGCATTCGTTCCGGCGCGGTGACAACGGGGGTTGGCGAAGGGGAAGGCGTTTGGAATAAGAGAAACAAGAATGAAGGGACAGGGTTCATACTTACCTAAAAGAGTCCACCACAGCTTTTCCGTCTCTAACAGTGCGCATCTGCTACTCGCTCTTTCTCAATCGCACTTCAACGTCGCCGAAGCCAACCACGTCGCCGTCCTCGATCAATCGTGATTCACCGTAGGTGATTCGCCTTCCATTGATGTAAGTACCATTCGTCGATCCAGTGTCAGCAACAAGTAACGTGCCTTCTGAAGTCATCAGCAATGCGGCGTGTATCTTTGAGACGCTTGTCTCGTTCAACATCAGGTCATTGTCAGAAGCGCGTCCAACATTCAATCGCTTACCGCCAGGCTTGAATACAAGTGGGACCTCGCGCGTGCCGTGCGATAGGGTAACGCGAGCAATGACCTCGATGTCGGGCATCGGAGGTGCTGCGGCTGGGATTGGCACTCCCGTTTTTGCTGCTCGTTTCGCCTCATCCTCGCGTCGAAGATCTTCTTCAAAGTCTCCAAAGTTTGGATCAACCGAAATGCCTGTAGTGAAAATGTCGACCTCAGCCTCTACAGTAACAGGGGCCAGAGTGCGATAGCGGTGATCGTTGATATGGTCAATCGCGGCAGCGAGGACCTCGTTCTTTAGGTCACTCAGTATTTCGGGTGGAGCTTCAGAGTGCGTTCCCCATTCAACCTTCAGCACGAGGTGGTGTGGCGCGATGCGACCTTTCCGCCCTTCGTCACGGGCTCGCTCATCAATGAGCCGCTTCATTCGCTCGATTAACTTTGAAGTTGTTAGACCACTCTTCGGTTCAACTGTACGACCGAACTTACGATCCACCACATCACCCATGCCTTCGAGGATGCGACGTAGCAAACGTTCGGGTAGCGCTTCCTGACGTTGTTTCTTTGCAGGTTCGTCTTTGAGTCTTACAGGATCTTCAGAGTCAGTCATAAGTTTGAATACGAGTTTAGCGTTATCGGGTTCTGACGACTTCTTATTATGCTAAAAACGCAGCCGTTGTTGACTGCGCTGAAAAGGGAACTGATTGCTGGGTCGGTGCCATTTTAGCCTAAAGGTAGGTTCTGTAGTAGAGGCGGCCCGACTAATTGGGTTTTCTCGGAGTCGGAGCGAGCAGCTCTCGTGTCCTTAACAAGACTTTGCTTTCGACACGGCTTCGCCGCCTGATGTGAGGAATGGCTATGCCTTTCCGTTTGCCTGGCTCTCTCTTCTGGGCTGCGCCCCTGTCTTCGAAGGGTCTGAGGAACAATTTCTATGGGTCGCACACAATCTCGAAGCCGAAGTGATACAGAAACCTAAAGTATGGGCGCAGCCCAGCCGAAAGGCGGGCTAAACGGAAAGGCATAGCCATTCCTTACATCAGGCGGCGAAGCCGATGCGAACAATCTCATCATTTTGATCGCGGATCGGCCTGCTCTAACTTCGTGTTTTGGCTCTCAGACGCCGCGGAGGTTTCGAAGAGAAACCCGAGTTGCCTGCTTCGTGAATAACGTTAGGATATTCCGTACGTTTCCAAACAACTGTTGTCTGGTACTACAATCCTTCTAAAAATCTTGGGGAGGTTTCAGAGGTGAGCAACATCAGCGCACTCAACGTGAACGGCAAGAAGCTACCTGTCGAGGTCGACGCTCAGACGAGTCTTTTAACGGTACTGCGCAACAACCTCAATCTTACGGGTACGAAATATGGGTGCGGCGAAGCACAGTGTGGCGCTTGCACTGTTCTCATTGACGGCCAACCAACCCGGTCGTGTGTCACGAATGTAGGACGTGTGGCTGACAAACAAATCACCACGATTGAAGGTCTCGAGAAGGATGGACAGCTTCACCCACTTCAAGACGCGTTTCTCAAGGCAGACGCATTGCAATGCGGCTACTGCACTTCAGGCATGATCGTCACAGGTGTTGCGCTGCTTGACAAGAACCCGAAACCAACACGCGAAGACATCGTCACTCATATGAATGGCAACGTTTGCCGTTGCGGTACTTACTTGCGGATCATCGCAGCAATTCAGATGGCCGCGGAACAGAAGGGGGTGCGCAATGACTGACACGATAGAGATCGAACGATACGAACTATTCGAAGACCAGTCGTATCATTTCAATTTCGATCGACGCCAGTTCATGAAGGTATTTGGTGGCGGCATTGCGTTGATAGTCCCGCTTACTAATGTGCTGGCCCAGACACCACAGCGACAGGGTGAAGCAGGGCGTGGATTTAATCGCGAGTTGCCTAAGGAGATCGGTGCGTGGATACACATCGACGAAGATGGCTCGATCACGGTCTACACAGGCAAAGTTGAGATGGGCCAGAACATTCGGACTTCGCTTACACAAGCCGTGGCTGAAGAGTTACATGTGCCGGTTTCATCAATTCGCCTGGTGATGGGTGATACGGACGTGAGCCCGTTTGACGCCGGAACGTTTGGAAGCCGGACCACACCAACGATGGCGCCGCAGTTACGTAAAGCTGCTGTCGCCGCGAGAGAGACTCTCATCGCTTTGGCAGCACAACAATGGCAGGTCGAACCAACTGCGGTTCGAATAGTTGACGCTCGTTTTGTAAATCACGACAGTACGAAGTCATTGACCATCTCTGACCTTGCCAAAGGATTGAAGTTGGTTAAGACCATTCCGCCGGACGTTAAGACTACTCCTGCAAAAGAGTGGACTATCGCAGGACAATCAACACCTAAGATTGACGGTCGCGATTTTGTCACTGGCCGGCACAAGTACACGTCTGACGTACGGCGAGACGGAATGTTGTTTGGCAAAGTCGTTCGACCGTCAGCGTTCAACGCAACACTTGCGTCGTCTGTTCCGGTTAAAGAAACGCCCGGCGTGCAGGTATTGAAGGATGGCGATTTCATCGGAGTTGCTGCCCATGATCAACAAACAGCGGGGCAAGTTGCTGGTGAGATCAGCGCGCAATGGAAAGCCGCCGATCAACCAGGTAACGCACAGCTATTAGACTATTTGCGCAAGAACGCCACTGCTAGCGAGGGAGCAGGTCGACCAGCAGGATCTGTAGCTGATGGACTCGCAGCAGCCGACAAGAAACTCGAACAGACATACACGATTGCTTACATTGCCCATGCGCCGTTGGAACCTCGCGCGGCGGTGG
>Ga0163163_10006396_pt1 | contig 10290 bp, 7 predicted proteins | sample S65metaG_FD_119766 | JGI IMG/M metagenome (GOLD analysis project Ga0163163, IMG submission 119766) | Switchgrass rhizosphere microbial communities from Kellogg Biological Station, Michigan, USA - S6-5 metaG | ecosystem: Host-associated > Plants > Roots > Rhizosphere > Soil | place: USA: Michigan... | reverse complement strand
TTCATCGGCGAGCAGATGGGCAGCGCCATCGCCAAGAGCATGCTGGAAGAAGAGAATGCGCGCCTCTCTGAGGAAACCGCCGAGATGAAGCGGCAGCTGGAGACCCGCAAATCGGTGGAGCGCGCCAAAGGTATTCTGCAGAAGCGCCACGCGCTATCGGAAGAAGAAGCGTATCTGCGCATGCGCAACGAGAGCCGCCGTTTGCGGCGCCCGATGAAGGACTTGGCGGACGCCATCATTCTCTCTGAAGAAATGAACCGCAAGGACAGCAGCGCGCCCGCCTAGGGCTTGGCTGCCGTTAATCTTGTGCGATCCAGCGCGCTAACTGAGCGGTGTGGTTCGCGCTTCTAAAAACGCCGCACATCGGGAGCCCGATCCGGTGCTCGGCTTCCTTCTCTAAGAGGCCACCGGGCGTGGGCACCAACAATAACCCGCAGGCATCCTCGCGTTGCAAAGAGCGCATGACGTAACGCAGCCAAGCTGCATGCGCACACGCATCTTCGATAGAGGCACCATCGGTTGTGGACACCAGAAAGACGGCTTCGGAAACTCTGATGGCTTCAGCGGCCTCCGCCGGATCGGCATCCGACAGATCCATGCATACGATCGATGACTTCGGATAGCTGTGAAAGCCCGAAAAATCGGCCAGCAGGACAGTGCGGTTATCGCCCGAATCCGCCAGGTAAGCTCCGATTGCCTCCGTGAGCTGCCTGACGGCACGGCGTGATTCGCTGCGGGCGCCTTGCGCGCCGCCTGCTGGCACAAAGGTATAGATCGCCGCGGCTGGCGCCTCCGCCCTCACCGCCCAATCTACAGGGGAAATGGTCTGTGATGCTGTCACGCTTTTCAATTTGCACGCCGCATGCCAAGCGGCGGCGGAGCGGAGAATCAAGGGCTTTGCTTCGAATCGTGAATGGCGTCTGAGACGATGTGTCCCCGCACAGAGACACTTTGGCTCAAAGTTCGCAAAAAGGGGACAGACGACATTGTCGACCGATCCGGTGTTGGCCAAACGCCACAACGGGAGGCGAAAACGTCGTCTGTCCCCTTTTTGCTAGTACGAACGCGTAGCGAGGACTAGCGGCCGCCGGCCATCTCGCGCTTCATGATCGCGGCGTTGTTGGAGGCCTGGGTTTGCATGGGACCGGCGATGCCCGCAGCCTTCTCGGTGTACTGAAGGCCGGTAGCCATTTTAGACTTATCAGTGGTCATCTTGCCCATCTGATAATTGGAAACACCCAGGTAGTAGTAAATGTAGCTGGTGGAACCGCCGCCTACCAATGGCAGCGCGGCTTTCAGGTTACGATCCGCGTCGGCGTAGCGGTTCGAACCGGCTTGGATAATGCCCGCGGACATATAGGCGTTGCCCAACATATCATTCCGGGTTCTCTGCCAGTCCGCGTCGCTCATTCCTTCGGGCTTCTTCTTCCTACCCATCACACCGATCAACCGATTCGCTGCCGCAAGCGCGGGGCCGGGGGAGCCCCAATTCCGCGCCACCGCATCCAACGCATATTCGTTATCCGGACGCCCCACCAGAATCTTGCTGGCCGCCGCGTTAGCCTTGGCCGCACTCTGTTTGCTCAGCGCCGCCAAATACTGCGGTGTGGCGATATCGATCTGCTCGCTCTTGGGATCCTGCGCGATCAACTGCTCCGTCAAATCGATGGTGATCGCCGGATCGCCCGCCTGGGTGGCCGAAACCGCGAGGGCATACTCGGCGTAATCCTCGGCGTCCTTAGCGAACGCCTGGCGCCCTTTCCAGGCTTCCACCTCACCCGCATCGGCAGGCTGCTTTTCCTTCGCCAATTCCCGAGCCTCTTTCGCGGTTTCCGCGGACAAGGCTTTTACCTGGGCATAGTCCTTCTTTTCGAAGGCCTCCTTGAGCCCCTTGTAAGAATCATTGAGGTCGGCCGACCAGACCAAACCGCTAAACGCCAGTAAACCGATCACAGCAAATCGCATGTTTCAAACGCCTCCACAAGAGGTTCATTATACAGGACTGGGTGGCTGCGCGCGACCAACGGGGGAAATCGGAAGCTACGCCGGGCAAACGGCGCGGGTATTTCGGAAATTGCCGAACTGTTAGCATAGATTTGCAGGCCCAAAGTCCGATGACACTTCACAGCATACTGACGACGATTTGGAACGTATTGATCGCTATTGCCATAGCGACGATCTTCCTCTATTTGCATTGGAGGCGGTGGGACAGTCGATATAAAAGTCTGGGCAACGGCGGAGTTCAAACCCTCTTCGGCGAAAAGAACCCGCGGGCTTAGCAATCGGGGGCAGCCCGGCGCGGTTCCCGCCCGCGGCCATGCGAAAGTAAGAAGGTGCCCGGCGATCCTCTCTTCTGCGATGTCAGCTTGCCGGTACCGCTCGACCAGGCGTTCACCTATCGCATGCCTGAAACTTTGCGCCATCGGGTGCTGGCCGGCTGCCGGGTGCTCGCTCCCCTGGGAACCCGTACTCTCACGGGCTTAGTCCTAAAGACGCACACCGATCCGCCGCGGGGTCAGGCGCGTGAGATTCTGCGTTTGTTGGACGAAGAACCCGCCCTGGACGACGAGCTGCTCCAATTAGGAAAATGGATTGCCGAGTTCTACTGCGCTCCCTTGGGCGAGACCCTGCGTGCCATGACGCCGCTGGCGGGCGAGATCCGCCGGGGCAAAGTCTACTCGCTGACGAAAACGGGACGCGATGTCGCACGCCAGTTGCACTTGGGCTCGGATGTTGACAACGATCCTGCGGCGACAGCACTCCGCATGTTGGATGCGCGTCCGCTATCGGCGTCCTACCTCAAGCAGAAAATTCAGAAGGCGGCGGCGGTCTTGAAGTCGCTCGAGAAAAAAGGATTCGTTGTAACGGAAGACGTGGCCGCCGAGCGCGATCCCCTGCGTGCTTCAGCCGCGCGGCTTCGGATCGAGTTTGTGGGGCGAGCGGAGAAGCTCCCCAAAGCCGAGCGCGAGTTGCTCTCCTATCTGGAGTTGCATCCTGGTTCCCATAACGTCGCGGACCTCGAACCCTTCGTCGCCAAAGCCAGTACCGCCGCGCGAGCGCTGGCGCGCCGTGAACTGGTGCGTCTCACGATCGAGGCGATGGCCGAAGTTCACGGGCCGATTCGCACGCCGCATGCTTTGAATCCGCATCAACAGGCCGCGTTCGATTGCATCCGCGCCGCTCTTGACCGCAAACAATATCACACGTTTCTGTTGCAGGGCGTAACCGGATCGGGCAAGACGGAGGTGTATCTCAAAGCCATCGAAGCCGCGCTCGCATTGGGCCGCAGCGCGCTGATGCTGGTTCCCGAGATCGGACTCACGCCCGCCGTGGCCGGCCAATTCTACCAGCGCTTCCCGGGACGCGTGGCGATCCTGCACTCGGCGTTCCAGGACACTGAACGCGCGCAGGAATGGCGGCGTATCCGCTCAGGCGAAGCGGCCGTGGTGGTGGCCACGCGCTCCGGCGTGTTCGCGCCGGTAAGCAATCTCGGCCTCATCATCGTCGACGAAGAACACGACCAGAGCTACAAACAGCAGGAGACGCCGCGCTATCATGGCCGCGATGTGGCGGTGATGCGGGCGCTGCACGCCAAGGCGGTCGTTGTGCTAGGCTCCGCCACGCCCAGTCTGGAATCGCGCTTCAACAGCGAGTCGGGGAAGTACAGCCTGCTCGAATTGCCGCAGCGTATTGAGCGCCGTCCCATGCCGGATGTGCAGTTGATCGACATGCGCACGGAGTTTCTGGAGACTCGCAAGCATGCGACGTTTTCGCGCGCGCTCATCGACGCGGTGACGGCACGCCTCGAAAACGGCGAGCAATCCATGCTGCTGCTGAACCGCCGCGGATTTTCCAGTTTCGTCGCCTGCCGCGCTTGTGGCGAGCGCGTCGAGTGCACTAACTGTTCGGTCACGCTGACCTTTCATCGCCGCGACCGGCGCATGCTCTGCCACTACTGCAACTATTCCGAGCGTGTACCGGAGCGCTGCCCCAAATGCGACAGTGAATACATTCAGTTCATGGGTCTGGGCTCGGAGCGCGTCGAAGCCGAATTAAACGGAGCGTTTCCCAAGGCTCGCATCGCGCGCCTGGACCGCGATGCGATCAACGGCAAGCGCGACTACGAAACCATCCTCGCCGGCTTTCGCGACCGGGATTACGACATCCTGGTAGGCACGCAAATGATTGCCAAGGGCCACGACATCCCGAACGTCACGCTGGTGGGCATCGTGAGCGCCGACATTGGCCTCGGCCTGCCGGATTTCCGCGCCGCCGAGCGCACCTTTCAGTTGCTGACGCAGGCGGGCGGACGCGCCGGCCGCGGCGAGACACCCGGCATTGTGCTGATCCAGACCATCAACCCGGATCATTACGCCATCCAGTGCGCCGCCGCCCAGGATTACCAGGCCTTCTATCAAAAAGAAATACAGTTCCGCCGCGCGCTCAGTTATCCGCCCTTCACCGCACTTGCGAATGTGGTTGTGCAAGGCCGCAACGAAGAGGAGGCTCTCGGGCGCAGCGCGGCGTTGGGGCGCCTGCTGCAACCGGCTCCCGAGGGCGTACGAGTAATGGGACCGGCCGCCGCCGCGCTCGCGCGTATCAAGAATGAATATCGTTTTCAAATGCTGCTCAAGGCGGCCACGCGCAAACGTCTGAACCAGATCCTGGGTGACCTGCGGCGCTTTGCAGCCGCCGAAAAATGGAGCGCCACGGCGCTGGTGATCGACGTCGATCCCATGACGCTATTGTGACGGCCAGTATGAATGACTTCGCGATCATCGACGAAAACCTGCGCTCCGCCATGCGCTTTTTCGGTTACGCCACCGGCACGGGTGAGATCGCTCCCCTGCCTGGAGGCATCGCCATGTATTCGGGTCTGGAGTACGGGGTCTTCAACATAGCCATGCTGGACGGCCGCGTTACTCATGCGGGTTTGACTCTGGAGCAGCGCCTGGTCGAGATCGGGCAGTATTTCAAGCCCAAGACAGCGCGTTGGTCGCTGTGGCTATGCGATGATTTGCTGGATTACGCCACGCGGCGGCGCGCGCGGCAGGCGCTAGCGGATTTCGGATTGCGCGCCATTTCGCACCCACCCGGGATGATCGCCCCCGCGTTGCTGCCGCCCACTGGCTCCCTGCCCCCGCTGGACGTGCAGCCGGTGAGCGACAAAGCGTCCCAAAACGCGTTCACCCAAATTACCTCGATCTGCTTTGAAATTCCGTTCAACGTCGCGCAGGCCGTTTACTCCCACGACAACGCATGGCACGGCGATTACCATGGCTTCGTCGGCCTGGCGGCAGGCCGTGTGGTGTCGATTTGCGCGGTGGTCGCCGCGGCCGACGTGTTGGGAGTCTACTCGTTGGCCACCCACCCGTCATACCGGCGGTTGGGCTACGGCGAAGCCACCATGCGCGCGGCCCTGGGGGAAATGCAGCGCCGCACCGGCCTGGAGCGCATCGTTCTGCAATCGACCGAAGCGGGGTATGCGCTCTACCGGCGTATGGGCTTTCGCGACGCCACGCGCTTCAGCGTCTACCTGACCAAGTAAAACCCACCGGAAAATCGGGCAAAGTAAAATTAAAGCAGGCGTATGTGGATTCTGTACCTGTCGTTGCTGGCGCAATCCGCGAACCTTCTGGAGGATGGCAACAAGGCTCTCGACGCCAAACAGTATGACCGCGCCCTGGAATTGTTCAGTCAGGCGGCGGCAGCGGATCCCAAAGACTACGCTGCGCATTTTCAACTGGCCCTCGCTTACAGCCTGCTGGGACGCGACAGCGATGCCATCCCGCAATATAAGACCACGCTGGAGCTGCACCCCGGCTTGTACGAGGCCGAATTGAATCTGGGACTGTCGCTCATGCGCACCAACCATCCGGCGGAAGCGGCGGAGCAGTTTAAAGCCGCCGCCGAGCAGCGCCCTAAGGAGTTCCGTCCAGCACTCGGGCTGGCGCAAGCCCTCTACAATACAGACCGTTTTCCTGAAGCCGAGGCTGCCTATCAAAAGGCAGTGGCGCTCGACTCGCGCTCGGCGGCGGCGGAATCCGGCTTGGCGATGTCTTTGATCCGGCAAAAGCGCGCGAACGATGCCGCTCCGCACGTGCAGCAGGCATTCGTGCTGGACCGCTCCTATCGCTCCGGGTTCATCGAGCTGGCGGAGTTATATGAATCCACGGGACGGGCCGCCGACGCCATTCCCCTGTATCGTTTATTCCCCGACAATCCCGAAGCGCTGGAGCGGTTGGCCTTGCTCCAGGCGTCGTCCGGCAATCTGGCGGAGGCGATTCCAGCCCTGGAAACGCTGATGGAAAAGAAGCCGACCGAAGCTCGGCGGATGGCGCTGGCCAAAGTCTACGTCGAGAATAAACAGCTGGATAAAGCGCAAGCCTTGCTGCAGCCGGCGGTGCAGGCGACGCCTGCCGATTTCGACTTGCGCCTGTTCTATGGCCGCGTGCTGCGCGATCAGCGCAAGTTTCCCGAGGCGGCCGCGGAATTCGGCGCAGCTGTGCGCATCGATTCCAAGTCGGTTGTAGCGTTGAACGAACTTGCGAGTGTGTTGGTAATCGCCGAGCAGTACCCGCAGGCGCTGGTCGCCTTCGACCGCATTCGAGCATTGAATGCCGAAATCCCCGGGAATTTTTTCTTTCGCGCCCTCGCGCATGACCGCTTGCACCAACGCCCGGAAGCTCTGGAGAACTACAATAAATTCCTGGCAAGCAGCGGCGGCAAATTTCCGGATCAGGAATTTCAGGCGCGGCAGCGCGCGCGCCTGCTGGAAAAGGAATTGAGGAGAAGCGGCAAATGACGGGGGGTTGCGGCCAGTGATTCGACGGATGAGCATATGGCTCGCGCTACTCGGGTCAGTCTCTGCTCCGAACCTGGGGGCGGCCGATCTCAATTCGGTTCAACAAGAACCCAATCTCGAAAAGCGCAGTCAACTAGCGATGGAGTCCGCTACTTCCGCGCTGGACACGGCGCGCACCGCGTATCAGGCGAATGACATGGATAAGACTCGGGCGTCATTGGACGAAGTGGGCGAGGCGGTGAATCTGGCCTACACTTCGCTGAAACAAACCGGTAAGGAAGCTCGGCGCGATCCAAATTTCAAAAAAGCAGAGCTGGCGACGCGTCGCCTGTTGCGGCGGATCGACGGAATGGCCGAGGGAATGAATTTCGAAGACCGCTCGCTCGTCGATAAACTGCGGGAACGTGTGACCGCGATCCACGAGAACCTGCTGCAGGACATCATGGCGAAGAAAAAGTAACACCCAAAAAGTAAACCCAGGAGACCCGGCCATGCGAAATCTAATCCTCCCGTTGATGGCGTCGCTTCTGATGTTGCCGCTGGCTGCCCAGCAGCGCGATTTTCTGACGCCCGACGAAACCGACCAGCTGCGCGAAGTGCAGGAGCCAAACGCGCGCCTGGGACTCTACTCGAAATGGGCCCTGCTGCGACTGGACGAGATCGAGCAGATGATTGCCAGCAATAAGGCGGGGCGCGCGACTTTCATTCACGATTTGCTAGAAGACTACGGCCATATCATCGAAGCCATGGACGCCGTGGCCGATGATGCGCTGCGCCGCAAGATTGCGCTTGACGTCGGCGTCACGGCCTTGACCGTCTCCGAGAAAGACATGGTGACGCGCCTGCAAAAGATTCGCGACGCGAAACCGAAAGATCTGGCGCGCTACGAATTCGCGCTCAACGATGCCATCGATACCACACAGGACAGCTTGGAACTGAATCAGGCCGACCTGCCGGGCCGCGCGGCATCTGTGGCGGCGAAAGAGGCCAAGGAGAAAGAGGAACGCCTCGCCACCATGACTCCCGACGAAGTGAAGGAGCGCAAAGCTGAGGAGAAGAAGGCCTCGCCGCCTAAAAAGAAGGGCCCGACTCTTATGCGCCCCGGCGAGAAGCTTCCGGATAGTGCGAAGTAGCGGCCAGATACCAACCAATTCATGAGAGATCCAGTGTGCGGGATGGAGGTCCAGCCCGACTCCGCCGCCGCCAGCGAAACCTACGCCGGGCAAACGTACTATTTCTGCTGCAAAGGCTGCGCGGCGAAATTCCGTGCCGATCCGGCAAAATACCTCGCCCCCAAACCGGTTCAGGTCGACGCCCCGAGCCTGGTACAGATCGGTCCGGCTGCGGCGAAGCAATACAAAGATCCAGTCTGCGGGATGAACGTCAAGCCCGATTCAGCGGCCGGAAAAGAAACCTACCAAGGGCAAACTTATTATTTCTGCAGCCAGGGATGCGCCGCGAAATTCCACGCGGATCCATCGAGGTATCTGGAGAAAGGCCCTCTCCCGCATACGGCCCAGCCCGCGCCACAAATGGGCGCCAAGTACACCTGCCCCATGCATCCGGAGATCATCCGAGATAAGCCCGGAAGCTGTCCGATCTGCGGCATGGCATTGGAGCCGATGGTCCCGTCGATCGATGAAGGCGAGAACCCCGAGCTGACCGACATGCGGCGGCGCTTTTGGATTTGTCTGGTTTTGACGATCCCGGTTTTCATCTCCGCGATGGGGATGAGCATGAACCACAACCGAGTCCTGTTCGAAATGGCGCTGGCAACGCCAGTGGTCCTGTGGGGCGGATGGCCGTTTTTCGTGCGCGCTTGGGAATCGATCCTCAGCCGCAATCTCAACATGTTTACGCTGATCGGAATGGGCACTGGAGTCGCGTACTTCTACAGCCTCGCAGCCGCGCTTTTCCCGAGGCTATTCTTGGGTTCGTTTGGTCGTCAAACGGGCGGCGTTCCTGTGTACTTCGAAGCTGCGTCGGTGATTGTGACCCTCGTCTTGCTGGGACAAGTGCTTGAACTGAAGGCACGCAGCCAGACGGGCGCGGCCATTCAGGCACTCCTAGGCCTGGCGCCCAAGACGGCGCGTCGGATCGGCGAAGACGGCGCGGAGACGGACGTCCCGCTGGAGCAGGTGCGGGTCGGAGACCGGCTACGCGTTCGTCCCGGTGAGAAGATTCCGGTGGATGGCGTAGTGCTCGAAGGCGCCAGTTCGGTGGACGAATCCATGATCTCGGGCGAACCGATTCCGGTTGAAAAGGAGGCCGGTGCGCGGCTCACCGGTGCTACCGTGAACGGCACCGGTTCGCTCATCATGCGAACGGAGCGGGTCGGCTCGGAGACACTGCTGGCGCAGATCGTGCGCATGGTTGCCGACGCGCAGCGCAGCCGTGCACCGATCCAGAAGTTCGCCGACGTGGTGGCCGGCTACTTTGTGCCGATCGTGGTGGGTGTGGCCGTACTCACATTCGCAGTATGGGCGCTGGCCGGGCCGCAGCCTCGTATGGCGTACGGGCTGGTCAATGCCGTGGCAGTCCTGATCATTGCGTGCCCCTGCGCGCTGGGCCTGGCGACTCCGATGTCGATCATGGTCGCAATGGGTAAAGCCGCAACTAGCGGCATCCTGTTTAAGAACGCTGAAGCGATCGAGGTCTTGCGCAAGGTGGATACGCTCGTGGTCGACAAGACCGGCACGCTGACCGAAGGCAAACCGAAGTTGACGAGCGTGAAGCCGGCGTCGGGTTACGACGAAGCCGGACTGTTGCGGCTCGCCGCAAGCCTGGAGCGCGGGAGCGAACATCCTCTGGCGAGCGCGATTGTGCGTGGAGCGTACGCGCGCGGTCTAACGCTAACGAACGCGATTGATTTTGAGTCCGTGACGGGAATGGGCGTCCGCGCCACCGTTGACGGTGCAAAAGTCATCGTAGGAAACCGCAAATTGATGGAAGATTCCGGCGTAGACGTCACCGCCGCGGCGGCCGAAAGTGGCGCCGTGATGTTCGTTGCAGTGAACGGCCAGTTCGCGGGTTTGCTGACCGTGGCAGATCCGATCAAACAAACCACTCCGGAAGCGATTCGCCAACTGCACCAGGAAGGAATCCGCATCGTAATGCTGACCGGTGATAGCCGCGCGACCGCGGAGGCAGTGGCGAAATCGCTGGGCATCGACGAAGTGATCGCCGAAGTGCTGCCGCAAGACAAGATCGCTCACGTGAAGCGTCTACAGCAGGAAGGACGCTTTGTCGCGATGGCCGGCGACGGGATCAACGACGCTCCGGCGCTAGCGCAGGCGCGAGTGGGAATCGCGATGGGCACCGGCACGGATGTCGCGATGGAGAGCGCGGGTGTGACACTGGTCAAAGGCGATCTGCGCGGGATCGTGCGCGCACGAGCGCTGAGCGGCGCGACCATGCGCAACATCAAGCAAAACCTCTTCTGGGCGTTTTTCTATAACTCGCTGGGCGTTCCGATCGCGGCCGGA
>Ga0163163_10006395_pt1 | contig 10291 bp, 6 predicted proteins | sample S65metaG_FD_119766 | JGI IMG/M metagenome (GOLD analysis project Ga0163163, IMG submission 119766) | Switchgrass rhizosphere microbial communities from Kellogg Biological Station, Michigan, USA - S6-5 metaG | ecosystem: Host-associated > Plants > Roots > Rhizosphere > Soil | place: USA: Michigan... | reverse complement strand
GGCCACGGAGCGGGTGGCGTCGATGAGTTCTCGGATGTGGACGACGCCAAGCACATTCTCGAGCCCACCGGCGGACGTGACGGGGGCGGTGAGTGTCCGGCGGCGGCCAGGCGCCGTACTCCGGCAGCCGCGGGGTGAGGTGCGCCGTCACTGCGGCGGAGGCCGACGGTGGTCCACCCCGGGGCGGGACGTTCGGCGCGAGCTGGATACCCGCCGCGGCGCTCACGACGGCTGCGACTTCGTGGGCTGTGGGCCGTCGACTCGGGTCCGGTTCGAGGCATCGGCGGAACACGAGGTCGACCTCAACGGGCACCGCCGGCAACGGCTCGCCTCGCTGAATGAGTCCCGCCCGCTGCGCCGGTGTGGCATCGGCTGACCACGGGGGTCGACCAGTGAGCATCTGGCCGAGCAGGACTCCCCATCCGTATATATCCGCGGCAGGCACCGCAACCCCAGGGCGCAGGCGCTCTGGCGGAAGATACGGCAGCGTGCCCATCACGTGCCCATCGGCATCGACACCATCCGGTTCACCGGCGACCGCTGCGATGCCGAAGTCGACCAACTTGGCCCCGGTCGGTGACAGGACTACGTTGCTCGGTTTTACATCGCGGTGCACGAGACCCACGTTGTGCGCCGCGGCGAGGCCGGCCGCGACCTCGGTGGCCGATCCGCAGTGCAGCTTGGGTCTCCAGCGGGCCGGCATCCAGGCACTGCGCCAAGGTCGGACCGGCAAGAAGCTCCATCACGACATACGGGACCGTCGAACCATCCGGCAAGGCCCACTCGCCGTAGTCGAACACGCTCGCCACGTTCGGGTGCGCCACACTCGCCGTGGCCTGGGCCTCCGCCAACACAATGGCGCGCGCCGCCTCATCGCTCGCCTGGTCGCTCCTTAGGACCTTGACGGCAACTGCGCGCCGGAGTATTTCGTCTCGGGCGCGTCACACCACCGACATCCCACCCTCACCCAGTGGATCAAGTAGTCGGTAGCGACCTGCAAGAATCCCTCGCGGTCCCACACGACGATTGTGGCCCATTCGAACACAGACGGCACGTCCGCACCGCCGAGCGCTCTGAACCAGAAGGTTTCGCCGAACTCACCACCGGCATCCCGTAAAGAGCAAAGGCGCATTGGGGCCGCTTGGGCAAGACGGCTCGGTGTGAACGACCGCAGGCGGCGGCGCCCCCGACATGAACGTCACCTCCTCGCAGGCGCCGCATCGCCCTTCAACAAAGAACGCCGCGCTTCCGTGATGTTCACGAGAGCCTGCGGGCTTGGTGGGCCACATCTCGTCTGGTGCAACGGACCGCACCGCCGGTCCGCACGAGTGAGCCTCTCAGATCCCACTACGCAGATCCCGTGGACCGGCTCGGCCACGAACAGTCGGCATCAGCATCTCTGGCCGGGTGGGTGGCTATGCGGTGGGACTTGTGTAGACCGGCGACTTCGCGTGTACCAAGACGGTCACCCACACGGTTCAACCACTACATGAATGGATCCAGTCCATATTGGACTCAGACGGGCCCGTCGTGCACCTCCTTGTCCGATTCGCGGTCCCACCGCCTCGGTCCTCATATGACGGGAGCTCGGCCCGGGACGGCGCGCCAGGCCCAGCAACCGCGCTGACTCGACGCTCGTGCAGCGCACCACGAAAGCGGTGCCGGGTCCAGTGGTCTCGGGCTGGACATCGCTCGGCGTGCCGCGCAGTCCAGTGGCGGCGAGCTGACCCTCGGCACGGGTGCTGGGGGAGGCGGCCGGGTTGTGGTCACCCTCGGCCCGCCATCCGACGCTGGACCTCGCCCGGGCCGGCGTGATCCCACGTCGGAATCAGCGGCACAGCTAAGCCGTCCTTAGCCGTTTGTTATCGGTCGCGCTGCCCCTCCGTAAGCGTCCGCCGCGCACAGTGAACGCGGCCACATCGGGTGGTCGCAATCTCAGGAGGACATCATGCGCAAGTCAGTTGGTTTGGGAATCGGCCGCGCCTCAGCCGCGGTGCTCGCGGTCGCAGGGATCGCGTCGGCGAACGCGGCCAGCGGATCCGGGGTCTCCACGTCGGCGCACCAGACAACCTTGGTCTCGACCGTCATCAGCCAGGCCGACGCCGAAGGCATCGCCCAAGCGGCCGTGCCGAGCAGCACCGTCACCGAGTCCCGGCTCGACACCGATAACGGCCGCACGGTGTGGAATGTCTACCTGTCCACGCCCGCCGGCGAGCTCGAGGTCAAGGTCGACGCGCAGACCGGCGCGATTCGCATCGATGACGACCAAGCACAGGCGGGCGCGACCGCGACAACCGACGACAACGACGGCGACGACGACGGGCCCGGCCATGACGCCACCGACGACCACGGCAACGACGGAGCCGGTCACACCACCAACGACGACCGCGGCCACGACGGGTCTCCCCACGATGGCCCCGGACACCACTGATCATCTGTCCCTTGTCGAGGCGGACCGTCCACAACCGACGGTCCGCCTATTACCGGCACACGGTGCGGTTCATCGGACTGCCCAGAGCGACCGGCCCACCCCGCGAGTGGTGTCCGGACTGGATCGATCGTTTGAGAACCGCAGGGCCGTACGGGACTGCAGTGTCGCCGATGCGTGATCAGGCACTGTGAATGGATCCTGGTCCTGAGTTGCCATGGCCGGCCCGACTGCGGTCGGCATTGCGCAACTCGCACTCTGGGCTTGCCCGGTCGCACGGCCGTGCCGGTTCAGGCTTGCCTGGGATTAGGCACTGGTAGCCAGGGTGCTGCGGGGCCGGTCTTGGCGTGCGACAACTGTGATGGCGCCGCCGCGAGGGCGGCCGCTGCTCGTTCCAGTAGCGATCGGATCGTCGCCTCTGCCACCTGTGCCATGATCGCTCTGTCGATCACTTCGCCAAGTCGACCGAGTGGTGGCCGGTAACTGCCTACCAGCTCCAGGCGCGAACGGTCCTGGCCGCCTGACGACAATGTCAACTGGGCGTCCAATACCGGGAACAGCTCGCCGGTCACGCCTGTGGCCTCCCACCGCAGAGCGATCGATGTTGTCTCATCGTGGCGGATCGGCTCGAGCGTTCGTACACGTACGAGTCTGGATAGTCCCCGTTGCTCACCAAAAGGTCCGACCCTCCACAGTGTCTGCAGCCCGCCGTCGTACGCCGCGTCGGACAATCCGCGGAGTGCACCCCTGTTCAGCAGGTGCATCAGCCGAGCAGACACCACTTCGATCGGAGCGTCGATCATGACCTCGTGGGCGGCGAACATAGCGCTACAGTTCACCTGCCCGGAACGCCGCTCATAGGGCCGGAAGTCACTGCCGGACCTGACACATGACCTTCCCTCACCATCGCCCAAGGCAGAATCGCCGCCTGCCCCCCCGAACCTGTTAGTGGGAGTGTGCCCGGGCCGCGGCGATCGCCGACTTCGGGACCGCGGGCAGGGTCGTGGGTGAGGTCGTGGCTCAAGGTCCAGACCGGCGGTTTGACCGGCTGCTGTTGGCCAGCGATGCCGTCGTGGTCCGTGAGATGGGGACCAAACGCATTGCGGCCAAGGCCTGGACCTGGCCGGTGCGTGCTCTGGCGATGAGACCGGCCGACTGCTGGTCGTGCCCACGAAACCTGATGACGCACCACCCGAAAGTGCCAGCCAAGGCCGCGCTGGTGATGCGCCTACGGTCGGAGGGACACCACCACCGTGCCTATGTGGGCCCGGCCCGGTTCGCCCTCGCTTCGTGAGATGGCGTTATCCGAAAGTCGTACCTCGACTACGCCTGATGCGGGAGCTGCGGTACACCGTTCTCGTCATCCGCCCGATGACAGGGGGGTGTCGCACGCTTCCCCTCGAACTAGGTATCCCGTACCCACTCCGAGGGGGCAGAAATGAAGGGAAACGTGCGACTGCGGCGGCTTGCCCTGGCGACGGTCGCGACGCTGACGGGGAAGGTGCGATGGCGTTGGCTCACCATCGGGACGGCAGCAACAGTTATGGTCGCAGGCGCTGTCGTTTTCGTCGCGGTGCAGCCGGCGAGTGGCGCTCCGGTCACCGGCACGATGGTGTTGCAGAATCTCACGCGTCCCGGCGGCGGAGCCTGGTTGCCCGGCGGTGGGGGGCATTTCTGGGTGAGTGACCAGGCACTCGGGCTTTGTGAGGCGGTGCCAGCCGCCGGATCGCCACCATTCAGCCTCACCAAGTGCAACGGTACGGGCAAAGGTGGACAGGTTGTATTCGATGCCGCGCGCAGCATGGTCTATGTGGCGGACACGTCGTCGAAGACGAACCAGGTGATCCGGTTCGTCTACGACCCGGCAAGTGACTCCCTCACCAACGCGACAACACTGGTCGTACCGAATCCGACCAGCGTCGGCGGTGGGGCCAACGGCGGCCGGGCGCAGTCGGTCGCGCTGGTAACCGGGGCGGACGGCACGCAACGCCTCTATGTCGGATACATCAAGTCGGGCGACATCATGCAGGTTCTCAACCCCTCCGGGCGGGACCGCAACAATGCGGTGATCGCCCCGGCGGTCAGCAAGATCGGTGTCACGACCGACGGTCGGGGCGATGCCGGGTTCGTTCTGTTCTCCTGGACCGACGCGGCGGCGGTGGCCCACGACGATCTATACGTTGCGGAAACTGGCGGCTTCGGGCTTTCGGTGATCAAGGATGTCGACGGCACTGCGGGTCGCCCCGCGTGTGGCACTACGCCAACGCCGTGTGCGGCCACAACGGTCACCAACGCGAGCGGCGCAGCGATGTTCAGCTTCCCTGGTGGCCTCGCCACCGACGGGGCGGTCCTGTACATCGCGGACGCGCCACGCAACACCCCATCCCAAGTGCTTCGGTGGAACCCGGTGACCGGAACCCAGGACGTGTACTCAACCGATATCACGCCGAGCTACACCTCGGTCTTCGACGGCGTTACCCGCAGCAAGTTTCAGAACATCACGGGCCTCGCGCTGAACCCTGCCAACCTCGACCTGTACGTCGGTGATGACCCGAGCTTCCCGCTGGCGACTCCGGTCAACGCCCAGGGACACTTGTGGCGGATCGCCGGCGGCGCATCGCAGCCCGCGATTACGGGGATTGCGCCGTCGTCCGGCGGCCTCGCAGGCGGCGTCGTCGTCACCATCACCGGCACCAACCTGGTCAACGCCGTGGCCGGTGCCGCTGATCCCGTCGCGTTCGGCACGACCATTCGGTTCGGCACCGTGGCCGCGGCCGCGGTCTCCTGCACCGCGGACGGGACCACGTGTACGGCGACCAGTCCGGCTGTGGGTGGCGCCGGTGTCGTCGATGTACGAGTGACCAATGTGGAGGCGCAGACCAGCCTGGCTGTCGTCGCAGATCAGTTCACATACTCGGCGGCACAGGCCCCGCCCGGCGCGCCGGCGATCACCAGCGTCAGCCCAAGTTCTGGGCTCACCATCGGGGGCACCGTCGTGACCGTCACCGGCACGAGCCTGACCAACCCGGACGGGAGCGCCGCCGTCAGCTTCGGCACCAACCCGGCCGCCACTGTGGCGTGCACTGTGGACGGAACGACCTGCACCGTGACGAGCCCGGCCGGTACCGCCAGCCAAACCGTCGACGTCCAGCTCACGACCGCGATCGGTACCAGCGCGATCGTTGTCGCCGACCGGTTCACGTACCTGACTCCGGTCGGCGCGCTAGTGTCGTACGGCATCACCGCACCCAAGGGCGGCGTCACGTTCGTCCCGACCGGGGCCAACAACGCCAACGGGACACCGGTGGGTCACTACTGGGTCTCCGACCACGCCAACGGGCTGTGTCGGCTCGACCCGGTGCCGAACACGACGATCCTCGCCCCCAACGTTGCCGTCTGCGATCCGGGGTTCACCATCGGCTCGCCGGGTCAGGTGGTCTGGGAACCCAACCCGAACCCGGATGGCACGCACTACCTCTTCGTTCCGGACAACGCAGTCCGTAGCCCGGGCGTATGGCGGCTGACATTCGATCCCGCAACCGAGACCATCGGCAACCCGGTGGCGATGGCGCCGGGACTGATGGACAACCTGAAGACGAACTCCCTGGCGCTCTCAGCGAATGGCCACGATCTGTATGTCGGTGACCTCGTTGACGGCAACATCCGCCGTATCAACGGGATCGACGGCGATCCCCGATCGCAGACTGTCGACATCGTGGCCTTTACCCAGGCGGCCAAGGTTGGAGGTCCGTCCCGGGGCATCAACGGCACCATGGCCTTACTCGGAACCCGGCTGTTCCTGCCGGAGAACAACGCGGCGACGTACTTCGACACCTCGGCGCCGTGTGCGGCACCGGGAACTGTGACGCCCTGTGCCACCATCACGGTCAACTTCCTCTCCTCACCGGTACCGGTATTCGTGGCCGGCGTCGCAGCCGACAACGTCCACAGCGCCGTCTACATCTCGGAGAGCCCCGGCACGGCAAACGCGACGATCTACCGGTTCGACGCCACGACCATCACCGCCGCGAACCCGAATGGCTCACCCGGGGTCGTGTACGTCACCGGCGGTACCATGCCCGCTGCCGGCAGCGCAGAGGTCACGGTGTACTGCTCGTTGACATGCACTCGCCCCGCCGACCCCGCCCTTGCACCAGGAAGCACGGTCGGCTTCCCGTTCGCACAAGGCCTCTACGTCGATCAGGCAAGCAGCCGGCTCTACATCACCGAGGACGTAACGGCCGGGGCACGGTCCGGTCGCGGACACGTATGGGTGGTGCCGTTCATCGCTTAAGCCCCTCGGGCCGATCTGCCCCCCCGATCGGCCGGGAGAATCGGTGGAGTGCTGTAACCGCAGCCCTCCACCGATTCTCATCGCAGCGCTGATCCGTAAGGTGTGTTGAGTCCGTGACGGTCAGGCTTGGCCGGCCAGACCAAGGCGGTGCGCGTAGATCGCGGCCGCGGTCCGATTGTCCACATCGAGTTCGTGGAAGATCCGACTCAGGTGCACCTTCACGGTCGCTTCGGCCATATGGAGGGCCTCGGCTATCTGCCTGTTTGACATGCCGCGGGCGACCAGCTCGAGGACCTGCCACTCGCGCCCGGTCAGGGCTGGAGCCGGGGGTTCGGCCGATGTCTGCAGCAGGGCTCTCGCGGCCGCCGGCGCCAATGGCATGTCGCCAGCGACAGCGGCCCGGATGCCTCGGACGAGTTCGTCTGGCTCCACATCCTTCAGCAGGTACCCGCACGCGCCTGCGGCGAGCATGTCGGAGACCCTCTTGCGGTCATAGAACGACGTCAGTCCCAAGACTTTGGTATCCGGCCACTCGGCGACGATACGCCGGGCGGCATCGATGCCATCGAGCCTCGGCAGTGAGATGTCCATCAGGACGACGTCCGGCCTGAGGCGGCCGACAATCTCGATGGCCTGCAGGCCGTCGGTTGCCTCACCGACAAGCTCAAGGTCGGCCACGGTGGCGAGGAACTGGGTCACGCCGGCCCGCAGTAGCGTGTGGTCGTCAACGAGGAGGACTCGGATCATCTCGTTGGCAGTTCCAAGTAGAAGGTGGTGCCGTCTCCCAGGGCTGAGCTGACATGTAGCTTCCCGCCGATCTCGTCCGCGAACTCGTCGAGCATGCGCAGGCCGAAGTGCGGCCGCGTGTCGTCGACTGGCGCGCGGGTGTCATACCCGGTTCCGTTGTCCCGGACCGTGATCGTTGCAGAGTTGCGATGCACCGCCAGATCGACCCAGATTCGGGTCGCGTGCGCATGCGACACCACGTTTCGGACGGCTTCCTGGGTGGCCCGGAACAACGCGGCGGCTACCTCGGGCCGGAGTCTAGCATCGATGGGAACGTTGAGACTGACCTCAATGCCGGACGCGGCCACGGGGTCGAGCAGCTCGCGCAATGCGGCCGGCAGCCCGCCCGGGTGGGGCGTGGTCGGGTAGATATCAGAAACGAGCGTGCGTAGCTCCGCGGCGCCAGCTCGCGTTGCCGTACTGGCGGAGGTGATTCGATGTGCCAGCTCCGATGTTGTTGCACCGGACTTCAGGTCCGCAGCGACCGCTGCGAGTGAGAACGACAACCCGGACAGCTGCTGTACCAGACCGTCGTGCAGGTCCCGTGCGATGCGCCGACGTTCCATATCCGATGCGTCGTGCGCTCGCCGCTGCCACGCCTCTTTCGCGCGTTGGCCGCGCCGGATCCGCCGCACCATTCGCCACGCCAGCGGAAGCTGCAATATCTCCAACGCGAGCAGCGCGAGCAGAAAGGCGGGCGCGACGGCGCGGCCCATGCTCTCTGCGCTGGCCGTGATCGAGTCGAACCGAAGATATATCTCGAACAACAAGGGTGTTCCACTCGGCGTGATGACCCGGTCGTATACCTGAAGCAGCTGGCCGTTTCCACGCTCGTACTGGTTCTCTGGAGCGGTGAGGTCGGACAGGTCGGCGGAGACCTCGCCTGTACTCAAGGTCGCGTCATCATCCGCGGAGAGGGCGAAGGTCTGCCCGATGAGGCGCGGGTCGTCGGCGTAGACGATCCGACCGCTGGCACTCCATAGCTTGACCCGCACGAGCCTTGGCAGGAACAAGCGGTTACGCACCAGTTCGTCGAAGGAGGCTATCGCCGCCGGGTCGCTTTCCGCGAGTGCGTCGGTGACGGCGGGTTGGACAACAGAGCGGGTTTGCGCATCGACCAACTCACTGGCCTGTTTCACAGCCTCGTTGGTTGCCGCGGAGCGCAGCGCCGCCATGCCGATGTAGGCAAGAACGACGAGTGCGAGAACGCCGGCCAGGCCGAATTGCGTGGTGGCGACGATCGTGGACGCGTCACGGATGTCGCGGCGGCGTCGATGCCAACCGTCGTCGAATCGGTCCGGCTTCATCCCTCGGCTCCCGGAGCGCCGCCTTCGGGAACGCCAGTTTCCTCTACCGGTTCGGGCAGCGTCGAGAGTGGATCGTCGGGGATAGCCCCGTTCGCGACGATCGACGCTCCCAGGCCGTCGAACTCAATCAGAAATGGTGTTCCCCGGTGCAAGAGCTCACCGAGCCGATCGGACGACCCTCCTGGGTCACACCGGACACGAAGGACGGGAAGTTCTCCCGACCAGGGCACGGCGGTCGAGTCCGCGGGCGGCGCCGGTTGAGGTACCGTCGCGACAGCCACATTCGTGACACTCGCACGCGGCATCGCAGTGATACGGATGCGCGATCGGGATGGCATCAGGTCGTCGAGGGCGACCTGGTCGAGCACGGCTTGGTGCAACGCCAACGTCGCCGGGGTGGGGTCAACGCCGATCTCCTCGGCGAGTCTTCGGCGACATTCGTGGAATGCACGCAGTGCGGCCTGCTGGTTTCCGGATGCGTAGTGCGCCGTCATGAGGATTCGGTATGCGGCCTCATGATACGGATCAGCGAGCACGGCCTGGGCCGCGTACTCGGCCGCCGAGGGCACGTCATATTCGCCGAGCGCCGCGTGCGCACCCGCCAGGAGCAGATCGATGCGGTGCCGTCGGTAGTACTCTCGCGCGGTCAGCGCCCACTCCGCATGGGGCTCGTCTTCAACCAGATCGCCCCGCAGTAACTCGACGGCATGCGCAATGGCCGCCCGATCGTTCGACCGCCCGATTGTCGTGAGTAGAACGTCAACGGCGACGACATCAATCCACGTATACTCGGTATCGATGCGATACCCGCCGTGACCGGTGACGAGTGTGGACGCGAGCCCGGCCGGCTTCAACCGGCGACGGATGAGGGACGCATAGTGGTCGAGCGTGCTGGCTGGGTCGGCCGGTGGATGTTCGCCCCACAGCAGTTCACATAGTTGGTCCTTGTGGACATAGCGACCCTTGCGGAGCGCGACAATTTCCAACAGCTGTTTTGACTTTCTGCCGCCAAAGTCCCGCTCACCAAGCGACCGCGAGCCCGCGACCGCCCGAAACGCCCCGAAAAGGTGAATACGCAAAGCCATGCCTAAACCCCCGGGACGGGCGACCTTCGGCCAGGGCCGTGCACGAAACGTAGCAGGGTCCTCACACGGGTGACTCAGACGAACGGTCGGATCAGGCCCAACAGGTCGACACACGCGTCTCTGGCCACCACCGAGGCAAGTCCTGAACGCGATGCGACGTAGGCTATATCGCAGGAGGGTTCCAGGGCGAACGAGGAGTCCCGCCCGTCTAGTGTCTCGTGACCCCGGTTCCTTTATGTGCGGTTGTGTCGTTGAATGAGCTGGAGCTGCTCGAGACTGATCATGTTGATCTTCGCGCGTTGGTGAACTCGCGGGACGTCTCGGCCGCAGTGGCGACCCGGGCCAGGATCGTGCTGTGGATGGGCGAGGGTCGTCTTCGGGTCGAAACCGC
>Ga0163163_10006393_pt1 | contig 10293 bp, 7 predicted proteins | sample S65metaG_FD_119766 | JGI IMG/M metagenome (GOLD analysis project Ga0163163, IMG submission 119766) | Switchgrass rhizosphere microbial communities from Kellogg Biological Station, Michigan, USA - S6-5 metaG | ecosystem: Host-associated > Plants > Roots > Rhizosphere > Soil | place: USA: Michigan... | reverse complement strand
CCAGAAGAAACTCAGGTAATTGATCATCAGGTTACAGTTGGCGGCGAAGGCAGTGACGCGCACGAGCCAGATCAGCCAACCGACCTCAAACGCGACCGCCGGTTGATACGCTTCGCGCGCGTAGAGATATGGACCACCAGTCTCGTCGAAGCGACTGCTGACTTCGGCAAAGCAAAGTATGATCAGCGCTACGACCAGTGCGCACGCCACGAAAGCGATGAGGCTGTAAGTGCCGATTAAGGCGTAGACTTTTGCAGGAAGACCAAAGATCCCGGCGCCGATAATGCCGTTGATGCAAATCGCGACCAGGTCCCAGCGACGTATGCCACGGACCAGGTCCGCGTCAGGTTTGTTCTGCACTCCATGCTTATAACAAAATCCGTCTAATCTGTGTTAAAAGAAAACATGATGAGAATCCTGGTTGTTCTTTGCTTCGTCATAACAATTTCAACTTCGGTTCCTGCGCAGCAATCATCCTTACAAGATCTCGTCAACCGTGCCGCAAAAACTACGCTCGATCACTTTGCCGACAAGAAGCTGCAAGAGGATCAACTCTCGATCACTTTGATCGATCTGCGTGACTCGCAGCGTCCCGTCACCGCGAGCTTCCGAGGTAACGAACGCATCTATCCGGCGAGCGTCGTCAAACTTTTCTATCTCGTCGCGGCCCATCGCTGGCTCGAAGACAAGAAGATCGAACAGACGCCGGAACTAACTCGCGCCCTGCGCGACATGATTGTCGACTCTTCAAACGAAGCCACGCAATACGTCGTCGACGTGCTCACACACACCACCGGCGGCTACGAGTTGCCGCCGAAAGAAATGGAAGACTGGCAGAATCAGCGCAACGCCGTGAACCGATACTTTTCCTCACTCGGTTACACCAACATCAACGTCAATCAGAAAACATTTTGCGAAGACGCTTACGGGCGCGAACGCGTGTCGCGTGGCCCAAACGGCGAGAACCGCAACAAGCTCACCACCGACGCGACCGCCCGCCTGATGATGGAGATCGTGACCGGAAAAGCCGCGAACCCCGCGCGCACCGCCGCGATGATGGAGTTGTTGAAACGCGAATACACGGGTCAGAGTAACGATCCCGACGATCAAGGTCATGGTTTTAGCGGCATCGCATTGCAAGGTCGCACAGGATTTCGTTTGTGGTCCAAAGCCGGTTGGACCAGCACTACGCGTCACGACGTCGCCTACATCGAAACACCCGATGGTGCGAAGTTTGTGCTGGCGACGTTTACTACCGGACACTCCAGCGACCGCGAGATCATTCCCACGGTTACGCGCGCCGTACTCGACGGACTGAAGGAGGCTTTTGCCCCAAAAGTAGGACTCGCACTTGGATCGGGTCAGCACAGGGAGCGGTAGCGACCTGGTCAATCATGAAAGTCAACAATCGCCAGGAAATTTCATTCCAATGACTGACCAGGTCGCTACCGCTCCCTGTACTGACCCGGTCCAAGTACGATTTTGATTTCTTAGGCAAAGCAATTGAAGGAAGTGAAGTGACTTCAAAACCGCCAGACGACCTGCAAAGACAGGTAGAAGAGGTCAAACAGGACGCCGACGTTCAGCGCGCCCTGAAACAGGCCACGCCCATGGAAGAGCGCAAGGGCCCAGTTGCGCGAGCACGCGATAAGTTTGTTATCGGCACGCACCTCTTCTTGCTGATCGCGCTTGGCGCTGTGCATCAGTTGCTGAACCGCTGGCCGGGTGTTGTTGGAAATTACCCGATAGTGTCGAAGCTCGTGCTGGCGGTTGGTGTGATCGTCGTCTGTTTGATGGTGCTGCGTCTGATCGATGTTTATTTCATCGGGCGCGTTCAGAATGCGGTTTACCAGTACAACTTGAGACGAGTCTCGCGCTTACTTGTCTGGGTGGTCATTGCCTTCTTTGTCTTAACAATCCTTTTTCAAAACTGGTACACAGCCGTTGTTTCGTTTGGTCTGATTTCGCTGATACTCGGGTTTGCGTTACAGACACCGATCACGAGTTTCATCGGTTGGGTCTACATTCTGGTACGCGAGCCGTATCGCGTCGGCGACCGCATCAAAATCGGAAACGCGACGGGCGATGTGATCGACGTCAATTATCTCGACACTACGCTGTGGGAATTTGGCGGCGACTTTCTCTCCACTGAACATCCGAGCGGCCGCATCATCAAATTTCCAAACTCCACTGTGCTTAGCTCGCCCGTTTATAACTATACCTGGCCGCTCTTTCCCTACGTCTGGAACGAGATCAGATTTTACGTTGCTTACAACGCGGATCTCGAATTCGTTGCCGCGACGATGAAGGAGGTTGCGGAGCAGGAGGTTGGGGAAGAGATGATGAAACAGGTGGCTGTGTTTCGCGAGATTCTGGCCAACACGCCGGTGAATCAACTCGAAGTTCAGGAACGTCCGGCGGTCTTGTTTCGTACAAGCGACAACACGTGGCTGGAAGCAATCGTGCGTTACCTCGTGAGTCCGAAGGAAGCGGGACGTGTGAAGTCGAGACTAATCAAGGAACTGCTCGATCGGTTGAACGCCGAACCCGATCGCGTGCTCTTTCCGAAAGACAGCAAGCGATGAAGTCGCGGGAACCTTTTACGAGCGTAAGTGTCTAACCCTGCATCTTCCGATTGGAGGAATGCAGATGAGTAAACCAGAAGCTCTGAATCCCGCGCCGAATATCAACGTAACTCCGCTGATCGATGTGCTGCTCGTCTTGTTGATTATCTTCATGGTGGCGGCCCCGCTGAAGCCACATCGCTTCCTGACCAAGGCACCCTCTGAACCTCCTCCCAATGAACACATCGAACCGAATCCGCTTACACTCGTTGTCACCATCCTGCCGGATCGGACGCTGAAGTTAAATGAACTAACCGGCATGGGGACTATTGACGATCTGACGCCGCTCAGCGCGAAGCTCAAAACAGTCTTTGACGACCGCACTCGAAATCATACTTATCGAGACGATCTCGCTGTGCGCACCGATCTTTCCGAGGCAGACCGCATTCAGAAGACCGTGTTCATCAAAGCTCCGCGCGGTCTACCTTACGGTGAAGTGGTTCGCGTTCTTGATGGCTTGAAGGCAACCGGCGCCAGTCCCATCGGCCTCCAACTCGACAGCCTCAACTGAGGCAGGAGAGAGGTCGGCAAAAAGGCACAAAAAGCACCAGGGTTTGTTTAGTTCTTTGTGCTTTTTGTGCTTTTTTGCGACTATAATCTGGCGCATGAGAAATCGTCTTTTGCTTTGCCTCCTCGCCACCCTGGCCCTGTCGGTTGGCCTGGTTGCCGTTATGGCCCAGGACATAACCGGTGGTGGAAGCCTCGTTCGCGACATCACCGGAGGCGCAGCCTTAATCTTTCGCGCACCGCAGAATCCGACAGTCCAGACGGCTACTGGAGGCGGACGCGTGAAGCCCGGTCGCAAACCAGCACCGATCCGCCAGCAGGACACCGCGATCGCGAAAGCTAACGCCGCCCGAAGTGCTCCGAAGCCGCGTTATGAAGAGGCGGAACAGCAATATCAACTGGCCGCGCAGATCGCGCCCGATGACGCGCGCGCTTTTGCGGGTTTAGGAAATGTCTATGTGGACCAGGGCAAGTTTGCGCAGGCCGTGGATGCATATCAGAAAGCGATCAAAGTAAAGCCTGACTATAACGGCGCCTATCTGCCGCTGGCGTTTTCGTTGGCCCGTCTTAACCGCTATCCGGAAGCGATCGATGTCTACAAGGAAACGTTGAAGCGCGACCCGACGAGTCCGGAGGTCTACAACAATCTTAGTTTTGCCTACAACCACAGCGATCGTTACCAGGAAGCGGTGGACGCGAGTCTCGAAGCGATCAAGTTATTGGGCGAAACCGGTGAGGCTTACAAACAAGGATTTCAGGAACGAAACGAGATTCGCTCCTACGCATACAAGAATCTCGGCAACGCTTACAACGGATTGAAACGCTACGACGAAGCGGCAACGGCGCTCAAGAAATCGTCAGAGATTGAACCGACGAACGCGGCGGCTCATTTCAATCTCGGACTTACGCTCTACAACGCGGGTCGCTATTCAGAAGCAATTGAGTCGTACAAACAAGTCATCAAGTTGAGACCAAACCTGCCCCAGGCTTATTTCAATCTCGGTCTCACGTATTACGCAATCAACGACAAGCCCGCGGCGATGGCCCAATACGAAACGCTTAAAGGCATCGACGCGGCAATGGCGCAGCAGCTTTACGAGGCAATCAAACGCTAACTTAACAATCGAGGTTCTTCATCCACAGATTACACAGAGTCTGTTAAGTCAATCTGTGTAATCTGTGGTTACGTTCAGACCATGTGGACCCTCACCCAGGAAGCTTTCGACAAGTTGCTGGTTACTCTGGGTGGCGATCGCGATAGCGGCAGCGAAAAGTACCTGGAGATCAGGAACAATCTTACCCGCTTCTTCGAGTGGCGCGGCTGCTCCTTTCCCGAAGATCACGCCGACGAAACCATCAATCGCGTCGCTAAGAAGATCGACGAGGGTGAAGAACTACAAAACCCCGCCGGTTACGCGATGGGTGTCGCCCGCCTTGTCCTGCTCGAAATCCTTAAAGGCCGGCAGCGCGAACAGTCGGCGCTGAATGAAGTCGCCGCCGCGGGAGACGTTTACGTCGAACCGGACGAGGGCGAGGATCGGCTCGAATGCCTGCGAAAGTGCCTGCAAACCCTTCCTCCTGAGAATCGCGAACTGATCCTCCAGTACTACCAGGGCGAGAAGGGTGAAAAGATCCAGAACCGAAAGAAGCTCCTGGAACGGCTCGGTGTTCCAGTTAATACGTTGAGGATGAGAGCTTTACGCCTGCGCGAACGGCTGCAAACGTGTGTCGACGAGTGTTTGAGCAAGTCGTGAAAAAAATTTATGTGATGAAAATCCGGATTTCGCCACTCGTAGATGGAAGTACCCCCCGCTCGTGATAGTTCTGGATGACAAAAAGTTCAACTGTAATTGACGACATCTCGCTAGCTGGATGCCCTTGACGCGCCCAGCATGAGAGAAATAAGAAGGATGGGTATGGCGGCAAACCTCAACAACGAAACACTGATTGCCCGGTATTTACTTGGCGAACTTTCCGAAGAGCAGCAGGTCGAAATCGAAGACCGCGCCTTCGCGGACAAAGATTACCTGGCAAGCATAACCGCGGTCGAAAACGATTTGATCGATGAGTACGTGCGGCACGAACTCTCAGAATCGGACCGGCGCAAGTTTGAAAGCCGGTTTCTGGCCTCGGCCGAACGGCGCAAGCGGGTGGAATTCGCCAAAGCGCTGGCTCAAGTCGCTTCGGAAGCTCCCGCTGCGGAAAGAACTGTAGTTTCTCAACCCATTGGCTGGTCCTGGCGGGAGTCGCTTTACGCGTTCCTTAATGGACTCAATCCCGCAGCCAGATTCGCCCTGGCGGCGGCCATGTTGTTCATACTGGTCGGCGGCGTGTGGCTGTTGACGCAAACACTACGACTTCGTAGGCAACTCACTCAGCTACAGGCAGACAACCAGTCCCGACAAACCGAACGGCAGACGCTCGAGCAGCAGGTCGAAGCCGAGCGCAAACGTAACGAGGAGTTGAATGCTCGACTCAATCAGGAAAAACAACAGCGGGAGCAGATTGATGAATCGTTACAGAAGTTGACTGAGAACGGCAGCGAAACAACTCCCGCGCCGCGTCCGGTCATCGCGTCATTGACGCTTCTGCCCGGGATTTCACGTGGTGGTGGTGAGAAAGCGAGCCTGTCGATGCCGGACGATGCTCGTCTCGTGCGGTTGAACGTCGGCATCGATCCGGAGGAGCCGTACAAGAAATTCGCGGTTGAGCTTCGCACGGTAGCAGGCCGGCACGTTTGGACCAGGGAGAATTTAGCCGCGCGGAGTCAAAAGGGAGGGCGCGCTATCGGAATCACGCTGCCGGCGTCGGCTCTCAAGTCGGGTGATTATGAACTCAGGTTGAGTGGAGTCAAAGAAGGGGGCGGAACTGAAGACGTAGGTTTCTACTATTTCGAAGTGAGGAAGAAATGAGTGTGAAGAGATTTGTCTCCCCCGGTTCGGTCCTTCTCCTGCTGCTGTTAACTTCACTTTCTATCCAGGCCCAAACAAGCCAGGCACAAACTAGCCAGGCTCAAACCAGCACTCCTGATCAAGATAAAGCCCGCGTCGAAGCCGAGAAGCTGATGGAAACGGGCAAGAAGCTTTTGGAGACCCCCGGCGTCGACGCCGCAGCGCAAGCTGCCCAAAAGTTCGAACAAGCACTGCCGCTCTGGCGCGCCGCAAAACATAACGCGGGCGAAGCGCGGGCGTACTATTTGATGGGTCAGGCGTTCGAGGCATTGGGGCAATATCAAAAAGAAGAAGAAGCCGCCGAAAGAGGACTGCCGCTGGCCAGAGCTGCAAACGATCAGGGAACGGAAGCATACCTGCTCGATACGATCGGGAATGCTTACAGCGGTCGCGGTGAAAACAAGAAAGCACTCGAATACTTTCTGAAGGCTCTTTCCTTACGCTCCGAGAAAGAGCCGGTTGGTTTGGCGAACACGCTCAACAATATCGGGACTGCATACGGCTGGATCGGCGACTATCCCAAGGCGCTGACCTACTTCGAGCGCGCTGTGCCCTTGCTGCACGATCAAGGTGACCGTCGTAAAGAGTCGGACGTACTCGGAAACATGTGCGTCATACACAAGAGTCTTGACGAGAACACGAAGGCACTCGAGCTTTGTAAACAGGCGGTGACAATCAAGCGCGAGGTGGGTGACAAATCGGGGGAAGGGACGACTCTTAGTAATACCGGCAACGTTTATGCCGCTTTAGACGATTATCAGACCGCGATCGAGTACTACCTGCAAGCGCGAGCCCTTTATACCAGTCTGGGTGAAAAGGAAGGTGAAGCGGTAACGCTAAACAACATCGGTTGGGCCCATGCAACTCTGGGCGACCGGGAAAAGGCGATCGACTTTTACAACCAGGCCCTCAAGCCTCTGCGCGTATTGGGAAACAAATATTCGATTGCAGTAGCCCTCAGCAACATCGGCGTCAATTATGCCGAGCTGAAAGATTATCGAAAGGCGCTCGAGATTCACCTCGAGGTGCTTTCCATGCGCCCCGAAAGCGATGACCGCGAAGGCCGGGCCATCACGCTGAACCATATTGCCGTTTGCTACCAGAATCTCGGAGATAAAGCGAAGGCGCTCGAATATTTCACGCAGGCAATCGCGCTGCATCGTTCCATTGGAAATAAGCGACAACTCGCCAGTTCACTTAGAAACATCGGTGGTCTTTATCGGGATCAAGGTGAATATGAAAAAGCGATGGAGTATTTCAAAGAGTCGCGTGCGATTAGCGTTGCCGTCGCCGATCGAAATGGTGAGGCCAGTGTTTTGGCTGGCATTGCGAAGCTCGAACTCGCTCGTGGCAATCTCATCGAAGCGCGCAAGCTGGTTGAAGAGGCAATCAGCGCGGTTGAGTCGTTTCGCGGCAATCTCAAAAGCCAGCAACTGCGAGCAACGTTTCTGGCCTCAGTGCGCAAGTACTACGAACTCAATGTCGACGTCTTGATGCGTTTGCACCAGCAACGACCGACAGAAGGATTTGCTGAAGCGGCGCTTCAGGTCAGTGAGAGAAGTCGAGCCAGATCGTTACTGGAACTATTGCGCGAAGCGCGTGCGGAGATTCGGCAGGGCGTCGATCCGGCGCTCATTCAACGTGAGAAAGACTTGCGTGGAACGATTGCCGATAAAGCTCAACAGCAGACGCGTATGTTGAGTGGCAACCACGCTGAAGAACAAGTAGCGGCTGCGTCGAAAGAGATCGCAGCGCTGACGACGGAGTACGAAGAGGTTCAGGGTCGCATTCGGAAAACGAGCCCGCGCTATGCCGCGCTCGTAGAACCACCGCCGATCACTGTCGCTGCGATTCAGAAACAGGTGGTCGACGAGAACACGCTGTTGCTCGAGTATGCACTCGGAGAAGAAAAGAGTTATGTGTGGGCGGTGACACCGGATTCGGTGAAATCGTTTGAGTTGCCCGGACGCGCGACCATCGAAGCAGCGGCGAAGCGCGTTTATGAGTTGCTGAACGAGAGCAGCACGCCTGTGCCCGCCCCAACGGTGGCGCAACAAAAAAACCATGCGGACGTGGAGTATCCGGCGGCTGCGGATGCACTGAGCCGTTTGTTGCTCGCGCCGGTCGCGACTGAGTTGAAAAATAAGCGATTGGTGATCGTTGCCGAAGGCATTTTGCAGTACGTGCCGTTTTCGACGTTGCCGTCGCCTGGCGCTGATAGTTCGCGACCATTGATCGTCGATCACGAGATACTGAATTTGCCGTCTGCGTCCGTGTTGGCGTTGTTGCGAGAGGACGCGGCGCAGCGTAAGCCGGCGGCGAAAGCGGTTGCGGTGCTCGCGGATCCGGTATTCTCCGCGAACGATTCGCGACTGACGCACAAGGTTTCGGCTGATGAAGAGAGTTTGTTGACGAGGGATGCACAGCGATCCGCCGCGGAATCGGGTTTGGATAGTTTGATCCGATTGCGGTTTAGTCGTTTGGAGGCGGATGAGATTGCGCGGCTCGCGGGCGACAAACGTAATTTGAAGGCAGTCGATTTCTCCGCGAATCGTTCGATGGTGATGGACGAAAAGCTGAGCGACTATCGCATCGTTCACTTCGCCACGCACGGACTCATCAATAATCAACATCCGGATTTGTCGGGCATTGTGCTCTCGCTCGTCGACGAGCAGGGCCGTCCGCAAAACGGATTCCTGCGGCTTTACGATATTTACAATCTGAAACTCAACGCGGATCTCGTCGTGTTGAGCGCGTGTCAGACGGCGCTCGGCAAGCAGATCAATGGTGAAGGTCTGGTCGGATTGACGCGCGGATTCATGTACGCGGGAGCGCCACGCGTAGTCGCGAGTCTTTGGCGTATCGACGATCGCGCGACTGCCGAGATGATGCGACGTTTTTACCAGGGAATGTTGAAGGATGGATTGCGTCCGGCAGCGGCGTTGCGCGCGGCGCAGGTTTCGATGTTGAGTGAAAAGCGTTGGCAGTCGCCTCATTACTGGGCGGCGTTCACGCTGCAGGGTGAGTGGCGGTGATGTTTTGCGTGTTACGGCCACGTTAGAGTGAGGCCAGCGATGTTCTTAGTTTGTCTACTATTTTTAGCGATGGCGCCGGTGTCGGCCAGTTTCCAACAGCAGGAGTCAAAGACTGCGCAGGAGCTGGATGAACAGTTGCTCTATGTTCTCAGTCAACGAACAACTCCATCGATTGAATCGATCCAGCAATTACTCGACAAGGGCGCACACGTTAATCAGGCAGTCAGATATAAGACACCGCTGATGCATGCGGCGAGCGAAGGACACGTTGAGATCGTCAAGCTGCTGCTGGCGAAAGGCGCTGAAGTCAACGCGCAAACTGATGAAGGCACGTCGTTGATGATGGCCGTGAGAGGTGGGCACCTCGAAATCGTCAGGTTGTTGCTCGCTGCAGGGGCGCAGATCGATGCGAAGCACCGGCTGGGCGATTCGGCATTGATGATGTCCGCCGGTCGCAGCATTCCCGAAATGAATCCGCCGCCTGGTCAGCCGTTGCCGCCGCCTGCTTCGGACATCATGAGCTTGTTGCTGGCGAAAGGCGCTGATGCAAACTTCGTCGGGCAGTGGGGCCACACGGCGTTGATGGAGGCAAACACGGCTGCAAAGGTGAAGCTCCTGGTTGCGCACGGCGCGCAGGTGAATGCCAAAGATCAAGAGGGCGAAACGGCCTTAATTCATGCGGTCGATCGCGGCGACGTTGAAGTTGTTGAAGCGCTTTTGCAGGCCGGCGCTGATGCGAGTATTGCCGATGCTAAAGGTGCGACGCCGTTGCTGCACGCGCTTCAAGATCCATCCCCCTACAATCCCGAAGAGACGATGAAGGTAACCAAGCGTCGCATCGAGGCGGCGCGTTCGTTGCTGCGTTCGAAGATCGGCGATATCAATGCACAAAATGTGAATGGCGAGACGTTGTTGATGCGCGCGGTTCAGTTGGGCGAGACAGAACTGGTTCAGGCAATGTTGGACCATGGCGCTGACGTAAATCGCAGCGACGTACTCGGAAGAACCGCAGCGCTGTTTGCTTATGAAAAGGATTTGACGGCGATTCAACCGTTGCTGAAGCGAGGAGCACGCCGCCCAACGCGCGCAGAGTTGAACGCGTTTCTATTGGCGGCCATCGGCAAGAAGGACCAGCTCAAAGTGAAGGAGTTACTCAAGGCTGGCGCTGATGCGAAT
>Ga0163163_10006391_pt1 | contig 10294 bp, 9 predicted proteins | sample S65metaG_FD_119766 | JGI IMG/M metagenome (GOLD analysis project Ga0163163, IMG submission 119766) | Switchgrass rhizosphere microbial communities from Kellogg Biological Station, Michigan, USA - S6-5 metaG | ecosystem: Host-associated > Plants > Roots > Rhizosphere > Soil | place: USA: Michigan... | reverse complement strand
TGTGAGTATGGACGCTTAGTGGTGAGAGTTTAAGCGCTCCGGCGAGTTGCGAGATCGTCCTCGGCTCGAGCGCCACGAGGTTCAGAATTGCCTCTTTGGTGCCGTTCGATAATAGTCTTCTCTTTGTTATGTCTGACCATGGATCGCTGTAACCGCCAGCTTCGGCTGATACGCAGTCGCAAGGAAATCGCGGACCTCTAAGCCCATTAGGATTAGCCATTAGGACCCCTTTACCTTATGAATTTTAGGGGGTATCCTAAATCCACTTAACCTTACGGAATAGTAACACCCCTTCTGGGACTAGCAGCCTAAATGCCGTCAGGCATTCTTGAACAGGAGTCATGATGGGTGATTACGCTTACAACGATAAGACGTTTCCAGGGTCATCTCATTTTCTGCGTCGCCTTTTAGTTACGCAACAAGACTAGGAGAATCACCATGGCAAGCCCTGCAAGTATCGCCGGACATCCTGTTCATCCAATGATCATTCCATTTCCTATAGCTCTTTGGATCTTCTCGCTCGTCGCCGACTTGATTTACTTGTGGCGTGGCAATTCGGTATGGAGAGACTACATTGCTTTTTACACTCTGCTGGGCGGTATCATCGGAGCAGCTGTAGCTGCCGTGCCCGGCTTTATTGACTGGCTGTCGCTGAAGGATCCCGACGTGGTCAAGATTGCCAATTGGCATGCACGCCTCAACGTGATCGCACTCTTGATCTTTGCGGCGAGTTTTTATCTGCGTACCAGAAGCGGCTCTGCGCTTGTGAATGGGGGTTACACCATTCCGATCGGCCTGTCCGTTTTCGGAGTCATCCTTATCTTAATTTCAGGCTACCTGGGTGGGGAGATGGTTTTCAAACACGGCGTCGCAGTTGATCAACAAGCCCGGACTGGGACTAAAGTTTAAGCCTTGACTGCCTGCTATACCGCTTTAAGTAGTAGTTCTAATTGACGAAAATGAGCACTCTTCTAACTTCGGTAATAATGGGATTGTAAACGGACGGCGAAAGAAAATTCTAATCAGCCAGCTATCATCGAGGCTGATTAGTTGGCACCTGCTTCATTCTGACCCTCTCTTTTCTGTTCCCAGTATGGTGAACGTTTGTAGTGGCCGTAAAGCTTAACCTCATAGTCGCGTGTGAGCGGAAGCGCTAGTTCGAATTCCGGCGCGTTAGTGATCTGTTCGCATCGGAGATTTAAGTATGCGTTTGACTCAGCCCAACTTACCCACAAAATCCACTCAGTAGCCAACAGAACTTTCTTACCTGGCCACCAATTCTTTGTGTCTGCCACGGCGTACCGGATCGTCCACGTCTGATCGTCGACAATAAAATCTTCGATATGTCCAATCTCACCATCCACGGCCATGATGTGGTATCCACCCACCACCTTCGTGCTTCTTAAATGAGGGTTGTTTTCTTCTTTGAATCCTGCGTCCACGGATCTGTCAGATTCAGAACTCGTCTCCGCGCTTCCGCCTGAAGGATATCCACGAGCAGCACCGAGACCAGTCGACCCCCAATAGTACGGCGGCAATCCCAAATAGATCGAGTAATCAGTCGGATGCTGGAGAGCAACTGGTTTGTCGGTATAGATACCAGCGCCTTTCTGGATTTCTTCTTTCGTGAGGGACACATGAATGTTTTTGCCAGAAGCATCCGCTTCAATGACAACTGTCGGTGAAAGTAGCACTTGCCTGCCGGAGAGCCAGTTGCCAAGGTCTACTACCACATACTTGATGGTCCAGGTCTGATCATCGAAATAGAGTTGTTCGACATGACCTATATCTCCGTCTGTTGCGCGGATCGTATAGTCTTGCAACTCTCTTGCGCGTAGGAACATATCAAATCCCTCCATTCTCTGAAAACCAAATCGTCCGCTCCGACGATACGACAAAAGTCAACGAGTCACCTTTAGAATCGGGCTGCCTTCTTCGCTCAAGATTCAGGTACTAACAGCTGATTGAGGACAACGGGGAAGGTAGATCACAAAACTCATCATAATCTTCCGTTCAGGTCAGGACCTGCGATCACCTGCCGCGTCATACGAAATGCTCACTCTCTGCTGGATCCACCTCCTCAGTAAGCTTGTGCTCCACGTGTAGCGAAAAAGCGAAGGTTGCTCCCTGGCCGGGCAAATTTTCAACCCAGATTTTACCGTCATGTGCTTCGATGATCCCGCGGGCAATGGCCAGTCCCATCCCCGTACCGGAATTATGTTGCGGGTGCGTACCACGATAAAACTTTTCAAAAAGACGGCTGGTTTCCTCAGGCACAATACCGGGCCCCTGATCCGTTACACTAATCAGTAATTCATCACCTTTCATCTCGGCTTTCACAGATATTTCGCCACCCGCTGGAGAATATTTGGCTGCGTTCTCAACCAGGTTCGAGAGTGCTTCAGCTACCAGGCGAGAATCAATGAGGACAACTGGAAGAGAGTCATCACATTCGACTTCCAGTCGGTGGTGGCGAGTCAAAACGGCGCATCGTTCGAGCACGTTATGAAAGACTTCTGACGGCGATTCCCATTTCCTTGATAGACGCAATTCTCCAGCATCAATCCGGGCCATGGACAGCAAGTTTTCAATTAGTCGTGAGAGTCGGGTGACCTCTTCGCTGATGATCAAGTGGAACTCGTGTAAGGTCGCCGCGTCCCACTCAGTGTCACTATGAAGAAGACTATCTACAGAAGCGCGAATGGAAGTAAGTGGTGTGCGCAAGTCGTGAGAGACCGAAGCAAGCAACGCTGATTTTAATTCATTACTCTGTTTAAGCGCTTCTGTGCGGTTTACCTCTTCCAGGATGCGCGCTCGATCGAGAGTCCACGCGACCAATCCCGCAATTGCTTCCATCGTTTTCTCTTCTAGTGTTGCAATCAGGACCATCACTCCTATAGAGGTTGTTCCTACCTGCAAAGGAAGGTATGTGATTGCGGAAGAGGGCTTGGTGTGTCCGGACCACACGGACTTGCTTTCTGGTGTGATTTCGGTGGTTAGGGGAACTAATTTCAATTTTCCCGAAAGCGCGACTTCCTTGATACTCGTTAATGAAGGTGTAAATGCCTTTTCCTCGCTCGGCTCTGAAGCAATTGAGAGAGCACTCCATTCACCATCGTCAACTGACTCGAAAACACCGCAATATTGAACAGCGAAGACCTCTTGTATCTTGGGAGCTATAGCCATGATCAGCGTTTTGGGATCCAAGGCAGCGCTGCTCGTTCGGCTGAGCTGATATAGCTTCCATATCTCTTCACGACTCTTCTCGACTTCACGAGTACGTGTGCGAGCCGTGGACCAGAGCTGGCTGGCGACCACCGCAGTTATCAGGAATGATGTGAGTGCCACCCAATTGTGTGGATCTTCCACCGTGATGGTGAACGGTGGCGGAAGAAAGAAAAAGTTAAAGCAGAAGGTGCTAATGAGGGAAGCGAAAATGCTGGGCCCGTGTCCCTGTTTGGATGCCATGATTAAGACGAACAGTAAATAGCCCAACGCGATAGTCGTGATGCTGACGTCGGTTAGAAACAGCATGCGAAAAATCAACAGGCGAAAAATGATGGTTACGGTTGTAACGCCGATAATGGCTGCGACATATCCTCTCCAATTGCGGCGTACGGCTAGAAGCATCTTTGATAACCACCATAGAGCAGCTCTAGTATTCGGTATCTGCATATCATTGGGAACATGTCCCTCTCAGCCTGCTTGCTGAGTCCTAACAGCGAAGTCTGTATCTGCCCGGTGCTCGCCGAAATCATCCAGAGGAAGGTAAAGACGATCTCAGTGCCGGTTTTCAGAGTAAGAGTCGGCAGGTCAGCCACATGAAGACCTAGCCCGGTATTTTCGTATCGGTATTGTGAGCAGTGGCCATCCATCTACGCTCCAACTGGTGCGCCAGTCTGGTTCGTTATCACTGCTTCGCTTGCCACCTTGGAGGTTTTGCTGGCAACCGTCAAAGGGAGGCTTACCGTTATGCACGAGCCTTGCCCTTTTCCGGAACTCTCTGCGCGTACTCTTCCGCGATGTAGCTCCACCAATTGGCGTACTATCGCAAGACCCAGGCCGAGCCCCTCGCTTGCTGATTCATCGGGTTGACGGTATGGCTCAAAAACATAAGGCAAGAAGTTCTGGTCTATGCCTGCTCCGTTGTCGGTGACTTTGATTTCAACGTGTGGACCAACGCGCTCAAGGTGAACCATCACGTGCCCTCCTCCAGGTGTAAACTTTATGGCATTTGAAAGAAGGTTCCACATTACTTGCTGCAAACGGTCCCAGTCGCCCAAAACACAAGGTGCCTCCGCAGTGGTAATGCGTTGCAACCGGATATGCTTTGCATCAGCCAAAGGTTGCAAAGAGTCAATTGCCGAATCGATGACTCTCGAGAGTTTGACTTGACCGAGATGAAGACGCAGCTTGCCAGTCTTGATGCGCATGACATCGAGCAAGTCATCAATCAACCGTTCTTGAGCGCGCGCATTCCGCTCTATCGTTTGAAGTCCGTGGACATATGTAGATGGATCTGGTTTCTGTCCACTCAAGATTCTCGACCAACCGAGGATTGCAGTCAGCGGCGTGCGAAGTTCATGGGAAGCAGTCGCCAGAAACGCATCTTTTGTTCGGTTGTTTCGCTCGGCCTCTGTGCAAGCCAGGCGCTCTGCCTCATATAGTCGAGCGCGGCGCAGTGCTTGTTCACATTGAGCGGTGAACTGAAGTATAAATGCGCGCTCTTCGCCATTAAATTTCCGAACTTCGGAGAAAGTCAGGTGCAACATCGCAATGACGCCGCGCTCCAATATGAGTGGAAGGCAAGCCATTGACCGACACTCTTTGAGAGCTTCTCTTGCGGCGGATGCCGAGTAGTAGCGCAACACGTCAATGTGGGATTCGAACCAAAAAGCCTTGCTCTGCGTTACAACCTCGGCGAGCGGAAAGCGGGTATTCATGAGGTCGATATTACAAACGTTGATTGCCTCACTCGTGACGCCAGCCACACCTGCTATCGCCCAACCTCCTTCTTCGCCAGTTTTCATGAGAAGCGTGGCGCCGCTGGCTCTGACCGCACTCCGACCTTGATTGACCAGCACCCGAACGACCTCTACGGATGTAAATGCATGAGATAGGGAAGCCGTCAGGATTTGGAGCGCACGTATCCGCTCGCCGAGTGTTTGCGCGGTTTCACAACATTCCGTCCTCGGAATCAGCGGTTGACAACAGACTTGTTGGCTGCCTTCGAGATTAGTCGTATCGTCAACCTTTGCGGCGGAAACGGTGCGATGCACGAATGATGAAAGGGCGGGTTTCTGCATGCTGATTACTCCCGTGTGTTGGAAGATCACTGTGGGTCATATGCACAGTAGCAGGGCATTGATAAGAAAGTCATAAATGAGACGTTAAGAGTTCGTTAGGGAGTTGTTAAAAGATTGAAGAACACTCTTTCAAAAGAAGATTAGGGAAAATTATTCAGCGACCTTAAGTGAGGATGGGTGAGTTGCAACAGGCTCTCTCCTCCGTTTTTTACAAGCATTCCAAAGGAGATCCTTTACGACAATTTAATGGTCCGTTTACTACAAATTAAGGGTTGAGGCACACGTATGCGACAAACGCTCTCTAAGATTTAACTCATCATGAGTAGGGAAGGACCAAAAGGAAGAACGATGAAAAACTGTTTTCAAGAGAGCGCGTCTGTCGGAGTCGGTGCGTTATTAATATTGTGCCTGATGGTAATAATAACGCCGGCGCAAAGGAACCCTGAGAAGCGGATGAATGATGCCACGTTGCGCAAGGAAATGGCTGGCCGCAGCGATCCGTGGAGGCAGTCGGATTTGGAAGCTGTACCTGCCGACGCGAATCTTCTCGGAGATGAAGGCGCTGCTGCCAATCCCGGTGCACTTGCCGTCGTGAAAGTGTCCATGCGTAATATGCGGTTTTCTTCTGGGACACTTAAGATAAAGAAAGGCACAGTTGTGGAGTGGAAGAACGACGACCTTGTGCCTCATACCGTCACTTCAGACTCCTTTGATTCCGGTTCCCTTGGGCCTGGAAAATCATGGCGGCACACGTTCACGAAGGAAGGTCAGTTTCCGTATGCCTGTACATTCCACCCCGCGATGACGGGTGTTGTAGTCGTCAAGTAACCCCAAAGCAAACTGGATACGCGCGTGCTTGGCGATTTTATGGTGTGGTGCTTAAAGTGGTTAGGATCCACCCCGGAGACAAATGGCGCAGCCGGAATCGGATCCATTGGTCCGACTCCGAATGCGTGCTAAAACTTGCGGCGGTTGGTGAACTGATCCGGCAGCAAGAGTGATTTTCGTCTTTACGCGCCTAAGCCTATTTGCTGATTGACGCCTGGAGCTTTTTCGCATGTTCCAAATGCGACGCAAAGATTGGGCGCGCACTCTCGAGAAGAACCTTGAGTTCAGCGTTCTTGGTGTTTGGGATCAAGGTATTGTCGAGCACACCCATGACCGCTTCATGGTAGCTTACCTCGTTATCGATATAAGCTTTATTAAACTCCGCGCCCGTCAGAGCCATTAGCTGGGCCATCTTTTTGTCACCATCCGATTTTAAGCTCTTGCTGGTGTCGCTCTCTTCCGGCGTCACGCCGAGCTTTTTGACCAGGGCGGTAGCCTTGGTATTGACGGCCGTGTGATCGCGAACCATTGTTGCAGCGAATTCTTTGACCGCCTTGTTAGTTGTCTTCTGGTCAGCCATTTTCGCCACGTCAATATCTACAGAGTTCGCCGTGACAGCGATCATGGCTATCTGCGCATCCGTTGGGGGCGGAGAGTAGGCTTTCTCTTGAGCCTGGACAGTGCTGAAAGCCGCGAGAACGGCTAATGCAAGAATAAGTGATTTCAACATACTAAGTGCTCCTTTTTGGTTGGATTGGATCAAGAGGGGAAAGGATAGTCCGCGAAAAAATTTCTTCCAGTTTGGCATCTCCGAGAAGTAGTTTCGCCTTAGGGAACAACCAGTCTTCCTCCCTTACCAGGTATGTCTGGACTCGTAGCTCCAGTTCTGCAAGGAGATCATCCCGGCAATCCAGCTGTGTTTCCTCTGGAAGCTTCTCAATCCTCTTCAGAATTTCGTCAATTCTCTTCCGCTCTCTGTAACACTCATCGACCAGGATCCTCGTATCTACGAAACCTTCTAAATTTGGAAAGAGTGTTCGCTCTTCGACCTCAAGGTGCTGAATCAGAGTTTCCCTGAGCTTGCCGAACATCCTTGGCCGTTGGCGCACGCTTTCCTCGTTGGTGTGCTTCACCTTGCCGGTGAATTCATTAATGAGTTCATTGATGATCTCCAGGATTCTTTTGTGATCGTTCTTGAGAAGTTCCATTCCGTCCATGTTCGTTTGCGCCTTAAGAGTCGTAATGCGGGCTGAGCGTGACTTTAGCAGGATGCAAGTTAGGAAGTTATAAAGAGGAGGTTAAGACTGCATCAGCAAGCGGTTAAGAGAGCGTTAGCTGACCAACTTTTGCATTTCCGGTTCGAACTTACGTTAATCTTCCTCAACGTTTCAAGACCAGGTTACAGCAGCAACACAATAATGCGCTTTTGCTTTCCGACTCAGCCCATCACAGCCAGCCGTTAGTAAATCCCGCCCGGCGCAAACCCTTCACTAAGTAGGAGCATCCGCGCATTAGTTTCCAGATCAGGCCCGAACGATAATTCTCGATCATCAACACGATCGGTCCCTGGTTGAGCCCGTAGTGCCACTGCGATACCCACCCGTGCTGGCCACCCGTTTGATTTGGAAAGGTTGGATTAAATGTTGCCTTGAAGCCGTAGGTATTATTCTCTCGCAGTCGAATTTGATTGAAATATTCAATTGCCGGTAGTACGAGTTCGGGAGCGAAAGGTAGCGAAGCGACCACGGCCCACGGCGCCAGCGTTCCATCGTCCGGTCCAAAAGGAGCCCCGCGCGCAACGTAGTCGAAGAATTGACGCTCGACTCCTTTTACCTTAATCGTGGTTGGGCCTGGGCCGTCACTCGCCGTAATTCCCCAGCAGTCTTTGGCGTAGCCTTCAAAGCCTAGCGGATTGTGGATCGCATACTGACGCTGGACGTAGGTTGCGCGTCGACTGTTCTCGAAATAATCCAAGCCGCGTTCGCGCATGAATCGGTCCTGGATGCCGCGAAAGTCAACCCAGAGATGGGACAGTTGGTGAATGAAGAGCGGTCCTGCGTAGAGTAACTCCGTATCATAGATTTTCTTCCATTCGTAGCTCGCAGACCAGGCACGATAACTCTCTGCGGTCAATGGATGTGTCGGAGAGCCTAAGGCAAGAAGATAAAGTAGCAGGGCCTCATCGTAGCCGTTCCATCGATACTGCAGAAAGCCGCTCTCTGATTTCCATCCATGCCTGACGGTGGCGCCACCGTCAAGCGCCCACTGCCAATCGGCACGACGATAGAGTTCGTCGGCCAACGTCCGTATCTCCTGTTCCTCGGCGGAATCGTGATCGAAATAAGCAGCCGCGGCCAGCATCCCTGCAAACAGAAACGTTGAATCCACAGTTGACAGCTCACATTTCCATGCACGGCGTCCAGTCTGCAGATCGAGAAAGTGATAGTAAAAGCCTTTAAAGCCGGTTGCATCAGCGGCGGTAGACTGCTCGCTATTCGAAAAGAACCTGAGCACCGTGAGTGTCTTTCGAATGGCTTGACTACGAGTGCAAAAGTCGCGCTCGACGCCGATGGGATATGCGGCGAGCGCGAGTCCAACCGCGGCGATACTCGCGGGCCATCCCGGGCGTGTCTTGTCTGCTATAAGGCCGTTGGCTGGATTGTCTTCGTGCAGGAAGTAAGCGAATGTTTCACGCTGGAGACTTTCCAGCATCGTCTTGTTCTGACGATCGAGAGACGTAATGTCGGGTATCTCCTGAGGCTGATTCATTTAGTATTTGCTTAGGCTGGCGACTGACCACTGCACTGTCTCTATGAGCGTGGCAGGGTAAATTCCCAGCCATACGAGCAGCATCGTCAGAGCGGTAAGCGCAATGGTGTCAGTAAAGGAGAGTGACGAAACTGTAACCTGAGTTGCGTGTGGTGGAGCCTTGTACATGGCTACGATAATGCGCAAGTAATAGAAGAGACCGATCCCGCTACTCACTACCAAAATGAAAACCAGCCACCAGAGTGTCGAACCCACAGCTGCTGCGATGATATAGAACTTTCCAATGAAGCCCGCCGTAAGCGGAATGCCCGCGAGTGAAAGGAGCGATGTTGCGAATACGACTGCGAGCCATGGCCGTTGCCAGAACAGACCCTGGTAATCGATCATCTCAGCCGCCTCTCTATCTTTAAAAGACAGCACAGTGATCACTCCGAGTGCGCCCAACATGGTGACAAAGTAGGCAACAAGATAATAAGTAACCGCAGCCGACCCAATGCTGCCGCCCGCGAGAAACGCCACCAGCAAGTAGCCCAGATGAGCAATGGAAGAATAAGCGAGGATACGCTTGACGTTTGTTTGCAAGAGAGCTAGTAGATTGCCAGCAATCATCGATACGACCGCGATGACGGTGAATAAGATAAAAAGCGAGCTGGAGGTGTCAAGACCAAGTCGGTAGAAATATCGCATTAGCAGCGCAAACATTCCTCCTTTTGAAACCGTTGCAATGAACGCGGTAACGGGCGCAGGCGCACCTTCGTAAACATCCGGCGTCCACATATGGAACGGAACGACTGCCAGTTTGAATCCGACTCCAACGATGATCATCGCAAGACCAGAAAGCACCAGGGTCGAAAGAGCTTTGCCGCTCATCAGCGACGACATGCGGGAAACGTCCATGGTTCCCAGATCGGCGTACATTAGCGCCATGCCGAACAAGAGAAAGGCGGAAGAGGCCGCCGCAAGAATCAGATACTTGATGCCGGCTTCTATGGAGAGTTCGCTTGAGCGTTGGTAGGCGATCAGAACGTAAAGTGAAACGCTTAGAATCTCCAGCCCCAGAAAAAAGGAGACGAAATGCGTGCTCGCGACGAGGACTGCCGATCCCAGCGTTGCTAAAAGCAGAACAAGGTAGAATTCCTCACACTGCTCTCGATGCCTTCCCAGATAGCTGTAAGACAACAAAGCCACGACGAAGCTTGCTGCCAAAATGAGACCCAGGTAGAACAGCGAGTAACTATCCATGATCAAAAGTGCCGCGACCTGATGCGGAATGCCGCTCGAAACGACGAATAGCGACGCGAAGGATACGGCATCAGCGAGTAGCGTCAACGCCAGTGTGAGCGCGTGGTTGCGCCTCGCGGCAACGACGAGCATGATTACGATCGTCGAGC
>Ga0163163_10006390_pt1 | contig 10294 bp, 8 predicted proteins | sample S65metaG_FD_119766 | JGI IMG/M metagenome (GOLD analysis project Ga0163163, IMG submission 119766) | Switchgrass rhizosphere microbial communities from Kellogg Biological Station, Michigan, USA - S6-5 metaG | ecosystem: Host-associated > Plants > Roots > Rhizosphere > Soil | place: USA: Michigan... | reverse complement strand
TAAACGACGCGGAGTGGTTGAGTTAGATTACTCGAGATCCGCCCAGGCCTTGCCGTCCTTGTAGTGCAGAGTCACTTCGGCGATTTCGAGCAGATTCAACTTCTCCCAAGTCAAGGAATGACCTTCGGAGTCCTCAATCCGGAGATCCCAATGAGCCGCTTTCTCCGAACGCGCGAACTTGATTTTCAGGGTGGCTCCGTTCTCCAGAGTGCCTTGGCCGAGGATGTCCTCTCCCCAACTATCCGCGCTGTGCGGAGAGATGTGAAGCGCGTGGATCTCCACGCCGGTCTTGTTGTGTAGGGTAAAGTCCTGCTCTCCCGCCCAGGTTACTGTCCCGGTGAGAAGCGTAATTGCGAAGCCTGCCGTAAGGCAGAGCATCGTGCGTCGATTAGCTGTTTTGTGTGTCGCCATTCACGTACTGATCGACTGGGAAGAAGGAAGCTTGAGAGTAATTCTCGATACTTACACTCGCGCGAGCGCCTGCGCCGGCACGCGCACCTCGACAACCGACCCTTCCGCACGAAATTCGCTCTCCAGATGCGCGGCCGGGCCGAAGCACAACTCCAAACGCTTGCTCACGTTGTTCAACCCGACACCAGTTGTCGCACCCTTTGCAGCGGCAGTCGCTCCCCGCCCGGTATCCTCAATGCGCATCACGACTTCCGAACCCTCCATCGTGATATCGAGCCGCAACACGCCCCCCTGCGGATTCGCGGCGATCGCGTGTTTCACGGCATTCTCCACGAGCGGCTGGATCGTGAATATGGGAATGCGCACCTGCCTGGATGCGGGGTCGACACGCTTTTCGACTTTCATGCGCTCGCCGATACGCAGTTGCTCAATCTCGAGGTAGGCCTCGACGATTTGCAACTCGCGCTCGATCGATACGAGCGAGCCCTCCGACTGCAACGAGTAGCGGAACATGTCGGCGAGATTCTGCACCATACGCCGCGCGCCCGCGGCTTCCCGAGGAATCACGCCGTACAACGTGTTTAGCGCATTGAAAAGAAAGTGTGGATTGATCTGCGATTGCAGCGCGCGCAACTCCGCCTGCGATACGAGCGCCTCCATGCGCACCGCGTGGAACTCCTCCACGCGCTCAGCGATGGCGGCGGCCACACGGTCCAGAAATTCAAAATCTTCGCTGAGATAGCGGCGTCCACCCTGGCGGCGCCCCAGCCAGATAACTCGCGGAGTGACGCGCGCCACACGAAGCGCTACCGAGGTCTCGGCCCAAGGCGGGCGTGGCTGATCCGCATCGAGCAGCGCCACTTCCACAGCTCCCACAAACTCCGCCATCTTTGAAATGGCCCACGCGAGAAAGTCCGCGTCGGAGGTTTGCTCGATCGAGCCGGAGCGGATTTGCTCGACCGCCGCGTTCAGATCGAGCCGGCGGAAGACGGTTTGTGTCAGCCAACGCTGCAGTCCGCTGCGCAATACAGCGAACAAGATCATCGACAGACACAGTCCGGTCAAGACCGAGGCCTCAAACAGCAACCGAGACGCATCGGCATACTGGCGCGCCTCCACCCATTGGAAAGCACGAAATGCAGCAAACGTGATCAAAGCCGAGAGGAATACGTTCGCCAAGAATCGGAGGAAAGCGTCGAGCAGGACGAACCGGTGGTCCTGCAACAGAACGAACAGCGCCAGAGGCAAGCCGGCGTGGTGGATGAACAACTCGCTGGACCAGATGGTGTGGGATTCCGCGGCGCCGAAGTGCACAAATGACATCGCGAACAGCGCGAGGCACATTGTGCCCAGGACACGGGGCAAGCGCCTACGGTGGCCTCCGCGGGTGATGGCGATCGCCGCTGCCAGAGTGAGGGCTGAGAATCCGATGGTGATCAGGATCAACGCGCGCCGGTGGAGTCCGGGCTCAGCGCCTTTCAACTCCGCTAGATGCAGGACCAGCGCAATTCCCGCAAGCGCGTAGCCGCTTCCATAAATCGCGGGGAATTGGCGATCGAGGGCAATATGCAGCAATACCGCTGGCAGGATACTCAGTGCCCCAAAGCTTAAGGCGGCAATCACGTCGGACACCTGGCCGCTCGGCATCGTCAGCGCGGCGAGCGATCCTAAATTCCAGATGAAAGAGAGCACCGCGGCGAGTATTGATAGCCGTGAGTCACGTGCCCTGGATACTCCCTCACGGAGTAACAGGAACAGGAAAATCCCGAACACGACAGCCCCGGCGGTATGGCCGAGCATGTTGACCAGCAACGGCTCTGGCGTCGAGTTCGGCATTGTCCGTATTCTAACCGGGAATCTTGAGGTCCAAGGTGAGATTTTTCAGACCCGGCGCCTACTATATTGTCGAAGGGAAACCCATCAATTGAGCGACACCTCTTATGACCCGATGCTGGATACTCCGGTAGATCTCAGCAGATATGACGATGACTACCGCAAGGCCAAGCAGGCTGACACACCCCCGCCCTTCCGCCCGGTACCGGACGGCAAGTATCAAGTCATCGTCGAAACTGTCGAGTTGACCAAGACGCGCACGACGGGGAATCCGATGCTGAAGTGGCGTCTTCGCATCGCCGGTCCGCAGATGGCAGACCGTATCCTCTGGAAGAGCGAAGTCATCACCGAGCGGACGATCCCGTACGTCACCAAGAACCTTACTCTATGTGGCCTGAACCTGCAAACGTTCGGCGAATTGCCCGGACGGCTGACGGAACTTGCGAACGTACGCTTGGAAGTAACGAAGCGCGGGCGTACGGAGGGGCCGGATGACGTCTATTTCGACCGCAACCTGACCGCGGTCCCGATGCCGTCTCAAAACCAGCCCAATGCCTACGATCAAGCGGACCGGTCGGTTGTCTATGACGAGGATCTGAACGACGACCTTCCGTTCTGAACCGGGCTACTGCAGGAACTTCACACACACGGGCGAGCCTACCGTAATAGGATCGCCGACCGCCGTCAGCTTGCCCGTCGACTGATCAATTGAGAACACCACGAGCGTGTTCGAATTCTGGTTGGCCGCGATCAGGAACTTTCCAGTAGGGTCGATGCCGAAGTTGCGCGGCCAATTGCCGCGAGTCGACTCCGCACCCAGAAAACGCAACTTCCCGCCAGTTCCGATGGCGAACATAGCGATCGAGTTGTGTCCACGGTTCGAACCATACAGGAACCGGCCGGATGGGTGTACCTGCACTTCGGCCGTAAAGCTCTCGCCCTTGAACCCTTCGGGCAGGGCCGAGATCGTCTGCGTCTCTTTCAGCACTCCTGAACGAGCCTCGTAGTCGAAAACGGTCACTGTTGACCGCAGTTCATTGATCACGTAAGCGTTCTTGCCAGACGGATGAAACGCGAGGTGGCGCGGTCCGGATCCGGGAGCGATGTTCGCCACCTCCGCCTTCTGAAGTTCTCCACGATCCACGCGGTAGGAGGTGACCTCGTCGCGCCCGAGATCCGCGACCATCGCGAACTGTCCATCAGGCGAGAAGTTCACCGAATGCGCGTGAGGGCCGTTCTGTCGCTTCGGATCCGTACCTGCGCCGCCGGTGGGCTTTGCGTGTTGATCGAATGCGGAGGGCTCCCCGAGGCGCCCATCGGCGTCGATCGGGATGCGCGTCACGCTACCGCTTCCGTAGTTCACGACGATCAGGAATTTGCCTCCGCGGTCGACCGCGAGATGGCACGGTCCATCCCCCTTCGACGTCGTTTGATTCAACTGCGTCAACTTGCCGGTGGCGCGGTCAATCGAGAACGCGTCGACCATACCAGTGCGCTGTTCAGTGACCGCGTAGACAAATTTCCCATTCGGATGGAGAGCGAGGAACGAAGGATCCGCGACCTTTGCAGCGAGCCCCAGCGGCTCCATATGTCCGGTCTTCGAATCGAAGCGGAACGCATAAATCCCCTCGCTCGGAGCCTTCGTATAGGTCCCGATAAACACGAGCGGGCCGGAAGCGGCTTGGGCTTCGAAGGCGACAAGCATGGCGAGCGTTGTAATCAACATGGCATCTTGAGGTTTACCAGATTGACACGTCCCGGCGCAAAGTCCTACGATCAAATGCAGCAGGAATCAACAATCGATGAAGAGATCAGGACAGGTCGGACTTGTATTGCTGACCGCGTTGGGACTCGCCTCGTGCAGCCGGCCGCAACCTCGCCCAATCGCCGTAGAACAACAGCCGCTATCGCCACCGGCCGTCGTATCGCCGGCATTGTCGACGCCCGAGTCAGAGGCCACGATGGTGTGGGACAAGAAGCCTCGCGATCCTTGCCTTCCGGAATATTTCGATAAGGACGTGTGCCAAACGGCGATCAATACGCACGGGTACCATTACGGCGGCATGTGGATACCGCTAATCTACGCGCACTCGTTTAGCCACTACTATTCCGGCCACCAAACGTATCTGTCCTCAGGTGGCGCGTATCATGCGACGCCCGTTGAGGTGTATCGCGCAGGATTCAAGGCTCCGGCAGCGGGTACCGTCGTCCGGGGTGGATTCGGATCGACTGCAACCGCTATTCATGCGAGCACCAGTAGTAGTCATTCCAGCAGCAGCAGCCCGAGCAGCAGTCATTCAAGCAGTAGCAGCACAAGCACTCATAGCAGCAGCAGTTCAAGCAGTCACAGCAGCGGCAGCTCGTCCGCTTCCTAGAATGAAGCGGATTCCCTGCGAGCCGCGCCCGAATTACCAGGAACGCATTGAAAGCGTGTGCCTCCTGTGGCATGAGCGCGACGATTATTGGAATGAGCGCGCCTATTACCGGCTGACTCGCTTTGAAGTCGATCTTCTCGAAGCCGCCACGAACGAACTGCACGCGCGGTGTCTCGACGCAGTCCAACACGTCATCGATCGAAAAAGATACAAGGAATTCGGTATTCCCGAAAAGGCGTGGCCGCTGATCGAACGCAGTTGGAAGGACGACTGGCCAAGCCTTTACGGCCGTTTCGACCTCGCTTACAACGGCTATGAAGCGAAGATGCTCGAGTACAACGCAGACACTCCGACCGCGCTGCTGGAGGCGTCGGTGGTGCAGTGGTATTGGCTGGAAGACGTATTCCCTAAAGCCGATCAGTTCAACTCGATTCATGAGAAGCTAGTCGCCAAATGGAAGGAACTGATCCGGCACTTGCCTGGCGGAGTCGTACATTTCGCGGCGCTCGAAGACATCGAGGATCGCATCACGGTCACTTATTTGGCGGATACCGCCGTCCAGGCCGGGTTGAAGACGTCATTGCTGCCGATCGATCAAATCGGGTATGACCCAACGCACAAGACCTTCGTCGGCACCAATAACGAGCCTTTGCGCAGCGTGTTCAAACTGTATCCATGGGAATGGATGGTGAATGAGCCCTTCTTCGAGCACATGATCGAGCGGGGCGCCGCACCGTTGAATTGGATCGAGCCGCCGTGGAAGATGATCCTCTCGAACAAGGCGATTCTGGCAATCCTGTGGGAGCTTTTTCCCAACCACAAGAATCTCCTGGAAGCGTATTTGGATGGTCCGCGGGAGATGCGTCAATACGTGCGCAAACCGTTTTGCTCACGCGAGGGGCAGGGCGTGGAGATCCTGACGAGCCGTCAAGAGCAGGGGCCACGAGAGCAACATGTTTACCAGAATTTCGCGCGTCCAGTCGTGTTCGCGGAGCGCTACCCCATCGTAGGATCGTGGATCATCGGTGGGGAGGCGGCGGGTCTTGGGATCCGGGAGTCGAGTGGCCCAGTGACGAATAACACCAGCCAGTTCGTGCCGCACTTGTTTTAGGACTCCGCGAACGCTTCTTCGGCGAGCCTACGAGCCACGCCGAGCAATTCCTTGAACGCTCGGGCCGCGAAATTCAAGCGTTGTCGGATTGTACGGTACGACGACTGGAGTCCGCATCAGCTTCAAGGTAGGCCGCACCTAAGCTCAATGAAAGAAGCCTGAAATCGACTTGAACTCAGTGTCGAAGTCGGCCAAAACCGAAGCGCGCCGCTCATCCGACAGGCCGAATGATTCGAGCGTGACTGTAGACAGCAGATCGCATTCGCGCATCGGTTCTTGAACCGGCATGCCCATCATGTTGATGTGGTGATTAGCGGCCGCGATGATCTGGCTGAGAGGAAACAAGCCGCCGGATCCAGGCGCTACCTTGTCGACCTCCGGCCGATGATGTAATAACACTGCTGTCTGAATCGGCTCCGGCAGATTCCAGTTGGCGACCGCCACCGCCGACAGCTCCTCATGCGTCAACCCGAGGACTTCCTGTTCGCATTCGCGATACGACTTTTCAGTCGCTTTGTAGCGGTATTGGATGTGCCCGTACTCCTCACTCATCCCGACCGCGATCAACATTTTGCCTAAATCGTGGAACAGTCCCGCCAGGAACGCGCCTTCCGGATAATGGACCGGCAAAGCGCCCGCCAACTGGTCCGCCACAATCGCAGTCGCTAAGCTGTGCAGATTAAACCGCTTGGGCGAGAAGCCCGGGGCAATCTTCAGTTGCCTCCACATCCGGGATACCGACAGCCCGAGCACGGTATTGCGTAGCTTATTCAACCCAAGCAGAGCCACCGCGCTTCGAACGGAGCTGATCACACTCCGCCGCCCGTACATGCCTGAGTTCACGAGCTGCAGTATGTTGCCTGCAATTACCGTATCTTTTTCAATGAGATCGGAGAGCTTGGCATAGGATACGTTGTCCTTGCCCAAATCTGCCAGCAGCTGATTCAGGACCGGCGAGAAGGGGGGCAGCGAGACCAGTGTCTTCGCGGCCCGATCACGGTAATGAGATCTAGGTTCAATTATCGCCGTCACATCGATGCTCATCGGCGAAATGAGGGTCGATATGAATCAGTCGTGGCGCAACGCTTCCATCGGATCGACGCGCGAGGCCCAGCGTGCAGGAATGTAACAAGCAACCCACGCGCCAAAGGTCAATACCGCCGCGCCCAGGCCCAGTGATACGGGATCGAACGCATGTACACCATAAATCAGGCTGGCAAATAGCTGTGAGACTGCCATCGCGCCGGCCATGCCGATCACGAGCCCTATGCCGACGAGCTTAAGACCCTGTCCTACCAACATCCTGACGACTTCTCCGGCGCGCGCGCCCATCGCCATGCGGATGCCCACTTCGCGCGTGCGCTCCGTCGCCGTGAATGACATCAAGGAGTACACGCCAACAGCGGCGAGCAAAAGCGACATCAAGCCAGACGCGCCAAGCATGCCGGTAATTTGATTCAGCCCGACCATTTGCAGCGCGATTACATGCGCCTGACTGTCGACATGAAATAAAGGAAGATCCGGATCGAGTTGCATCATCGCGGCGCGCCATTCCGGAGCAAGAGTTTCCGGCGTACGGCCACGTGCGCGCAGCATGACGCTGATTCCCGGCCCGCCCGTCTGGCGGTACGGCCGGTAGACCGTCGGAAGGGGACGGCGCAGGATCCAGGCGTGCAAGACATCCTGGCAGACCCCCACTACAGTGACCCACGATTCGTCGCCGTCGAGCTTCAGTCGCTTGCCCACGGGATCTTCGGCACCGAACAACTGGCGTGCCGTGAGTTCGCTAATCACAGCCACCGGCTGCGTTCCAGGACCATCGGTATCCGCCAAGTCGCGACCGCGCGTCAGGCCGATGCCCATCAGCGGGAAATAGCCCGCGCTCGTCAATTGCAACTGGACTTCCGGTAATTGCTTGCGCGTACTCTTCAGCGCCGCCGGATTTGAATCGGTCTCTGCGTGCGTGGTCATCCATCCGCCTTCGTACGGGATGTCGTGGATCAAAGCGGCCCCTTCCACTCCGGGCAACGCCCTGGCGGCCTCGATCATCTGCTGCGCGAACGCGGCGCGCTTTTCGACCGTCGAGTATTTCTTTACCGGCAATACAACCGATGCGGTCAGCACCTGTTCCTGATGACGGCCCGGGGCCGCCCCCGAAAGCACCGAAGATCCGCGATACATCAATGCGGCTCCCGCCATCAATACCATTGACAGCGTCACTTGGACGACCACGAGCGTGGCGCGCACGCGGCTCCTGCTTCCCGTACCGGCCATTGAGCGGCCGCCTTCGCGCAACTGAGCATTGAGGTCCGTGCGAGAGCCGATCCACGCCGGCAACAGTCCGGCCACAATCGAAGTCAGCAGCGCCGTTGCGATGCCGAAAGCAAGAGCGTAACCGTCTATGCCGATGGTGTGCCATCCAGGCAGGTGGACCTCAATCTCGGCGGGCATGGCACGTTTGTTCACATCGAGTCCCCACATCGTCATGAGCAGAGCTACGGGAATGCTGGCAAGTCCAAAGACCATACTCTCCGCTAGAAATTGACGCACGATGCGCCAGCGCGAGGAGCCCAGTGCCTGCCGCAAAGCGATCTCTCGCACACGTCCGGAGACGACGGCGAACAACAGGTTGGCAACATTGCTCGCGGCGATCAACAAGAGCAACGCCGCCGCGACCAGAGTCATTTTCGTGTACTCAGCCGTGAGATTCCCGGAAATCCTTTCGCGCAGCAGGACCACACGAAGGTCACGGCCGGCATTCGTATTCGGACGCTCGATCGCAATCCGCTGTGCGAGCGCGTGCATTTCGGCCGAGGCCCGTTCGCGCGACGCATCCAGTTTCAGCCGCGCATACAGTGTATAGCGGCCAGCCGTGTCCGAGCGGAATTTTTCGTTCACGATTACTGGCGCCCACAACTCGGCCTCGGCCGGCACGCGCGCCCATCTCGGCGCTACGCCGACGATTACGTGAGGATCGCCGTTCAATCGAATGACACGGCCCAGGACTTTGGGATCGCGGGCAAATTTGCGCTCCCAGAGAGCTTCCGAAAGAACCACCACGCGATTCTCTTCGGTCGCGGTGTAATCGGAAGGCAGGAGCGTTCTCCCAAGGATCGGACTTGCGCCGACAAGTTCGAAGAAGTCCGGCGTCACGCGGAAGCCTTGCACTTGTTCGGGGAACCCCTCGCCCGTTACGTTGGCATTCCACCAATTCGCACCCGAGACGTATTGGAACGACTTCGAGCGCTCCCGGATGTCCATGATGTCGGCACTGGAAACTGCCAGCTCGTTGAACTGATCCGCACGCCCGCCCTCAATTACGACGACGCGATCAATGTCCGTAAGCGGTAGCGGCCGGAACAAGATCCCCTGCGCGATCGAGTACATGGACGTATTGGCGCCAACACCCAACGCCAAAGCCACTACGGCAGCGATAGTGTAGCCTGGCTTGTGCTTCAGCGTCCTGAGCGCGTAACGGAAGTCATGGAGCATGCCGGGACAATAGCACGTCTCCAGCCACGTAAAACCTCAGCATTTACAGTAGTTTCGATGCGTGGCTGTCCGCTTTTGGGACGCGGCGGATTGAAATCGTTACTCATACCGAAGGGCAATGATCGGATCAACCTTCGATGCTCGCCTTACTGGAACATAGCTGGCCACCACAGCGGCCACAAAGATCGTGAACGCGGCCGCGGTCAGGACGATCGGGTCGCGCGGCGAGACTCCATAGAGCAGGCTGCTCAGCCACCGCGTGGCCGCGAGTGAGGCGACCAAGCCCACAAGAATGCCCGCTCCCACGATCATCAGGCTGCGCCTGGAAATCAGCGCCAAGACGTCGCCGGCCGTTGCGCCGAGCGCGAGACGCACGCCGATCTCCTGGGTACGCAGGGTCACCAAATATGCCAGGACTCCGTACAATCCGACAGCCGCCAGTATGAGAGCCGTACCGGCCAGCAGCGCAAGCAGGAGCATGACGAAACGCCGCGGAGCGATGCGATCATCGAGCAATTGGTCCATGACGGCGACGGCGCTGATGGGCTGGTCCCGATCAATCTGCAGCACTTGCTGGCGCACGAGCGGAGTCATGGCGAGGGGATCTCCGGCGGTTCGCACGATGTACCGCATGCCGCGCCTGGATTGTTGCGTAGAGGGGAAATAGGCTTCGAGCCACACGTCGCGGTCGAGTCCACGCCGGCGCGTGTCGGCAACGACGCCAACGATCGTGAGCCATCGGCCATCAGGATTGCCGCCGGGAACGAAGCGGTGTCCAATCGGGCTGACACCGGGCCAGTAACGCTTGGCCATACTTTCGTTGATGATCGCCACCTGAGTCGATTCCCGGCGATCGAATTGGTTGAATTCCCTGCCCTCGAGCAAAGGCTCGCCGAAAGCGGAGAAGAAGCCGCCGGTGACATTGGTCAACGCCAGCGGAACCTTGACTTCCCCGTTATCTTGAGCCCGTCCTTCGATGGTGAAGCTGCCTGAAGCGTTCGGCAATTCACCAAGCAGAAGGCTGGTCGTCGCGCCGGCGGACTCGACACCCGGAATCGCGCGCAACCTTTCC
>Ga0163163_10006388_pt1 | contig 10297 bp, 8 predicted proteins | sample S65metaG_FD_119766 | JGI IMG/M metagenome (GOLD analysis project Ga0163163, IMG submission 119766) | Switchgrass rhizosphere microbial communities from Kellogg Biological Station, Michigan, USA - S6-5 metaG | ecosystem: Host-associated > Plants > Roots > Rhizosphere > Soil | place: USA: Michigan... | reverse complement strand
AGCTTGGCTAGCGGATTCGACTTCAGCACCGCGAACGTCGACGGCGTGCGGCCGTACGGCTCCGTGAAGGCGATCGCCTCCTTGCGCTTGTCGGTGATGTTCATGCCGGCCATGATGGCGTCGAACTTGCCCGCGTTGAGCGCGGGGATCACGCCGTCGAAGGCCTGCGCGACGATCTCGCATTTGGCCTTCATCCGCTTGCACAGGTCTTCGGCGAGGTCGACCTCGAAGCCGATCAGCTTGCCGCTCGAGTCGGTGAAATTCCATGGCTTGTAGGCCCCCTCGGTCGCGATCTTGATGCTCGACCAGTCCTTCGACTGGGCGTTCACGCCGGAAACCATCGACAGCGAGGCGACCAGGGCGGCCGCGAGGATGTGCAGGAGCTTCATGAGTGTCCCTCTCGTTGATGACGCTTAGCCGGCGTTCACGCCGGTACCCTCTGTTGCCGGCGGCGGATCGCCACGAGGCACAGCATTTCGAACAGGCACTGGGCGCCGATCTGCGCCGTATTGGTCGTCGCATCGTATTGCGGGGCGACTTCGACCACGTCGCCGCCGACCACGTCGAGGCCGGCGAGGCCGCGCAGGATGCCGAGCACTTCGCGCGGCGTGAGCCCGCCGACTTCCGGCGTGCCGGTGCCCGGGGCGAAGCCGGGATCGACGCCATCGACGTCGAAGCTCACGTAGAGCGGCCCGTCGCCGACTACCTCCCGCGCCCTGGCGACGACGGCGGGGATGCCCATCGCCGTCACGTCCTCGTCGTGCAGCACGGTCATCCCGCTATCGTACGAAAACTCCCACAGGTATTCGGCGCCGCCGCGGATGCCGATCTGGATCGAGCGTTGCGGATCGAGCACACCGGCCAGCACCGCCTGCCGGAACGGGCCGCCGTGATGAAACTTGGATCCCTCGTAGACACCTGCCGTGTCGCAATGTGCGTCGATGTGCACCATGCCGACGGGCCGTTCGCGGCCGATCGCCTTGAGGATCGAATAGGTGATCGAATGGTCGCCGCCCACAGCCAGCGGAATGATCTTCGCCGCGCACACCTGCGTGAAGAACGCCTCGATGTCCGCATGGCATTGCTCGAGGCTGAACCGGCTTTGCATCGGCACGTCGCCGATGTCGGCGGCCGTCACGTGGACGGTCGGCGCGATCCGCAGCGCATGCTCGTACGGGCCGATGCGCTCGACGGCACGCACCGCCCGGGGGCCAAGCCGCGCTCCGGCCCGGTTGGTGACGCCGAGGTCCATCGGCACGCCGATGAGCGCGACATCGAGCTTGTCGTCGGACTGGGCCAGCGCATCGGGCCGGAATGGCAAGCCGAGGAACGTCGCCGGATCGGCGAATGGCCACTTGCGCCGCTCGGCGCCCGAGAATATCTGCGCCGCGACGGCCGCGAATTCCGGGTCGTGAATGTCGCCCCCCTTGGTATCCGCGTATTTCTGGCGCAGGGCGTCGAGCTTCTTCTGATCCATGCGATATCTGAGCGTCGGAAGGCGGTGGGCTTGCGCACTATACCGCCAAAGGCCGCTGGCAATGGCATGGCGCCCGACCATGGGCAATGGCGATACCCACCGTCGGCATTGACCTTCATCAAATTGCGACGATCCCGGTGGAAGCATCATATCGGTGCGCCATTTCTCCAACCCATCGGTCACTGACAGGCTGATTCGAAAGTGCCACGATTCGACGCGCAATAGGTTGTGAACCGGCCGCGCTCGAATACACTCGTCAGCTGTCCATGCCACAATAAGTGAGCTATGCGTTCTTCACCCGCCGTGCTGCTGGCGTTGCTGGCGCCGCTGCTTCTGGCAGGCGGTTGCGCCACCCGTCCTATCAACCCGCCGCTCAAGGAAGTCAGCGCAGATTCGGGCTATACGTTTCAGACGCGGCAGAAGTATTTCAAGAGTCAGGATAACCTCGTCGTGCTCGCGTTTTCGGGCGGCGGGACACGGGCGGCTGCGTTCTCGTATGGCGTTCTCGAGTTCCTCCGGCGCACCGAGGCAGTCGCCAAGAACGGTGAAAAGGTTCGGCTGCTCGACGCCGTCAGCATGATCACCGGGGTATCGGGCGGCAGCTTCACCGCATTGGCCTACGGCCTGTACGGCGACAAGCTGTTCGACCACTACGAGCAGCGTTTTCTCAAGCGCGACGTCCAGGGCGAGCTCATCGCGCGCGCCCTCAACCCGGTCTATTGGGGCAACCTCTCATCGCCCGAGTGGGGCCGTTCCGAGCTCGCGGCCCAGCTGTACGACGAGATCCTGTTCAACGGCGCGACCTTCGGCGACTTGAGCCGCGGCACCGGGCCGTTCATCGTGGCGTCGGCGACGGACATTGCATCCGGCGGACGAATTCCCTTCAACCAGAACATCTTCAATGTTCTGTGCTCGGATCTAAATGCCATTCCGCTGTCCCGCGCGGCCGCGGCATCGTCCGCCGTGCCGGTGGTGCTTTCGCCGGTCACGATCAACAACTACGGCGGGACCTGCAACGATGCCATTCCCCCTTGGGCCAGGATGTTCATGACTTCCGCGAATCCGCCGCGCCCCGCGGCGCGAGCCATACGCGAACTGAAGGAAATCGAACCCTACGTCGACAGCGCGGCTCGCCCCTATATCCATCTCGTGGACGGCGGCGTGTCGGACAATGTCGGCATGCGCGGCGTGCTCGACGCGCTGGAGTTGCTCGAGGCGCTGCACGACGCGGGCCTGCCGACGCCGCTCGACCACGTGAAAAGGGTCATCGTCCTGGTTGTCAATTCGATGTCGTCGCCGCCCACCGCCTGGGACGAGTCTCCAATGCCGCCCGGCACGGTCGGCGTCATGCTGAAGGCCGTCGGTGTCCCGATCGACCACTATTCCTACGAAGCCGTCGAATTGCTCAAAGACATCGCGGCGCGGTGGGCAACGGACCGGGAGGTGAGGCGGCTTGCCGGATGCGCGGCCAACGCGGACGCTCCGATCTGCACCACGATTCATGCCCCCGATGCGGAGATCTTCGCGATCGACGTGTCGTTCGCCGCGCTCGCCGATCCCGTGGAGCGCGCCTACCTCAACCAGCAACCCACGTCCTTCGTGCTACCCGCCGAAGCGGTCGATCGCCTGCGCAAGGCGGCGGGAACGATCATCGAGGCGTCGCCGGAGTTTCAGCGGCTGCTGAAGGACGTGGGGGCGAGAGTGCTCACCGATCCCTCCGCGGGTGGCGGCGCGACGGGCGGCGCACACTGACGATTCCGCGGTCGCGCAACATGGCGCGCTCCGGTAAAGTGCCTCATGGCTGCGCGACATCTTCCCATCCTGCACAAACCTCTGGAGACAAGATGAAATTGCATGCAAATCGAATGCTGATGCCGCTGGCGGTGGCACTGGCGCTGGGAACGGGCATTGCACACGGCAAGGAATGCAAGGGCGTCAACTTCCCGGACCAGGTCCAGGTCGACGGCAGCAGTCTGACGCTCAACGGACTGGGCTTGCGCCAGGCGACTGCATTCAAGGTGAATGTCTACGTTGCCGCGTTGTACGTCGCCAAGACCTCAGCCGACGCGAACGCCTTGCTGGGATCGAATATGCCGAGCGAGCTCGTCCTGCAGTTCGTGCGCAACGTCGGCGCCGATGATCTCAGGAAGGGGTGGACCGAAGGTTTCGAAAAGAATTCCAAGGGAGAGCTGCCGGCGCTGAAGGATCGGATCGCCATGCTCAACGGCTGGATGGCCGATGTGAAGACCGGCGAAAAGCTGACCTTCACCAACAAACCCGGCGCGGGAGTGACGGTGAACGTGAACGGCGCCGTGAAGGGGACCATCAAGGGCGACGACTTCGCCAAGGCGTTCCTGGCGATCTGGCTTGGTGCGGATCCGCCGAATCCGGAAATCAAGGCAGGAATGCTGGGCGGTGCCTGCGGTTAGAGGCGCGATGCGGGCACACATCGCTCGACCGGCATCCGTTCGATGCGTTCGATTCTGCTCGCGAAACAAGCCGTGGCGGCGTTCGCCGCGAGCGTGCTCGCAGGTGCCGCGCCGCTGGCCTGCGCCCAGGACATCGAGCCCCGCGCCTATTCCAATGCTCCGGTCGGCGTCAACTTCCTGATCGCGGGCTATGCCTACACAAGGGGCGGGATAGCTTTCGGTCCGTCGTTGCCGATCACCAATCCGCACCTCGAGACGTCGAGCGGGGTCATTGCCTACGCGCGAGTTCTCGACCTGTGGGGGATGTCCGCCAAGTTCGATGCGATCGTGCCGTATACCTGGCTCTCGGGAACGGCCGATTACCAGGGGGGAATCGTTGCGCGGAAGGTGGACGGCTTCGCCAATTCCGCGTTTCGGCTGTCGGTCAATCTCTACGGGGCGCCGGCGCTGACGTTGAAGGAGTTCGCCGGATGGGAGCAGGACCTGATCATCGGGGCCAGCTTTCGGGTGTTAGTGCCCTGGGGCCAGTACGATGACACGAGGCTCATCAACATCAGCAGTAATCGCTGGGCGTTCAAACCCGAGATCGGAATCTCGAAGGCCATCGGTCCGTGGACGCTGGAAGGCACGGCAGCGGTGATCCTCTACGCCGACAACAAGAATTTCTACGGTGGCGGCGTGCGTTCCCAGGATCCACTCTATCAGCTGCAGGGACACGTCATCTACGGCTTTCGCTCGGGCATCTGGACCTCGCTCGACGCCACCTACTTCGCCGGCGGCCGAACCACCCTCAACGGCGTGCTGATGAGCGACCTGCAGCGGAACTGGCGCGTCGGGGCAACCTTGGCGCTGCCGGTGGACCGGGAGAACTCGATCAAGTTTTATGCCAGCAGTGGCGTGTCGGCGCGCACCGACAATAACTTCGATCTGATCGGGATCGCGTGGCAGTATCGTTGGGGCGGTGGATTGTGACGCCGCCCGCCATCGAAGCGGTACGTTCCGCGCCGTCACCGCGCTTGGGAACTCCTTCCGACGCCCATTTGCCGTCGCTGCTGCCGATTTTCTTCCTTTCCGGCGGTGCCGCGCTCGTCTACCAATTGTGCTGGCAGCGGCTCCTGTTCGCCTCCTTCGGCATTGACATCGAGTCAGTCACGATCATCGTTTCCACATTCATGCTCGGGCTCGGGCTCGGCGCGCTGGCGGGAGGACGCCTTGCCGATCGATGGCCGTCGCGACTGGTCGCGATCTTCGCGGTCTGTGAATTGGGCATCGGCCTGTTCGGCCTGGTGAGCGAGCCTTTGATCCGGAGCGTCGCGGCGGCCACCGTAACGTCGCCACGGGCGACGGTCGCCACAGTCAACTTCGCGCTGCTCCTGATGCCGACGTCGCTAATGGGGGCGACATTGCCACTCCTCGTCACCCATGCGACGCTGCGCACACGCAGTGTCGGCACCTCCATCGGGCGCCTCTACTTTGCCAACACGCTGGGCGCAGCGGTCGCGACGCTGTCCCTCGCCATGTTTGGTTTCGGCGCACTCGACATTAGAACCCTCATCCGGGTCGCGGCGGCCATCAATTTCATCGTCGCCGCAACCGTCGCACTGCGCTTTCGAGGGCCGTGATGAACCGCGTCCTTTTTGCCTGCCTGCTTTCGGCGGGAGTTGGCTTCCTGAGCCTCAGCCAGGAGATCCTGTTTGTCCGAGTCGTAGGGTTTGCCTATCAATCGACGCCGGAGGCGTTCGCATTCGTCGTCGGCCTCTTCCTTCTCGGAATCGCGCTGGGCGCACAGGCCGGCAAGCGCATCTGTGCGAGCGCCGCAGACTTGCGGCTCGCGGCCGGAGCCGTATTGCTCCTTGCGGGAAGTCTCGACCTCGTCATTCCCCGGATCATCCCGCAAGTCTATGTTACCGGAGCCAGCGTGCCCCTCATCGCATTGATCATCGTGCTCGCGGCGGCCCTGAAGAGCGTCCTCTTTCCCATCGCACACCAATTGGGATCCACCGCAACGGGGCCCAAAGTAGGCACGTCGATATCGAGGGTGTATGCGAGCAACATTGCGGGCTCCACGCTCGGTCCGCTGGTGACAGGGTTCGTATTGCTGGAGCATTTCAGTGCCGAGCTTTGTCTCGTGCTGGTCGGCCTCGGCACGCTGCTGCTCGCGGTGATCTCTCTCGTCCGGCGCCCTCTTATCGCCGCGGCGGGCGCGACGTGGGCCACCTCGGCCGCGCTCGCCGTATCGATTTACCCCGCACAAATGCTGGAGCAGATCGTGCGAGCCGGTGCGCACGGTGCACCCATCGCGCATGTGATCGAAGACCGTACTGGAATTGTCCACGTACTGCGTGAGACCGCGGGCGGCGACTCGGTGTACGGGGGCAACGTGTACGACGGGCGAATCAACACGAGCCTTCGCGTCAATTCGAACAACATCAACCGAGTCTATCTGCTGGCAGCGCTGCATCCGCGCCCGGAACGAGTACTGGTGATCGGGATGAGCACGGGGGCATGGACATGGGTATTGTCGACGCTGCCCGATGTGCGGGTCATCGATGTCGTCGAGATCAGCCCTTTGTACCTTGACCTGGTGCGGAGCTATTCGGCGGTCGCCTCGATACTCGACGACCGTCGCATCACGATCCATGTGGATGACGGTCGCCGCTGGCTGGCCCGGCATCCCGGCGAGCGATACGACCTGATCGTCATGAATACTTCGTTCTATTGGCGAGCGTATTCGACCAACCTGCTTTCCGATCGCTACCATCGGCTTGTGAAAGATCACCTCAACGACGGAGGAATCGTTGCGTTCAACTCAACGGGCTCGCCTGACGCCGTCTGGACCGCGGACAGGGTGTATCCGTTCGTGCGCCGTTACATGAATTTCGTGTACGCGAGCGATCACGATTTCGTCGTCACCGCTCCGGCGCACGTCCCTCGGCTCTACAATATGCGCCACGGCGGCGTGCCACTCCTTGACGCCAGCGATGCAGCCGATGCGCAGGCTGTCTCGCGTATGATGTCGATCCCCTTCGAAACTCCGGAGGAGATCAGTGCGCAATCGAGCCGTCCGCTAGAAATCATCACCGATGACAACATGATTACCGAGTACCGATACGGCCGAAAGGGCGTGCTGCTTCCTGATTTGTTCTGATCGATGGCGATTCGTCCTCCCCGGTGGGTGTCCGCCACGCTCGCGGTCGCGTACTTCGCCGCGTTGCTGGTCCCGAATCTCATCCTCGTCTACCTCTCGGCCGAGCCTTACGGCACGGCAACCAGGACCATCGGTCCGTCGCTGGCGCTGATCGGAATCGTCCTCGCGATCTCCGGGCGGATCTGGATTGCGGTTCTGCTGACGTTGCCGTTCGCGCTCCTCCTTCCGGTGGAGCTGTTCTATATCTTGAAGTATCGCGCTCCGCTCGACTCGCAGGTCGTCGGTGCGGTAATCGAATCCAACGTTTCCGAAGCCTCGGCATTCATGGCGGGGTTATGGACGCCCCTATGGTCGAGCATGCTCGCGGCCGCACTGGCGTGGATCTTGGTGCTGGCGTGTGCGAAGTCGTCCCGGCTTGCATGGAAGGGCCGTACACGCGCATGGGTCGGAGCCGGCGCGATTGCGACGGCGGGCATCATTTTTTTCCAGTTCCCGGCGGACCCGATGGATCCTGGCGGGTCCGCGCTGAACGAACCGCGCGAAGTGAACCTGCCGGGGCGGCTAGCCCAATTCGAAGGCAGCTTTCCCTCCGGGCTATTTCTCCGACTGGGCGATTATTACGAAGCGCGGCGAATACAAGCGACGCTGCGCGCAGAAGATAACGTCGCCGGTTTCGGAGCTCGACAATCGGTTCTCGTTGCAGAACGGCAGGTCTACGTCTATGTGATCGGCGAGACAGGCCGCCGGGATCGCTGGCAGATCGGCGGATATTCCCGGCCGACGACGCCGCTCCTGGAGTCCACACCCAACGTCGTCTGGTTCACGGACATGGTCACTCCGTGGGCATTGACGCGACTGTCTGTTCCCGTGATGCTGACTCGCAAGCCGGCGTCCGATCGGTCGTTCGGGTCCAAAGGATTCTCGCTGATATCGGCCTTTCGCGAAGCCGGGTTCAAGACCTACTGGTTGTCGAATCAAGCACCGTTCGGGAGGCATGATTCACCCATCTCGGCGATTGCCCATGAAGCGGACGAGCGCGCGTTCCTCAATGTGGCAGCGCTGACCCAGCAGGGGTCGTACGACGGGGTGCTGGTCGCGCCGATCGAGGCGATCCTGCGACGCCACGAGCCGCGGCAGCTCCTGGTGGTGCACACGCTGGGAAGCCATTTTCCGTTCAGCGCCCGCTACCCGGCCTCGTATGAACGGTTCACGCCTTCGCCGCGTGACGGACAAGGCGAAAGCATCAACGATCGGAGTCAAGCCCAACAGCTCAACAACGCGTACGACAACTCGATCGTCTATACGGACGCCGTGATCTCTCAGATCATTGCAGCGCTGCAGTCCTCCGGTGGCGTTTCCGCGCTTCTCTATTCCGCCGATCACGGCGAGGTACTGTACGACGGAGCGTGCCCGATGATCGGGCATGGCAGCGCGGCTCGGCTCAATTTCGAGGTCGCGGCTTTCGCCTGGTATTCGAAGCGCTATTCGGACCTTTTTGCCGTGAATGTGCAGGCGCTGCGCGAGAATGCCCGTAAGCGCACGTCGACCGAGAACCTGTTCGCGACGATGCTGGGAATGGCCGGGATCGTGTTCCCCGGAGATGACGCCTCGCGCAACCTGTTCAGCCCCTTGTTCAGCGAGAAACCTCGGATGGTCAATGCGATCGGACTTGTCGACTTTGATCGAAGCGCGCGCGGGGGAAGTTGCGACATGTTGATGCCAGGCATTGGGGCGCGCGCGGACAACTCCCGCGGGCGCTGACTAGCAGCTCTGGAACGGCGGCAAGGTCGCCGTGATGGTGGGGGACCGGGCCACCGCCGGTATCGGCGGTGGCAGTTCCGGCACGGCAAGGCGCGAGGCTCTGGTCAGTCGGTCTCCAGCGAGTCTTGCGCTGGCGCGGCCACGCTGATCGCCGCGAGAATGCCCTGCAGCAACGCCGTCGGCGTCGGCGGACAGCCCGGGATCTCGACGTCGACCGGGATGACGTTGGCGACGCGGCCGAGGCTCGCGTAGCTCTCGCCGAAGATGCCGCCGGTTGAGCCGCAGTCCCCGACGGCGACAACGAGCTTAGGATCGGGCGTCGCGTCATAGGTGCGTTGCAGCGCAATTGCCATGTGCTTCGACACCGGGCCGGTCACCAGCAAGAGATCGGCGTGCCGCGGGCTGGCGACGAACTTGATGCCGAGGCCCTCGATGTTGTAGTAGGGGTTGGCGAGCGCGTGGATTTCGAGCTCGCAGCCGTTGCACGATCCGGCGTCGACCTGGCGGATCGTCAATGCGCGACCCAGGGTCTTGAGTATCTGCTGCTGGAGGCGCGCGGCGATCGCCAGCTCGAGGTCGGGAGAGGGCGGCGCTTCCGTCTTGATGCCGGTCTTCGCGATCTGGCGGAGGATGTGGAGCATATGCGGTCCTAAAGATCCTGTCCGCTGTAGGAAAGATTGAACGACTTGTTGATGAGCGGAAAGTCGGGAACGATGTTGCCGATCACCGCGTGCTCGAGCACCGGCCAGTTGGTCCACGACGGGTCCTGCGGATGGCACCGGCGGATGGTGCCCCAGGGGCCGCACTCGAGCGCGACGAGGATTGGCCCGCGCCAGCCTTCGACATACCCGAGGCCTTTGCGGAAGGGCGGCGGCTCCGGCAGAACCATGGCGATTTCACCTTCAGGAAGCGCGTCGACGATGGCGCGCACCAGGCGCAGCGATTCCGCGATTTCGTCGAAGCGCACGGCGACCCGCGCGACCACGTCGCCGCCATCTGCAGCCACCTTGCGTACGCCGAGCGTGTCGTACGGCGCCGCCGCAAAATCGCAGCGCACGTCGCGGGCCTGGCCACTGGCGCGACCCGCGAGGCCGATGAGGCCGAGCTCTGCCGCGAGCGCGGGCGTTACGATGCCGCAGCCCCGGAACCGATCCTGCAGTCCGTCATGCTCGTCGTAGATATCGCGCAGCACGCGGACTTCGCGCTCGAGCATGTCGCATTCGGCGAGAATCGTCGCCGCCGAACCGGGCGTGACATCCCGCGTGACGCCGCCCGGCGCGACGTAGTCCATCGCGAGGCGATGGCCGAACAGCACGAAGTTCGTGCGCAGCACGAGCTCCTTCAGCCGCGAGAACTGCGCGAGGCCAAAGGCGAACCCGCCGTCGTTGCCGAGATAGCCGAGGTCGCCCAGGTGATTGGCGATGCGCTCCCGTTCGAGGGCGAGCGCACGCAGCCACAGCGCGCGCGGTGGCACTTGCACGT
>Ga0163163_10006387_pt1 | contig 10297 bp, 2 predicted proteins | sample S65metaG_FD_119766 | JGI IMG/M metagenome (GOLD analysis project Ga0163163, IMG submission 119766) | Switchgrass rhizosphere microbial communities from Kellogg Biological Station, Michigan, USA - S6-5 metaG | ecosystem: Host-associated > Plants > Roots > Rhizosphere > Soil | place: USA: Michigan... | reverse complement strand
TTGAATGCCGCCAGCAACGTCATGAACAACGTCGCGCCGGTTTCGCGCCCGATCTCCTTCAGCCGGTGGGCCACCTCCGGATCGATCTCGACGACCTCCGCGGTGCCGCGATAACTCTGCCGCGCCGGACGCGGTCGATCGAACGGTAGTTCCAACTCCGGCAATTCGCCGCCTAACTGTTCGCGCCAGTAATCAAGCTGCGACTCCAACACTTCGCCCTGCAACCATTCGCGCTGCCATATCGCAAAGTCGGCATACTGGATCGAGGGCTCCGGCAAAGGTGACGTCTCGCCTGCTTTGTATGCGTCGTAAAGTATCTCCAGTTCGCGCCCGAGCACACCCAGCGACCAACCGTCGGCAATGATGTGGTGCATCGTGAACAACAGCAGGTTCTCTTCATCCGCGAGCCGCACCAGTCGCATGCGAAACAGTGGTCCACGACTCAGATTGAATGACTGTTGCGATTCCTCGTTTACCATTCGCTGCGCTCTTGCGATGCGCTCATCCTCCGGCAGATGACTCAGATCGATCACCTCGATCGTGAGCGGCTCGGGCGGCGCAATCACCTGCACCGGAACGTTGTCGACTAATTGAAAAGTAGTGCGCAGGATCTCATGCCGGCGCACGACTTCGCTGAGGCTGCGCTGCAGCGCTTCGAGATCGAATGGACCTCTGAAGAAGTGCGTGTCAGGGACGTTGTAGATGGGCCGGTTCGGCTCCAGTTGGTCCATGAACCACAGCCGCTCCTGCGCAAACGATAGCGGCGCGTGGGCCACATCTCGCTTGCGTGGCGCGATCACGTTGCCCGCGAAATCGAGCTGCTCCTTTTCCAGCAATCGCGCCAGTAGCTCCTGCTTCTTAGGCGACAACCCGGCAATGCGCTCGGCAAAACTACTCATATTGCGTGTTATCTGTGCAGATCTGTGGCTAAAACTAACCGGCGGCTTGCGCCTCGGCCTGGGCGAGGAGGGCGGTGACTTCTTCTTCCGAAATGTTTTCCACGTTTTCCAGCATGCTGAGGATGCGTTGCAGTTGCGTATCTTTCGTCTGCACCGTGTCGAGGTGTTGGGCGAGACCCGCAATCGTCGGCGACTCAAACATCACGCGCAGCGGTAACTCAATCCCAAACCGCTCACGAATCTGACTCACCACCCGCGTCGCCAACAACGAGTGTCCACCGAGATCGAAAAAGTTTGACTCGACTCCGACTTGCGGCAGCCCGAGAGTTTCACGCCAGATAGTCGCGAGCGTTTCCTCCAGTGCATTCCGCGGCGGCACAAAGTTTCTGTTCGCATCGGCTTCACTGAACTCGGGCAGTGGCAACTCACTGCGATTCACTTTTCCATTCGGCGTCAACGGCACTTCCTTGATCGTGACGAAGATCGACGGAATCATGTACGAAGGTATCTTCTCCTTCAGAAAGGCATACAACTCCGCCGACGTCGGTTCGACACCTTCTTCCGGCACGATGTACGCGATCAGGCGCGTGCCGCCAGTGAAGTCGTCACGATTGATAACCACCGATTCCGAAATGGCCCAGTATTGATTGAGCGCAGCTTCAATCTCTCCCAACTCGACGCGGAAGCCACGCACTTTCACCTGATGGTCCATGCGCTTGAGAAAGTCGAGATTTCCATCGCCGAGATAACGCACGAGATCACCGGTGCGATACAGTCGCGCGCCGGGTTCGGTGCTGAATGGGTGGGGCACGAACGTCTCCGCCGTCAAATCCGGTCGCCTGAGATACTCACGCGCAATCCCGTCACCGCCAATGTAAAGTTCACCGGCGATGCCCGCCGGCACCAATTGCTGCTGGCGATCCAACACCCAAACCTCTGTATTCGACAGCGCACGACCGATCGGAAGCGTGCGCAATCCTGTCGCGACTTCGCTGACTTCGTAAGCAGTCGTGAACGTCGTGCCCTCAGTTGGGCCATAGCCGTTGACGAGATGCTGCGGCTTGCCGCGCTCGATGACGCGTTTCACAGCCTGCGCATCACTGGCTTCACCGCCAAATACGAGGTAACGCAACGAAGCAAACGCTTCCGGCACGCTTTGCGCCATCTGGTTAAAGAGCGCCGTCGTCAAAAACATGAAACTAATCTTCTGCTTCGCGATCTCGCGCTTCAATTCCAATGGAGAAAGCACTGTTTCTTTGGGCAACACGATCAAAGTCCCGCCGTGTAACAACGCGCCCCAGATCTCGAACGTCGCTGCGTCAAACGAAACGTTCGAGCCTTGGCCCACGCGGTCAGTGCTCGTGAATTCGACGTAGTTCGTGTTTCGCACCAACCGGTTGATCGCACGATGCGTCACCGCGACGCCTTTCGGTTGCCCTGTGGAACCAGACGTGTACATCACGTAAGCAAGGTCGTCTGCCTTGCTGATGTTTTCCGGGTTCTCGGGACTCTGACCGGCAAAAGTTTCTGCGTCGTCGAGGTAAATGATCTCCGCCGCATCCGTCGCCGCGGCGGCATGATCCTCGTCAGTCAACAACAGGTTCACACCCGCATCTTCCAACATGAACTGCAAGCGTTGCTTTGGATAAGCCGCATCGAGCGGCACGTAAGTTCCACCCGCTTTAAGAATCGCCAGCAGCGCCACGTCAAACTCCAGCGAGCGTTCGAGCAACACGCCCACGCGCACTTCCAGGCCCACACCCTTGCGCCGCAAGTAGTGGGCCAACTGGTTCGCTCTCTCATTCAGTTCTGCATAAGTGATCTTTCTTTGGCCATCGATCACGGCCACCACATCGGGCTGCTGTGCCACCTGCAGCTCGACGATCCGGTGAAGACATTCATCACGTCCATACTCAGTCGCAGTTTGATTCGACTGTCGCAGTTGCTCGCGTTCCGCTTCAGTCAATATCGGCAACTCAGACAGCCGCGCATCGGGATTCGCAGCAATCGCTTCCGCCAGCACTTTGTAATGGGCCAGCATGCGCTTGATCGTCGCGCTCTCGAACAGATCTTTGTCGTACTCAAACCACGCGTACAGTCCGTTGTCTGTTTCGATGATGAAGAAGCTGAGATCAAACTTCGTGATCTCGTTCTCCGTGTCCATCCACGTCAGATCGAGTCCGGTCAGTTTGAGTTCGCCTCCGTCCTGCAGGGTAAACAACACCTGGAACAGCGGATGGTGGCTGAGACTTCGTTCCGGATGTAACTCCTCGACTAACTTCTCAAACGGCACGTCCTGATGCTCGTAAGCGCGTAGCGTCGTCTCGCGCACCTGCTCCAGCAAATCTCGAAAACGGTTAGCGCCATTCAACTTCGTGCGCAACACCAGTGTGTTCACAAAGAATCCGATCAGGCTTTCCGTCTCCGTGCGGTTGCGATTTGCAATCGGTGTTCCCACCAACAGATCTTCCTGACCGCTATAGCGCCACAACAGCACGTTGAAGGCGGACAGCAACGTCATGAACAACGTCGCGCCCCGCTCTTTTCCGATCTGCTTTAAGCGCTGGCTCACATCCGCATCGATCTCAATGTTTTCCGCGCCGCCGCGATAACTCTGACGCGCGGGCCGCGCATGATCAGTGGGCAGGTCGAGTTCCGGTAACTGGCCGCCCAACTTCTCACGCCAGTAATCGAGTTGTCTCTCCAACACCTCGCCTTGCAACCAATCACGCTGCCACACTGCAAAGTCCGCATACTGAATCGGCAACTCCGGCAACGGCGAGTCGTATCCCGCCTTGTACGCCTCGTACAAAGACGCCAACTCGCGGGCCATTACCTGCAGCGACCAGCCGTCGGAAATGATGTGGTGCATCGTCAACAGCAACAGGTGTTCTTCTTCCGCCAGTCGCACCAACTTCACGCGAAACAATGGACCACGCGTCAGATCGAAAGGCTGTTGCGACTCTTCGTCAGCCAGGCGCTGTGCTTCAGGCCGGCGCTCGGCTACGGGCAAGCCAGTTAGATCGATCACTTCGCATGAGAGTGGCTGCGGTGGCGCGATCACCTGTACCGCTGAGCCGTTGTTCGTGCGAAAGGTTGTGCGCAGGCTTTCGTGTCGCCGCACGATCTCGTTCAGGCTGCGCTGCAGCGCGTCGAGATTGAGTGGTCCTCTGAAGAAGTTTGTGTCAGGGAGGTTGTAGATGGGCCGGTTGGGCTCGAGTTGGTCCATAAACCACAGCCGCTCCTGCGCAAACGACAACGGAAACGTGTTTCGCTCCCGCGATTGCGGGATGATTACCGCACTGCTCAGGTTGAGACCGGCGCTCTTCAGATAACGATCGAGAAGCTGGCGCTTTTCGATCGAAAGCTCTGTGATCTGTTTTGCAATGTCGCTCATGGGGGTTACAACTCCTGTTGGCCCACTGCCTGCTGGAGGAGGGACTTCGTTTCGTCTTCGGAAAGGTGTGTTAATTTTTCGACCATCTCGGCGATGCTGTTGAGTTCGCTTTGCGGCCGCGCCTTCGCAACGTAAGCGGCGACACCGGCAATCGTCGGTGAATCAAACAGCACGCGCAGCGGCACGTTGAGGCCAAAAGCTTCACGAATGCGAGTGATAACCTTGGTGGCCAGCAACGAGTGACCACCCAGATCGAAGAAGTTCGCGTTAATGTCAACGCGGCCGTTATCGAGCACGTCCGTCCAGATCTCGGCGATTTTCTTTTCTTCGGGAGTGCGTGGCGACGTGAATGTCTCGGCGTCCGAATGCGAACTGTACTCGGGCGCCGGCAAAGCGCGTCGATCGACTTTGCCGTTTGCTGTGAGTGGTAACTTGTCGAGAACGATAAAGAGAGACGGTATGAAATATTCCGGCAGGCGCTCGCGCAACCAACTGCGCAGGTCGCCGGCGAGTTGCGGGCCGGCTACGACGTAGGCCACGAGACGCTTGTCACCGGGCAAGTCTTCGCGAATCACCACGACACTCTCGCGAACATCGGCGTGCTCTGCCAGCACCGCTTCGATCTCTCCCAACTCAATGCGGAAGCCGCGTACCTTGACTTGCTGATCCATGCGACCGAGCAGATCGATGTTGCCGTCGCTGAGATAACGCGCCAGATCTCCGGAGCGATAAAGTCGCGCGCCGGGCGCAGTGCTAAATGGATGTGGCACAAACTTCTCTGCGGTGAGATCGGGGCGGCGCAGATACTCGCGCGCCATTCCGTCGCCGCCGATGTAGAGTTCTCCGGGCACTCCCACCGGAACGACCTGTCCATACTGGTCCAACACCCAGACCTGCGTGTTTGAAACAGGCCGTCCCACCGGGATCGTCCGTGCGTCGGAGGAAATTTCGTGAATCTCGTGGCAGACAGTGAAGGTCGTGGCCTCAGTTGGACCACAGGCATTAACCAGATGCTGCGGTCTCGCGTGCTGCAACACGCGTCTCATTGACTGCGGGTCGAGGGCATCGCCACCAACCAGCAGGTAACGCATTGGGGCAAAGGCATCGGGTTCGGCTTGCGCGACCTGATTGAATAGAGCCACAGTCAAAAACATGACGCTGATTTGCTGCTCGGCAATCGCACCTTTGAACTCTACAGGCGAGAGCACAGTCTCTTTCGCGAGACCGACGAGGGTGGCGCCGCTCGTCAGTGCTCCCCAGATCTCAAACGTAGCTGCATCGAACGAGACATTCGACACCTGGCCCATGCGATCCGTCGCGTCGAGCTGAACATAATTCGTATTGCGGACGAGGCGATTGATCGCGCGGTGCGTGACTGCGACTCCCTTTGGCTGTCCGGTTGAGCCGGACGTGTACATCACGTAAGCCAGGTCCGCGGCGGTTGTTTCTGTTTGCAGGTTGGCGCGAGGCTCGTTCGCAAATTGTTCCCACGTGTCATCGAGATAAATCACTCTTGCGCGCTCGACTTCAGGTTGCCCGTCCGTCGTCAACAGTAGCCGCACGCCGGCGTCTTCGAGCATGAATTGCAAACGCTGCTTTGGATACGTCGAATCAAGCGGTACGTAAGAGCCGCCGGCTTTGAGTATTGCCAGGAGCGCGACGACGAATTCGATTGACGGTTCCAGCAACACACCTACACGCACTTCCAAACCAACACCGTGCCGGCGCAGGTAGTGGGCCAACTGATTGGCGCGCGCGTTCAACTCTCCGTAACTGAGTTGCCGTTCGCCATAAACAACTGCCTGCGCCTGGGGCTGGCGCGCTCCCTCGGTCTCGACGAGGGTGTGCACACAAAGATCGCGCTCGTAGTCGCTCTCGCTCCGACTCCAGACGCGCGCCTGTCGTTGCTCCTCTTTGGTGAGCAAGGGAAGCTCCGACAGACGCGCGTCTGGATTTGCCGCAATGCCTTCAAGTAACGTCTGCAAGTGTGACAGCATGCGGACGATCGTCGCTCTCTCAAAGAGATCGGTGTTGTAAATCAATGGACCGGCAAGTCCTTCCGGCACTACCCACAAATGAAACTCGAGATCGAATCTCGTCTGGTTGCCGATGTCCCGCGGCTCGATCTTCAAACCCTGCGCGGCGGGTTCTTCATCCGCGGCGGCCTGCAAGTTGAACATCACCTGGAAGAATGGCTGCCGGCTCATGTCGCGCTCGGGCTGCAACTCTTCGACCAGCTTCTCGAACGGCACGTCCTGATGCTCGTAAGCGCCGAGTGAGACTTCGCGCACGCGACGAAGCAACTCGCGAAAAGTAGGATTGCCGGATAAATCTGTGCGCAGGACCAGAGTGTTGATAAAGAAGCCGATGAGGTTTTCGATCTGCGCGTGGTTGCGGCCGGCAGTGGCCGTTCCGAGCAGAATGTCCTGTTGCCCCGTGTACCGGTGCAGCAGAGTGAGGAATGCGGCGAGCAACGTCATGAAGAGCGTCGCCCCTTCACTGTGACTCAAATCGCTGAGCTTCTCGGTCAGGTTTTGAGTGACGTCGAAGAACTCGTCGGCGCCGGAATGAGTCATACGCAACGGACGCGGATGATCCGCCGGCAGTTCGAGGACTGGAAGCTCACCAGTCAATTGACGTCGCCAGTAAGCTAGTTGCTTGTCCAGGCCCGCCTGCGTGATCGACTCGCGTTGCCACGCCGCGAAGTCCGCGTACTGGAGCGGCAGTTCCGGTAGCGGTGATGCGGCGCCTGCGCAGAATGCGTCGTAAAGCGAGACGAGTTCGGACATAAAGATGTCCATGGACCAGCCATCGGTGACGATGTGATGAAAAATAACGAAGAAGCCGTGCTCCCTTTCCGACAACTTCAGCAGCATCGCGCGCAGCAATGGTCCCTCGAGCAAATCAAAGGGACGCGCGGACTCGACTTCGAAGATGCGCTCTATTTCCTGCTCGCCGGATACATCGATCACCGGCACGTCGATTTGCAGCGACGGGAGAACGAGCTGCACCACCGTGCCGTTTCTCTCAGTGAAAACTGTGCGCAGTATCTCGTGCCGGCGGATGATTTCGTTGAGACTGCGCTCCCACGACGCGACGTCGAGTGGTCCTGTTAAGCGGTAATACACGAGCAGGTGATAAGCGGTGCTTGCCGGATCGAGTTGCTGCAGAAACCAGAGTCGTTGTTGTGCGAAGGAGAGCGGTGTGTCGTTCGTGTTTTTGCGACGTGCGATAGGTTTCTCAACCGGTTGCGTCTTGTGCTTGAGGCGCATGACGAGGGAGGCACGCTCTTGAGGTGAAAGCGAAGCTAAGAGATCGGTCATTGTTCTATGTGTGAACCATCCACCTGGAGTAACTGCGCAATGCTCTCTTCATCCTGCTGCGCAATCACTCTCTCCGCGATACTCAACGCCAAGCCACCGATCGTCGGCGACTCGAAGAAACTGCGCAGCGATAAGTCCACCCCAAACTCCTTGCGCAAGCGCGACATCACCATCGTCGCCAGCAACGAGTGCCCGCCTAACTCGAAGAAATTATCGTTGACACCAACCTGATTGATACCGAGTAATTCCTGCCACGTGTTCGCAAGATCCTGTTCGAGTTCGTTGGTCGGCCCGACGTAAGGCTCGACTAAGTTTGGCCGCGGATGAAGCACCGATGACGTTTCGGCAACCTTCGCTGCGGCGATATCAGTGTCGACGCCGGTAAACGCCACCCAGCGCTCGAATCGCTCTCGCAGGTCCGAGGTCGAGACCAGCACTTGCGAGATTGGACCAAGCGAAAGGATGCGATCCAACGCGTTGCCGCCGTCATTCGGCGTGATTCCCTCCGCCGCCAGCGCTTTCAATCGCTCGTCTTTCTGCGCATATTCGTCAAAATTCCACGCGTCCCAGTTAACACTCAGCCAGTTCGCGCGGTACGTCTGGTTATGCCTGCGCGCAAACACATCCATGAAGTAGTTCGCCGCGGAGTAAGCGCCGTAGGTCATTCCGCCGAGCACAGTCGAGAGCGACGACAACAACAGACAAAACTCCGGTTCTCGATCGGCAAGAACTTTTTCCAGCGCCATTAAGCCTTTCACCTTGGCCTCGAACTGGCGCGCACAGTCAGCCGGCGTCGTCTCGCGAATCTCCTTGTCGGTGTTTGCGGCTGCGGCCGCGCCGTAGATAACACCGTCGATTCGTCCAAACTGTTTCACTGCCTTGTCGATCGCCGTGCGCATCTGCGCTTCCTTCGAAGCGTCCGCAGTCAACACCAAGACTTCAGCGCCGGCGCTCTCAAGTTGCTGCACTCGTCTGATCCGATCGCTTACTTCATCTTCATCATCGTGCTCCTTGAGCCACTGCGCCCACTCGTCACGCGGCGGTAACCCACGGCGACCAAGCAACGCCAGCTTCGCTTTGAACGATTGCGCCAGATGATCGGCCAATGCGAGCCCCACCGATCCCAAACCTCCCGTGATCAAATAGACTCCGCCTTCTTTGAGCCGCGTGCCGGCGTTTTGTTCGACACGCACCGGCTCGAAGTGTCGCACCCAGCGATGCCGTCCTCGATATGCGACGACGCGATCAGAAGTGTTCTCGGTTACTTCGTGCAGAAGCTGATCGATCGCTTGTGTAAACGCGTCACCGTTTTCACGGGGAATGGCGAAGTCGACGCTTCGACACGTGATCTCAGGATTTTCCTGCGGGATAACTTTGCACACTCCGAGTAACGTCGACTGGTCCGGACGAAGCGATTCAGTACCCGTCACTTCATGAACGTTGTCAGTAACGACCACCAGTTGCATTGAACTCTTGAGTGACTGCTCCACCAATGCCTGCGTCAGGAAGAGAACACTGTGTAGCCCCAACTCCTGCGTTCGATCAAAATCTTCAACGTCACAACTCAAACTCCAGAGATGGACCACGTTTGTCGTGTTGATCCGTTGGGTCGCCAGCTCTTTGAGCAGCGCTTTGTAATCTGCTTTGTCACGCGGGTTCAGCGTGTAATCGAGAACGTCAATGCGCCGTAACTGTTCGCGCGCCAGCACGGTAACAACGTTCTCACCTCGTGCTCGCAGCTTTTGGACCAGCGCCTGCCCGGCGCCCGCATCGTCGCAGAAGATTAGCCACGAGCGATGATCCGGCTGCTCAGGTTTTGTGAGCTGCAGCAGATCGAGTTGTTTCCATGATGGTAGATAGAACCAATCGGCGAGGTCCGCTTTTCTTCCCGTTGCGCGGCGCGCGCGTTTTTGCTCTGGCTTGTTTTCGCCGGGCTCGAGGTAATAACGCTGCCGTTCGAACGGATAGGTGGGCAACGGAATGCGTCGTCGCTGTTCGTTGATGTGAAACTGATCCCAATCGATCTGTCCGCCCGCCAGCCAGAACTTCGCGACGCTCGTCAGCAGAAATTCGGTATCGGATTGACCATCACGCGGTCGTGGCAAAGAGTTGATGACGACTTGGTTTCCGAGTTGCGCGGCGTGTTGCCGGACCAGTGCACTCAGAGTTTGTCCCGGACCAACTTCGAGCAGGATTCGTTCCGAGTCCTTTAATAACTCCGCCAGTCCATCTGCGAAGCGCACCGTCTGGCGTACGTGACGCGACCAGTACGACGCATCAGTCGTCTGTCCGGCGTTGATCCACGCGCCCGTAACATTCGACAGGAAAGGAATCGCGGGCGCGTTAAGCTTCACTTGCCTGACGCGCTCGGTGAACGGCTCGAGCATCGGTTCCATCATTTGCGAATGGAACGCGTGCGACGTGTGCAGCACTTGCGAATGAATGTCCGCTTGCTGCAGTTGATCGTGAAGCTTGTGAACGTCTGCATTCGTGCCCGAGACGACGCAGTTCTTTGGACCATTCACCGCGGCCAGCGACAACCCATTCTGCAGCAACGCGCGTGTTTCCTTTTCGGAGAGCATCACCGCGAGCATCGCGCCCGCGGGCAGGCTTTGCATTAATTGCCCGCGTTTCGCCACCAGCGCCAGCGCATCTTCGAGTGAGAGCACTTTCGACAC
>Ga0163163_10006386_pt1 | contig 10297 bp, 8 predicted proteins | sample S65metaG_FD_119766 | JGI IMG/M metagenome (GOLD analysis project Ga0163163, IMG submission 119766) | Switchgrass rhizosphere microbial communities from Kellogg Biological Station, Michigan, USA - S6-5 metaG | ecosystem: Host-associated > Plants > Roots > Rhizosphere > Soil | place: USA: Michigan... | reverse complement strand
TTCCCCACCACGCCAACCACCGACACCAATTGCGACCATACCGGCCCCAATGGCAATTCGTTTGGCTTCGGCTGCACTGCCAGCGCGTTGGCCACGCTCTACAATACCGGCTTAGGTCTCCAGTCGCCCGCCACCGCCGTACCGATCCCTTCCAACAAAGTTGGCGCCTTTGTGAATTTCCAACCCTATCTGTATTGGACGCAAGGCGATGCCTCCACGAACGGTTACTCGACGGTTTCGTTCAACTCCGGTTTTGCAGGAGCCAACACCAAACCGAACTTCCTCTACGCGCTTCCGATGATTTCCGGCAAAGTCACTGGCGCGCCCGCGGGAAGTACTGTCTATGATCCGGTGACCAACGTGACATGGCTTGGCAACGCCAATATTGCTGCCAGCAATACGTTTGGATTGCCGCGATGCGCGAGCCCAACCAGGCCCACGCTCTGTGTTGCCAGTGATGGTGCAATGAATTGGGACTCCGCGAACCAGCTGATCAAAAACATGAATGCCGCCGCCTATCTGGGACAAAGGAACTGGCAGCTTTCGCCTGGAAATCCAAACTGCACCGGCTACGGATGCAGCACCAGCACCAATCCGTTGGTCGAACTCTACTACGGCTTGCTTGGACTCAGCGCGGGCACGCCGGTTGTCGCCGCACCCAACGTGACGGTCGGGCCCCTCAACAACATGCAGCCCTATTTGTATTGGAGTTGTACCGGGGCCACTATCCAAAGTCCCTGCTCGCCGACTCCCGCTTCGCCTAACTTCGAGTGGACCTTCTCGCTCGGGAACGGCTTCACCGGCACCGATTTGTTCAACAACGAATTCTACGTCGCGCCGTACTTTGTGGGAGCGCCCGCATGGCTCAGTGTGACGATTATTTCAACGTCTGCGCAGTTGCCAGCAGGCGTCAATGGAGTTGGCTACTCGCAGGTACTGGCGGCGGCCGGCGGCGCTCCGCCTTATTCGTGGACGCTGACTGACGGCGCGCTACCGGCTGGGCTAGCGCTGACTCCGGATGGAACGATCTCCGGAGTTCCCAGTGCGACCGGCACCGCCACATTTACTGTGCAAGTGGAGGACACCAATTCCGCAACAGCTTCGATTACGTTCACCCTTGTTATCCAGCCGCCCCCGCCCGCGACCCTTACGTTCTACGCTTCGCCGTCCGGCAACGACTCCTGGAGCGGGCTCTTGCCTGCACCAACGTCCGACGGAACGGATGGACCGTTTGCCACCTTCGATGCGGCTCGTGCGGCGGTCCAAGCGGTTGACAAGACAAACCTCGCGCAAGTGATTGTGCAGTTCCGCGGTGGGACCTACTATTTATCCTCGACAGTGCAATTTACCGCAGCGGACTCCGGAACGAGCGCTGTGCCTATCACCTATCAAAACTATCCGGGGGAAGCACCCATCTTCAGCGGAGGCACGCCAGTTCAGAATTGGACCAACGCGGGCGACAACGAGTGGACTGCGACACTTCCCGCCTCCACGCAAATGTTCGAGAACCTCTTCTATAACGGCGTCCGCCGCTTGCGGCCGCGGCTCGGCGGCGCTTTGGGGACGTACTATAGAATCGCAAAAACGATCTATCTGAGTGGCGCCCCGCCTCCCGCCAAAACCCCGGATCCGAACTGCTCTGTGTACATCACGGGAAAAGGGTGGGAATGCTTCGACCGCTTTGAATACGATCCGGAGGATCCGATCGCGGGCACCTGGAAGAATCTAGCTCCCGCCAAGGGAAACCCCTGTGATCAGCCTAAGGGAAACCCGGCGCTTTCCGGCGACATCGAGGTGCTCGATTGGGAACAGTTCAGCACCTCGAAACTGCGCGTGAGCTGCATCGACATCGCGAACCATATCGTCTACATGACGGGGCCGACCGCGATCTCGCAAAACAACTCGAAGCAAGGTGGCTTTATCGCTGGTAACCGCTACCTTGTGGATAACGTGCAGGACGCCCTCACACAGCCCGGCCAATGGTTCCTCGACCATTCGTCGACCCCCTGGACGCTCACGTATCTCGCCAATCCCGGCGAGAATCCGAACTCCGACTCGGTCATCGTTCCCCAGGTGGCCCAGCTGCTAGTCGCATCGAATTTGCAATACGTCACCTTTCAGGGCCTGACGTTCGAACACGACAACTACACCGTTCCGGCCGCCGGCCACGTATCAACGGAACTCGAGGCCGACATCCCCGGCGCCGTCTCGTTCCAAAATTCAAGCAACCTCACCTTTGATTCCGGAGCGCTGACGCAGATCTCGGGCACTGGTCTCGAGTTCATCTCCTGCGTCAGCAAGGCTTCGGATGGTTCTGGCGGCAGCGCGCCTTATTGCGTGACCGCCAGCCCGAACGCGGTCAACGCCAACAACATTGTGCAAAACAGCGCCTTTTACGATCTTGGAGCGCTAGGCATCCGCATCGGCGATCCCTACGAACCGGCGGACAATGACGCCAATGTGCCCCAGTCGATCACTGTTCAGAACAACGTCGTCGAGGGTTATGGACGCACCATTCCCGCCTCATTCGGCATCGGTCAAGGCTTCGGCCACGATAATCTATACACCCACAACGACGTCTACGACGGCTACCACTGCGCCATCTCGATTTCCCAGGGCGGCAGCGACCTTATCAAACCGAATGGCATGGGCAACGCCAATAACACGATTTCGTTCAATCACGTCTACAACCTGCTACAGGGAATCATGAACGACGGCGGCGCGATTCGCATCGCAGGCGGCAACAATGCCTATACGGCCCCCGGAAATAAGATCCTCAACAACAAAATCCACGACGTGAGCGACGCATCGGCGCTCGACTCCAATGGCTATGGCGGCGATGGAATCTACATGGACAATCAGACCGGCCTGGTAGACGTCGAAAACAACCTTGTCTATCGCGTTTCCGGCAACGTGGTTTACACACCGCAAGGTCCTTCGGCTCCCAATGAGGCCAATATTGTGAAGAACAACATTCTGGCCTTCGGACGCCAGTCAATGGTCTCGACCAATTTTCCTTACCCGTATGGCGTGCCCGCGAAGCTGCCTCAGGGTTTCGTTCTGACCAACAACATCTTCTATTTCGACCGCAGCAACACGTCAACACCCAAATTTTGGGTTCAAGGCGGGTGTGCCTATAGCGCCGGCTTCCCCTTTACGCAGTTCCAGCAGTTCGCCAGTAACCTTTACTGGCGCACCGATGGAGCCTTCGCCTCGGAGCCCAAGGCGTTCTACGTTCAACCGAGTCCTGTAGCGGGTGGGTCGGACGCGCCGTGCACCGCAAACACTAATGATTTCACCTTCTACACATTTGCCGCTTGGCAGCAGAGGGTCGGTGAGGATGCGCAGAGCGTCGTGAAAAATCCCGGCTTTAAGAATGCCGCCTATCCAGCAGACGACTTCTCGCTGCCTAATGGCTCACCTGGAGCAGGCTTCATCGTGTTCGACCCGTCACAAGCGGGACGCTCGAACCCGGTGCTGATGCCGCCCCCTGTGGCACCCACCTTCCCGACCAAGCCTTTCGATCCGGCGAAGGACTACTAACCCAACACGGCCCTCTATATCATCAATCCGGGCCGCACAATTCAAAACGAGCCGCGGTAAGTTCGGCCGGCTGGCGCAGACGTTTTGCCGGTTGGATTCCGGGTCCGTAGCCATCCGGTGCATTCACTGCGAAGGTCGGTCCAGACGAGCATCCCCCAAGATGCCACAGCATTGCGACAAGACTCCGACAGAGAATTGAAGACGGGGCTCGATCGCGCGTGCCTTGGATCCCAGACAGTGTCGATCCTAGACGGTACCTGTAGGGATGCCTAGCTTCTTGATCAGAACTCTCGAATTGCGCCGGCTCTGCTCGTATTTCTCGCGGCGGGCCGGAGGAAGGTCACGAGGCGTGCCTTCAATGAATCCGCCTTTCGACTCGAAATAGGTGAAGGCTTGCGTGGATAACGCGATCAGTTCATGGAGGTGAAGTTCGCGGGCTTTGTCTTCGACGAAACGCATCAGCTTTCCACCGATGCCCTGGTTTTCGTGTGATGGGTCCACAAAGAGGCTGGCGAGTTCGCCCAATTGCTGTTCCGGATAGACGTGCAGCGCCACGCAGGCCACTGGGTTCTTATCAATTTCGAAAATGTAGTAGTCCGTGAGGCTGCGTTCGATCTCGCCGCGCGTGCGCCGCATAAGCTCCTCAGCGTCTACCGCCTTCTGCGTTATCTGCTGGATGGCCCGTATGTCCTTCTTACGGGCAGGACGGATTTGTTCATACTCGTTGGCGTAGATCAGTGTGCCAATGCCCTCGTTCGAGAAAACTTCGGCGAGGAGTGCTTCGTCCACATGACCGTTGACGATGTGAACCCGGGGCACCCCCGCGCTGCATGCGGCGACCGCATAGCGAGCTTTGGAGGCCATGTCGGGCTCGAATCCTCCTTGTGCTGCCGGTTGCAGAAGCTTCTGCAAATCCGTGACAACCATCTGGCGTATCAGTTGGCCGTTATAACGGAGCCCGTCTTCAATGGTCATAAAAATCAATTTCGCCGCCTTCAAGGCGAGAGCGACGGCCACCGCAACGCTATCGGAATTCGCCCGATATGCTTTACCGTCGCCGCTGAATCCAATCGGTGACAGGACGGGAACGATTCCCTGATTGAGTAACGGTTCCAGAAGAGCTGTCTCTATCCTTTCCACTCTGCCTGTAAACAGGTGATCGATGCCCTGGATGATTCCCAGAGGATACGCGACCACGGCGTTGGTGGATGCGGCGCCGAGATCGTTGGCGGCAAGCCCGGCCAGTATCTCGTGCGTGACGCGGCTGGCGGCATCGATCGCCAGTTGCAACGTTGCGGCATCGGTGACTCCCGTGCCTTCGAGATCGGACGCGTGGATGTTCTGCCGCTCCGCCAGGGCAGCAATTTGTTCGGCCGCGCCGTGGACGATGACGACGCGGATGCTCAACGAGCGTAACAGGGCGACATCGAGAAGGATATTGGAGAAGTTCTCGTCTGTGACAATGCCGGCGTCGACGGCGATGATGAAAGTTTTGTCGCGGAATTGCGGAACGTACTGCAGGATTCCGCGCAGATCTGTTAGCTTCACGAGTGCACCGATAGAGTTTTTCTTGTGGCCGCCTGGCGGGCTCAAATTGGGGGTATGATTCCACTCTACAATGAAGCCGCTGAGGACCGGCGGCGGGAGAAATCCAAGCGTTCGCGCGAGCCGTATCTCAGCGCGTTATGATTGCATCGTGTTTCGATTACTGATCCATTTCACAGCGGGTGCTCTGCTCGTACCGGCCTTAGTGAGTGGCGCGCAGGAATTGAAGACTGCGGGGAGCCATCCCATCCAATACTACGTCTCGTTGCCCAAAGGTTGGAATGGAGAGCGGATTTGGCCGGTGGTGATCATCATCGAAGCCGCAGAGCGCGAGTTCTTGAAGACGCTCAACGTGTTCGAGAAAGCGCGCGGCGACCGTCCCTTCATTCTGGTGACGCCTCTGGTCACCACCAACGGAGGCGCCAACTACCGCCAAGCGGAGACATACCACTACTCTCAGGAAACGTGGACGAAAATCCAGGGAAATCGATGTGGGTTTGATTTCGATGGGATCGCAGCCGTTGCCACTGACGTCCGCAAGCTCTACCACGGAGAACCGCGGTATTTCCTAACGGGGTGGGAAGCGGGCGGACATACGGTTTGGGCGCTTCTATTCGGGCATCCGGAAGAGGTGCGGGCGGCTGCGCCGGCGGTGACGAACTACGCAGGAAGGTGCCTGGAGGCAGGTTTCTCGAACTCACCTGTTCGTGTGAATCTGCCAGTGAGGGTGTTCCAAGTGGACACGGACAGGGAAAAGGCTCCCGGGCGATATGTATACACGCAGTCTCAGGAAGCAATGAAGACGGCCCGTGAGCATGGCTTCAAAAATGTGACCGAGCGCGTGGCTGCCGGCAAACCGCATGGCCCGTTGGCCGATGAGGTATTGGAATATTTCGGCGAGCTGGCACGGTAAATCGCTCCTGCAGAGGATTGACCCGCGCCGGCCACTGGGAGAATGGGATCGAGCTTCAAAGCTCCGCGACGTCCTGATCCTCGAAGCTTTGGGCTACTCCCGTGAAACGCCGTTCCCGAATAACCACGTGGGCGGATTATCGGCACCTCGTGTATGGAAAGCGCCCTCCACCGTGTTTCGTTGCGCTCAGGGCCCCGCATCCGTTTTGATCGCGTAAATTTTGACGGGCGACACGATCACGGCATAGCCATCCATCACAATCGGACGCGAGCAGTCCGTCTTCTTGTCGGTGCTCGACTGCCATCGGACATCCCCCGAATTTTCATCAAGCGCGTAAATTGTGCAGTCATAACGCGTCCCGCCAAGCGTACTCACAGGGACAGCGTGAGACGAATAAACTGTCCCGCTCGAAGCAATGGAAATTCGAGTCCCTAGACCGATAGACGGCTTCTTCCAGGATGCGATGGACTTGCCGTCTGCGGCGTTCAGTATGGCCACTTTGTCCTGATCGAACGCGATCACACGAGATTCGCTCACTAGCGGAGCTTGGTCGGAACGCGCTGTCCATAGGACGCGGCCGGTCGCAAGTTCACGGGACTCGATGACGCCTTCGCGTAGAACAACCGCGCGATCACCTGCGATCTGAGCGTCGAGGTACGGGCGCGTGTCGCCTTCGGCTTCCGCATCCCACAGGAGCCGGCCAGTGGCGGGCTCATAGACGCGTATGAAGCCGATCGGCGCGTAGTCCGCCACACCGCGAAGTACGAGCAGGTTGCGGCGCATTTCCGGAATCGCCTGTGTCGCGAAACCGGGGCGGTCGGACCACCGCGTTACGCCCTGTGCCGACGCAACAAGCTCACGCGCTCCAACGATTCCGTATGAAACGCCTGAAAAAGATGCCATTCTTTCCGAGTCCAGTTGACCAATGGATTTGCCGGTGGCGGCATCGATCACGACCTGACCAATCGTAATGTGATCCTGATCGAAGCCATTGATCTGAGGGACGTGAACGTCTGAACGTCAGCGCGGCTCGCCCGTGTGCGAATCGTAAGCGACGAGATGCCGAGCTTGTGTAATGGCAACGATGAGATGCCGTTCCGGGATCCCAATCGCGGCGTCGTAGACGAAGCCTTCGCTTCCCTCAACGGTCCAGGCGGGTGTCCGAGCCCTGGAGGGGAGGAAGAGACAGCCAGCCAGAGGAACCAATAAAGCGCACGTCAGAAATTTCATGGGAGAAGCCATGCGGAGATGGCGTGACGATCTCCGGCGTAGAGGAATCCGCCGGCGGAAAATGGCGCGGCGGGGATAGAGGCAAACGGCGCGGAGCGCCAGGGAGCGGCGCCGCTCAAGGCGTCAATTCCAACGATCTCTTTTCCTTCAACGACGTAGAGGACTCCGCGGGCGAGGGCGAAGTGCGTCGAGTTGCGTTCGATCTGGCGCCTCGGCGCGCCCGTCCGAAGGTTGACGATGCGGACGTTGAACGGACCGTCGGCCGTGTCGGCGCACGGCAGAGCCAGAAGATTGCCATCCGATTGGGAATCATTGACGGCCCATCCACGGCTGCTGGACGCTTCACCCGTTTCGAGGGACCACAATTGCCTTCCCGTTGAGGCATCAAGCGCGCGGACGCTGGGAACGAACGTGTTGGGGTCCGGCCAATAGCCGTCATAGACGATCGTGACATCGCCGTAGATTTTGACGGCGACTGCCTTCTTGACCTCAGGCGAGGACCATTCGAGAGCTCCCGACTGAATGCGGTACGCCTTAACGCCGTTCTGCGCGCCTGTGAGGACGAGACCTTTGTACTGAATCAGCGGCGTGGCGTCGACCGTGCTGCCCCATCCCGGGTTCGCTCGCCACTTCTCGCCGCTGGACGTTAATGCGACCAGTTCGCCGGAGCCCGACATGACGATGGTGAGTCCGTCGAGGTAGAGCGGGAAGTACTTCGCCTCGTAGATGTGGGGCTGGTTGAGGATGTCGTTCGTGTCGAACTCCTTGCCCGTGTCGGTGTGGATGCTGCGGTAGTACCGGTCCATTGTGAATGCCCGCAGTCCGCCATCGGCGTACAGGTCGATGCGTGTGACGCGGGAGGCCGAGTGCCAGAGTGCGCTTCCCGTCGTCGCGTCGAGTGCGTAGACGTGATCGCGGAAGTCGTTGTGGGCGATGAAGTACAGGCGGTTGCGATCGACTATAGCGCGGTGGCGGTAATGGAGGCCTATGGGAGCGGTCCAGGCAGGCGCGGGAGAACTCGGGATGGAGGCGGCGAGAAGGGGCACGGCTGCGAGGAAGATGTTCACGAGTCAATGTACTCTGCTAGAGCCAACGGAATTGGAACGGGATTTGGCTCATGAGAGTCTGCATCAGAAATAGTAAGCCACTCTGCTAAATATCAGTTGACAAATGCTAAGCCTTGCGGCTTAATAAAACTGTGCCGCGCATTCGGCTTGCTGGTCAACTCGAAGCTCGGCCACACCAAAGGAGCAGGGATGATATTTGGCGCTCACGTAATCGTTTCCAGCAAGGACGCGGAGGCTGATCGCGCGTTCCTCCGAGACATCCTTGGGCTGTCTTCCGTCGATGCCGGCCGGGGATGGCTGATCTTCGCGCTGCCCCCAGCAGAAATGGCGGTGCATCCCGCCGAGGACGCTAGCGGACACGAACTCTACTTCATGTGTGACGATTTGAAGGCAGAGATATCGGCGCTTGGCGAGAAGGGCATACACTGTTCGGAAGTACACGAAGCAAGGTGGGGATCCGTCACACACATCCAACTTCCCGGCGGCGGGACAGTGGGTCTTTATCAACCGAAACATACATTGGCATTGACCCGCGCCTCAGGCTGAGCCTCCCTGTGTTCGAGATTCAATGCCGCGAATCGACATATATGAGTTAGTGTTCGCTGCGTTAGCACATGCTGCCCGGAGGCGTGTCTTGATCACGATTTACTTTAACGGCGGTTCCATGACGGCCGGTGAGATTGCGGCAATCTTTGAGCACGCTTGGCAAACGACCACGCGGCACCTGCGAGTGCTGGAGAAAGCAGGCTTAATCACTCACGAAAAGCACGGCCGTAACCGCATTTACAGAATTGAGTCAAAACGCCTCGAGCTGGTGCGCGACTGGCTCTCGCATTTTTCAACCAATACCAAGTCAGGAGGGAGGAACGGCAATGTCAACGAAGCAACATGATTTGGGGAGACAGCCGGAGACCAAAGACACCGGTCTGCACGACGTTCCGAAGCTATTTAGGCTCAACATCGAGGTCGGTGATCTCAAATCGGCTGTCTCGTTCTATACGAAGCTACTTGGCATCGAAGGACGTAATCAAGCTGGTTCGCGATGTTATTTCGATTGTGGGCCTGTGACCCTGCAGGTGCTCGACGTATCTTCGGTGAGCCCGCCGCATCCCGCGGCAAAGGCCCTTTACTTTACGGTGAATGACCTGGAGGCGGCATATGAGCGGGCGAGGGCTCTGGAGTGTCTCTCAAGTGAGGAAATCCATGGCGCCGCGGGCGGCGAGATGGTTGTTCGTCCGTGGGGCGAGCGCTCCTTCTATGTGGAGGATCCATGGAAGAATCCACTGTGCTTTGTTGAGGAGGGCACGGTCTACAGGGGTTAGCTTTTGCCGGCACACACGTTCACTTCACGTTTAAAGGGCCGGGCGGCTTTTCCGAGCGTCATAGCAGTTGTTGATTGGAAGAATCTCATGCTCCAACGATGGGAGCCATTCTCCGCAGCGTCACGCCGAATTTCTTGGAGGATCCCTTGGAGCAGAGGGAGGTTGTAGTTGCGGTCCTCGCGCAAAAAAGGGCGCATCAGCTTACATCCGCGACGCTACTTCCCAAATCGCGCCCGCCGCTAGTGCTACCGCACAAGTCCCGCCGCGAATCCAGTTCCGGCGGCGGTCTGCCGGGTCCGTCGGCGGATCGGTCAGCGCTCGCACCTCTACATTCAGCACACGAGCCATCTCAGATGCCGACGCACGAGCCTCTTCCGCGCTCTTGAAGTCCAGATTCGTCGCGATCTGCCGGCCGTCTCGAGTTTCGATGCCAGTCACATAGTCAATGGATACGGCAGAGCCATCGTCGTCCGAAGGCGCGGTGATGACGAAGTAGTAGCAAGACGCAACCCGCTCGCGCGGAATCCTATCGAAGCGGCCAACTGGAAGGGGCCCATTCGTACCGGTGAAACCTTCGCGATTGACGATGAGAGTTCGCCGATTGACCAGCATCACAAGCGTCGCGTATAACCAAACTCCATAGATTGGAATCAGGGCGTAGTGTATGGTGTCGCGCG
>Ga0163163_10006385_pt1 | contig 10297 bp, 7 predicted proteins | sample S65metaG_FD_119766 | JGI IMG/M metagenome (GOLD analysis project Ga0163163, IMG submission 119766) | Switchgrass rhizosphere microbial communities from Kellogg Biological Station, Michigan, USA - S6-5 metaG | ecosystem: Host-associated > Plants > Roots > Rhizosphere > Soil | place: USA: Michigan... | reverse complement strand
GTTACCCGCACTGCCCTGCAGAACGCGGGCTCCATCTCGGCCCTGATGCTCACCACCGAAGCCCTCGTTGCGGAATTGCCGGAAGAGAAGAAAGCTCCTGCAATGCCTGGCGGTCACGGCGGCGGCATGGGCGACATGTACTAAGAAAAACCTGTTTCAGTGGGGACGGCCGCCTCGGCCGTCCCTTTTGTTTTGGTTTGTCCTTCCGTTCTTCGGTTCACCCGATCGTCGGGTTCTTCGGTTGCTTCTTTGTTGTCATCCTAAGCGGAACCGCGCAGCGACGTAGTAATCGAAGGGACCCGGTGTTTCACGCGATCTGCAACAGAGTTATCAATCAACTCCAGCAGCTACTCTGCGAAACGATTCCGTCCCTCACCTCACCAATCTGTACTACAATCCCTCCACTCCGGGGTGACGAAGTCTGATGGCTGCAACCACCGCAACTGCTCCTGCTGTAATTCGGACTCTTCCAGGCCGTCGCCATGACCACCGATTCTTCACCGGCACAGCCGCCGCGATGGTTATCTCGGTCTTCATCGGCTTCGCACACACTTACTACCTCGCCGGAATGTTCAGCGCGCCGTTGCCCAGTGCGATCATCCACATCCACGGCGCAGTCTTCAGCGCCTGGATGTTCATCGTCATTGCACAGACGTCCCTCGTGTCTGTGGGCCGGGTCGATTTACATCGGCGCTTGGGAATCTTCTCCATGGTCTACGCCGTTGCGATGGTCGTCCTTGGACTTCTGGCTGCGACCGACTCCCTCGTTCGCGGAAACAGCCCTGTCCCCGGAAGGGATCCGAGAGTCTTTTACATCGTTCCAACAACCGAGGTCCTCGTCTTCGGCATCTTGATGGGCTTCGCGTTCTACTATCGTCGCGTACCCGCAACGCACAAGCGGCTGATCTACGTCGCCAACACAGCCCTCTTACTCGCCGCAATCGCTCGCTGGCCAATATCGTTCACTTATAAGAACAACCCGGTCGCCGCCCTGCTCTCCAACGTCTTCCTGGTGGCGCTTGTTGGTTATGATTACTGGTCAACGCGCAAAGTGTACCGTGCAACGATCTACGCCAGTCTCTTCCTGATGTTCGTCCAACAAGCAAGGGCACCCTTCAGCCGCACGGATTTGTGGATTTCATTCGCATCGTGGATTCAACACGCCGCCCGATAGACGCAAGCGGGTGCCCATCCAAGCTGAACTTGGGCGGAGTAGTTGTCTTGGATTTTGATCTAACCTTTTCCAGCCTACCCGGCTACCCGATCTTGCGATCCCTCGTCGCCCTCTTCGCGTACGCTCCTGCCGGGTTGTGCGCTGTCGTCGCTGCCGCCTTCTTGAAAAACTCCGTTGCCTTGTCCTTCTCTCCAAGTTTTTCGTAAGTCTCGCCGATCAGCGTCTGAATGAACGGATCATTCTGATTTGCTTTCTGTAATTCTGTGAGCGCAGCCTTCGGATCGCCTGTGTACAGCGCGACATATCCTGCTAAATAGGGAAAGAACGCGACCTGGTTCGGATTTGTTCCCTTGTCGAGAATTGCCTTCGCAGCGACGACATGCTTCTCTGCGTCAGCCTTGTTTCCCTTGCGAGCCGCGATGCGTGCCTGCGCGTGCTCCCATCGGAAGTTCCACAAATCCACGCGATCCGGCTTGATGTTTGGCTCCTGCAAACCGACATCATGCCCGGTCTTATACCACTGGTACGCGGTGTCGAAGTCGCCGCTGTCGATACAGACTCGCGCAACCTCATTCGCAACTTCCCCTTGTTGGAAGAAGTCCTTCTGCTGCTTCTGGTAGTCAAAGACCTTCTGTTGATACTCAACTGACTTCTTGCAGTTTCCTTCGAACGCATAGGACATGGCGGTCGCTCGGTTTGCTTGTGCCTTCGCCTGTGGGGTCGTCGCAATCTCGTTCGCCTTCGAGAAATGTTTCCGAGCATCGTCACCTTTGCCCATCAAATCGAGGGTGTTTCCCGAAGCGATGCTCGCGGCAAATGCGTCCGCCGGTACACTCAGGTGTTTTTGATAGACGTCCAGTGCTTCCTGCAATTTGCCTTCTCGCGCCAGTTGATTCCCTTGCTGGATGAACTCCGGCTGGGGAGGTCCGCCTTGCGGAGCGGCAGGAGGCTGGGTTTGGGCAATTCCGGTGATACACAGAACGGTGCTGAGCAGTGCTATTGCATAGTGGGCTTTATTCATGGCCGGGAATTATCGCATAGCAGCGAGGCGGCCAGATTCTCTTCTCAGCCCTATGTAGGGAAAGAGGCAGTCGCTAAGACTGCCTCTTTGTGTGGCTAGGAATCAGAGTTCGAATTCCCCAACCAGCAGCTACTCCGAGTAGCACGATACAACTACCGGAGATGACAGCACCTTTACCATCGATGGTGCTCCAGGCCTGGAGCACTGCAGTCACTCAAACCACGAATAGGACAATCGCAATCCAAGCTAGCGTCTTCATGATTGCAACTCCGATTATTCATCACTCTCCCATAAACTGTTTTGAGCCTGCAGTGCCCCAAATCACACACCTCGGCCATTTCACTACTTCCCTTGTTTGGCCTTCTCAGCCACAAGTGCCTTCAGCCGTTGTGCGGCAAACTCCGACGCCGGAGGATCCTGGTTGGCAAGGGTCACCACCGTGTATTGCGAGCCCAGCAGGATATACAGGTGCGTGCTCACTCCCGGAAACCCGCCGCCATGGCCCACTATGGTTTGTCCATACTCATCGCCAATTTCCATTGCGTATCCGTACTGTTCTCCCCAAGGCGTCTTGCCGTGGGGCTGGGTCATCTTGTCAAACGTCGCTTTGCTCACCAGTTTTCCGCTTCGGAGCGCGTCAGCAAATTTGAGCAAGTCCTCTGCAGTTGAAATTGCGCCACCTGCAGGACTGCCGATATCGTGTTCGGCTTCCACCCAATCCTTACTCGGACCGCTTTGCGTTCGGTGTGTATATGGTGTCACCATGCGTGGGTCGGAATGCGGAATGTTATTCGGATCGCTATTCTTCATTCCGGCCGGCTCAAAGATGTGTTTACGGATGTAATCCGGATAGTCTTCGCCAGACGCCTTTTCCACGATCGCTCCAGCCAGCGCCAATCCTGCATTGCTATAGGCCCAACTGGTGCCCGGTTCAAACTTCGGCTCATCGTTGTCAAAGAGGGGCATGAACTCCGAGGCTCGTTTCACGCCGTTCTTCATCATTTCCGGCGTTCGTTTTGCAAGGAAGTCCCGCATGCCTCCGGTGTGCGATAGCAACATGCCCACCGTCACCTTCTCACGCACCGTCTTGTTGGGATAATCCGGAAAGAACTTCCCCACCGGGTCGTCATATGAAACCTTTCCGTGATCAACCAGTTGTCCGATAGCCGCCGCCGTGAACATCTTTCCCATTGATCCCAGTGTGAACTGGGAGGTCGGAGTGATCTGTGTCCTCTTGGCTCGATCTGCGTAACCCGCTGTAACTATCGCTATCGGCTTAGTACCGCGAGCAGCTATCACGATTCCGGAAGCCATTCCCTGCCGGCTAAGCTTCTCCATCGAACTCTGAGCTTCCGACTTCAAAACAACATCACTTAGATCCTTCGGCAGCATGGTCTCTGGAATCGAAGCTGGTGAGCCCTGGATCGGGCCCATCTTGCCGTCGCCTTTGCTACTTACCTCCAGCTCTGCATACACTCCGCTCTTGATCCCCTCCACCAGCACCTTGATGTCGCCGGGCTTTGACTCGATGATCTGCACCGGACGATACCCGCCATGCTTTGTGCACTCCTCAACGTCCGAGTCGGCAATCTCCTTTGCGCTCGCCCGTTTCAGGAAGGCATCCTCATAGTGGGCTGAGCTCCACTTCTCGATCGTTGCGACATCGGGCGCCGTACACATTGCCAGCCACTGTTGCAATAACTTCGCCGACGCCGTGTCGGGCCACGTAACTTTACTGTCCCGGCAGATTCCGTTTAACGACACGACCACCATGAACGCACTGAGCACCGCGATAAACTTGCATGGCTTCATCCTGATCATCTCTCCACAGTGGGATCGACCCTCTTTAACCCAATAGTTTGGCGGCAGACACTTTACCTCAAAAACCATTGGCCACACCGCCGCCGTGCCTTATCATTGCCCCGCCATTCGAGGACACAATGAAAACTTCCCGCGTTTTGTTCATCCTCATTTTTTTGACCTCTCTCACCGCGTTCGCTCAGAAAGAAACCCCAGCACCCCAACCCGGCAAGCCTGCTGGACCAGTGAAATCCGCTGCACCTACCGCATCAGCGAAGGCCGCAACAGCAGCTACTCCAACCCTTGCTGATTTTGACGAATACGTGAAACGTACGATGAGCGACTGGAAGGTTCCCGGTGCTGCGATCGTCATCGTCAAGGACGGCAAGGTCGTTGTCAGCAAAGGCTTTGGACTGCGCGATGTGAAGAACAGCCTTCCTGTCACCGATCAGACGCTATTTCCGATTGCGTCTATCACCAAGTCTTTCACCGTCGCGACGCTTGGCACGCTTGCCAGTGAAGGCAAGCTTGACTGGGACAAGCCGGTTCGCGAGTACCTGCCAGACTTCAGGCTCTATGACGATGTACTCACCGAGCGTGTTACACCGCGAGATCTCGTCACCCATCGAACTGGGCTACCTCGTCATGACGGCACCTGGTACCGCTCTGGTCTTACCCGCGAAGAGATGTACGCTCGCTTGCGCTACCTTGAGCCCAACCGCGATCTCCGCCGCGAGTTCCAGTACAACAACCTCATGTTCATGACTGCTGGCTATATGGCTGGGAAGCTCTCGGGATCGACATGGGAGGAAGCAGTAACCAAGCGCATCTTTGAACCGCTTGGCATGAAGAGTTCCAACTTCGACTTCGGCGAAACGTTCAAGACTGCCAAAGATGTTGCTCACGCCTATCGCAAGGACGACAACGAAGTGGCACACGAAGCGCCGATCTACGAGGGTGACAAGGCATTGGGTCCAGCGGGATCGATCGTCTCCAACCTCTCCGACATGACGCAGTATCTGCTCATGTATATGAACAAGGGAAAGCACGGAGATCAACAGATCATCTCGCCCGGCGACATTCGCCAGATGATCAGCCCGCAGATGGTGATGCGATCGTCTGACCTCGATCCTGAACTGGGTTATCCGCATTACGGAATGGGCCTTTTCGTCACGACCTATCGAGGGCACAAGTACGTTCAGCACGGCGGAAACCTCGATGGGTTCTCTCTGCTAATTTCGTTTCTTCCGGACGACAACATCGGCAGCGTCATCCTGTTGAACATGGACGGCAGCAATCTGCGCGAAGTTCTCTCTTACAACATCATGGACCGAATGCTTGGTCTTGCTCCGGTCGATTGGAACAAACGTCAGCTTGAGCGCTACGCCGCCTTCAAGAAGGCGGATGAGGATGCCAGAACGAAGAATTATGTTCCTCGTCGCGAGAAAACGGCATTTTCACACCCGATGGATGAGTATGTTGGTGAATATTCTCATCCCGCTTACGGCAGTTTCGTCATCGAGAAAGCTGAGGCGGACAAACTGAAGATCAGTTTCCACACCATGCAGTCGGTGGCCGAGCACTGGCACTATGACGTCTGGCGCGTTCCTCACGATCCGCTCGACTTGCTGAGTGAAGCCGAGGTCATGTTCAACACGGATTGGGAGGGCAACATCGCATCGCTCTCCAGTTCGGTGGAGCCTAGTGTCAAGGACATCGTGTTCACCAAGCTTCCTGACAAACGCATGCGCGAGAGGAGCTTCCTTGAGCCGCTGACGGGAACCTACCAGGTTGCCGACTACAGGATCCTGGTTGCGCTGCGACCAGACAACGTTCTTACAGCGACGCTTCCGAATCAGAAGATCTTCGTCCTGGAACCGGTTCGCGGAAATACATTTTCCGTGAAAGATGAAAATGGACTGACTCTTGACTTCAAGCGTGATGCGAACGGAGCGGTAACCGAGTTCTCGATGAACCAGGCTGGATCAAGCAGCGTTTACAAGAAAACCAAGTAGCAGAAACGGAAGGCTTTCGGGAATTACTAATTCTTGTCTTCTTCCGCGCCGACAAGGCTGCGGATCGCTGCGACCAGCGATGCAGGATCCTGCGGCTTATGCAGGAGTTTGTCTACTGCGACCGGCTGGTGGGCTTCTACGCGGCCAGTCAGCATCAACACTGGAACGCTTTTGATGTTCTTGAATTGACGAGCGAGCGTGGACCCATCGGTTTCGGGGAGTCCGTGGTCGAGGATCACGAGGTCGATCGAACGGGTCCGCAGAATCGACTCTGCCTGCGCGGCATTGTCAGCTCCGACGAAGCCAAAGCCATGAGCGTCCAGCAGGAAGAACAACGTCTGGAGAGTGTTGCGATCGTCGTCAACGCAAAGAATGGTGTACATGGGAACAGGGATAAAGCACACCTTACCGATTAGTTAGGATTCAATTCAGTGCTGCGGAGTGGTCTGCAGCTTCCGTTATGATTTCGATTCGGGATCCAGAGTAGCTGACAGGTTCGTAGATACCCCCTCCCCCCTCTTTTGCGATCTATTGAAATCATAGATTTGCGGAAATTTGGGCGGCAAAGCTATGAGAACGCATGGCTTAGGTCTCAAAATATAGAAAAGAAAGATGGTTTCGAGTTTCTAATTTCGAGTTTCAAAACCCAAGAACCACAGATAGAGACTGAAGCGAAATGCGTCACTCCAGACAACAATCAGGCTTAAATGGAGAACGCAGTTTTTTAACCTCAGTTTTTTACTCTATTCGGCTTTTACTCTATGTTCATTATGACAAATCGGAGATACCTAACCGGACAATTTGAGGAAGTTTATATTCGGATTGTTTGGAATATTTTAGGTTCGTTTTGTGATCTGGCGAGGTCTTGACACGTGGTCACGTCACGAGTGCGTGGTGACAGGATCCGATTCGACGTTGCCGATATTAATGCGCTTTTGCGGTGAAGATGAGGAAATAATCCATACCGTCGCCTTTCACAAAATCCTGGAAGCTTTGTAATTCGTATCCGGCTTGGACAGCTTCGCGAATAACCTGATCCTTAGTGACGCCGTGATTTCCCCCGTCGCCGTTGCGATCGATGATGCCAACCTTCGCCCCTGGCTTTAGCGACGAGCGAAGATTACTGAGTAACGCAATCGGATGAGCAATCTCGTGGTATGTCTTGAGAAGCAGCACCGCATCAACGCTGTCGGAAGGAAGCTGTGGATCGTCCGGTTTGCTGAGGATTGTCCTTACGTTGTGGAGTTGCTCTTTTGTCGCGCGCTGTTCGATGTACTTGATTGATTCGGGATTGATGTCCACAGCGTAGACGGTGCCGGAGCTTGCGAGCCGGCTGGCGGCACGCACTGTGAACCATCCCGATCCGGCGCCGATGTCCGCCACGTTCCTGCCTGGCTCGATGCCGAGCAAATCCATGACCCGATTGATCTGCAGCCGCTCATCGCGTCCCGGACTATCGAAGACGGAGAGGTCGCCGGTGTAAGGCGTGCTGGTTTTGCGCTCTGTCTCCTGTGGCGCAGATTGAGCCGCAACGAGGGATGGCAACGACAACCCCGCCAATAGCAACGCCAATGCAAAAAGGGATCGAAGCGGTCGGCCAAAAGATTTATACATAGAGCCCTACCAGATTGAGATGACGGGTCGTGCTTGTGATCATATTCGCAGATTGCTAGCTCATAGGATGTTACCAAGTCCGAAAACGGCCAGCTCACTTCCGTCGTAGATGCGAAGATCAGCCACAGAACTGCATAGTCGCTGGTTGAAATTTTATATAGCCCAGCCCCCGAATTGGCGTCTCCTTGAAGGGATTCTGAATGGCTCTTATTCGCTCTGCCGCGCTGGTCACTATTCTGGCTTACACCGTTTCGCTCGGTACAACCGTAGCTGTCGACCAAACTCCAAGCGCGCAGGACACGGACATCGATCGCAATGTCAGGCCAGGTGACGACTTCTACCGGTACGCCAATGGGAACTGGCTTAGAACGGCCACTGGCTCTGGGGAGGGCCCAGACACGCGGGCACTGCTGGTGAAGAGGACCAACCAACGGGTACGCGATCTTATTCAAGAGGCGGCGGAGCTGGAGTCCGCCAAGGGCAGTGTTGCTCAGAAGGTTGGCGACTACTACGCCAGCCTGATGGACGAAGCCGGCATCGAGGCCAAAGGACTGGCACCACTTGCCACCGAACTGGCCGCGATCTCAGCGATCACAAACAAGACATCGCTGTCGGCGTACCTCGGCGCCACTTTGAATAGTGAGGTTGATGGGCTGACAGACAACGCTGACCATATCTTCGGAGTGTGGGTGAACCAAGGTTTTGCAGAGTCGGACCACTATGTTTATCACCTGTTACAAGGCGGTTTGGGGATGCCAGATCGCGACGACTACATTGACCCGTCGCCAAAGATGGTCGAGTTACGCGGTCAGTACAAAGCGCACATTGGCGCCGTTCTGAAGCTTGCAGGCATTGCAGACCCGGAGAGCAGAGCGGCGCGTATTTTAGCGCTTGAAATTCAGATAGCACAAAGCCACGCTCCGGACTCCGATGCCGCTGACGTCTTCAAGCAGAACAACCCGTGGAAGCGCGCTGACTTTCGCGTCAAGGCACCCGGCATGGACTGGGACGCCTATTTCAAATCAGCCGGAGTTGCCGGGCAGCCGGAATTCATTGTTTGGCAGCCATCGGCTGTGACGGGAACCTCCGCCCTGATTAGCAGTGAAGACATCGATCTCTGGAAGGATTACCTCAAAGTCCATCTGATTGAGCACTATGCCAGTGTGCTGCCCAAGGCAGTCGCTGCGGAGCATTTCGTCTTTTACGGAAAGATATTGGCGGGTGCGCAGCAGGTGCCGGACCGTAGCGACGATGCAATCCGAGGCACAAACGCCGCGCTGGGCCAGGCTGTCGGTCAACTCTATACGCAACGTTATTTCCCGCCGGAAGCCAAGGCAAAGGCGCAAGCGATGGTGCGCGATCTGTTCGGCGCCTATCGCGCAAGGATTTCAAATCTCTCGTGGATGTCGCCGCGGACAAAGGAAAAGGCATTGGCCAAATTGGCCGCGCTCAGGATAGGCGTCGGGTATCCCGATAAGTGGATCGACTACTCAACACTCGATGTGGTGCGTGGCGACGCTTTCGGCAATATGCAACGGGCGGAAGCTTTCAATCGTTTGCGCAATCTTGCCAAGCTAAAGCAGCCGGCCGATCCCGACGAGTGGAGGATTGATCCGCAGATCGTCGGTGCAGTCATCGTGTTCAGCCCCAACACCGAGACCTTCTCGGCAGGTATTCTTCAGCCACCTTTTTTCGACAGGCAGGGGGACGCGGCGTCTAATTACGGCTCTGCTGGTGCCGGCATCGCCCACGAAATCAGCCATAGCTTCGACGAACTGGGAAATATCTATGATGACCAGGGCCGCCTTGGCAAGTGGTGGACGGCAGAAGATGCGACCAACTATCACGCGGCGGCTGCGAAACTGGAGGCGCAATTTGACCGCTACTGCCCTCTCTCCGACCTTTGCGTCAACGGCAAACAGGTTTCGGGTGAAAACATCGCTGACGTCGCGGGTTTGCTGACGGCGCATGACGCCTACATCCTGTCATTGAAAGGAAAGGCCGATGTCGTGATAGACGGATTGACTGGCGAACAGCGCTTCTTCCTTGCATTCGCCAAGAGGTGGCGGAAGATCCAGGACGAAGCTGCACTGCGTCGACAGGTTAAAACGGACAGTCATGCGCCGGGAGAATACCGAAGCGATACCGTGCGCAATGTGGATGCTTGGTATAAAGCCTACAGCGTTGCAGCTGGAGACAAGCTGTATCTAAAGCCCGAAGACCGGGTGAAGATCTGGTGATGTCCTGGTGTATGGACCTTATGGAATAGCCGGAAGCCTTTTCAACCGAACGGCTCATTGCGACGGATTTCTTCAGCCGTGGATGTACGAACATCCCAGCAATTAGCTACTGACAATTCGGCAGGCCTAAACTATTCAGAGCACCTCTAATAGAGTTTGGGCGCTCGATTAGTTCCCTTACTGAGTGATAAGGTCTGTTCGACGTAACCCATATGGCCTACGGCTTGGGTTCGGCCGGTTGGCAAGCGTCGTTCTGGCTGTGCATCCTTCTCACGTGATCCCGAAAGAGACTACGAAGTTCTTCGATGGATAGGAGATTTTGACTGATGCTGAACAGTGCATTACAGGCCGAGCAGCTTCCTTCGGCCGAATTTGATCTTCGTTTGATGATGACTAACTCTGGGTTATCCACGCGAGTATCCTAACGCCGTAG
>Ga0163163_10006382_pt1 | contig 10299 bp, 8 predicted proteins | sample S65metaG_FD_119766 | JGI IMG/M metagenome (GOLD analysis project Ga0163163, IMG submission 119766) | Switchgrass rhizosphere microbial communities from Kellogg Biological Station, Michigan, USA - S6-5 metaG | ecosystem: Host-associated > Plants > Roots > Rhizosphere > Soil | place: USA: Michigan... | reverse complement strand
GTAGTTCTGTTGGAAGCGAAAAATGGCGTGATGCCGCCCTTTGAAGACCTGGGTCCAGGTACCGGTGTAAGCGTGGCCCAGATCGGAATCGTCGCAATTGGCGATGTTCGTCAGCGAATGCGAGACGATGTAGCCGAAGCCACCGTGGTCGCGTATCGGCGCGCCGACCGTGCGCGTATTCGCACCGACCTTATAGGTGAATTGGCGCAGTTCGCCGCCATGCGTGCCCGAGCCTGCGGGCCCGGTCTGATCGTTGTGAGCCAATACGGCGGTGCGCGGCTGGCCTGCCGAATCGCACCACGAGAATTGGTCGCTGAGCATGTTGTCGACCGTCACTGGTGTATCGGTCAGTCCGCACGCCGGCGGCGGCGAGTCCAGGGCAAATGTCGCCGTCACCGTGCAGTTCGCCGTGATCGGGCCGGTCGTGTACGTGCCGGTGTTCAGCGAACCGCCGCAACCAGTGACGCTGACGACGTGATAGCCGACGGTCGCACTGACGGTGAAATTCGTCGTCGCGTTGTAATTCACCGTCTGTGGTGTGCTCGGCGTGAGTGTGCCGCCACTGCCGGAGCTCGGCGTTACCGTGAAAGTGTTGATCGCAAAGTTCGCAATCACCGTGCAATTGGCGGTCACGGCGCTCGTCGTGTACGTACTCCCGCTCAACGAGCCGCCGCACGTGCCACCGACGCTGCCGATGTGATAGCCGGTATTGGGCGTCAGCGTGAAGCTCTTCGTGGCATTGTAGGTCGCCAATTGCGGCGTGTTCGGGCTGATTGAGCCGTTGCCGCCATTCACGCTCGGCGTGACGGTATAGCTGTTGATTGCGAACGCCGCCGTCACCGCGCAGTTCTGCGTGATCGCGTTGCTGATCCAGGTGGTCGTCGCCGCCTGCTGCGTGATCGTGCAGTGATCGCCGGTCACGCTCGTGACGTGATACCCATTATTCGGCGTCACCGTGAAGCTCGCCGTCGCGCCCGCAGCAACCACCTGCGAGGGTGGCGTGATCGAACCGTTGCCGCCGGGCGCAGCCGCTGTCACCGTGTAAGTGACGGTCGCCGCCGCTTGCAGGACAACGTCATCGAAATAGACATTGATCGACGGCGTCGGCGTGTCGAAGCCATTCCCGAAGACATCGTAGTTCGTCGCGCCGGTTTCGTCCTGCAGCGAGATGTGATCGAAGGAGCCGGTGTAGTTCAGCGGAGCACTGGCGAACACTGTGTGCAACTGCGTCCACGCGCCGACGGGAATGCTGGCCCCGTAGATCTGATTCAGGCTCTTGGCGCCGTGTATCGTGTCTTGAGTGCTGAGGACGAAATCGATGGTGTCGCCCTGCGCCGCGCTGCCCAGGTACACCCAAAAAGTAATGGCGGAATAACTGCTCGTCGAATACGTCGTATTCCCGCACCAACTGACCGCGTTGTATTGCTCGGGAATGAAACGGATCGAGTCGCTACCGCCATGCACGGGCGCGGTGTTTGCGAAATTGAAGTCCGACGGCACACCGCCGAAGGAACAGGCTTGATCGAATGGCGGATTGTGGCTGCTGTCGTCATAGACGACGATATCCGCCCCCAAGGCACGGTGGGCGACGAGGATGAACAACGCGAAGCACAGCAGCAGCCGATTCATGACGCACACCCCTGTAATGGCGCGAGCGCTACTTTGGACCCAATTGCGGCTTCACGCTAGGGGATTACGGCATTGGGGCACAAGTTGCGCCAAATATCGCTCAACTGCGACATCTCATACATATGCCCGATGTTGAGTGAGGTGTAGAAAATCGACTCGGTGTTGGTCCAACCCTGGGCGACAAAACGCGTGTAATCGGCTTGTGCGTAACTAAAGTTGGGATCGGAGTTTCCGCCGATGTGAATGTCTACCGGAATCTTGCGCGGCAACGCGTCGAGCGCCTGGTTGCACAGGGTGTCGCTGAGGCCCTGGCAGGCCAGGCCGGCCAGATCGCCCGAACTTACGCCGTAAGCGGACATCGTCGATGCGTTGAAAGCGGCGCTGTAGGTGTTGACGGCGAGATCGTGCATCACATGCCCCCCGGCGGAAAACCCCCAGCCGTAGATGCGCGTGCGTTCGATGTTGTAGGCGGCTTCCAGGTCGGCGCGGATTGCAGCGAATTCGTCGTAGTCCGTGGCGCTGCCGCTTGGCGGTACGCGCCACGATACGCCATCGCAGTTACAACCGGAATCGTAGAACACGCTGTGCGCAACCGGCGCCGCGACGATGAATTCACCGGCACTCGCCGCAGCGATCCAGTCGTCGCGCGTCGTCGCGGCATAGGTATCCGGGTAGGGTGCCGTTCCGTGCAGCACGAGCAATATCGGCCACGCGCGGGACGGCGAGTAATTGGTCGGCACATACAGGTAATAGGTCTGGGTTCCCGTGCCCAGCCCGGTCACATGCACTTGGCGCGTGATACTCCCGGTGGCGCCACCGCTGCCGTTGGACGGATCGCTCGGCACGGTCGCGTCGCCATCTTCGAAGCCGCCCACGTAAATCGAGTCCGGATGCGTGCAAACCCAGCCAGGCAGAGCAACTGTCTGCGCCGCAGCCGCGACCGTCGCCCGCGCGATCAGGAAGATGACGCCGACCCAGGCGCGCAATGTGGAAACACTGAAAACCATGGCAGAACTCTACGTCATGGCGCCATCAAAAACTGTTAAACGTCCAGCAGTTGCCTTGCGGGCGCGGGCGCGGGGTCGGCATAATCGGCGCAGCCGCTATAGCGCAGGTCATGAACCCCAGCAAAGACTCGTTCGTCGAAGTCCCCGCCGGTATCGCCGTGTTCAAGGAGGGCGAGATCGGCGGTGAGCTGTACATCATCGAGTCGGGCCAGGTCGAACTGGTACCGCGCGCGGGCGCTGCGCTCGCGACGCTGGGTCCGGGGGATTTTCTCGGCGAGATGGCGCTGCTGGACAATCAGCCGCATACGGCCACCGCCCTGGCCAAGTCCAAGGCCCGGCTACTGCGCATCGAAAACGCGATTTTTCCGGAAGTGCTGCGCCAGTCCGGCGAGATCGGCCTGAGCCTGTTGCGCCAGCTTGCCGCGCGCCACCTGCAAGAAGAACAACGCCTGCGCGAGTTGAGCATTGAGCTGGCGCGCCTGAAGGCGGCGACGAAACCCGAGCCGCCGCGACCGGTCGACGTGCCGCGGCCGCCGCCGTCCCAAGTTATTACGGTGGAACCGCCCGCGCCTGCCGCGGCCACTCGCCTGGCGCTGCAGATCACTGCCGGCGGGCAAATCGTCGCGCTGGATCCGGAGCGCAGCGAATTTCTGGTCGGCCGGCCGGACCCGGCCACCGGCGCGACACCGGAAATCGACCTTGGTCCATTCGACCTCAACCGCACACTGAGCCGGCGGCACGCGAAGATTCTGCGTGACGGCGCGCAATATTTCGTGCGCGAAGACAGTGCCACCACCAACGGCACCTACCTTAACGGCGAGCGCCTGCAAACCGGCGTTGCCGTTCCGCTCAAACCCGGCGACAGGCTGCGCTTCGGTTCGATCGAAGTCGAACTGATTACCGCCTGACGTCATCGGAGGCAACATGGCAGACAAGGACAACGAATGGCAGGCGGCGCTTTCCGCGATCGAGTTGTCCGCGATCGACACGCTGAAGACGCTCAAGCAGGAGCACGATCAGATCGATGGCCGCCTGCAATCGATGGACAGCATGAAGGCGAGTTTCGCCGAAGCCGTGTACAAGCGCGTGCGCGAGGATTACCAGCAGCGCCTGCGCGGGCTCGATGAAAAGGCCGCGCCACTGAAGCAGGCCGCGCGCGAGCAGTACGCCAAGCTGCGCAGCCTGCTCGAACGTTTCGAAGCCGAGCACGAGGCGATCAAGCTCGATCAGCAGGAACTGGAATTGCGCCACCAGCTCGGCGAATTCGACGACAAGGAATTCCAGCGCCGCGGCAAGGGCATCGAAACCACGGTGAAGGAACGCGCCGAAGCACGTGGGCGTGGCCTGGAACTCAAAGGCCGTTTTCTCGAAGCGTTCAGCAGTGAAAGCGAGCTTGAAGCCGGAGCTCCGGCTCGACCACCCGCGGCGGAAGCGGCAACAGTGCGCGCCCAGATCCTGACCAGCGCAGACCTCGCCGCTGCCGACGCGCGCACGCACGAAGTCGCCAAGATCGTCGGCGACCGCCCGCCGAACAAGACCCAAGTCATGACGGCGATCAATCTTCCCGAAGCCGCGCCGACGCCAGCGCCAGCAGCCGCGCCTGCGCCTATGCCCGAGGGGGCGACCAAGATCTTCAGCGCGGCACGGCTGGTCCCGCAGAATCCGGAGGCCGGCAAGCAGACCTATGCGCTCACGCTCAAACCGATGAGCATCGGAGCCGACGCCGCCAACGACATCCGCATCGCCGGCCCCGGAGTCGATGCGAAACACGCACAAATCACCGTGAGCATGGGCGGGTTCACGATCGTGGATCTGGGCAGCAAGCACGGCACCCGCGTCAACGCCGAGAAAGTGCGCGAGCGTCCGCTGGCGAACGAGGATGTGATTCAGATCGGTGCGGCGCGATTCGTATTCAGAGAAGGGTGAGGCCGAGCCTAGCAACGTCCCGAACGCAGTGAGGTGAGGCAAGTTCGGATTGGAGAGCCGCAGTGGGGCTAGAGATCAAGCAGGAAGAAGAAGGCGCTGTCCGCATCCTCGTGCTCAAAGGACGCCTGGATACGGAAACCGCGGCCGACCTTGAGCTGACGCTGCAGGATCTGCTCGGTACCGGCGAACGCTATTTCCTGCTCGATCTTGCCGGCATCGGCTATGTCAGCAGCGCCGGCCTGCGCGTGCTGCTCGGGCTGGCCAAGAAACTCGATGGCAAAGGCAGCCTGCGTCTGTGTGGGCTCAGTGCCGCCGTGCGCCAGGTGTTCGACGTGGCCGGTTTCGGCAAGCTGTTTGCGATTTTCCCGAACCGCGACGCGGCCCTCGGTGATGCGCCGCGCATCCGGTTGGAAGTCCTGCTGGCACAGAAAGCGGCGGCTTTGTTGCGAACGGCTGCGCCGACGCCGCCGAGCCCGCCGGCAATCGAGCTGGCGCGCGCCGCGGCGCTGCTGCTTGGGATCAAGCCGGTTGCCGCCGTGGGTAAATCGGCGCCGTCGATGCGCACACCCGCGGTGCCGCAATCGGCATTCGAGCGCCAACGCAACGCGATCGCGGCACGGTCGGAATCGAGCGGATTGATGGCGAAGCTACGCCGGTTGTTCGGTGGCAAATCCTGATTTCGTCATTCCATTTTGATCTTGCTTTTGACCAGTAAAGATCAAGACGGATTCCGGCTTGCGCCGGAATGACGAGCCTACGTTAACGACTCTCGCGCGCCAGCGTGATCAGCGTCAGGTCATCCGATTGCGGTTCGCCTTCGGTGAATCGCGCCACGTCGGTCAACAGGGCGTCGAGCGCGGCCTGCGCGCCGCCGCCGCTGTCGGCGAGTGCTTTGACCATGCGCTCTTTTCCGAACAGTTCCTGCTTCGCGTTGTGCGCTTCATCGAGGCCGTCGGTGTAGAACAGCACGCAGCTACCGACTCCCAGCGTCGCGCTGCGTTGCCGAAACACGGAATCCGTCATCGCGCCGAGCGGCAGTGCGCCGTGTTCGCCAAGCTCGACAACGCTGCCGTCCGACTGGCGCAGCAAAGGTACGGGATGCCCGGCATTGGCGAATTCGAGCGTACCGGATTCCGGATCGAGCGACGCCGCGAACATCGTCACGAACATGCCCGGTTCCAGTTCCTGGTTCAGCTTGCGATTGAGTCCGGCCAGCAGTTCCTCCGGCCCGGCGAGATTGCGCGCCATCACGCGTACCTGCACCGACAGGCGCGCCATATACAGCGCACCCGATACCGCCTTGCCGGAAACGTCGGCGATCACCAGACCGTGACGGCCATCCTTGAAATGGAAAAAGTCGTAGTAATCGCCGCCGATGACACGCGCCGCGGCATAGCTGTCGGCGATGCGATAGCCGGAAATCTTCGGCGCCGACTGCGGCAGGAAATGCTGCTGAATGCGCCGCGCCAGCGCTAGATCGTACGCTTCGATCGCGCGTTCCGGCGACTGCGCCTGACTGCTGGCGATCAGCCAGGCCAGCTGCCCGGCGATGCCGACGAACAGTTCGTGATCGGCGGTGCGCCAAGCATGTTCCACGACGGTGCTTTCCAGATACAGCAGGCCGAGCACCTCGTCGCCGAGCCGCAGCGGCATGCCGAGCAGGGCAGCCGGCACGTTCGCCACGCGCAGGCGCGCGGCGAGCGCTTCGCGGCCGTCCTTGTCGGTAACGCTGAGCCCGAACTCCAGCCGCAGCGCCTCCTGCAGGAACGCTTCGATCTCGGCAAACTGCGCTTCGGCGCCCGGGTTGGCGCGCTGCGCGAGTGCCGACAACTGTTCGGCACCCGCGGCCCGGCGATGGATCGCCGCGCGGCTCACCTGCGGAAACGCAGCGAGAATGGCGCCGAGCGCTTGGCCGAGCAGTTCGCGCAGATCCTGCGGTCGCCGCGCGAGCGCGCCGAGTTCGCACAACAGCTTCAATCGCGTCAACAGATCACGCAGGCCCGGCACATTGCCGGTATCGACGGGCAGCGGGGCAGTTGCCACCGTCGCACGCGCCGCCGTAGCGTTATCGCTGGGCAAGGTCAATGCGGGCAGCGATGGCTGTTCGCTGACCGCGCTGCGAAACACGGTTTTGACTTCGCCGAATTGCAGTTCGTCGCCGTCGTGAATGCGCACCACGTCGGCAATGCGCTGCCCCTTGTACTGAGTGCCGTTGGCACTGTCCTGATCGCGCAGTTCGTAATCCGCGCCGTTGCGCCGGATCAGCGCGTGGCGGCGCGAGACGGTGGGATCGTTCAGGCGCACCTCGGAAAACTGCCCGCGGCCGATCACCGCCGTATCCGAAAAACTGAACACCTGACCGGCCAGTACCCCCGACGTGACGATCAGGCTCGGCATGAGTGTTCTATCCCGCCGCCGCTTTAGGGTCGAGCCCGTTGCCCAGCGTCGCAACGCGCAGCTGATCCGCCAGCGGCGCGAGGTGGCGCAGAGCGCGCTCGTACACCTCGCGCTTGAACGCCACGACATGCGCGAGCGGATACCAGAAGTCCACCCAGCGCCACAGGTCGAACTCGGGCGTATCGGTCAGGTCAAGGCGCACGTGCGATTCGTCGCCGACGAAACGCAGCAGAAACCACACCTGCTTCTGACCGATGCACATCGGTTTCTCATTGCGCCGCACGTACCGCTTGGGCAGGCGATAACGCAGCCAGCCCGGCGTCGCACCGAGTACTTCCACATGCTCCGGACGCAAGCCGGTTTCCTCTTGCAATTCGCGGTACATCGCCTCGAGCGGAGTTTCGTCGCTGTGCATGCCGCCTTGCGGAAACTGCCAGCCGTCACGAAACGCACGCCGCGCCCAAAACACACTGCCGTCGTCGCGCACGAGGATGATGCCGACGTTCGGCCGATAGCCATCGGGATCGATCACGGCAAACTCCAAATCTTCTGCTACTGATTCTTCCATAGCCACGGCGCGCACGGCAAGGCGCGGGCGTTGGCGTTGCGCCGGCTAGAATGTCGTGCTCATATCTTCAGGCGGCGTGTATAATGCCGCCCCTTCGGCTAGGTAGCTCAGACGGTTAGAGCGCGGCACTCATAATGCTGAGGTCGGCGGTTCGATCCCGCCTCTAGCCACCAGAACTCCTTGATCGATATACAAAAACCCCGCGTTTGCCGCGGGGTTTTTTGTGCCGGTCGAATCTGTCACGCCAGCGGTGGAGAAATCCTGCGAGGTGTCGGATCCAGCGGTCGTAAACCGCGAGATGTCCCTGTGACATGGATTGCCCGAACGACGTTTCCAGTGCCTGGAACAGCGGGAAGCCGGTTACGCGTATCGACAATCGAATTTGCGATAGAGAGAAGAGCGCCTATGGACAAGCGCCCAAACGCCGCGCCTTGACGTGTGTCTTGATCGATTTGCCGTCGGTCGTCGTGACCAAAGAGCCGTCCGAGGTATCGCCGTGGAACGTTGTGACGCTTTCGATTCCCGTGGTGCCGCAAGTCAAGGAATAGGAAACGGTGTCGCCTGCGATTTCATAAGATTTGATTGCACAGCGGCCCTTAGCGCTCTTCTCGGCGTGGTCACGCCCGGACTTCGAATCGCCATTGAACTCGCTCGCCTTTTCCGCGGTTATGCATTGACTCATGGTGCGTGTGGAACCATCCGTAGTCATTGCAAATTCCCACTGGCCACTCGCCATGCGCTCAGCGGCTCTCAAGCTGGGAATGCAACAGCACAACCCGCCGAGTAGTACCAGCGACGAAAAGCGTTTCATCCGAGACATGCGAGTCATGGCGCAGCATACGCTCAATCAAGTTATGGGCCGCAACTGACTGTATACAATGCACAAAACCGTGCAGAAGGTGATTTTTGGCGCTGGGTGGCTGACATATCGGCCTCCACTGCATCGCGAGCCGCATTAGCGCGCACAGAAAAGACGGGCCGGCGTTGCCGGCCCGTCTGGAGTGGCGAACGAGAGGGGGGCCCGTTCGCGCGAGAAGCCTGCCGTGGCTTTGCGCCGTCCTTGGCGTGCAAGCAATCCGTGGCTTGCGTCATCCGTGGGTTCCACTCACATCCCTGCGGCGAGTTCCCTTGTTCAGCAACAGTCGTGCCGACTCGAAAAGCACGTTTTTAAGCCATTTCGACACACGATCGCATTGCGAATCGGGCGATTCGCAATGTGCACATGTGGGCATTTTGCAAATCGCAAGAAATGGGGGAAAACCCTCCGCATTTTCGCGCACAAAAATTCTCGTCAATGCGAATGTACCCGCAAAGGATGGCCCAACCCAGCCGGTGTACTCGGGTCACTGCGCAAATGTGGCGGACAAATTGCAGGACCGCGGAAACGCATCAGGCGAGGGCATATGGAAGCGACGAAACGTTGGCAATGGCGATGGTTGCATCGCGGAATAGGGCTCGGCATGCGCATCCCTTCGGCGCGGTCAGGGCATCGCGCGTGGGTTGTGATCTATCCGCTCGCTGCCAACCGCGCCGCCAGCCGAGCCGTGCTGCGCGACTTCGGCCAGCCGGTACCGTTGCGCGACATGCAGGTGTACCACGTGCGTCGGCTCGAGGCCGAGCGCTTGAGCCTCGGCCAGATCCTGCAGAAGGAAGATGCCGATGTGCATTGCTTCGAGGAATTCTTCGCCTATGGCGACCAGCATCTCGTCGATCGCCTTGAGCAGCGCGGTTTTTCGATCGCCAACTTCTATCCGCTGACCACCGCCGCCGCCGCGGACGATAACGGCGTGCACACCCTGCGACCGGTTGCGCTGTAGACCTGCGCATGGCCGTCGCACAGCCCGCTTGCGAGGTCTGATCACCACACGAGGTCCCCAGATGAGCAAGCATTCGGCCGCGGCAAAGCGCAAAGACGAAACCAGGCGTCGGCCCGCACCGGGGCCGGTGTTCGGCAGCGTGAAATTGACGCGCGCCGAGCGCAAGGTATTCCCGGACGGCAAGAACAAGGGCGATGTCGCGCGCTATTACGCGGCCGTGATGCCGCATCTGCTGGCGGCGATCGCGAACCGGCCGCTTTCGATCGTGCGTTGTCCTGAAGGCATCAGTGCCGCCTGTTTTTTCCAGAAGCATCTCACGGCGGGGTTCAAGCTGGTGCGCAGCGTGCGGCTGCACGAGGAGAGCGGAGACACTGGCGACTATCTGTTCGCCGCCAGCGCCGACGAAGTGTTCGAACTGGTCCAGTTCAATGCGCTGGAGTTTCATCCGTGGGCGGCGACGATCGACGACACGGAACACACCGATTATCTGGTGTTCGATCTCGATCCCGGGCCGGGCGTGACTTGGTCGCGCGTGGTCGCAGCGGCGGAACTCGTGCACGAGCGCTGCGCGGCAGAAGGCCTGAACGCATTCCTGCGCACCTCCGGCGGCAAGGGCTTGCACGTCGTGGTGCCGCTGCGGCCGGCGGTGGCGTGGAATACGGCGAAGGAATTCGCTCAGTCTTTTGCGCGCAGCATCGCCGAATCCAAACCGCAAGAGTTCATTGCCACGGCATCGAAGCAGCGTCGCCAGGGCAAGATTTTCATCGACTATCTGCGCAATACGCGCGGCGCGACAAGTGTCGCCTCTTACTCGCTGCGCGCACGCCCGGGTGCATCGGTGGCCACGCCGCTGCGCTGGGACGAACTGCATCTGCTCAAGAGCCCCACGGCGTTCTCGATGCGCAACGTGCCGGCACGCCTGCGCAGCCTGCACGCCGATCCGTGGCAGGGCTTC
>Ga0163163_10006378_pt1 | contig 10300 bp, 8 predicted proteins | sample S65metaG_FD_119766 | JGI IMG/M metagenome (GOLD analysis project Ga0163163, IMG submission 119766) | Switchgrass rhizosphere microbial communities from Kellogg Biological Station, Michigan, USA - S6-5 metaG | ecosystem: Host-associated > Plants > Roots > Rhizosphere > Soil | place: USA: Michigan... | reverse complement strand
GTGAATTGGGTGTCTCTTCCGGATCACTTCGAAGGCTCGCGAGTTTTTCGCGTTTGACTGGGAGTAGAAAGAGTGAGGAACCGGGCGATGTACAATGAGCGAAATTGAATCTGTTGATGCGATCCTCAATCCTGATCTGCTGCGTAGCGCTCGCCGGTGCCTTTTGTCTGGGACAACCGCCCGCGGTGAAGAGCGCTTCTGAGGACGTACAAAAGTTTTACACCTGGTATCTTGATGAGCTCTCCCACAACCGCGAGCCGATGACCAAGAACCCCGCCGAACTGAAGAAATATGTGAGCGCCCGGATGATGGCGGATATACAACGGCGGATGAAGAGCGCTGATGGACTCGATGCCGATCCGTTTCTGCAGGCTCAGGACTTCCCCGACGATTGGAAGGGCAACGTTGCCGTCGGTGTGAAATCCGCGACTTCGGTCTCCGTGACCTTGGGGAAGAAGGAAGAATCCCGAAATCGGCTGATTGTTGGCGTGGTAGTGGAGGGCGGCGTCTGGAAGATCACCAAAGTGGAGCGCGTGGGGTCCCCGTAGCCCAAATCCGGCCTGCACGAATCTCTTAGGACGTGTGATCAGTAGCGTGCCGCGCTAACGCGAGGGTTCCGGCCGGCTTGTCGGTAGGCCGTTCAAGCTCATGGAGACCGTGGGGCCCGCCCAGGGGCGAAGCCCACGGCTTTCGGTTCAAGTACCCACTTCGGAGTGCAGCAGTTGACTCGGCGCGCCCTCTGTCAACCAATAGGGCGGACGCCCGTAGTGGAAGTACAACCGATTCTCATACTCGCGCGTGATCGGAGTACCGTCGATGTACTCCTCACAGTGCTGGATCGCGTTGCGCTTCGCGCCCACAACTACTTTCGAATTTTCCCAACTGACATAGTCGACCCAGGCCGGCGATAGCAAGACCTTCTTCCCGGGCCACCAGTTTTGAGTGGCGACTTCGATATACCGGATTGCCCAAGTGTCTTCATCGACAATGAAGCGGTCCACGTGCCCGATCTCGCCATCGAGCGCTTCGATCGCGTAGCCGGTGATCGCGTCACTACTGCGCAGGTGGCTGTCGAGTGTCTCGTTGCGAATCTTGTCTGCTACCGCCTCGCTGAAAACGTAATTCGATGCGCCGAAGCCCACTGGCTGATACGCCGAGCCCCAAAGATAGGGACCTTCCCAATAATTCGGATATCCGTAGTAGCCGAGATATGCGGCTTCCTGTTGTCGCGAGATCGGCATGTGGGTATCGATGTCGGGACTGTTCTCCACTTGCTTTTTGGTCAGCGCAACATCCAGCCGTTTGGATTGCCAATCGGCTCCGACAATGGACATGGGCGAGATCAACACTTTGCGGCCAGTGAGCCATCCACCGGTATCGACCGTGAAATAGCGGATCGCCCAAGTCTTGTCGTCAAAGTACAGTTGATCGACTGTGCCCAACTCACCGTCCGTTGCGCGGACGACGAGTCCCTTCAAATCTTTGGAATTGGTGAACATTCGTTTGCCCTCCCGGGCGAGGTTCATGAGTGCACGTGGAGGGCCGTCTTCGTCTGCGAACGGTAATCCGAAAATGCGCGCAGAGAGTGAATGCGTTCGGCTCGACTGTCGTTGTCACCCGCGTGACGTCTAAGCGAGCAAATACGACTGATATCCGAGCCCCTTTAGATCGGGGTGCTCTGGCCATCCTATACAAAAGCGAGCCCGCCAAGAGCCACTAGGCTTCGCATCACCCTGTAACTTTATCAAAACAATCCCGTCCTTACGCGGAAGGAGCCTATGTTCATGTCTCTCCGCTACGCAGCATTTTTGATTTTGTCGTCCGTGCCTTTGGTGGTCCTCGGACAAGGTACGCCGCCGGCACCCGCAGCCGTCAAACCGCAGCGGACCCCTACACCGAATGACACTCTGATATCGCCCGAAATCGGAAGCGACCGCGCGGTCACGTTCCGGCTCTACGCTCCGAAAGCGGAAACGGTCAAACTCGGAAGCGAGTTCAAGAACGGCAATCTCGACATGACCAAGGCCGATAACGGCGTGTGGTCGGTTACCGCCACCGTCGATCCCGGTACCTATCGCTATACGTTCAATGTGGATGGTGTGCGCACGCTCGATCCCAAAAATCCACTGTTGAGTGAGAGCGTCGGTAACGCGAACAGTATGTTCGTGGTGCCCGGCGCGCCGTACATGGACGTCGCCGATGTCCCGCACGGCGCGGTAGCCGTGATCAACTACAAGTCGACAGCGCTCGCTGGCCGCATGCGCCGCATGCACGTCTACACGCCGCCCGGCTACGAATTGGGCGGGCGCGAGAAGTATCCCGTATTTTATTTGCTCCACGGAGCAGGTGATAACGACGACTGCTGGACTTCGGTCGGCCGCGCAAATTACATCCTCGACAATCTGATCGCCGCGAAGAAAGCTAAGCCGATGATCGTTGTCATGCCCGCGGGGCACACCAGCGCGGGCCGTTTCACTCCGGGCTCCGGTGACGAATTCCTTAAGGACTTCACAGAAGACGTCGTCCCCTACGTCGAAAGGCACTATCGCGTGTTGACCGATCGTAAGGACACCGCACTCGCAGGACTCTCGATGGGTGGAGGGCAAACGTTGAGTCTGTTCGGCGCCCATCCGGAGCGCTACGCATACGTCGGCGTATTCAGCTCGGGCGTTCTCGCCAGGCAGTCGCCCACAAGCGTCGAGGATTGGGGTACGGAGCACGCTGCAACGCTCGACAGTCCCGCAGCGAAGAAGGGCTTGAAGTTGTTGTGGTTCTCCACGGGCTCAGAAGACCGCTTGTTGCCGATCTCGAAATCGACCGTTGAAATGCTCAACAAGCATGGTTTCAAAGCCGAATTCGACGAAAGCGCCGGCGGACATACCTGGATCAATTGGCGCGAGTACCTAAATCATTTCGCGCCACTCCTGTTCCAATGAGGCGGCGCACACTTCTGCAAACGCTCGCCGCGCCCATGTTGTTCGGCGCGGCGAGCAAGTCCCTTCGCTGTGATGTCGCGGTGATCGGAGGAGGCTTTGGCGGATGTGCGGCGGCCCTCGCCGCTCTGCGTAACGGCATGCGCGTCGTCATGACAGAAGAGACCGACTGGATCGGTGGACAGGTCTCTTCGCAAGCCGTGCCCCCCGACGAGCATCCCTGGATCGAATCGTTCGGCGGAACGCGCGCCTACCGCGAGTACAGGACTGGCGTGCGTGAGTACTATCGCCGCAATTACCCACTCACCGCCGACGCCCGCAGGCGACCTTTCCTAAATCCCGGCGATGGCTCTGTCTCGAAGTTGACGCACGAGCCGCGAGTCTCTCTGGCCGTTCTCGAGGACATGCTCGCGCCGTATGTCAGTGGAGGATGGCTCACCGTTCTCTTGCGTCATGAACCTATCGCGGCAGACACCGAAGGCGACCGCATACGATCAGTCAAACTCAAGAGCCTGGAAACCGGCGTCGAGCGTATAGTCGAAGCTCCGTATTTCCTCGACGCCACTGAGCAGGGCGATCTTTTGCCACTGGCCCGCGTCGAGTTCGTCACCGGCTTCGAGTCCTCGAAGGATACTGGCGAGCCGCATGCTCCTTCCGAAGCGCAGCCTTCGAACATTCAATCGTTCACGATCTGCTTCGCAATGGACTATCGCAAAGGCGAGGACCACACGATCGACAAACCCGAGGACTACGCATTCTGGCGCGACTACGTTCCGAAGATGAAACCTGCATGGCCGGGCAAACTTCTAAGCTGGTCAATGTCCAATCCGCAGACGCATGAAATACGTAACGTAGTCTTCGATCCGGAGATAGAAAATCCCAAGAAGGGCTCGTTGAACCTGTGGATGTATCGGCGCATTGCGTCGGCGAAGAACTTCACGCCGGGCGCCTATGGAAGTGACATTACGCTCGTGAACTGGCCGCAGAATGACTACTGGCTTGGCAACCTTCACGGTGTCTCGAAACAGGAGCAACAGAAACATGTTCGCGGCGGCAAGCAGCTCAGCTTGTCATTGCTTTATTGGATGCAAACGGAAGCCGGATTCAAAGGACTCCGCCTGCGGCCGGACATCACGGGTACTGACGACGGACTCGCGAAGTATCCATACATCCGTGAGTCGCGCCGCATACGCGCCGACTTCACAGTGCTCGAACAACATGTCGGCACGGACGCGCGGAAGCCGATCACAACGGCCGAAGTGTTCCCGGATAGCGTTGGCATAGGCAGCTATCGCATCGACCTGCACCCATCCTCAGGCGGCGACAACTACGTTGATGTCAGTTCGCTCCCGTTCCAGATCCCGATGGGCTCGCTGATTCCGAAGCGCGTCGAGAACCTGCTGGCAGCGTCGAAGAATCTCGGCGTGACGCACATCACGAACGGCTGTTACCGGCTGCATCCGGTCGAGTGGAACATCGGCGAGGCAGCCGGAATGCTGACGGCCGAAGCAATTACGACGCGCGAGACTCCTCGCGGAATCCGCAATCAGCCTGCGCGTCTGAAAGCGTTTCAGGCACGCCTCGAATCGCAAGGCGTGGAACTCGCTTGGCCGCGAGTCACGCCACGATAATGATATTCTGATCCGAAGACTAAGGAGTCAACCTAAACCTATGCGCGTTGGATGCTTTACTGCACTTCTGTCCCAATTTCCTCTCGAAAAAGTACTTGAAAAACTGAAGACGCTCGGCATCTCGACCGTTGAACTGGGAACCGGCAACTACCCCGGCGGGCCGCATTGCAGCCTCGACATGCTCACCAGCAAGACCAAGCTGACTGAGTTCAAGAAGCTCATCGCCGACCACGGTTTTACCATCAGCGCGCTCAGTTGCCACGGCGATCCGCTGCATCCCGACGCCGCATTTGCGAAGAAGAATCAGGAGGTTTCACGCAAGACGATTCAGCTTGCAGAAAAGCTGGAAGTGCCCGTCGTCATTGATTTCTCCGGATGTCCCGGCGATTCGGACAAATCCAAATATCCCAATTGGGTGACCTGCCCATGGCCGCCCCACTACCTCGAAATCCTCGATTGGCAGTGGAACAAGAAGGTCATTCCGTACTGGACCAAGCAGGCGAAATTCGCTTCCGATCATGGCGTGAAGGTCGCCATCGAGATGCATCCGGGCTTCGTCGTGTACAACCCCGAGACCATGCTGCGCCTGCGTGAAATCACCGGTCCCAGCGTCGGTTGCAACTACGATCCGAGCCATATGTTCTGGCAGGGCATCGACCCGATCGCAGCCATCCGCCTGCTCGGCGACGCCATCTTCCACGTCCACGCGAAAGACACGCAGATCTACGACGTCAACCTTCCGATGACAGGCGTGCTCGACACCAAGAAGTACACTGACGAGCGCAAGCGCAGTTGGATCTTCCGCACCGTCGGCTATGGCCACTCCAACCAATGGTGGACGGAGTTCATCTCGACGCTTCGCATGTTCGGCTACGATTACGTGCTCTCGATCGAGCACGAGGACTCGCTCATGTCGGCGGATGAAGGACTGACTAAGGCTGCCTCATTCCTCAACAACATCATGATCAGGGAAAGCGTCGGCCAGGCATGGTGGGTGTAGCGCGGCTAGCGGCCATCGCCGGATTTGCCGGACTCACGATCGGCGCTGCGTCGCTCAAGGTCGGGGCCGCTCAAGCGGTCGTCACCCCGGATCTCGCCGCGCATGGCCCTGTTTATATGGCGGGGTTCGGCAACAACCGCATCGCCACTGCCATTCATGACGATCTGTACGCGCGCTGCTTCGCGATGGACGCAGGCGGACCGCGAGCTCTGGTCATCTGTGGAGTCGATAGCATCGGCCTCTTCCTCGACGACACGGATCGCATTCGCGCCGCGTTCGCCAAATCCGTCAACCGCGCAGATCTGATCGTCGCGTCCACTCACGTCCATCAAGGGCCCGACACGATGGGCCTCTGGGGACCTCCCGGCAAGACGGGAATCAACGAGGCGTACATGAGCTTCGTCACCGCTCAAACGGCCAAGGCCGCGGCAAGCGCCTACGCGGCGATGGTGCCCGCGCGACTCTCCTTCGCGAAGACGCATCCCGATGAGCTCGACAGTTTCATCCACGACTCGCGTCCGCCTGTCCGTCATGACGCTGAACTGCTCGCCATTCGCGCAATCGCTGCGAACAACAAAACCATCGCGACTCTGATCAACTGGGCGAACCATCCGGAAGCTCTCGCCTCTAAGAACACGCTCGTCACGTCCGATTACGTCGCATCGGTGCGTACAACCATAGAAGCGAAACTCGGCGGGATCGCCGTCTTCGTCAACGGAGCGATCGGCGGAATGCAATCTCCGCTTGGTGCACAAGTCCCCGGCGATCTGAAGGACGGGACATTCGAAAAGGCGATCTACATCGGCACGCGCCTCGGTGAGATCGCGGTCGAAGCAATCGAAAAATCCACGCCCTCCGCGATCGACTTGATTGAGTACCGAGCGGAGCGCATCAAATTTCCGCTGGCGAACAAAGGCTTCGAACAGGCAATGGCGCTCAACTTGTACTCCGGACGCAAGCCGCTCGGTAAGGACAGTACGACTCCTTCGATCATCGGCGCGTTCCGCCTATCGAACAAGGGCCAAGCAGTCCTCGAGTGCGCACTGATCCCCGGTGAAATGTACCCGGAATTAAGCGTCGGCGGAGTCGAACGCTACTCCGGCGCGGACTTCCCCGAAGCTCCAATCGAGAAGCCAATCAAGCAAATGTTGACTGCGCCGTATCGCATGCTCTTTGGATTGGCGAACGACGAGATCGGCTACATCATTCCCAAAGCGGAGTGGGACAACCAGGAGCCTTGGCTGAACCAAGCGAAGAAGCGTTGGTACGGCGAAGTGAACTCCGTCGGACCCGAAGTCGCGCCTGTCATTGCGAACGCACTCGACAAGCTGCTTCAATCGATGAACAAACATGGAAACTAAACAACTCGGCAATAGCGATCTGCACATCACGCGACTCGGAGTGGGCGCGTGGGCGATGGGCGGTGGAGATTGGGCATTCGGATGGGGTCCTCAAGACGATCACGACTCAATCGCAGCCATTCGCGCCGCGATTGAAGCCGGCCTCAACTGGATCGACACGGCCGCCGTCTATGGACTCGGCCATTCGGAAGAAGTAGTCGCGAAGGCGCTCGAAGGCCTCACGCCGCGACCTTACGTTTTCACCAAGTGCGAACGTATTTGGGGCGAAGACCGCAAGATCGGCAAGAGCCTGAAGGCCGATTCCATCCGCCGCGAATGCGAAGCCAGTCTGCGCCGGCTCAATGTCGAGCAGATCGACCTCTATCAGATCCACTGGCCGGAGCCCGACGAAGATGTCGAAGAAGGCTGGTCCACTCTCGCCAAACTCAAAGAGGAAGGCAAAGTCCGCTGGATTGGCGTGTCGAACTTCAACGCCGCGCAAATGGCGCGCGCACAGGCGATCGCGCCGATCACTTCGCTGCAGCCCCCGTATTCATTGCTCTCGCGTGAGATCGAAGCGGAGATCCTGCCATACTGCGCCGCGAACAACATCGGGACGCTCATCTATTCGCCCATGAAATCCGGCTTGCTGAGCGGAAGTATGACTCGCGAGCGAATCGCGGCAATGCCGCAGGACGACTTCCGCCAGCGCACGCCGCAGTTCCAGGATCCCCTGCTGACTCGCAATCTCAAGCTTGTCGAACTGATGCGTGCCATCGGCGCCAAACACAGTAATGCCTCGCCCGGTGAAATCGCGATCGCCTGGTGCCTCCGCAATCCTGCCGTAACCGCAACTATCGTCGGTTTACGCTCGGCCGCTCAGCTAAAGGGCGTCATCGGCGCCGCGACCATCCTCTTGACTTCGGAAGAAGTTGCGGAGATGGAGAGCTTTCTGCAAGCGCCCCAAACGTAGCGAGTGAGATAATGGAGTCAGTCACACGCCCATGAAACTGAAACTGCCCGTGAAATTGATCGTCTCTAGCGCACTCGTTCTAACGGCGGCCGCATGGATCCTTTCCGCATCCGATCCCACCACTAAAGATTGGCCCATGTGGGGCGGCACTCCCGACCGCAACATGGTCTCGTCGATGAAAGGCATTCCGACCACTTGGGATGTCGCCAGTAAGAAGAATGTGAAGTGGGTGGCATCATTAGGCTCGCAGACCTACGGCAATCCCGTCGTCGCCGGCGGCCGGGTCTATGTGGGCACCAATAACGAAGGCATGCGCGTCCCGGCAGAAGGCGGCGATCGCGGAGTGCTGATGTGCTTCCGCGAGTCCGACGGCCAATTCCTCTGGCAGCATGCGAATGCGAAACTCCCCGCCGGCCGCGTGAATGACTGGCCCTTTCAAGGGGTGTGCTCCTCGCCGATGGTCGAAGGCGACAATGTCTACTACGTCAGCAATCGCGCGGAACTCGTGAACCTCGACGCCAAGGGCGACGGCAAGGGCGGACCGAAGGTCAACTGGAAGTTCGACATGATCGAGGAAGTGGGCACGCAGCCGCACAACATGGCGAACTCCTCCCCCACCACTTACGGAGATCTCATCTTCGTCAGCACGTCGAACGGCCAGGATGAAAGCCACGTCAACATTCCCTCGCCCCGCGCACCTGCAATCATCGCGGTCAGCAAGAAGACCGGCAAGCTCGTATGGGAAGACAACTCCGTCGGAAATCGAATTCTGCACGGACAGTGGTCGTCTCCCGCGGTCGGTAAGATTGGCGACACGGTCCAAGTCGCCATGGGCCAAGGCGACGGCTACATCCGCGGCTACGAGGCGCTCACAGGCAAGAAGCTGTGGGAGTTTGACCTGAATCCGAAAGACTCCGTCTGGCCAAAAACGCGCAACGAAGTGATCTCGACTCCGGTCTTCTGGGAGAACAAAGTCTACATCGCCACCGGTCAGGATCCCGAGCACGGCGAAGGCGTCGGCAACCTCTACTGCATCGACCCCACCAAGCGCGGAGACATCACTCAAACCGGCCGCATCTGGCACTATGACAAGATCCGCCGTTCGGTTTCTACCGCCGCGATCTTCGAAGGCATCCTCTATTACGCCGACTTCAGCGGATTCCTGCACGCCCTGGACGCCAATACAGGCAAGCTCTACTGGCAGCACGATATGCTCGCCGCCGTGTGGGGCAGCCCGATGGTCATCAATGGGAACGTCTACCTGGGCGATGAGGACGGCGACATCACCATACTCAAGGCAGGCAAGGAAAAGAAGCTCATCGCCGAGATGAACATGGGCAGCTCAGTTTACTCGACGCCCGTGCCCGCCAACGGCGCGCTCTTCATCGCGAATCGCAATCAGTTGTTCTCCCTGGCGATTAAATAGCCAAGTACTTATTGCGGCCCTTCACTAGCGCTTCCATCTTGCGGTCCGCGATGGAGCGCTTGAGCATCCAGAATCCGCAATCGGGATGAATCCATCCGACGCGCCCCGGGCCTAGGATTTTCTCCGCGGCTTCAATGCGCCGCGCGATCTCATCCGCCGTCTCGATGTGATTGATCTTTACGTCCACCACTCCCAGACCGATCTTGATCTTCGCATCGACGGACTTCAAGGCATCCAGATCCTGTACCGGCCGGTGCGCCAACTCCAGCACCAAGTGATCCACCCGGAGTGCATTCAGAAAACGGATCAGCGCCTTCCAGTCGCCGGGTTGAATCACTTGCCCGCCATAGTTGCCGAAGCATAAATGAACGGCCTTCTCGCCTTGCACGCGGTCGAGCACCGTGTTGATGGACCTCGACGCAATCTCCCAATCCGCCGGATTGCCCGTAATGTTCGCCTCGTCGACTTGCACGCATGAGCAGGGAAGTCCACAGACTTGTTGGCTCAGCACGTCCGCAATCGCCTGCGTCATTGAATCAAAGTCACGGTAGAAGCGGTCGAGCAGCGTACGAGCCAACATATACGGACTGGTGACCGTGAACTTGAAAGGCCCTTGCGCGACACTGGCAGCCACCTGGCAATCGGCGAGCAGATTGAGGCTTCCTTCACTAATCGGCGCCTCGACTACACCGGCGGGCTTCCGCCGGTATTTCATCGAGCCTTTCTTCATGTACGCTTCAAGCTCGCTGCGTCCGATGTTCGTGCGGACTCCCGCCATTCCTTCGACGAAATACTCGATCATGCCGTTGGTATCGGGATGATTCACGTCGAAGCGATAGAGCTCGCCATCGGTAGGCAAATCAATGCCCGCCTGATGCTGAATGTCGAAGACGACTCGCGTCGCGTCTAGGCGTGCCTGCTCACTCGGCAGCGCCGTGAGCCATTCGGGAACGGGGTACGATCCGACGGTGGTGGTTTGAATACGGGGCTTCGAAGC
>Ga0163163_10006377_pt1 | contig 10300 bp, 8 predicted proteins | sample S65metaG_FD_119766 | JGI IMG/M metagenome (GOLD analysis project Ga0163163, IMG submission 119766) | Switchgrass rhizosphere microbial communities from Kellogg Biological Station, Michigan, USA - S6-5 metaG | ecosystem: Host-associated > Plants > Roots > Rhizosphere > Soil | place: USA: Michigan... | reverse complement strand
GAAATAGGGGAACGAGGGGTCTGACCCCTTTTTTATGCGCTATCAATTCCTGATCGATACCTACGAATCCGAGCTCCTCAAAGTCGTCAGCGTGTGGAGTATGTTCCACGACGAAGACCTGTCGCTTCGCCCCCATCCCACCGACCGCCGCGGCCGCAGTGTGCGCGAACACATGGTTCATCAGTGCATGAGCGAAGACGGATGGTTCAGGAACATGCTCGGCATTGATGTTGGCGCGCCGCCTCTTCCGGCTTCCGAAACACGAATGGAATTCATTCGACGCTATGCAGAAGATGCGGGTCGGCGATTGGCCGCCTTACATACAAAGGATGACGCGTGGTGGGAAGAAGAAGCCGGGTTTTTCAAAACGCGCCGCAGCCGGGCGTGGATCATGGTTCGCCGGATCTCACATACGTCGCATCATCGCGGCCAGCAGATGACCATCCTGCGCGTGTTGAATCGCGATCTCTACAGCAACTATGGTCCGACGGCGGATACCGGAGGGCTTCCACAAAATCAGGCTCCGGTGATTTACGCGTACGCGGATCTCGCAGCGTTGCTATCCGGCGGGCTTAAAGCACCGCTTCCCCCCCCTGTGTCGATTCCGGTAAGCGAGCGGCCCTAAAGCTCGAAGCTGTAGGCGCGGTCTGTGACCGCGCACGATCTTGATTCTGCCGGGTTGTTAATGGATGGACTGTGCGCGGTCACAGACCGCGCCTACAGCCGTGGTCCCGATGAATTGCCTGCGCGTCGATTTAGTGAATGAGTGGAACTTCGACGGGATGGGCACCGGATTCATCAATTTCCACTCGGATACCGCGATCTTCATAAACGCGCATGAATTCCGGATCGAACCACGCCCCGTCATCCACGTGAGCCCAGGCGAATAGCTTGTATTGGCCCGGCGGCAGGCCGTCTATGCTGAACCGTCCGGTTGAACTCACGGGAACCTGGAAGAATAAATCCAGTCGCCTTCGTAGTGCTTTTTCCGGGGCGACAACCATCTTTGCGGGAATAGCCGTTTCGTGGTTTTCATCGAGCACGCGCCCGAAAATCGATCCGGAATTTGTCGCGACTTCCACTTGAAGCGTACCGTCCGGTTTTCCATCAACATGCAAGCCGTCCTCGAGGACATCGGCATTTCCAAGACGTATGGAGGCCATATATGCGGCTTTCAGATCCAGTGGAAGTCTTGCATCCGTCGCGAGTCTCGGATTCAGGGTTACAATGACGCGATAGTCCCAGGGGGAAATATCACGCAGATTGAATTGCCCATTGGGCGTAGGCACGACCGTTATCGTTGCCGGTGTGAATCGGTATCCCCTGAAACTTCGATCGATTGGGGCCGTGATATCCGCCACCAGATTGATGGCCAGCTGCGAGTAATCCGGCGGAGGACCAAGCTGCCAATCCTGGAAGCGTATGGTTCCCGATATGTCGAGCCCCCGAGCTGCCGTTATGGATTGATTCATCAAATCGGAATCACGGATCTCCACCAGCTTCCGCGCCGTAAGCTGAGCCGGGTTTCCCGACGCAATGACGACGAGATAATACGATCCCGGAAACACGCCGCGAAATTCAAATTGTCCGTCATCATTTGAATTCACCCATCGTGTCAGGTTGGATTCGGAGCCGGCGGTGCGCGGCACAAGAAGCAAACGAGACTTTGCGGGCTGCGGCGCGGATCCTTCTCTGGTTTCTGAAAGCGCGGTTCCTGAGACACGGTGTGTGCGTATCTTCGCGACGCGGATGTTGATGTCTCTGACTCTTCCTCCGTTTAGAAGATCCACGGGTTTGGCGGCGGTCAGATCCACGGTTCCCGGATAGTAATAGGTTGGATATCCTTCGGGTTCTCCATCTTTCCGGTTGGGTAACAGATCCCACCCCGCCGGGCTTTCAAAAAGCTGTCGGTAATCGGCTGAATTTGCGGGGTTGGTCCGGATATAGTACTGGCCGGATTGCAGCTCACCCATGAAAAAGTCGCCGTTCTCCGCAGTCTGCGCCTGCCGTGCGAGCTGTAGAATTCGCCGCCCTGCGGAATATGTGGCTCGAAGCGCATAAATTTGAGCTCTTCCGACCCCTTTGCCGGAGGCGTCCGTCACCTTGCCGCCAATTGAACTTACCGGTGTGAGCACGATACGGACGTCGGTCAAGCTCTGACCCGCCGTCAATGTAATGGGACTCCAAACATCATTGGGCGTGTGCTGTCCAAATGCGCCGGTGCGATAGTTGCCAATGTCGGAAGCGACAAGTTGATATCCCGCGGCCGGCTGGACATCTACAAATTCAAACTTCCCGTCCTTTCCGGTGACGTCGGAATAGGACAGCACCTGACCTCCTCTCACCCCGGTCAGTTCCACGACTGCAGCGTAAACCGGAAGATTGGAAGCCGCGTCGACGACAACGCCTCGAACAGTCGCAAGCGATGCTTTCGCCGGCTGCTGGGGAGACTGAAGAACCGACGTGAGGGCGAGTATTGCGGCCAGGATTATTCGCTGTGCGCTCATTTGAGAAAACTCTGCAGCACATTCTACATCCTTAAGGCGTGTTAGAATGCACGGCATCCATGCGCCTGTTGAAATTAGTTTTAGTCGTCACGATCTGTTCGACGTGGGCTTCGGCTCAGGAACCGTTCGTCTTCAATGTGGATGCCAGAAACGTTTCCGTCAACGTAACTGTCATGGACGCATCGGGACGTCCCGTTACCAAATTGACCCGGAACGATTTCTCTGTCTTCGAAGACGGAGTGCCGCAGGAAATTCAGAAATTCGAGAGCGTGGAAATCCCGTACAACATCCTGATGATTGCCGACTGCAGTGGAAGTACGGAAGCCGACTGGCCGTTCATGAAGAATGCCGTCGACCGGTTTGCCGCGAAACTGCGATCGCAGGATAAGATTTCCGTCGCCCAGTTTGGAACGCGTATCGAAACGCTGATGGACTGGCAGCCCTGGACAGGGAACTCTCTTAAGGTGAATTTACAGCCTGATTCCAGAACCTGCCAGGGCACCGATTTTTACGGCGCCGTTGAGAATTCCCTCGCGAGATTCAAAGGTATCAGTGGCCGCAAGGGGGTTGTGATGCTGACCGACGGGATGCACAACTCCTTCCCGAAAAGAAACATGGTGGTACAGGGACATGGGATGCAGCGCATCGACAACGCCGAAGCCGACAAGGAGTTTCAGAAACTTCTAAAGGTGGTTTCCAGAAGCGAAGTGGTGTTTTATTTTGTAGCAATCAATACCGACCTGAATCCCGACGAGATTGGCCGCCCGGGGCCGCAGGTCCGTGCTGGAAGCGGCACGTACAATCCGGAACTGATCTATAACATGCAGCAAGCCCGTTCGCGCATGGAACAGATTGCCCAGGTGACCGGCGGCCATGTGGCATTTCCGACAAAACCCGCCGAAGTTGCGCCTCTATACGAAGAGATCGCGCGCGAGTTCGGTACGAATTACGGTTTGTGGTATTCGCCGACGACAACAACGGGAAGTGCCGACAATTCGAAGGAACGAAAGATCAAGGTAGAAGTTAAAACTGCCGGTCTGATTGTTAGCCAGAACCGCTATTCCTACACGCCATTACCGAGATAGTTGATTCACAGAAGAAATTGCCCATCCATGCAGACGAATTGCCCTCCTGAGTCAGGAGGGCAGCGTCATCGCGTTCTTTGCGATGACGCGAGGGGTGGTTCCTCAAACGAAATGTCTCAGAATGCCGTTTTAAGGAATGCGGCTCTGGAACCACCCCCCGCACGATCTCGACCGCTGTCTCGATCGTGCTGCCCTCCTGACTCAGGAGGGCAGTTCGGCTAACTTCGACACCTTCAGTGTCCTGCAATGCCTCAGACTTTTAAGAAACTTCTTAATGCGCTTCCATAACGATTTCCGGAGTGCCGGGGCCATTCTCCAGGCCCTGATAGCGGACCCACGCGTGAGGCTCTGCAACCCTGAACCAGAAATACGTCTTCGGGTAAAACACCTTCACCAGATTGAGCAAGCCCAGGTGCGGCACCAGTTCAATCTTGTAGCATTCGATGTCGCCGCTGGCTGTCTTCACTCTTTCGGTCCCTCGCGATTCAACGGTGACATCGTAGAGTCTGGGTTCATTGGAAAGCATGTGACCGTGAAGTGTTCCGCTCGAACCGGACTTCCCAAACGGAAAGAACTGAAGGACTCCCGCAATGCCTTCGATAGCCAGAATATCGGGCGCAGCCGAAAACGTTGAAGTTTCCGTTTCCCCTTTTTCGTTACGGTGTTCAAATTTCACTTTTCCGGCAGCGCTATCGAAGTTCTTCTTTTCGACAGCGAGCGTTTGTCCCTGCGCGTCCCGCACCGTTTTTTCAAACTGAAGGGGAAAGAAGCTGCCATCGGCAAGCCAGATGGATTCCACGGTCCAGCGCACTTCCTGCTCATACGGCGAATACTGACCTTTTCCGTTCTCTGTAAATCGAACGGCCTTCTTTCCGCCTGCAGTCCAGGGTTCCATGGTCCAGTTCGCGCTCCAGCGTATTTCGCCTTTGGCTGTGGACGTGACAACCGTGCCGTGGTCGTTGGGAATTGCGGCTGGCGCTTTCAATTGCGACGTCGCGATCATCAGAACGAGCAGCAGTGCGGCGGGAGTTGTCATTGGTCGCGTGCGCTGCGTTGTTTAACGGCTTCCATGATCATCTTGAAGTGTGCGGGCAGAACAGCGCCGTCTCGCGGAGAGCTCATGATGTCGTCAAAAACAGTCGTCAGTTCCTGGATCTCGAGTCCCATTTCCCCGAGGTCCTTGTAACCGCGAATGTATCCATCGGGGAAACCCAGAAGATGTCCAAATTCGTGCGCGAGCGTTCGCTTGAAGATATCGCCGGGTCCCAGCGCGACGTATCGCTTCACAACGGCGTTCGTCATTTCCGCTCCCGTCGTCAGGACGAGTCCCCCTGTCGGGAAACGTGCCGCATGAACACTGGCTTCAAAATGAGCTCCGCGTTGCGGGGCAATCTCGCCTTCGTAAAGTGCGGCTGCGGATATTTTTCGAAACTCGATTTCGACAGAGTAGGACGTGTCGGCATCCCGTGCCTGCCACACTTGTTCAATGACGGACTTTGCCTTGGCGAGGAATTCGTCATTTTCGATATCGGTATAAATCGGAACCTGAAGGACAATGCGGTGATTTTCATTGTCCGTCAAGACACTGATGGATGAGGGTACCAGCGGTTGACCGAGCACCTGACGAATGGCGGCAGCAGTATCGGCGTCGGCGGACTGAACCAGATTGTAGACCTTTGTCAGTTCATCGTATCGCGGCCGGTTCTCCGCGATGGTGCGCTGCCAGAGGCGGTTGTATTCGATGTACTGGTCGATGACGCGCTGGTTGTCCAGCAGGCTCTTATAGGAACCGATCAGCGATAGGATCAGCGTCGACTTCGCCACTCCCGTGGATTTCTCGGCCAGCTGCATTTCCGCTTCTGCGCGATCGAGCTTGATGCCCTCACCATTAATGTATCCGCGAGTAATCGGCCAGCTGTAGGCGAATGAAGTCACGGGGCGGGCCTCGCCGAATGCGTTGTCTACGATTCGAGGAAGAAGTTGATATCCGTAGACGACCGGTTGCGGCGGCGGTTCACGCAATTCCGACTGGAGAAGAGGAATATCGCGTTGGATGGTGGCCAGGAGGACGCTGTGGAATCGTTCGAGCCTGTTGCGATATGTGCGGAACTCCTGTTCGACGCGATCGCCTTCGCGAACATAGGCGGGGCGGGCGGCGGGAGGGATAGTCTGTCCGGCGACGAGGGAGAGAACGAGGGCGAGCCAGGTAAACATGTTTAAGCGCCGGGGAATGATCGAAAAAATTTGGAAGGCATGGGGATCTTCCTGTTAGGGATCCTGAATCTTATACCCCTCACCCGGTGCCCATCTCGCGATGGTCACCACCCTCTCCCGTCGGGAGAGGGATTTATTTCGGGCCAATTACCGATTCACAGCAAGGCCGGCGGAATCCTTAATTCGCTTCGCAAGTTCATTGTGCTGGTCCCACATCGATTTCGGCATTCGGCTGCCGTAGGATTTCATGAAGCCTTCCTGACCCTCGATGGCTTCGATCCACTCTGCCGGGTCGATATTCAGCAAGCTTGTCATGACGCCGTCGGATACCTTCAGTCCCGCCCGATTGATGCCATCCAGCGCCGGCACAAAACCCACGGGCGTATCGATGGCCTTACCTATACCTTCGCAGCGATCCAGTATCCACTGCAGCACGCGCAGATTGTCGCCAAATCCGGGCCAGATGAACTTGCCTTTTTCGTCCGTGCGGAACCAGTTGACGCGGAAGATTCTTGGCGGCGATTTCAGCTTCTTCCCGACTTCCAGCCAGTGCCCGAAGTAGTCGCCCATGTTATATCCGCAGAATGGCAGCATGGCCATGGGGTCGCGGCGAAGCTCGCCGACCCTTCCGGTGGCCGCAGCCGTGGTTTCGGACGATAGTGTCGCTCCAAGAAACGTTCCATGCTCCCAGTTGCGCGCTTCAAATACCAGAGGTACGCGTCTCTGCCGGCGTGCGCCGAATAACATGGCGTCGATCGGTACTCCATTGGCGTTCTCAAATTCAGGAGACAGGGAAGCGCATTCGATGGCCGGAGTAGTGAAGCGGCTGTTTGGATGGGCGGCCTTTTCCTTTGAAGCCGGCGTCCACGGACGTCCCTGCCAGTCCAGCGCTTCTGCCGGCGCCGGATCGTCGTGTCCTTCCCACCATGGGGTTCCATCGGGCCTCAACGCCACGTTGGTGTAAATCGTATTCCGCTGAATCATGTCGGTTGCGTTTGGATTTGTCGCGTGGCTGGTTCCAGGAACCACTCCGAAAAACCCCGACTCAGGATTGACGGCCCAGAGCCTTCCATCATTGCCAGGTCTCAGCCAGGCAATATCATCACCGACAGTCCATGTTCTCCATCCCGGCAAGGAGGGAGGCGCTACGAGCATTGCCAGATTCGTCTTTCCACATGCAGACGGAAATGCGGCTGTAATGTAGTGCGTTTTGCCCTGAGGACTCTCCAGTCCCAGAATCAGCATGTGTTCGGCAAGCCAGCCTTCTTTGCGCCCGAGCCAGCTGGCCAGTCGAAGCGCCATGCACTTCTTTCCGAGAAGCGCATTGCCGCCGTAGCCGGAGCCGATGGACCACACCGCATTTTCTTCCGGGAAGTGAACGATAAACCGGCGATCCGGACTGAGGTCGCCCAGAGAGTGCAGGCAGCGGGTGAAGTCGTTTGGATCCGTGAGGTGGTCAAGTGCGACCTGACCCACGCGGGTCATGATACGCATATTCAGAACGACATACTTGCTGTCGGTGATCTCAACGCCTACCTTGGAGAATCGCGAGCCCGGAGGTCCCATCAGGAAAGGCACGACATACATGGTGCGGCCCTTCATCGCTCCTTTAAATAAAGGAGTGAGCCTGGCACGCGCGTCATCGCGCGACATCCAGTTATTGTTGCGGCCGGCATCTTCCGGGTCGGTCGTGCTGATAAAGGTGAGATGCTCGGTTCGAGCGACATCGTGGGGGGCGCTGCGGTGGAGGTAACAACCCGGGAGTTTCTGCTGGTTGAGTTGAATCAATTCCCCTGTGGCCAGACATTCCTGGGTAAGCCGTTCCCCTTCCTTCTGTGAACCGTCGCAATACACCACCCGGTCCGGGGTCGTTAATGCACTGACTTCCTTTACCCACTGTTCAATCGCTGCTGATTTGCCTGACATTTATTCTCCTCGGCCATCAGCTTATCGGGAATATGCCTGCGATTCAAGCAAGCAGAGTGGGGCAGTTAGGCGTTGAACTTTGATATGCCGCTCCTATAATGACGAACATGATTTCGAGAAGAACTTTCTTGAAGACGGTCCTGGTGTCCGGCGCTTGCATCACCGCGATCCTCTTCACGTTCGCCGAGCTCAAATCGGCAGAAACCATTCCTTCCCAAATCAGCGATGAGGCATTCTGGAAACTGGTTACCACCATGTCGGAACCCGATGGCCAGTTCCGATACGAGAACTTTTCATCGAATGAAATCCAATATCAGTACGTCATTCCCGACCTCAAGTCGATGACGAGGCCCGGCGGCGTCTACATGGGGGTTGGCCCAGAACAGAACTTTACGTATATCGTCGCCCTTCAGCCGAAGATTGCCTTCATAACCGATATCCGGCGGCAAAACATGCTGGAACTGATGATGTACAAGGCTGTTTTCGAACTTTGCCCGGATCGTGCGGGATTTCTTTCCATGTTGTTTTCGCGGGACAGGCCTGAAGGACTATCCGAAAAGGCCACTGTGGAGCAGTTGTTTCGCGCGTACACGTCTTTTTCGCGGGATGAGGCCCTCTACCAGAAGAACGTAAAGGCCATACAAAACCTTCTGGTGCAGAAGCATCAATTCGGTCTAAGTCTGACGGACCTTCAAAACATTGCGTATGTCTTCGGAGTGTTTGCCAATGACGGCCCGTACCTGGACTATTCCTCGGGCGGATTGGGAACGGCTCCCGGCGGTGGAATGCCGAACTATTCGGAACTGATGATCGCGGCCGATGCGCACGGGGTGCAACGAAGCTATCTGGCGTCCGAAGAGAATTACAAGATCATGCGCGATATGGAGATGAAGAATCTTGTTGTCCCAATCGTGGGAGACTTTGCGGGGCCGAAATCGATCCGGGCGATTGGTCAGTACCTGAAGGATCACGATGCAACAGTGACCGCGTTTTATTTGTCCAACGTGGAGCAATATCTCTATTCCGACGGCAAGCTGCTGGACTTTTTTAAGAACGCCGCGACCCTCCCGATGGATGCGTCCAGTACGTTTATCCGGACATTCGGGCCCAATGGTGGTGGTGCCGGATTTGGCGGCGGCAGAGGTTTTCAATCAACACTTTCTTCCATGATGGACGTGGTGAAGGTTTGCACAGCCGGTCGAGGATGCGACTATTCGACGGTTCGCCAGATGTCGAAGTAGATGGAGGCCGGGTCTGCGGGTCTATCGCCATTCCTCCTCATGATGTCGGATCCCACTTCGCGATCAGCTATTCTAGGGATATCGATATGCGTCGAACGATTCTGACCCTGCTATCCCTGATTCTTCTGAGTGGTCCTGCCGCCCGTTCGGCCGCGCCGATTCCAGTCCGGCTTGCGGATTCCGAACTCTGGAGCATGGTGTCGACGTTTTCCGAACCCGGCGGAGAGTTTCGCTTCGAGAATTTCCTGTCGAATGAGATCTACTACCAAAACGTGATTCCGACATTGAAGGCTCGTGTCAAGCCCGGCGGCATCTATATGGGTGTGGGGCCCGAGCAGAATTTCACTTACATCGTTGCGGTGCAGCCACGGATAGCATTCATTACGGATATCCGCCGTCAGAACATGCTCGAGCTAATGATGTACAAGGCGCTGTTCGAGATGGCATCCAATCGAGCCGATTTCATTTCGCTGCTGTTTTCCCGCAAACGTCCGTCCGGCCTGGCTGCCGATGCCACCGCCGATGCATTGTTCAACGCATATGGATCTGTCGTAGAGGATCCCACGTTATTCAAAAAGAACCTTCAGGCAGTGCAGGATCTCCTGTTGAAGACGCACAGGTTTCCTTTGAAGACCGAAGACCTGGCAGGCATTGAAAAGGTCTACAGCTACTTCTTTGATTACGGACCGGGTATCAACTACAACTCCGGTGGCGGCGGCACTGGAGGGTTCGGACGGGCATTCGCAAACGTCACCTACGCGGACCTGATGGCTGCCAATGACCGGCAGGGAACGAGCTCCACCACCGGAAAGAATCGCAGCTTCCTGGCCACGGAGGAAAACTATCAATACATTCGTGACATGGAGATGCGCAATTTGATCGTGCCGCTTGTCGGAGACTTCGCCGGTCCAAAAGCAATACGCGCGGTGGGATCCTGGGCAAAGCAGCATGCTGCGACGGTGACGACGTTCTATTTATCCAATGTGGAACAATATCTCTTCATGGATCGCGTCGATGGTAAGTTCTATGCCAATGTGCAGATGCTTCCGTTGGATATGACAAGTACGTTTATTCGTTCCGGCCGCGCTCCGGGTGGCTTTGGCGGACGTAGTGGCCGCAGAGGCGGCTTTGGTGGCCCTGGCGGATTTGGCGGATTGACTTCAATGCTTTCTCCGATCACCGACATTCTCAAGGCTTACGACACCGGCCGCATTCGAGCGTGGAACGACGTTCTCTCCATGTCCAGGTGATTACTTACAAACTCACTCTTGAATATGACGGCACCCGCTACAGCGGATGGCAGGATCAGAAGAATGCCCGCACCGTG
>Ga0163163_10006376_pt1 | contig 10301 bp, 7 predicted proteins | sample S65metaG_FD_119766 | JGI IMG/M metagenome (GOLD analysis project Ga0163163, IMG submission 119766) | Switchgrass rhizosphere microbial communities from Kellogg Biological Station, Michigan, USA - S6-5 metaG | ecosystem: Host-associated > Plants > Roots > Rhizosphere > Soil | place: USA: Michigan... | reverse complement strand
CGCGAGTAGATCATCGAGGTCGACCGCATGCGCAGCACTTGCGCCTTCGTCGAGCCGGTACAGATCCAGGTGATAGAGTCGCAGGCGTCCGTCGTAAGGATTTACGAGAGTGAAGGAAGGACTAGTGACGTCTTCTTCTTCAATACCGAGTGCTGAGCAGATTCCTTTAACGAAGATCGTTTTACCAGCGCCCAGGGGTCCACTTAGTAAGAGGATTTCTCCGCCTTGAAGGCGTGCACCTAACTGATGACCCAGGTTGAATGTTTGTTCCGGGGAGTCCGTTGTGAAGTCGCCGACTGGGAGATGCTCCGAACCTGACATGCTTATGGTTGTTCTCCCTCACTGTCCAGGAAACGAATCGCTTCGCCGAAGTGCTCTCGAATGTCTGACGCAACCATGGTTCGCATCCCTAACTTGCGTGCGGCAAAATCGGCGGCCAATCCACCGATATACAAAGCAGCGATCGTAGCTTCGAGCGCACTTGCTTGTTGCTTCAAGCCCGCGAATGCCTGTGAAAGAAAACCAGTAATCAATCCGGTAAGTGTATCGCCCGATCCCGCGGTGCCGAGTCCAGCGTTACCAGTAGGATTTATAAAGACACGACCATCGGGTGCAGCTACTAGTGAACGCGAACCCTTAAGAACCAAAATCACTTTGCGAGTTGTTGCGAATTCACGCGCTGCGGCAACGCGTTCGTCCAGTGCTGATCTGTTGTCTGTTCCGATCAATCTCAACATTTCACCCGGATGCGGCGTAAGAATCAACGGATGTTCCTGTGAACCAATCAGTGTCGCGGGCCAGGGCGCGAGACAGTTCAGTCCATCTGCATCGATTACGACCGGCTGAGTTCGTCGCTCTACTACGGCATGAACAAATCGTCGCGTGCGTTCGTCGTCGGACGTCAAACCCGGGCCAATTGCAATCACTGTCGCTTTACTCGAGAGTTTCCTGAAGTGCTCGATTGCATCGTCACTGACCACACCGCGATCAGTTTCGGCCAGGGCAGTAGTCATGACTTCGGGCATTAATCGTCCTGCAACTACCGATTGAGCTGAAGCCGGTGTAGCAACCGTAACCAATCCAGCGCCAGAACGCATCGCTGCATTGCCGCACAGTGCAGCCGCGCCTGTGTAGTCTCGGGAGCCGGCGACGATTAAAGCGTGTCCATGAGTGTTCTTGTAGGATTCAGGCGTATAGCGCGTTGATACTAACCAACGCTTCACATCACTTTCTTCTGAAACAAACAGCGTTGGTTTGGCGGCTTCAATCAACGACTCAGGTGAACCGATGTTTGCGACAACTAGATCGCCGCAGAACTCGCATGCCGGTGGCAACACGTTGGCTGGCTTAGGAGCTGTGAATGTGACCGTGATGTCAGCTTCGACTGCAGGCCCGATCGGATTTGAGTTGTCAGCGTTTAAGCCCGATGGAATGTCGACGGACAAAACCAGCGGTTGGACACCGGAGGCACGTTCCCGAGCGCCCCTGAGGAGTGACAGGTGATCGATGACTTTTAAGAACACATCTTCGAGTGGTCGCGTTAAGCCAGTTCCGAACAGGGCATCAACGATAAGGTCGTAAGTCTTTCGTGGCCTCGCGAGTTGTTCCCACGCGGCGATCTCTTCGCATTCCGAAAACGTTAGGGGCGCCGGTGAAGCAGATGATCCAGCTTCAAAAGCTGCCAGCTGATGCACTGCTTCTAGATTGATACGAGCGTCGCCGATAGAGTCGGCTAGCTTGCCGAACAGGATTACATCGCAGTGGACTCCGAGTCGCGAAAGCCCTCGAGCGATGGCGGCTCCATCTCCTCCGTTGTTTCCTTTCCCACAAAGAACCAGTGCCGTCTTGTTTTCGAGAGTGCCACCAAGTCGCACCTGGATTGCCCCGAGACACGCCGTCGCCGCGGCCTCCATGAGCAGAAGGGATGGGGTGTGATATCTCTCGACGGTGAGGCGATCAATTTCGCGGATCTGTTCGGTAGAGATGACGGGTTGCACGAACTTGATGATAAGGAGCAGGGAAGCGGACGGTCAATCGAGCCTAGAAGGATCTCAGATTTAAGATCTCAGATCTCAGAATTCTCAAGTAAGAATGGAATATTCTCAGGTCGGGAAGGGGACCCTGTCCCCGCCGCTACATCCACTCTTCCGCGAGTTGCCGTGCAAGGCCATTTGGCTCCGCCAAACACAAAAAGCCGGTCCAGGCCGGCTTCCCTCGCCCGCCTGCCGCTGCACCAACCGTCCGTTTTTTCCAGGATATTCAAGTAAAAGAACCAATGGCCTGACGCTTCCAGAAAAGGTGGAAAAAATTTTAGAAGCGTTGATTTGGTTGCTCGAAACCTACGAAAGCTGCGCGGGGGTGCCGCACTCCAAGGAGGTTGAGTAGGGTTTACCGGGCGATGCGGAGTATTCGGAGTCCACGGCCAATTACGCGCTTCGACTCAGCTATCCCGAACAGGGCAGTAAGGCCGAAGTAAGTAAGTCCGTAGCCTCCCAGCACCACGACGGCCATGATTAACGGGGTTCTGTGTCCCAGCAGGAGTTTGAGTCCCCAACCCACCGCAGCGCCAATTCCTGCCCCCGCCCATAGCTTCGTGACATAAGACGAGGGCAAGCCCGTCCGACCGATTCGACGGTTCAAGGTTTTGCGCAGGAGGATGAACTCAACCCAGCCAGCAATACCGGCCGATGCGGTCAAGCCAGCGACCCCCCACTTTGGTTCGATGCCAAGCGCTCGCGGGAGCGGCAAAGAGCACAGGTAGCCGAGCAGGGTTGTCAGGAGGACACGCACCACTGCGAACCTGAGTGGTGTCTTGGTGTCGTTCAATGCGTAGTAGGTTGACGAGTAAAGCCGCCCAAGCGTGGAGGCAAGTAGCCCGACTGCAGAGCCAGCTAGTATTGCCCAGACATATCGCGAGTCAGCTGGTGTGAACCGACCCGTCTGATAGAGGACGGCCGCAATGACATCTCCCAGGGCGATGAACGCCATTGAGGACGGCACGATAAAAAAGGCTATTCGGTGGAGTCCCTGATCCAGTCTGTTACGCAAACTCTCGGCAACCGCCTCTGCCGACCCGATTGCGCGTGACATCGTTGGCAGTTCTGCCGCCGAAACGGACATTCCAAACAGGCTGACTGGCAAAGTGTAAAGACTCTGCGCATAGGTGAGTGCGACAACTGCTCCTTGTCCCAGATAGCTCGCAAGAAACGCATCAACAAACGCACTGATCTGCACCACCCCACGACTCATGAACACGGGAAAGAAGTTGTGCACTACTTGCCTGACGTGTGCGTTTGCCACGTCAATCACCGGCATTAACCGGTGAAGCACGCGCACGAGTGTCGGGAGTTGCACTCCGAATTGCAGCGCGCTTCCAATCACAGAACCCCATGCGGTGAGCTCCGCGAGGCGAGGAAGATCGACCTTGTTGCCAAACAGCAATAGCGCGCCGATTATCGCGACATTCCACGCGACCGGCGCTGTGTAGGACATGAAGAACCTGTGATGACTATTCAGGACTCCGAGGCACCAGGCTGAGAGGACCAGCAAGCCTGCGCCGGGAAAAAGAATTCGCACCAATTTGATCGTTAGTTCACGGCGTTCGTCCTGAAAACCAGCCGCGATTACAGTCACAAAATAAGGAGTAGCGAGAACGCCAACCAATACGATGACAGCAGTAAGGAGCGCCAGAAGGCCGAAGACGGCGTTAGCGACTCGTGTCGCTTCTTTCTCGTCACCCTGGGCCAGCAGCTTGGCGTAAACCGGAATGAACGAAGCGGAGAGAGCGCCTTCACCAAAGACGTTCTGAAGAAAGTTCGGAATTCGAAAGGCCGCGCTGAAGGCGTCCCCGACGGCGGAACTGCCAAAGTAGTGCGCGAAGATTCGCTGACGTATCAGACCAACAAGGCGACTGATGAGGATTCCGGCGCCGACGAGGAATGCAGAGCGTCCGGTGCTTGGATGAGCTTTTGCAGGTTGTGCCAGCGAACCTGTTTCGACTGTCGTGGCACCCACTTGTACAAAAGTTTCACCTGCGATCTGTCCGGCATCTTGCTCGTCCAGGAGTTCGGAGGTTTTGTCTGGTTCGCTCGTTAATGAAGGGCTGTCGGCGGGGTTGGTGGGATCGTTCATCTAGCGTTAGAGGCCGTAGTCTTTGAGTTTATTAAGAAGTGTCTTGTAACTAATCCCGAGGTCTTCCGCAGTACGACTCTTGTTGCCGGAGTTGTTTTCGAGCGCTTCGATAATTTTCTTGCGTTCTACTAAAGCTAACGCCCGATGAGCTACCTCGGAGAGTGTACCCGACAAATCGAGATCCTGGACCGTCTCGTTGTTTGAGTTTTGATTCGCAATAAACCCCAAATCGCGAGGTTGTAATATCAAGTCGTCCGACAATATACAGGCTCGTTCTATCGCGTTTTCGAGTTCGCGAACATTTCCCGGCCAATTGTGCTTCTTGATTTCATTAACCGCCTCGGGACTCATCACCCCTGCACGGCCACGAATCTCTTGACCGATTTGTGCGGCGAAGTGGTGTGCGAGAAGCACGATGTCGTCTTCTCGATCTCTTAGCGCTGGGATTTCGAGTGGAAACACTGCGAGTCGGAAAAACAAGTCGCCACGAAACTCTCCTTGCTCGACTGCGGTTTTCAAATCTTTGTTCGTTGCTGCGACAACTCGAACGTCCACCTGTACCGGGGCGCGTCCACCTATTCGATCGACAACCTTTTCTTCAATGGCACGCAGGAGTTTTCCCTGAACTGCCAGGGGCAACTCACCAATCTCATCGAGGAAAACGGTCCCGCCCGAAGCAAGTTCAAACTTTCCTTGCCGGCGATCATTTGCTCCGGTGAATGCACCACGTTCGTGACCAAACAGTTCGTTTTCGATCAGCGTTTCCGGAATGGCCGCGCAATTAATGGCGACGAATGGTTTGTCGCGACGGTTGGACAAGTGATGGACTGCACGTGCGAACAATTCTTTTCCTGTTCCCGATTCGCCGAGCAACAAAACAGTGGCTTCCGTCTGAGCGACGCGTTGTGTTTCACCTACGGTTCGCTTGATAACGTCCGACTCGCCAATGATTCTTGGAAAGCCGTAGCGACGCGACCAGTCTTCCTTCAAGAGTATGTTTTCAGTTCTGAGCCTGGCTTGTTCAAGTGCGCGGTCAACCAGCAGCAAGAGATGATTCGAGTCTACCGGTTTTTGAAGAAAGTCGTGTGCACCATCTTTCATTGCTTGAACTGCCTCATCAATCGAGCCGAAAGCAGTCATAACGATGACCGGAACGTCTGAGTCGGCGGCACGAGCAGCTCGGAGCACATCCAAACCCGAACCATTTGGCATTCGCAGGTCCGTTAGTACAAGGCGATGTCGAGTAGTGGAGATTTCGTTTGCAGCTGACCGAGCATCTGCTGATTCAGTAACGCTGTACCCTGCGTTTTCCAGGGTCAAACGCATTACGTTTCGGAGACTTGCCTTGTCTTCGACCAGAAGGATGTCAGACATTGCGGCGGTGCTCAGTGATTGCGGGAGACGAATGACGAATTGACATAGTAGGTGGACGGTTTGGGTAACGCACTTTTGAGCGCGCTGGTTGTCATCATGAGATTGTTCAGACAAACGTGTCAAGCACGTTTAGAAATAAGGTCAGTGACGCGGTTTAGCGCTTCTTGGTTTTCGAGCAGTCTTCGAATCAGCCCTGCCGCCCTATGTGAGGCGTGGCCCGGCCCCGACGTTGATGCCGATTACGAATTTCCACGCGCGGTGTAGCCGCAGATCAGATCGGTTTGGCGTCTTACGGCGGGGCAGAGCCACGACTCACATCAGGCGGCCAAGCCGCTGCTGAGACTCGCTATTTGTTTTTTAGTTTTTGCTTCCACAAACAGCAAAGGCGCAGGATGAACTCCTGCGCCTCTTGGACTACTTGAGATCAACTACCTCAGTATTCTCGCACACCGACTACAGCGTGACCGCCGACCGCCTTCGCTTTGTCGACCGCATCTGAATTGTATTGGATGTTTGAGGTGCCACCGCCTGATGTGTCGAAGATGGGTGCTTGAAATGAGTCACCACTGGATCCGGTCCGGGCGAACTTCGCAACAAAGACGGCACCGTAAACATTACCGTGACCACCACCGCTACGATAGACCTCGCCACCACCTAAGACCATGATGACACCATTGAAGTTGAAATTTCCGTTTAGGGTTAGATTGCCGGTGACGATTAATGTACCTTGCCCCGTCGGGTTACCTGGTCCGAGAGTTAGATCGCCATCAACGAACGTAAGTACGCCATCCGGACTGTTGGCACCAATACCGGCAGTGCTGGCATATGCAGCTGCTTGTGAGCTGAAATAACGGCCCTGATTGATGGCCGCATTCATCATGCCTTCCGAACCATACAAGAACTGTCTAGCCGTCGTAACCGACTGCAGAAAACTTGGAGTGTTTCCACCCGTCAAGGTCAATGGATCCGCAGGATATACGTTTGGCGCACTACCTCCACAACTGCTGCCGTCAGCCGCACAACCGTCGATGACGTTGTTGGTGCTGTTGTAATCAGTGCCGCTTACCGCGAATGCGGCAATTGCAGGAGAACCGTTACCGGAAGCATCAGTCCCGGAGGCAGACGTTACGTTACTGCCACCCAGGTTGAAGCTGATGGGGTTACCAGATCCGTTCGGTAGCGTGACTGTCGCGTTTACCGGATAAGTGATTGTGTACCTGTCCACGACAACTTCCATATTCTTCTGCGAATTCCTGGTGCCATAGCCTGAGAGAAGAATCCTAAGTCGCATTGGTTTGTACGACGCTTGAGCACAGTTTGTAACAGTATCCAGGTTATCGGGATCGACTACTGACGTTACGCGGAATTTTGTAAGCGCATCGGCAGAAACATTAACGAGGTTTCCTGACGTGGCAGCCCACAGTGTAGGTGTGCAAAGGATGTTTCTGAATGTGGCCCTGGTACCGGCAGGATTTGAGATTGCGTTGCCACGCAATACTTCCAGTGCCTTTGCAACGCCTGCTTCTGCTGCATAGTACGCCTGCATCTCCGACGTTGAGTCTCTCGCCGTGAGACCACTCATCGTAGATGTCATGATGAGAGTTCCGCCGGCTGCTAACATCAACATAGAGAGAAGAACTGCAGTTATCAGGGCAGCCCCGCGTTCGCCGCGCCTGTCGCGGAAGAGATCATTTGGTTTTGTGGATCTCATTGAATGAACAACCTCACTTTTTTTCCGTCGCATTAGTATTTCCACAAGTCGGAATTTCGTAGGATCACGTCAGAACATAGAAGTACTGAGTATCGCGGCTGAAAGCCGCTGGAGCCTGGCGATCCAACTTGATCCAGAGTTACGGAAACGGCGATCACAATGTACTTGGCGGCGGATGGTGAGACTTCTGTTGCCGACACGGCAGAAATGTCCGCTGCGCCCGGGGCTGCGGTGTAGGAGACCTTGTCGCTGAAGTAATGGACATTCATCGAGTCGATGCGGTTTGCGAGGACTGTACTGCCGCTTCCGTAATTGTCGTGTCTCGCCAGGTACTTGGTGTTGTCGGCATCATTGATGAAGTAGGTAATATCCTCACCAGGATCCTGCACGTTTGCTCGCGAAGCGTCTGACACTGACGGGTCATGGTCGTACTTATTCAGGTTTGAGCGGACGCGTATTTCATGGATTCCTGAGTCTGCGTCCACAAGGCCATTACCGTTTACATTGAAGCCAGTGTCGGCGATCTCGCGCGACATAATGTTTAGAGCGCGTTGCGTGTCGGCCAGTGCATCCGATTTCTGGTTTTCTCGGCTGCGGGTGCGTAGTGCACTAGTCAGCAGAGTGGTGCCGGCCGTCATTAGAGTGAGTGTGACAACCATGGCGATAAGTAGTTCAAGAAGGGAGAAGCCCCGCTCTGTTTGGTTCGACGAGCTCATATAGTCCTCGCTTAACATTAGTAAACGCCTGTGACTTGTGTGGTTCGCACGGTGTAAAGCGTGACCTTGTCGAACACAGTGTTGCTTATTGCCGGGCTCACCGAAAGTTTGATCGATTTGGCAATCGTCGCACCCGCGTCCGGGTCGCCAGCAGGAACAAAAGCCGTGTCTTGAATGATTGTGGTTATGACATAACCGCGTCCTGCACTGGTGACAGTCTCAGAAACGCCTGTCGAAGCGGTCGCAGCTAATCCACCATCAGGGTAGGCGTAGGTAACACTGCGAGTTTGTGTCGTGAAAGGAATGCTGCGCAGCCATTCCATCCTTTTTTGCGCAATTGCCATCGCGATCTCTCGGTCGTCCGCGCCCATGTTGGCCTTGGTGGCGTAAACAAAAAGCGAGGCGACGCCCAGCGTAATAATCATCATGATCACGAGAGAGATGGCGGTCTCCAGAAGAGTAAAGCCGCGTTCTCCAGAACGACCTCGGGGTTGGTTGTCGTTACGCACAGTATTCATATGTCGCCTTTCAGTTACTTACTGAGACCGTGAGGTGCTGCGTCGATCCGCAGGCGGGATCGGCTATGACATCGACGACAAAGACGCCTCGATTTCCGGATCCATTTTTGGTGGTTACTGAAATGGTGCTGGAGCCGCTCCCATCCAATCGTACGAGGGATAACGAAGTTACAAGACTGTTTCCATTGCCCTCCTGAGCAACGCTAAGCGTACGAACACCTGTGGCATTCGTGAGCGTAAGCAATGCTGTTCCGGTTTTAAGTGCGTCAACACTCTGGCTCAAAGAAAGCGAACTCGGACTGAGAGTCGCCACGCACTGTGGGATTGGGGTCGGCGTCACACTTGGAGTCGGCGTTGGACTTGGGATTGGAGTAGGCGTGGGCGTTGGTGTGGAATTTCCGTTTCCGTTTCCATTGCCACCATTCCCGTTGTCCCCGCCGTTTCCGTTGCCGTTTCCGTTAGGTGTCGCAGTGGGTGAGGGGTATGGAGTGGGGCTTGCACTTGGGTCCGGTGTAGGTGTTGGTGAACCTGATGGTGGAGGTGTTGGATCAGTTATCGTGTCCCCGGTGACTGCAGCAATTGCGACCGGTGGGATCAATTGATCTGGGAAATGTTGTTCTCCAACGGTGATATCGCCTGAGCCTGAAACGTCCACCGGAAGACTCTTGGCAAGTTGGGTACTGAATACTTGAAACACCCATGCAGCCGGGATGCGGCCACGCCAGTCGAAAGATACCTTCTTACCAATCGTGCTAAACGATAAGCCAGACTCCAGGGGAAAATTGCGAGTTTCTACAGTGCCCGAGCCAAAGTCCATCGTCACGGCATACGTGGTGGTTCCTGGGCCGAAGGTTTCGACGGACGATTCGGAACCCGTTGCTGCGTGGCGGCGGACGGAATCGGAACGAGCTTTTTCAATGTAGCTCGCGAACATCCTCGCAGAATTCTGAAGTCGGAATTCGGCGCGCGCTGTTGTGATTCCCAGAACTCCAAAGGTTGTTACGACCGCGATTATCGCGATCGTAACGATCATCTGCAGGATCGTGAACCCGTTTTTGCGGGTAGTTACTGTTCTTTTTGTTCGGTTCATTTGCCGTCTACCTCCGAAGGGGCACTTCTCTCGATCTGGACAAACTGCGTCCCTGGTCCAAATCCTTTCAGCAATAGTCATTCCCACTGCCAAACTGTCGAAAATGGGCCAGTTTTTGAAGGCCGCCGTCGGTTGGTCCAGTTAGAGATCCCTTTCCTGTTACGTTAAGTGACACGAGAGGAAGTCAACTTCCCAATGCATTGCCCCAGCGGGGTCACTCCTGAGGAGTGAAGACCAAAAAGTGCTTCTCAGGAAATTCGTTGGTCTTGAGACTTTAGATAAAACAGCAGAGTCCTGCGGGATTAGGTGTCTCGCGAAAGAGATTTAGGGAATCGTCCGCTGTTGCTGCGGTGCCGCACGCCGCGGCCAGTTTGGACGGTAAAGCGCCCCGACGATTTTCGGATCGCCGGGGCGCAATATTTTTTGGCTGGAACTTACTGCTGCCCCTTCTTCGGTTCATACTCCTCGCTGGTTCCAAACGAGCTCTCAGTATTCGACAACTGCATCATTAGTGTTATCGGTTTGTAGTCAAATGCTTTTGGTCCACCGCGACTATTCTGTATCAGCATCACCAGATAGTCCTGATTCTCTCTGAATCGAACAACGCTGCCGCGTTGATTCATGATTACGAATAGAAGTACCTCACCGTTCGCTGCTCGTAGCTGCCCAACCAATGCGCTTGCACCGCCGTCGGTTCGAACCAGCGTTCCGGTTTTAGCGATAACGCTGCCACGCCAATTAGGTCCAGTGAATCGTTCCTG
>Ga0163163_10006374_pt1 | contig 10301 bp, 4 predicted proteins | sample S65metaG_FD_119766 | JGI IMG/M metagenome (GOLD analysis project Ga0163163, IMG submission 119766) | Switchgrass rhizosphere microbial communities from Kellogg Biological Station, Michigan, USA - S6-5 metaG | ecosystem: Host-associated > Plants > Roots > Rhizosphere > Soil | place: USA: Michigan... | reverse complement strand
TCGACCATGGACCCGACTCTGGCCAACCCGGCCGCCGGCGGTATCCCGGGCGCCTTTACCTACTACGGCAGCGGCCCGGGCCGCAACGGCAAGCCGCGTATCGGTGACATCTCCTACAAAGGATTCCAGCCGCGTATAGGCTTTGCCTACTCACCCGGTGATCACAGATCCGTATTCCGCGGCGGCTTCGCCATCACTCGTCCGCTCGGCAATGACAACATCGAGGGCGACATCAGCGGCAATCAGTACACCAGCGGCTTTTCCGGCGCGGCGGTGCTTAGCCGGCCGCAGGACTATCTCGGCGGCCCCGCGTATTACTGGGACAATAAGTATCCAGCCAGCGGCGTTGTCCAGCCAAACTCCAATCTGGATCCGGGCCTGTACGTGGGAAATACCAATCCGCCTCTGATTCATCCCAGTGCGGGCATCCCGCCCACGCAGTTGTACTGGTCGGGCCAGATGCAGCAGCAGTTCTCCAGCAGCATCATTGGCACGATCGGTTACGTCGGCATGCACACCTATCATATTGGCGTGTGGTCGAAGCCGAATGAGGCGAACCCGACCGCGGTGCGGCAGAAATATAGCACTGTGGCCCAAGCCGCCGGATTGCCGCTGAATGAATTCCTGACACTGCCCATCGACGATCCGCACGTTGCTGCCGCCGGCATTCTGCCGCCGTGGCCGCAATTCCAGTCGGTGTTCGGCCCTGGAGCCACCGCTGCGCAGGCACTTCGCCCATGGCCGCAATACGGTGACGTGGACAATCCGATAAACCCCATCGGCAGCGTCTCCTACAACGGCCTGCAAACCAGCCTGCAGAAGCGCTTCTCGCAGGGACTCACGTTCCTGCTCTCCTACACCTTTTCGAAAACCATCGGGAACGCGGACTCCAACAGTGGCCCCAGCGCCGGCGCCGAGAACGCGATCTTTGCCGGCTCCTTCGCCCAGGACTACTACAACCCGAGGGGGGAACGTTCCGTTACCAGTTCCGATATTCCCCACGTGGTCTCCCTCAGCTACACCTATGAACTGCCCGTGGGTCAGGGCAAGCGCTTCCTGAATCACGGCGGAGCTGTCAACACGGTTGTAGGTGGCTGGTCCGTTTCCGGCATTCAGCAATATCAGAGCGGACGTCCCATCCACATCGAGTACGACGCGTTCGGCCCCTCGAACCCCTTCTTTGCTGCAGGTGACGGCTTCAGCTTCCGGCCGAACGTCGTACCCAACCAGCCGTTCAAGAACCCGGCATATAAGAAGAGCTGTTCTCACCCGGTTTCAGGTACAGGCCGCAATCCCTGCGAGTTCTACATCAATCCCGCTGCCTTTTCTCTCCCGGCTCCGGGTGAGTTCGGCAACGCGCCCAACCTGATCTCGGCTCTGCGCATGCCGGCCTACATCAACGAAGACCTGTCCGTCTCCAAGCGAACAACTATCCATGAGAATCTGGCCCTGCAATTCCAGGCCAACTTCTTCAACGCCTTCAACCGCGTGATCTTCTCGTCGGGAGGGAACGCGCAGACGTTCATTATCAATTCCGCGCCGCCGGATCTGAGTTCTGCATCGTTGCAGAACTCGCAATCGATCTTTGGCATCATGACGACGCAGCAGAATGCTCCCAGAATTATCCAATTCGGTATGAAACTGGAGTTCTAACCCCAATGGCCATGCTCGCTGCAAAATTCGTTCTTGCGGCGAGCATGACCTTGCCCTTGGCTGCGCAGACGGTCTCCACGGAATTCGCCTCCCATGCGCAGGCCGCGCATGCAGCAGAACAACGCGGCGATTTCTCGACGGCTGTGCGCGAATACGAATATCTGGCCCGTCAGCTCCCGCGAAGCGCAGAGATGCAAAGCAATCTGGGTGTCGCCTTGTATTTCGATCACCGATGGGAACCGGCTATCGCATCATTCCGGAAGGCGATTACGCTGAACAAGGATTTGCTGGCACCCCACTTGTTTACCGGGCTCGCGTGGTATCAGCTCGGAAAGCCTGACGCTGCGGCACCGGAGCTGGAAACAGCGGTTCGTCTCCAGCCGTCGGACGTGATTGCACACACGTGGCTGGGCTACGCCTACGTTTCCCAATCGCGTTACGAGATGGCAGCGGCAGAATTTGAAGCAGCATGCAAGCTGGATCCGAATAACATTGACGCCTGGTATTCGCTGGGTCAGTCCTATCTGGAGATAGGAAAGGATAAGACGCGGCAACTGCTGACACTATCTCCGGATGGGGGGCGGGCCTGGCAATTAGCCGGAGAGCAGTTCGAGTTACAAGGGGACCGGAAGAGAGCATTGGAGGAGTTCCAACAGGCAAGTGCACGTCGTCCCGATATCGCCGAACTTCGCGCAAAGGTGAAAGAGATGGGAGGCGAGGTGGCGACTACGCCCTCCGCTACGAGCGCGGAAAGCAGCAGGGAAGATGAACTCTACGCGCAAGCGCATGACGCGGAGCAGAAATCCCGCGCCGCCTTCGAGCGTGTGCTGTCGATCGCGCCGGACTCGTATCGCGCCCACCAGATCATGGCGTCCACCTTCGTCATGCAGCAGCAATACGACAAGGCGATTGCGGAATATAGAGTCGTCTTGAGCTCGAAGCCGGATCTGCCCGGTGTGCATGAAGCGATCGGGAACAGTCTGTTGCGAAGTGGGAAGAGCGGTGAAGCTCTGCAGGAGTTCGAAGCAGAGCACCAGCTTCAGCCGCATTCTGCCTCCGCTAACACCAGCGTTGGACAGGCTCTGGCCTTGATGGGGAAAGATGATGAGGCGGAAAAAGTGCTTACTGATGCGCTCAAAATGGATCGGCCACCGCCGGAGATTTACCGCATCCTCGGCAAGCTTGATTTGCACCGCAAAGATTATCAATCCGCGGCAGAAAATCTGACCCGCTATGTCTCCGCAAGAAAAAACGATGCGACTGCTTACTTCATGCTTTCCCGTGCGTATCGCGGGCTTGGTGAAAAGGAGCAGATGAACCAGGCGTTGAGTCAGTTCGAAAAGGTGTCGCAGGATGTCAAAGCACGCAACCAGGCGCAAAGCGAGCTCGAACGTCTCGATAGTCGAAGACCGATAGATGATGACGTCGCAAGAAGCAACCCTTCTCCTGAATGAGCACTGAAAAGAACTGTCGTTTGTACGAATGACACAGGCTCCATCTCCTACAAGGCAATGACGAAGAAGAAATCAATAGCGGCACGGGGAATCACAAAGCATGTTAGGTAATCGTCAAGGCGGTGGACATGGCAGGACGCTTGCAGCAGGCAACGCGCTGCGGACACCTGCCCGAACAGTCCGCGGCTCCCATCCCCGTATCGAATTTGCAGTGCTCTTCCTGGTAACGTTCTCCGTGGTCACGATTTCTTCGGTCGCTTCCTCCGAAGCGAGAGCTGAGACACAATACTCTTCCACTCCGGAGTATCGAGCATTGCTCGCGGAACTCCGCGACACTCCGGTCCGCCCCAGCAGGATCGGGTCAGGCAGCTTGCTTACGACGCCGCAGCCGCTCGTCTCCCTCAACGTGCATGAAGATGCGAGGATGCTCCGACTCGAATCCAGCAAATGGCATCTGGAAATTCGAAAGCGCCCTTGGGGCATGACTCTTACAAACAATCAAACCGGTCTGGCGTGGCGGTTGGAGGACACCAACGGCATCGAGTGGGCCCAGGCATTAAATGAAAAGACCGCGCCGCTCCATCTCGGAGAGATACGCAACCTTCAGCGTGACAAAAACCTCTGGCGGATGCAGGTTGCTGTCTCCGGTTCGGAAGCGCCTGCAACTCTCGAGATCGAGGTTCTTTCTCCTGCCGTCGTTCGACTCGCAATCCGCGCGCCCAAGCCCGATATCCGTTCACAGCTTTTGAGACTGAACTTGAGAGCAGGAGGTCCGTTTTTCGGGCTTGGTGAAAGATTTGATCATGTGAGGCTCGATGGGTTGGAGACAACCTTGCGTCCGGAGGACCTCCTGGGGAAACCCGGCCATAACTGGACATATATCCCTGTGCCGTTCCTGTTTACTCCACGTGGCCTCGGTATGTATCTGGATACCGCGAAAGTCAGTAGTTTCAATCTTACCGGCGCGTCACAGGAGGATATCTCCGCCCAACTCGACGACGCATCGGTAGACGCATATTTCTTCGTGGGAAGCCCGAAACAACTCCTCGAGGGATTTACGTCCTTGACGGGGCGCACGCCGTTGCCGCCTTCCTGGGCATACGGTGTCTGGGTCTGCTCCTATCAAAGTCCGGACCGGGTGATGCGAGAGGCGCGCAGATTAAGAGAAGAAAAGATTCCCGCCAGCGCGATCTGGACCTTTGATGTGATGGATCAAGGCGAAATCATGGGTTGGCCGCTATGGTGGACGGGATATTACCCCAATATTCGCGAATTCACCGATGGGCTGCACGCGATGGGATTCAAGGCCATGACCTACGTTCATCCTTATATCCGTTCCGTGTTGGATCCCTACAATCTGCCCTCACCATCCTACGAGGCAGGGAAGCAGGATGGTCTCTTTGTGCTCGATGAACATGGCCAGCCTTCCGGCCCGGCTTTTGAGCCATATAGAGACGGCAATATCGATTTCACGCGGCCGGCCAATGTCGATTGGTGGGAGCAGAAAATTCGGGAGATATTGCTGAAGGATAACTTCGATGGCTGGATGGAAGATTACGGTGAGTGGGTCAATGACGCGGATCAGTTTGCTGCCGGTGTCTCCGGGCGAACGATGGCAAATCTCAATCCGCTCTTCTATCACAAGATCACCTACGAGATAGCTCACCGGGCCAAACCGGATGTCGTCCAGTTTGTTCGCTCCGGCTATGCCGGTTCTCAGAGTTATACGCGGGTCGTCTGGGGCGGCGATCAATTCCCGGACTGGTCCGCGGATCATGGCCTCCCATCCGTCGTGCGCGCGGGAATTACCGCAGGTCTCTCGGGATTCGGCGTCTGGGGGCCGGATATCGCAGAGAACGGCCACTCCAAAGAACTGTGGACGCGCTGGGTAGAGTTTGGCGCCCTTACCCCGATCATGAGGGATCATCCCTGGGATAGGCCGGAAGGCGCCATCAATATCTGGCGCGATGCGGAAACAATTGAGACCTTTCGGCAATACGCCAGGTTGCACCTGTCATTGTTTCCCATATTCGATACGTACGCTCATGAAGCGGCAATAACTGGATTGCCTATCATGCGTCATCTATTGCTGGAATATCCAGACGACGCGAAGGCGTACGACTGTGATGATGAGTACCTTATCGGCGACAAAATTCTCGTCGCACCGGTCATCGAGCAGGCTGCAACCTCCCGGTCTCTATATCTGCCGCAAGGCTCGTGGACCGATTATTGGACGGGTACTGTTCTCGAGGGAGGCAGAAACATAACAGTCGCTGCGCCGCTCCGGCAGATCCCGATCTTTGTGCGCTCGGGCAGCATTCTGCCGCTTCTCAGCCCGGATACTGAGACGCTGGCTCAGGATCTTGCTCCGGGAAAATACCGGACCTTGTCTAGCGATCTGACCTGGCGCATCTTCGGCGCTTCGACGCCCACTCACAGCAGCTTCATACTTAGCGACGGGACGGTTGCCGACGCGACAGAAGATTCGGCTCACATTGAAATCAAGGTGCAGCATTCGGCGAACGCCCGACACAATGAGGTCATGCTGCCAGCAACCGGTGCTCCGCACGAAGTATCGCTTGCCGGAAAGCGTCTCCCGCAGCTCGATTCAGAGAATAAATCCGCTGGCTGGCAGATGGACTCGGCGGGTCACACATTACGCATCGTTTTCGAAGGCAGCAACTTCGATCTCAAAATCAGCCCCTGAAGGCAGCTTCTTGAGGGCAGGTAAGTAAGACAAGCAACAGGAAAGGGATTCACTTATGTCACCTTCGCATGCAGCCTCACCCTTAAAAAAGGTGGTTCTCATCACCAGCGGCGACCTGCGACTGTCAGCCAATCAGGTCTGTTGGCCCGCTCAGGAAGACTTGGAGCGCAGACTGACTCAGGCGTTTCGCGACGAGGGTATCGAAGTCGAGCGCGCATTCCCGGTCGACGCGGCGAAGGGCCACGGATTTATCTCGAACCAGCGTATGGGCATGGATGTCTTCGCAGGCATTGATCCTGCAGCCAGTCTTGTCTTCGCCACCGCAGCCTGGCAGTACACGCATCATGTGCTTCCCGGCATGCGTAGCCATCGCGGTCCCATCCTGACCGTCGCGAATTGGTCGGGCCAGTGGCCGGGCCTCGTCGGCCTTCTCAATCTCAACGGTTCTCTGGTCAAGGCTGGCGTTCCCTTCAGCACATTGTGGAGCGAGGATTTCAAGGATTCATATTTCCTCACTCGGCTCAAGGAATGGATCCGGCAGGGAAGTGTGACGCATGACATGTCCCATGTGCGCGATCTCAATACCAACGCCCTCCCGGCATCTGCGAAAAGCACCGGCGAGGAGCTTGCCGCGAAACTTCTAGAGCACAAAGCTATCCTCGGCGTCTTCGATGAAGGTTGCATGGGCATGTACAACGCCATCATTGACGACGAGCTCCTGAATCCGCTCGGTGTCTTCAAGGAACGACTCAGCCAGTCTGCGCTGGTCGCCCGAATGCGCCTTGTTAGCGACGACGAAGCGAGTGCGGTCAGACAGTGGCTGGATGCGAAGGGCATGCGCTTCAACACCGGCCAGGATGAGAAGACCGCGCTGACTGATCGGCAGATTCACGAGCAGTGCAAGATGTACATCGCTGCTTTGCAGATTGCCGATGAGTTCGGCTGCGATGCGATCGGCATTCAGTATCAGCAGGGTCTCAAGGACATGGTGCCAGCCTCCGACCTGGTGGAAGGTCTGCTCAATAATGCCGACCGGCCCCCAGTCCGCGATGGTTCCGGTAAAGAGTTGTATCCCGGCGGTCCGCTTCCGCACTTCAATGAAGTCGACGAGTGCGCCGGTCTGGATGCGCTGGTGACCAATCGTTGCTGGAAAGCACTTCAGCTCGATCCGGCAACCACCCTGCACGATGTGCGCTGGGGCGAGCATTACAGTGGGAATGGCACCAGCGAAAACAAGCTGGACGAATTCGTGTGGGTACTCCAGATCTCCGGAGCCGCCCCTCCGAGCCACTTCGTCGATGGGTATCGCGGCGCCTCAAGCGACCGGCAGCCGCCTATGTATTTCCCCCTCGGCGGGGGAACGCTGAAGGGAATTGGGCGTCCGGGAAAAATTGTCTGGAGCCGCGTCTTTGTCGAAGGGGGCCGACTGCACGTGGATATGGGGTTGGGTTCGGTCGTCTCGCTTCCCGCCGAAGAAACAGAGCGCCGCTGGAAGCAGACCACCATCCAGTGGCCAATGGTCAGCGCCACCTTCAACGGTATATCGCGTGACGCCTTCATGGCACGCCACCGCGCCAACCATGTGAATATCGCATACGCTCCCGACGAGAAGCGCGCCGTCCAGGCTCTCGCCGTAAAGGCTGCAATGTTCCATGCGCTCGGCGTTCACGTGCATCTGTGTGGCACGATCAATTTTGACTAATCAAATTACGGAATTTCCGGGCCAGGAGCATAACTGTTGAGTATCGTTGCGGGCGTCGATTTCGGGACATTGAGCGTGCGTGTGTCTCTCTTCAGCAAGAACGAAGGGAGGCTCGGCTCCGGTGCGGCGGAGTATCCGCTGCATCGCTCGCCAAAGGACCCGAATCTCGCGACGCAAAGCCATCGCGCGCAGATGGACGCCCTCGAGCGCGCAATGCGCAGCGCGCTTCGGGAGAGCGGCGTCCGGGGGGACGAGGTCAAAGCCCTAGCAGTCGACACTACCGGTTCGAGCGTGATTCCGGTCGGCGAAGGCCTTGAGCCGCTCGACGACTACTACCTATGGTGCGATCACCGCGCTTGGCGCGAGGCTCAGGAGATCACCGCCGCCGCGCATGAACAGAACCTCGAAGCCATCGACTGGTGCGGAGGCGTCTACTCCTCCGAATGGGGCTTCTCGAAGCTCCTGCATTGGCTTCGCCACAATCCTCAGAAGCGCGACCGCTTTGTCACCGCATTGGAAAACTGCGACATGATCGCTGCTACTCTGTGCGGCATCACCTCTGCTGCCGATCTGCCGCGCTCCGTCTGTGCGATGGGCCACAAGTGGATGTGGAATGCGAAGTGGGGCGGTCTGCCGCCGGACGCATTCCTCGCCTCGGTCGATCCGCTATTGAGAGGCATCCGGCAAAAACTCCTTGGACGCTACGAAACTTCCGACCGCATCGCCGGCACTCTCAGCGCCGAATGGGCCACGCGTCTCGGACTTCGTGCCGGTATTCCCATCCCGGTCGGCGCGCTCGACGCCCACTGGGATGCAGTTGCGGCGAACATCCGCCTGGGAGATGTCGTCAATGTCATCGGCACTTCCACCTGCATCATCGGAGTGAGTGAGCAGCAAACGCTGGTGCCCGGAGTCTGTGGCGTGGTGCCCGGATCTGTTCTGCCCAGCTATACCGGCATCGAGGCCGGCCTGTCAGCAGTCGGTGATGCCTTTGACGGCATCGCTAGCAGAGCGGGATCCTCGGTCGCTGGTCTCACTCAGGGACTTGAGAGCTACCGTGCCGGACAGACCGGACTGTTGCGCATGGTCTGGGACAACGGCGACAGAACGGTGCTGGTCAATCCCAATCTCGGCGGCGTTACGCTCGGCTGGAATCTGGTGCACACTGCACAGGACGAGCTCTTCGCGACCATCGAAGGAACGGCGCTGCATACTCGCATCATCCTTGAGCGGATGCAGGAGCACGGGTCGCCGGTACGTCGCATCATCAACGGTGGCGGCATCCCTCGGAAGAACCGCGTGCTGAATCAGGTATATGCGAACGCTCTCAACAAACCGGTCCTTGTGCCCTCGGGCGATGTCACAAGTCTCGGCTCAGCAATCTTCGCCTTCCTGGCCAGCGGGGACTATCAATCCGTGGAGGAAGCTCAGACCGACCTGTGTCCCTCTTGCGAAACATTTCTACCAGACGCGCGAGCAGCGGCGACGTACGGTAAGTTATACCCACTGTACCGCGAGATCTATTTCTCGCTCGGAAATCCCGCCTCGCCGGCTGCGCGCCTTGGGCATACCCTGCCACGTCTGCGCGAAATTGCGGCCGATGCGCGCGCTTTGGAGAGTGAATGAGCATCAACTCGTACGTAGTAAAGAGCACCATCGTGGGCGCGCTTGGCGGCCTTCTCTTCGGCTTCGACACTGCCGTCATTTCCGGCACCACCGCTGCCTTGACGCAGACCTATCACCTCACGCCGGCTCTGCTCGGCATCACTGTCTCCAGTGCTCTGGCCGGCACGGTCGTCGGCGCCATGGGTGCTGGCATTCCGGGACAGAAATACGGCCGCCGCGACAGTCTTCGCGTCATGGCTCTTTTCTATGTGGTTTCCGCTATTGGCTGCGCCTTTGCCTGGAGTTGGTCATCTCTCATCTTCTTTCGATTTCTCGGCGGTCTCGGCATTGGAGGATCGTCGGTTCTTGGGCCGATGTACATCGCAGAGATCGCGCCGCCCAAATGGCGCGGCCGGCTGGTCGGATTCTTTCAGGTCAATATCGTCGTCGGCATCCTGCTCGCCTATGTATCGAATACCATCATCGGCAGCATGCGCCTCGGCGCGCTTGAGTGGCGCTGGATGTTCGGCGTCTCCGCTATACCCGCGCTGCTCTTCTTGATCACCCTCTTCGTGATCCCTCGCAGCCCGCGCTGGCTGGTCACGCAATCCAGCCTGAATGAAGCGCTGGAGGTTCTTCGTCTCACCGGCATTCCGGACGCCAAAGAGGAGCTGGATGAAATCATTGCCTCCGTGCATCTGGAGCGAGCCGGAACTCCAGATCCATTGTTCTCCCGGCAATACCTTAAGCCCATCATCATCGCATTCACGGTCGGTATGTTCAGCCAGCTCTCCGGCATCAACGCTGTGCTGTATTACCTGAACGACATCTTCCGTCTCGCCGGTGCAACCGAACTATCCGGAAACCTGCAGGCCATCGCTGTTGGAGCCACCAATCTCGTCTTCACCCTGCTGGCTATGTCAGTGATCGACAAGCTGGGTCGCAAGAAGCTGCTCCTTATCGGAACGGTGGGCCTCGCCATCTGCCTCACCCTGATCTCGTACGTCTTCTACTCGCATAGCCACTTGAACTGGCTGGTCTGGTTGCTGATGCTCTTCATCGCCTCTTTCGCCATGTCGCAGGGCGCGGTGCTCTGGGTCTACATCAGCGAGGTCTTTCCCAACCGCGTGCGCTCCAAAGGCCAGAGTCTGGGCAGTTCTTCGCACTGGGTGTGGAACGT
>Ga0163163_10006373_pt1 | contig 10302 bp, 10 predicted proteins | sample S65metaG_FD_119766 | JGI IMG/M metagenome (GOLD analysis project Ga0163163, IMG submission 119766) | Switchgrass rhizosphere microbial communities from Kellogg Biological Station, Michigan, USA - S6-5 metaG | ecosystem: Host-associated > Plants > Roots > Rhizosphere > Soil | place: USA... | reverse complement strand
CGGCCAACTGGATTTCGGCCGGGTCCTCGGCCGTGGCGATGTTGACGCCCGGCTGGTTCAGGATCGACAGGCACGTGTACAGCGACACGGTCTTGCCGCTGCCGGTGGGCCCCGTGACGAGAATCATCCCGTAAGGACGGCTCACCGCGTGCAGGAGCGCCTGCTGCTGGTCGGGATCGTAGCCGAGCACTTCGATACCGAGCTTCACGCCCGAGGAATCGAGGATCCGCATGACGATCTTCTCGCCGAACAGTGTCGGCAGCGTCGAGACGCGAAAGTCGATCGACTTCGTCTTCGACAGCACGAGCTTCATCCGGCCGTCCTGCGGGACGCGCTTTTCGGAAATGTCGAGCTTCGAGATCACCTTGATCCGCGACGCGACCTTGTCCTTGATGGCGAGCGGGGGCTGCGCGACCTCCATCAGGATGCCGTCGAGACGGTAGCGGATCCGGTAGTACTTTTCGTACGGCTCGAAGTGGATGTCGGAGGCGCCGGCCGTAATCGCGTCGATCAGCACCTTCTGGATATAGCGGACGACCGGGGCGTCCTCGACCTCGCTGTCCTCGTCGACCGTCGTCGGCTGGACCGAGCCATCTTCCAGCGTGACCTCGATGTCCTCGAGGGCGGCCATCTCCTTGAGCGACGCGCCGCTCGCCTCGACGAGCTTGACGATCGCCGCCGCGAGCTTGTCGTCCTCGACGACGACCGGCTCGACGACGAGATTGGTCTTGAACCGGACTTCGTCGAGCGCCTGCAGGTTGGCCGGATCGGACGTGGCCACGTACAGCCGGTTGCCGCGCTTGTGCAGCGGCAGAACACGCCGTGACTGGGCAATCCGGGTGTCGAAGTATTCCTTGTTGATCTGGTCGACGTCGAAGCTCGACAGATCGAGCAGCGGCACGCCGAATGCCCGCGATGCGAAGACCGCCAGCTGCTGGGCCGACAACCGCTTGCCCGACAGCACCTGCTCGACGAAGGGCACGCCCGACGATTGGGACTGCACCTGAATCGCCTCGGCCTCGGCCTCGGACATGACGCCGTGCTGGGCGAGTGCGCGGGCGAGTCCGCTGATGTTGCGGGTTGCTGCGTGGGTTGCCATCGTCGGTTGAGCGGTTGTCGCGTTTTTGCCACGAACCGGCCTGAAAGCGGCCGGGTCGCAGGAAATGGAACTCAGAACTGGGTGGAAAGCAAACCTTATGCCGGTCGAGGAGGTGAAATGTCGATCGGCGGGACACGCGCTGCGGCACGCTGTAATTTTGCCCGCTGCGCCAGATGGTTAGGGCGCGCGACACCTCTTGCCCAGCCGACTATTCCATTAGCATAAAAAGTGCTTTCACGATGATGCCCGCTCGACTTGGGTTTGTAAAGGCGCTGCATCCCGGCCAACCGGGGGCAGCAGCCGCACGACCTTCACCGCGCGGTCCTGCGTTTGTACGATCTCGACCACTTGCCCCTCGACCTTGAAAGTGACGCCGGCGTCCGGAATTTCGCCGAGGTGCCCGACGATCAGGCCATTGAGCGTCTTGGGGCCTTCCAGGCCGAATTTGGTTCCGAGCCGCCGGTTGAGCGTGCGCAGCGGCGCCATGCCGTCGACGACTACGCTGCCGTCGGCTTCGCGACGGAAACTTTCCGCACCGCCGGGCGCCTGGGTCGTGAACTCGCCGATGATTTCCTCGATGATGTCCTCGATCGTGACCAGGCCCTGCAATTCACCGTATTCGTCGACGACGAGCCCCATTCGCTGCCGGTCTGCCTGGAACTGCTGCAGCTGGGTCAGGAGCGGCGTCCCGACCGGAATGAAGTACGGCGGCCGCAGCACCGCGCGGAGCCGATCGATGTCGAGCTCGGCGTTATGCATCACATGCAGGATGCTTTTCACCGCCAGGATGCCGATGATGTTGTCGAGCGAGCCCTCGCAGACCGGCAATCGCGTGTGATACGACGTTGCGAGCTGCTGGCGCAGCAGTGCCGGCTTCTCGGCAACATCGAGCGCGTGGATCTGGCTGCGCGGCGTCATCACGTCGTCGACGCTGATCGCCTCGAGGTCCATCAGATTGGCGAGCATCGTCTTGTGCTTGCCGCGAAAATATTGCGCCCCTTCCAGCACGAGCGAGCGCAGCTCTTCCTGCGACAGCGTCGTGCTCGGCGTGAGGCTCGGGTCGAATCGGAACAGCCGCAGCAATGCCTGCACGAACAGGTTGACGAACCAGACGATAGGGCGCAGCGCGCGCAGCATCGGCGCCAGCACGAAGCTCACCAGCGGCGCGAGCCGGTCGGCGTGCGCCGCGCCGACCACTTTCGGCGTGATCTCGGAGAACACGAGCAGCGCGAACGAGATCGCGATCGTGCCAAGTGCCAGTGCGAGCTCGCCTTCGCCGAACAGCCGCTTGGCGATCACCGACGTGAGCGTGGCGGCCGCCGCGGCGACGAGCGTATTGCCGAGCAGGATCACGCCGAGCAGCTTGTCGACCTGGCCGAGCAGCGACATCGCCAGCCGGGCACCGCGCGCGCCGCGCTGCGCCTGGTGCTTCAACCGGTACCGGTTCGCCGCCATCATCGCCGTCTCGGCGACCGAGAAGAAGCCGGCGGTCACCAGCAGCACGATCAGCGCCAGCGTCAGCGTGCCAAGGGAAATGTCGTCCAAGCGGCCGCGATAGGTTTGATGGGGATCGGCTTCAGCAATTGCGACCGATGCCGGCGCAAGCGCACGACGATGCGCGGCGGGCGCCGGTCATCGGCGGAGGAGCATTTCCGACACGAACTTGCTGCCAAGGTAGCCCAGGACGAGCAGAAGGGTCCCGCCGAGAATCCATTTTAGCGCCGTGCGCCCGCGCCAGCCATATCGCCAACGGCCGAAGAGCAGCGTGGCGAACGCGAGCCAGCCGGCGACCGAGAACACGTTCTTGTGCGTGAACGTCACCGGCTTGCCGAACAGCTGCTCGGAAAACACGATGCCGCTCGCCAGCGTCAGCGTCAACAGCACGAAACCGACGACGAGCAGCCGGAACATGTAGCGTTCGAGCGTCAGCAGCGGCGGAACCCCCCGCGCCGTGGTGTCCTGCAGGCCGCGATGCAGCCGTTTTTCGAGGCCCGTCATGACCAGCGCCTGCATCGCGACGACGACGAACAGCGCGTACGCGCACAGCGCGACGGCGATATGGGCGGCCGCCCACGGCTCGCTCGCGAACGCGATCCGGTGCGACGACGTTGCAATCGCCGGCAGCAGTGCGCAGACCGCGGCCACCGGCAGGATCACCGCGGCCACTCGTGGCAGCGTGCGCAGCACGCCGGTCAGCCACGCGGTGAGCACCGCGAGACCCGCGACGAGCGACAGCGCGTTCGCGAACGCGAAGTCGAGTCCGTCGGGACGGACGATCGCGTGGTAGATCGCGATCGCGTGCAGCAGCAGCGCGAGCGTCAGCAGCACTTGGCCGGCGCTGCGCCGCGACTCCGGGGCCTCGTCGCCCCGGGGCCATCGCGCCCAGGCGGTCGCTGCGTAGATCGCCGCCACGAGCACGTGCAGTAAAATGATCACCAATCAAGTTTACCGCAGGGCGCCACACGCTTCGTGCTGCGCGCCGGGAGTGCAATTTCGTGCTCGAAACCCTGACCGAACGCCTGTCTCGTGTCGTCAAGACGCTTCGCGGCGAAGCGCGGCTGACCGACGAGAACATCCAGGACGCGCTGCGCGAGGTTCGCCTGGCGCTGCTCGAAGCCGACGTCGCGCTGCCGGTCGTCAAGACGTTCGTCGCCGACTTGCGCGACAAGGCGATCGGTGCCGAGGTCGTCGGATCGCTGACACCCGGACAGGCGCTGATCAGCGTCGTCGCGCGCGAACTGACGGCGCTGATGGGCGGTGCTGCGCAGGCGCTCGACCTCGCCACGACGCCGCCGGCGGTCATCCTCCTCGCCGGCCTGCAGGGCGCCGGCAAGACGACCACGGCCGCGAAGCTCGCTCGTCTGATCGCTGGCCAGAAGAAGAAGGTGCTGCTGGTATCCGCCGACGTCTATCGTCCGGCGGCAATCGAGCAGCTGAAGACGCTCGCCGTGCAGGTGGGCGTCGATTTCTTCCCGTCGTCGCCCACGGAGAAGCCGGTAGCGATCGCGCAAGGCGCCGTCGACTGGGCGCGGCGGCATTACCACGACGTGCTCATCGTGGACACGGCCGGACGCCTGGCGATCGACGAGGCGATGATGCGCGAGATCGCCGATCTGCACGCAGCGGTGAACCCCATCGAGACGCTGTTCGTCGTCGACGCGATGCAAGGCCAGGATGCAGTGAATACGGCGCGGGCGTTCCGCGATGCGTTGCCGCTGACCGGCGTGATCCTGACCAAGCTCGATGGCGATTCCCGCGGCGGCGCGGCGCTGTCGGTGCGTCACGTGACTGGTGCGCCAATCAAGTTCGCCGGGGTGTCGGAGAAGATCGACGGGCTGGAGGTGTTCCATCCGGAGCGGATGGCATCGCGCATCCTCGGCATGGGCGATGTGCTGACGCTGATCGAGGACGCGCACAAGACCGTCGACGTCGAAAAGGCGAAGAAGCTCGCCAAGAAGGTCAAGAGCGGCAAGGGCTTCGACCTCGACGATTTCAAGTCGCAGATCGAGCAGATGCGCAAGATGGGCGGCCTCGCGGCGCTCGTCGACAAGCTGCCGGCGGAGATCGCCCGGGCAGCGCAGGGTGCGACGCTCGACGAAAAGCGTGTCGCGCGCCTCGAGGGCATCATCAACTCGATGACGCCGCAGGAGCGCGTGAAGCCCGAGCTCCTGAAGGCTTCGCGCAAGCGGCGGATCGCCGCAGGCGCCGGTGTATCCGTCCAGGAAGTGAACCAGTTGCTGAACCAGTTCGAGCAGACGCAGAAAATGATGAAAATGGTCGCCAAGGGCCCGCAGAAGATGATGCGGGGCCTTCGCAACCTCATGCCCGGCCGTTGACCAGGGTTGCCGTGATCCGCGGATATCGCATATAATCGAAGACTTTTCATTTTCCGGCTCGGGCCGCGCTTTTCAGCGGGCGGTACGTGCGGGGCGGACGGGGCAACGAACATGGTGGTCATCAGACTCGCGCGCGGCGGCGCCAAGAAGCGGCCGTTCTACAACGTCGTCGTCACCGACTCACGCAGTCGTCGCGACGGTCGCTTCATCGAGCGCGTCGGCTTCTACAATCCGGTCGCCGCGGGGCACGAGGAAGGCCTGCGCATTGCGCACGATCGCGTCGACTACTGGCGCCAGCACGGCGCGAAATTGTCCGACACGGTGAGCATGCTGGTCGCGCGCGCCGCGCAGGCGGCCAAGACGCCTGCCGCGACGGCGGCACCGGTCGCACCGGCCGAGCCCGCAACAGCCTGACCGCCGCGGCTTCCCCGGCAATCGTCGTCATGGGCCGCGTGGCGGCCCCGCACGGCGTGCGCGGCGCGTTCAAGGTCCAGCCGCTGTCGGAAGATCCGGAGTCGTTGCTCGCCTTTGCGCAGTGGTGGTTGCGCGCGCGCGATACCGATCCCTGGCGGCAATACAAGGTGACGTCGAGCCGCCTTCATTCCGGCGCGATCGTGGCGGAGCTCGACGGCGTGGCGACGCGGGACGCAGCCGGCGTGTTGCGCGGCGCGTCGATCGGCGTGCCCCACGACCAGTTGCCGGCGCTGGCGGAAGACGAGCATTACCAGGCGGACCTGGTTGGCATGACAGTGGTAAACCGCGCGGGTGACGTACTGGGAAGCGTCGTCGACTTCGTGGCAAGCGGCGCGCATCCGATCATGCGAGTCGCGGGGCAGGATGGCAACGCGCGACTGATTCCGTGGATCGACCAGTACATCGACCGCGTCGACGTCGCCGCAAAGCGGATCGACGTCGACTGGCTCGCCGACTACTAGTCATGCGCATCGACGTCGTCACGCTGTTTCCGGACATGGTGGCGCACGCGTCCGGGTATGGCGTCACCGGTCGCGCGCGGGAGCGCGGACTGTGGACGCTCGGCGTGTGGAACCCGCGCGATTTCGCGACGGATTCGTACCGGACCGTCGATGATCGTCCTTACGGTGGCGGACCTGGCATGGTGCTGATTCCCGAGCCACTGACGCGGGCGTTGGCGGCGGCAAGGGATGCGCAGGTGGCGGCGGGCATTGCCGCGCCGCGGACGATTTATCTGTAGCCCGCGGGCAAGCCGCTGACGCATCGCGACGTGATGGCATTGGCCGCCGGCCCGGGCGTCGTGATGCTGGCGGGCAGGTACGAAGGCATCGACGAGCGGGTCATTGCACGCGAAACCGACGCTGAAGTGTCGATCGGCGATTTCGTGGTATCGGGCGGCGAATTGCCCGCACTGCTGCTGATCGACGCGATGGTCCGGCAACTGCCGGGGGCATTGAACGACGCCGACTCGGCGCTGCAGGAGTCGTTCGCCGACGGCATGCTCGACTGTCCGCATTACACGCGGCCGGAGACGTATGATGGCGAGCGGGTTCCCGACGTGTTGCTGTCGGGCGACCACGCGGCGATTCGGCGCTGGCGATTGAAGCAGGCGATCGGCCGCACGTGGCAGCGGCGGCCGGACATGCTGGCAAGGCGGATGCTGTCGCAGGACGAGCAGAAGTTGCTCGACGAGTATCGAGAAGAACGAACGGATAATTGACCCGCGCATCAGGGGGCGCCCTGCGCTGCGCGAAGCGGCCGCTACGAGGCCAGGAAAGGAAAGCCATGAACATCATCGAAACGCTCGAGCGCGAGGAGATTGCGCGCCTCAACAAGACCATTCCCGAGTTCGCGCCCGGCGACACGGTGATCGTCAACGTCAACGTCGTCGAAGGCGAGCGCAAGCGCGTGCAGGCGTACGAAGGCGTGGTGATCGCCAAGCGCAATCGCGGCCTCAACTCCGGGTTCACCGTCCGCAAGATTTCGAGTGGCGAGGGCGTGGAGCGCACGTTCCAGACGTATTCGCCGCTGATCGCATCGATCGAGGTGAAGCGCAAGGGCGACGTCCGTCGCGCCAAACTCTATTATTTGCGCGGCCGCTCCGGCAAGTCCGCACGGATCCGCGAAAAGCTCACGGCGCGCGACAGCGGCAAGGCCGAATGATCGCGTAGCAGACGGCAAGTGGTGCCCGGGCAGACTGACCGGGCACGGCACAGAAAGGCGGCCGCGGGCCGCTTTTTTGTTGGCGCCGTCGGCCGAGGCTCCGGCCCGGAGTACGACGTATTGGGCGCGGCCGGCGCTGGCCCCTCCGCCCTGCGTCGAGAGGTTCAATGGCGCGAAACTTGCAGAATTCATTCGGTCGATCGCCAACCTTCGTCGGCAATTGCCAAACGACTCTTTTTGACCGACTATCCCAATGGCATATAGCTGCGAGTTTTGCAATTCTCGATGAAAGCGACGCTTTACGACGCGCTGGGTATTTCACCGACTTCCTCCGACGAGGACGTGCGCGCCGCATTGCGGGGGCTCATCCGCAAATATTATGCAAAAACACGCGATGGCCAGGGAAACGTCGAGGAAGCGCTGCGCTTCATCAACCACGCGAGCCGGATCCTTGGCGACAGCGATCGCCGCCAGCGCTACGACCACGAGCTCAGCCGCTCGACCGAGGAAGACGCGCCGCCTTCGGCGCAGGAGGTCAACGAGGCGCTGCTCGGTGACGACGACGATACGGACGTCGATGCGGGCACGGTTCCAGGCGACGTCGAGCTCGACGAGCCGCTCGATACGGCATTGCAGCGCGCGGCTGCCGCGGCCCCGCTGCATCATCCGGGACTCACCGAGCGCGTCGCATCGTTCAGCCGCTCGCCGCTGCTGACGTTCGGTCTGTGCGGGCTCTTCGCCGCTTTCATCGCAGCGGCGATCGTATTCGTCACGCCGTCGGACGCTGTCGTCGTCGCGCGCCAGGTGTTCGGCTGGCTGACCGCCGCATTCGTGGTGCTCGCCATCGTCTATCTCGTCGTGCACGGACTCGTCTACGTCCGCCGGCATCGGTCGAGCGCGCGATCGTCGCTGAATCCGCAGAGCGATCTCGCGATCCTCAACTGGCGTCGCGAGCGCAGCGTGTTCCTCGGCACCAATCACCCGCAGGAGGACGCGTCGTGGATCTTCCAGCTGCGGATGGCGGAGCTCGAGCGCGCGAAGTCGGGCCGGACGAGCGAGCCGCGTCCCTGGCACCGGCTCGCGGCGCGGATGTTCGACTACTCGATCTGGGGTCTCGTGCTCGCGCTATTGCTGTCGCAACTGCGTGCGCTCGGCTTCGTTGGCGACGGGCTCGCGTACTGGCTGATGCATCCGCTGCTGGCGCCGATCGTCGTCACCGCGACGTGGATGCCGATCGAGGCCCTGCTGATCACGGCGGTCGGGACGACACCCGGCAAATGGCTGTTCGGCATCTACCTGCAGTTCTCGATCTCGGACGCATATGCCCGCCGCAACACTTCCGCGCAACTGATGCGCGGGATGAAGCGTGCGCTGCGCGTGTGGGTCGAAGGGGTCGCCTGCGGGTTTCCGCTGTTAGCACCCGTGCTCGTCGCCGTGACCTACGAAAAGCTTGCCGAGAAGCAGGAAACCGACTGGGACTTCGCCGAGGATTGTCTCGTCACGCACGGGCCGGCCGGCGTCGTGAACACGGTCACCGGTGTTTGCGGGCTCGCGTCGATGATGTGGCTGTACGGCGTCGCGTGGCAGCAGCCGATGGCGGATTCCATCGCGTGGACGCGCTCGACGATCGCGGAGGCCCTGCCTTCGTCGTCGACCGTCAAGACCAGGCTGAACGAGGCATCCAGCGAGCTCGACAAGCTGCTGCCGGCGATGCCGACGATATCGGCCTTCCAGCCGCCGAAGCCGGCTGCCCGCGCAACGCCTGGCACCGTCCCACCTGGCGGAGCCGGGATTGCCGGGCCGTCGTCGCGCGATGTTGTCGCGAAGGGCGCCGGGTCTGACGCGGGCTTCGAGGCGGCCATCGCCGAGCGCCGTGCGCGCATCGAGGTGCTGAAGAGCGAAGGCCCCCGGAACTTGCGCGCCGGTAACGCGCGGCGTGCAGTCGAGCTGTGCCGAACGTGGACGGAGCTCGATCTCGCCAACGCCGATGCGTGGCGCTGCCTGGGTCGAGCGCAGCAGGCGCTCGGCTTGCACCAGGATGCACTGACGTCGTTCCGCAAGGCAAAGCAGCACGATCCGCTGGATCGCTCGCTCGACGCAGCGATCGAGAGTGCCCAGCGCGGCATCGTCGCCGACTTCCAGAACCGCTACCGCCGCTGACGCCCGCGGCGGCGCAGGCGGGCCGATCAGGCTCGCTATCCGACCAGCGCGAGCCAGAGCGGCAGCGTCACGATCGCGAGCAGCGTGCCGGTCGAGATCAGCAGCGCGACCGGCGCACCGGTGCCATTCATCTGCATCGCCAGGATGTACGACGAAGGGGCTGTCGGCACTGCCGCGAGTAGCACGGCCACCTGGCGTTCGATGACGGACAGTCCGAACAGCGGCGCGACCGCGAACGCAAGCGCAGGTAGCGCAGCGAGCTTGATCACGTGCCACCAGACAATCGCGCGGAGCGGCAGCGTGCCGAGCACGAATTCGAGGCCCGCACCGGCGGCGACGAGTCCAAGCGGCAATGCCGCGCCGGCGAGGAGCTCGAGCACCTTCGCGACGAACCCGGGCAACGGGACCGCCAGCGCGTTCCAGCCGAGGCCCGCGACGCACGCCACGACGAGCGGATTGCGCGCGATCGCCAGCCACACGCCCTTGCCGCGGCGCGGCGCGAGTGCTGCGATTGCCGCGATGTTGACCAGCGGCACCAGCACGCCGATCAGCAGGCTGATGGCCGCGACGGCGGCAGTGCCGCCTAGCCGGCTCGCCGCGGCGAGCGCGATATACGTGTTGAAGCGGAACGCGCACTGGAAGCACGCGGCGAACGTCGGCTGCGGCAGGTGGAGCAGCGGCTTTGCAAGCGCCGAGAGCGCCATGCCGGCGAGCGTAAACAGCACGCCGACGGCGACGAGGCGCGACGCGTCGCCGAGCGACATCGTGGCCGTCGCAAGCGCGCGAAACAGCAGCGCGGGAAACAGCACGAAGTAGACGAAGCGCTCCAGGCCTCGCCAGAACGGCGCATCGAACGCACGGACGCGCTTCATCGCGGCGCCGAGTGCGATCAGCAGGAAATCCGGCAGCAGGAGCAGCGCGGATGCGATCACGCGACCACGCTGCAGCAGGCGAAGGGTGGAAACGCGGCAAAGTTGCCGCGCAATGCGACGAGCGTCAGCGACGCTTCAGCACGAACCAGAACGCACCGTCGTCTTCGCCGTGCTCGAGCAACTCGTTGCCGGTCTGCCG
>Ga0163163_10006372_pt1 | contig 10303 bp, 7 predicted proteins | sample S65metaG_FD_119766 | JGI IMG/M metagenome (GOLD analysis project Ga0163163, IMG submission 119766) | Switchgrass rhizosphere microbial communities from Kellogg Biological Station, Michigan, USA - S6-5 metaG | ecosystem: Host-associated > Plants > Roots > Rhizosphere > Soil | place: USA: Michigan... | reverse complement strand
CACGCCGAGTCCGACCGCGACCAGGTGTTCTTTGATCTCGAACGCGCCGTTGGCGGCGCGCAGCTGGAGATCTTCGAGCGCGGGTCGAACGGCGACGCGATAATCGGGATAGAGCAGTCCACCGGCGAGCGCCGTCACCGTGAATAACAGCACGATCGGCGTGGCGTAGGCGGCGGCGTTGACGGTGCGAAATCTCGCGAAGAACGAGCGTTTGTCGGATCGCACCGACGCGACCGCAAATGCCTGGTGCGTCAAGGCGCCAAGCAGCGCCACCGCCAGCAGCCCGTGAAGAATTAACAACGCAACAATCATCAGTGCTCTCCCAGAACTTCTCGTGCCGCGCGCTCGCCTGATTCGAGCGCGCCTTCCATCCATCCCATCCACGACGAGGTGTGTTCGCCGGCAAAGTGGAGGCGATCCTCCGGCTCCACGATCGCGGGCATCATCGCGCTCATCTGACCGGGGCGAAACGCCACCAGCGATCCACGCGACCAGCGCTCGCGTCCCCACTGGTGGACCACGCCTTTTTCGAATTCTCGCCGCACCTCCGGAAATGCGTCGGCGGCGGCGCTGACGCCGAGCGTCACCGCTTCTTCATTGCTCTTCGCCGACATGTCGCGGCCGATCGCATTCCCGGCCGTGGCCCCCAGAATGCCGCGCGTGCTCGACCGCTGATCGTACGTGCAGTCCCATAATTCAGTGCCCCGATCGGTCCGGGCCGATCCGTTGAGCCCGGCGGCTGCCCAGAAGCGGCTGCGGCATTGCAGCAGAATGCGAATGCCGCTCGCGTAAGCGGCGTCGTTGATGGCGCGTTCCTTCGGAGCCGACAGCCGCGGCTGCATCTCGATCTGTCGCAAGGTCGTCAACGGCACCGCAAAGATCACGCGGCTCGCGTTCACGCTTCTCGTTTGCGCGCCCGCTTCGTAGTCGACTCGAAGGCGTGCCGCGGTCCGGCTCACTCTCACGACCGGAGAGTTATACCGCACGATGCTCCCGAGCGCCGATGCCATGGCGCGCGGCAGCAGGTCCATGCCGCCCTGAATCTTGAACAGTTGCGTCGAGGTCCGCGACAGCGCGAATTGTCTCAGCACGTACAGTGCCGAGACATCGTCGGCTTCGGCACCCAGCGTCATCAATTTGACGGCCCCGGCCGACGCTCCACGCGATCGAAGCCAGTCCGGCCAACTGAGGCGATCGTAGTCGGTCCACTTTGCGTACGAGGCGCGCGTCGCCGCTGGTGCCGTGAGGTCGCTGGCAATCGGTCCGACATATCGTTCGAGCAGTTGCAGCGGCGTCAGCCCGCGTTCGTCCTGCTTCAACTCGGCCGCCCATCGATTTCCGGGGGCTGCAGACGATCGTTCCGCGACGCCTCCGACGCTGACGACTGAAGCTCCCACCGACGATTCGAACGGAACAATCATCAGGTTGAATTGACGGGCGAGTTGCAGCACGGATCGATGCGCACCTGAGATGCGAATGGCGCCGGCCTCCGCATGCAATCCATCGTCGAATACCGACCTGAGTGTGAATACGCGCCCGCCGGGGCGCTCGCGCGCTTCGAGGACCACGACGGAGCGGCCGGCCCGCCGCAACACATCGGCGGCGCGAAGTCCCGAGAGGCCGGCGCCGACGACCACCGTCGGATCGGCCGCGGGAGTCGGCGTCTGCCGTAGACCCGCCGGCGCTGCGGCGATGACCGAAAGGCGCAAGAACTGACGACGGCTGACTGCCACGGCCATTGCTCAATTGCGACTATGTGCCCGCCACCATCACTGCGCAGAGGGCGTCTGGGGACTGAAATCGATGATCGTCTGCGCCGGTGCGGTCGGCACGATCGGCCGGAGATAGGGCTTGCCCGACGACTTATGACACGAATAGCAGCCGTCCAGAGAGTTCTTGTAGGCCGTCGCGAACTGCGCGGTGTTCTGCTGTTCGATGGCGATCTTCACCGCCGCGAACAAGCTTGAATCGACCGCCTGAAAGATCGATGGCAGGTCGACGTCGCGGCCTTCCGGATCTTTCCGGATCGGACGAATCTGAATCGTCCACTGAATGTGCTGGTGCGCCTCGTCGAAGTAGAAGCGCGCCAGCGGCCAGTTGCCCTGCTGGCCGGCGAACCACAGGTTGGTCCAGTGAAATCCCACGTCCTGCATGGTGTGCGATTGCGAGGGCACCAGCATCTTCAACCGTTCGAGATCGGCGGGAACGGTCGATGCGCCGGCATCGCCTGACGCGGCCCGGCACCCGGTGGTGACGACGCCGGCGAGCACGAGCGAGACTACGGTGATCCTGGACGCCAGCCCGAAGGCCTGCCCCATGCTGATGTCTCCTCGTGCAAACCGGCAGACCACCGTCCGCGCCTTTTTCACCGGCGTTGTGAGAGAAAAGTATAAAGGTGCGGATTTCGGCCGAATGTCACCAATTGTCATCGGCGGTTAGCCAGGGATCGTCAAGCGATAGCCGTCGCCGTACACGGTTTGGATGAATCGTGGATGACGAGGGTCGGGTTCAATCTTCTGACGCAAACGGAAGATGAAGTTATCCACGGTGCGGGTGACCGGCGTCGATTCGTAGCCCCACACCAGGTGCAGCAATTCGTCGCGTGAGACGATCTTGCCGACGTGCTCCGCCAGGTAGCGCAGGATTTCGAATTCCTTGTCGGTCAGAATCAGCGCCTGCTTGCCGGTGAACGCGCGCAGCCGGCGAAAGTCGATCACGGTATCGCCAAGGCGGAGTTCATCCAGCCGCGCCGTGGTCCGTCGCAGTACGGCGTGAATCCTCGCCAGCAGTTCATCGAAGGCGAACGGTTTGGTGACGTAGTCGTCGGCGCCGGCCATCAGACCGCGGACCTTGTCCGCCTGTTGATCCTTGGCCGTCAGCACGATCACCGGCGTGCGCTGCCGCGACTCGGTCAGGGCGCGGCAGAGCTCGAGACCGTCGACGCCGTGCGGCAGCATCAGATCGAGCAGCACCAGGTGCGGCGAGAACTGCTTGACGCGCTCTTCGATGTGGTTCCCGGTCTCGGACCACTCGACGTCGAACCCCTCGAACTGCAGGTTGCCGCGCATCAGGCGGCCGATTGCCTTGTCGTCCTCGATGAGCAGAATCCGTTTGTTCATACGGGTCATGCGGTTTTCAGTTTGATGTCGACGTCGGTTCCCACGTCGACTTTGCTGCGGAGCGTGACGGTGCCGCCATGCCGGCGCACGATGCTGCGCGCGATGGTCAGGCCGAGGCCGCTGCCGACCACGCTGGCGTTCTGGGCGCGGTAGAACCGGTTGAAGACGTGCGGCGTGTCACCGTCGGGAATGCCGATGCCGTGGTCGGCGAAGCGTACGACGACATACCGCCCTTCCCGGCGGGCGCTGATCGTGAGGCGGCGGTCGTCGCCCGAGTATTTGATGGCGTTGTCGATGATCGCTTCGAAGACCTGAATGATCGATCGCGTGTCTACCGTCAGCCTCACGTTCGACGGAACGTCCACGGCGAAGTCGAATCCGCGCGCCGCCAAGGTCGGCCTGAACCGTTCGAGTGCCGCTTCGATCAGCTCGCTCAGCGCCACCTCCGACATCGTGATCTGGCTGGTGCTGCTTGGATCGCCGTAGCGTGCGTAGGTGAGAAGGCTGTTCACCGATTCGCTCAGCCGGCCGGCCTCCTGTGAGAGAAGACCCGCGTACTCCTGCAGCTCTTCCTGCGAGGAGTAGCGATGCGCGGCCAGCGTGTCGCCGACGAGGCGGATGAGCGCGAGCGGTGTTTTGAGCTCGTGCGTGGCTTCCGAGACGAAGTCCGATTTCAGCGAGGTCGCGACGGCTTTCGCACGCACCGCGCGCACGGTCAGCAGCAGAGTGGCGGTGGTGAGAATGCCGGCGATGACCATGACCGCGAAGGTTCGGCGCGCCTCCTGGAGGCCGCTCAAGACACGGTCGTCGCGCGGTCTGACCGTGATGGTCCACTGGCGGATCGCCGATGCCTTCGGCACGTCCGAGACCAGGGCCCGATCGAGAAACAGCAGATCGAATTGCCGTTCGAATTCGCGGCTGTCCGGGGGGACGTCGCCGGTGACCGCGATCGAGCGTCCCGCTTCGTCACGCACGGCGAACCACAGACTGCCTTCGCCGCTGCCGATCTTGCCAATCTGCGTGAGCAGCGGACCGAAATACTCGCGCTTGAACCACTGGATGTTCACCAGGAACGCGGCGACGCCGAGCAGCGTGTGCGGCTCGGAGGTCGCAAACAGCAAATGGGCGACCACGTGGTAGGGCTGACCTTCGAGATCGGCGTCAATCGACACGAAGCCGCTCTGCGACGGTGGCCGCTCCCGAAGCATCGTGACGATTGTCTTGAGCGCCGGCGGATCCTGAACGATTACGACCGGGAACGGATCGTCGGGCGGGGCGTGGTGATCCCAGGCCGGCCAGCGTTCAGTGCGGTTGAAGGCATAGATGGTCCCGTCGCCGCGATCCGACGCCCTCCACAGCAGAAACGACTCGGGATACGGAAACGTCGCAAATGCCCGGGCCACCGATTGGCGCATGGTGTAGGGCGGATCTTCCTGGACCGTCGCCAGCCCGGTCGGCACCAGCACCGTCGTCCACGCGCCTTTCATGTCGCGGTTCAGTGCGACCCCGACGAGCGCCAGGGCCTCGCTGGCGCGACCTTCGACGACCGCCGTCGTGCTCTGCACCCATCCACGCGTCGCCACGTAGCCGAATCCCACCAGCGCCGTCGTGGCCGCGCACAGGCCGACCGCCAGAGCGGTCACCGAACGCCACTGTGCTGACGGACCGTCTGCGGGCCGCATCCCGACCAGCGCCGACGAGAGTCTGCCGAACGAAGGGATCCAGGCCACTCAGCGCGTTCCCTTCATTTGAGGACTTCGCGCTCCCGGTAGTAGCGCGCGGCGCCGGAGTGCAGCGGAATCGGCGTGGCTGGAGCGGTTTCGATGTCGATATTCGCCGCTTCCGAGTTGCTCTTCGCCAGCTCGGGGAGCGCGGCAAAGAACTCCTTGGTGAACTGATACACGATGTCGTCGGCTAAATCGTCACGGCACACCAGCAGCGCATCGATCCCCACGGTCTCGAGATCGCCGGTGCCGCCGGGGCGGCCGCTCGCCGGGATCACCGCAGGATGCAGAAACGGCTGCATCCGCAGCAGCTCTCCGATCACCGATCGCGGAATCGGAAGAAGCGCCAGGTGGCCGTCCGGCCGCTGCGCCTCGATGACGGGATCGGGCGTGGCGGGGGTGACGAAGATCGCGGCGTCGATCTGATCGTTCTCGATCAACGTGGCGCTGTTGGCGTCGAACACCGGTTGCACGTCGGCGTAGGTCATGCCGTAGACGCGCAGCAGCGCCCGCGACAGGAACTCCGTCGCCGTGCCGGCCGGATAGATGCCTACGCGCTTGCCTCTGAGATCGGTGAGCGTGCGGTAGTGCCCGCTGCGCTGCACCACTACGGTCAGGATGTTGCGCCACATGACCGCGACGCCGCGCAGGTTCACGTACGGCACCGGGTCGCCTTCGACGCCGTGCCGATACGCCAGGTACACCGCATCAGCCTGTTGGACGATGCCGATTTGACCGGAGCCGGTGCGCAGGTCGGCGACGATCGCCGGCGCGCCGCCACGCTCGATTTTCGAGGTGACGTGGACGAACGGAACGGTCTGGTTGTAATGCTCCACGAGTCCGCGCGCGAAGGCTGGGCTGGTTTGGGTCAGGAATGTGAACTCCTGGATCGGATGCGCCGCCGGTGCCGAGCAGCTGGTCGACACCAGCCACGTCAGGCCGACCAGCGGAAGCAGCCACCCGCGGCTGACGAGTACCCACAGGGTCATGGTGGACGAAGTATACCGTCGCTATTTGGCGAGTTTCAGCCTGCTCGAACGGAAGATGTCGACCTCCGACTTGTGTGTTTCTGTTGTTTACAGTGCCCGACTTAGTCGGTAACATCCGCGCTGCCGGGACGACTTTTTCCGGTGAGAGGATAGCGGCACATGCAGTTATTGGCGCTCGCGATATTCCTCTTCTTCAACGCTCAAGCCCAAAACTCACAGGATGGCGATGCGGCCGTGGTTCAGGCCGGCGGAGCGCTGTTCCGCGAGCGCTGCGCGGATTGCCATGGCGCCGACGCCAAGGGGGTGAGCGGTCCGGACTTGACGCGCCTCTGGGCCACGCCCGGCAACGAGGCGCGGGTGTTCCAGACGATTCGCTCCGGCGTTCCCGGCAGCATCATGCCGGCGAGCTCTGCGCCGGACAGCGAACTCCAGGCGATCGTCGCGTATCTTCGCAGCATCAGTACAGCGAAGACTGAGGACTCGTCCGGAAGTGTGGCCAATGGCGCACGGATCCTCGCCGCGCATTGCGCGAGTTGTCACCGCGTCAATAACGTCGGCGGACGTCTCGGTCCCGATCTGTCGCGGCTTGCCGCAAGTCAATCGAACCAGGTGCTCACGCGAGCCATTCGCGAGGCGAGCGCCTCGCTTACCAGCGGGTACGAGAGCGTCACCCTGACGACGCGCGACGGCCGGCAGATTCGCGGTACCCGCAAAGGTGAGGACCCGTTCTCGATTCAAATCATGGACACCCACGAACGCTTGCAGGGCTATCTGAAGGCGGATCTCAAAGAAGTCATTCGCGAGAAGAAATCGCTGATGCCCGATTTCGGTCCCGATCAACTGAGCGATCGCGACTTGAACGATCTGCTGGCGTTCCTCGGCACGCTTCGCACCAGAGCGCCCGCCAATCAGAACCCGGGCGCGGTCAATCAAAGGTAAGGCAGTCTTATGCGCAAGCCGCTCGTTCGCGTGATCGGATCGTTGTCGCTGGTGATTCTCCTCGGCACCGTGTTGGGCCGCGCGCAGGAAGAGAAGCGAGCCGGCGCCGCCACGACCGCGACTGCGGTCACGTCTCAGGATCTGCTCAACGGCTTGAAGAATCCATCAAGCTGGCTGACCTACTCCGGAGACTACAGCGGGCAGCGTCACAGTCCGTTGAAACAGATCACGCCAGAGAACGCCCACCGCCTCAGTGCGCAGTGGACGTTTCAGACGGAAACGATGGCTCGCGGTCGAGGGTTCGAAGCGACACCGCTCATCGTCGACGGCGTTCTCTACGCCACCGGTCCGAACGACTTCGCGTGGGCGCTCGATGCGCGGACCGGACGGCCGTTCTGGCGATATCGACGCGAGTTGCCCAACAACCTCACCTACGGTGCGTCGGTGCCCGTCAACCGCGGGTTTGCGGTCCTTGCCGATCGGCTGTTCATGACCACCCTCGACTCGCACCTCGTCGCGCTCGACATCAAGACGGGCGGGGTCCTGTGGGACATCGCGCTCGCCGACTACAAGGCCGGATACTCCGGGACCGTGCCACCGCTGGTGGTCAAGGACCGATTGATCGTCGGGAGTTCGGGAGGCGATTATCCGACGCGAGGTTTCCTCGATGCTTACGACCCGACCAACGGCAAGCGGATCTGGCGGTTCAACACCGTTCCAGGACCGGGCGAGCCTGGCAGCGAGACCTGGCCACCGTCGGCCGAGCAAATTGCCCGCGGCGGCGGTACGACGTGGGTGGTCGGCTCGTACGATCCGGAACTGAATACGCTTTACTGGGGCACTGGCAATCCAAACCCTGACTACTACGGCGATGATCGGAAGGGCGACAACCTCTACACCTGCTCGCTGATCGCGATCGATCCGGACACCGGCCAATTGAAGTGGTACTACCAGTTCACGCCGCACGATCTCCACGACTGGGATTCGAACCATGTGCCGGTGTTGGCCGATCTGACGATAGCCGGCCAGCGGCGCAAGGTCGTCATGGTGGCGAACCGGAACGGGTTCTTCTACGTGCTCGACCGTATCACGGGCAAAGTCCTGCTGGGCAAGCCGTTTACGGACACCACGTGGGCCAGAGAGCTCGGACCCGATGGGCATCCCCTCATCGTCAATGACGGCAGCAAGGGGTGCATTCCGGATAACTGGGGCGGCACGAACTTCATGCCGCCGTCTTTCGATCCGTCCCTGCGGTTGTTCTTCGTCACCGCGCGCGAAACGTGCGCGACGTTCGTTCCCGAACATCAGGTGATCGCGCCCGGGCGATTTTCGCTGAGCGGCACGGTGCGCCGCGATCTCGACAAAGCGTACGGCGCGCTGCGCGCGATTGATCCGACGACCGGCGAACGCCGCTGGGAGTTCAAATTTCAGTCGCCAAGCTTCTCGGGCGTGCTGTCGACCGCGGCGGGCGTCGTCTTCGACGGCGACAACGAAGGCAATTTCATGGCGTTCGACTCGCGCACGGGCAAGAACCTGTGGCACTACCAGACCGGATCGCCGATCTGGGGCGGCGCGCCGATGACTTACCTGCTGGACGATCGCCAGTACGTGGTCATCGGATCGGGAACCAATATCACGGCATTCGCGCTTCCGCGCGAATGACGTCCGGTGACCATCGCGTGAGCGGGGGATACACAATGAGGCAAACAGGACGGCGCGTTCTTGCAGCGGTCTCTCGTGGTGGATTGCCGGTGGGGCGACTTGCTGCGCTCCTCGGTGTGATCGGACTGTTGCTCCTGCCCGCGACCGCGACGGCGCAACTGGGGAGCAGCGGCATGGCCGGGGTCGTGCGGGACGCCACCGGCGCCGTGCTGCCGGGCGTCACCGTCGAGGCCTCGAGCCCCGCCCTCATTGAGAAAGTGCGGACGGTGGTGAGCGATGGAGAGGGCCAGTACAAGATCGTCAGCCTGTCGCCCGGCACCTATGCCGTCACCTTCAGCTTGCCCGGCTTCGGAAGCGTCAAGCGCGAGGGCATCGATCTCGCGTCGAATTTCACGGCGACGATCAACGCGGAACTCAAAGTCGGCGATATCGCCGAGACCGTCACGGTCTCGGGGCAGAGCCCGGTCGTGGATATCCAGAACACTTCGGTGCGAAACCTGATCCGGAAGGAGATTCTCGACGCCATCCCCACCAACAAGACGCTCGGTGCCTGGGCGGCGCTCACCCCCGGGATGGTGGTGCCGGGCACCTCGATGGACGTTGGTGGCAGCAAGGGAGAACAATCACTGCGGCTGGCGATCCACGGCGGCCATGGCGGCGAGCAGCGTATGCTCGTCGACGGGATGAACACCAGCGGCGGCGGCTCCGACTTTGGCTACATTCCGAATCCGGCCAGCGCGCAGGACGTGAGCCTCGAATTGGGCGCAGGCACGGCCGAGGCGATGCTCGGCGGCGTGCTGATCAATTTCATCCCCAAGGATGGCGGCAACAAATTCAGCGGCTTCTTCAGCGGCAACTTCGCCAACCACACCATGCAGGCCAGTAATCTTTCCGACGAAGTGAAGGCTCGCGGCCTCACGGAGTTGTCGGTCAACAAGGTGCACGACATCTGGGAGTACAACGGCACGTTGGGCGGTCCGATCTTCACAGACCGTCTCTGGTTCTTCACGGCGCATCGACGCTGGGGCAACTCCACACAGGTCGCCGGCATCTTCCACAACGCGACGCAGGACGGCTGGGTGTTCACGCCCGACTACAGTCGCCCTGGCTACTCGGATTACCTGCAGCGTTCACAGAGCATCCGCCTCACGTGGCAGGCAACCGCGCGCAACAAAGTCCGGCTCTTCTTCGACTACCAGAATCATTGTGATTGCCACCGGGGTCTCGACACCGGCAGCGCCGGCAACGGCACGCCGACCGCTCCTGAGGCGGCGCACTACAGAAAGTATTTCCCCAACAATGTGCCACAGGCCAGCTGGAGCTTCCCGGCGACGAACAAGCTCCTCTTCGAGGCCGGCGTGTCGGCCAGAATTTTTATTTGGACGAACATGCCAGAGCCTGGCGTCACGCCGAATACGATTTCCATCACCGAGAGCTCGAACAACTTCCTCTATCATGCGGCGCCGAACTACGGCGAGCATCTCTCGACGCAGGCCAATCAACGCTTCGCGGTGTCCTACATCACCGGGTCGCACGCCTTCAAGACGGGGCTGTTCGTGCTGCAGGAATGGCGACGTCAGACCGACGATCCGAATCTGGGTGTCACCTATCAGTTCCGAAACGGGCGGCCGACGCAATTGACGCAGTTCGTCGTGCCCACGAAAGAGTGGGATCGGATCAACCCCGACCTCGGCCTCTACGGGCAGGATCAGTGGACGATCAAGCGGCTGACGCTGAATCTCGGTGTGCGCTTCGATTACCTCAAGGGATATGTGCCTGCGCAACACCTGCCGGCCGGCCCCTTCGTGCCGGCGCGCGACTATGCGCCCGTCAACTGTGTGCCGTGCTGGAAGGATCTCTCGCCGCGCCT
>Ga0163163_10006371_pt1 | contig 10303 bp, 11 predicted proteins | sample S65metaG_FD_119766 | JGI IMG/M metagenome (GOLD analysis project Ga0163163, IMG submission 119766) | Switchgrass rhizosphere microbial communities from Kellogg Biological Station, Michigan, USA - S6-5 metaG | ecosystem: Host-associated > Plants > Roots > Rhizosphere > Soil | place: USA... | reverse complement strand
GGAATTGACATACACCTCCGTCTGCTAGCTGCTTCCGGTGAGCTCCGAATCATGCGCAACAGATCACCCGAGCTAACGGCGTCGCGGAATTCCATCACGATAGAGCGGTTGTGGCTTGCAAATCAAATGCCCCACCGAGCCGGAGTTCGATGGGGCGAATGGATAGTGGCCGATCGATGAAGGATCAGTCAGATTTCTTGGAGCACTGCTGACCGGTTGATTCGTTCCACCCATACGCGCGGAAGCGATCGGTGATGACCGTGACCGTTTTGACGCCGTCGATCTCGGCCGGGATATGGCCGTGTGCGCGGCCTTCCTCAACGTAGATCACCAGAGCGGCGAGGCCTGGGTTATCGGGATCTTCTCCGATGCCAACACCCTGAACTGCCGGATCTGCGAATAGTCCGCGGGCGTTCCGCTGCTTGGCGATTTTGGCGCGTTCGTGTTCAGTGTCTGAAAGTCCCATACTTTGTCCGTTTGGTCGACCGCCACCACCTCCGCCGCCACCAGAACAGCTTACAGCGTGTTGTCCCCCGCCAACGAAACTCACTCCTAGCGCGGAAACAACGTCGCCGATTGGATTGCCGATCGTTGTTGAGCTGCTACCGGCGTACAGCAGGGCGACGGGTTGCGCGGTATCCGAGGTGACGATCAACGAACCGGAGTCTCCGCCAGCGCTGAAGGTGGAAGAATTCATAACCACCTGGTTAGTGTACGAGATGGTGAATTTCTTCCCTTGGTTACAACCCTTCTGATATTGCACGCTGACGTCTGTATCCGTCGATCCGATGGTCCCGCAAGTCAGCCCGGTAGTGCGGCCGGCCTTAGCTACGCCGCGACCAACGGTAGGTGCGGCGGTCGTGGAAGCCGGAACCCCGACCCCAAGAATTTCGCCAGTTGTTGCGACTTGACCTAACTTCACTTGGGCAATCGCCGCATCCACATTTGCCGTGCCTAGCTTTGGCGAGAAGGTGAAATCAGCCACGATGTTGCTGTTAGTAGTGCGGCAACTGGAGTCGATTAAACCGGGTTGGGAGATGTCCTCCCCTGCAACGGCTTGGTCAGCCCTGGCGAGCACATGGTTGTTGCTGAGTACAAACTGCGTTCCTGCACCGTTCTTGACCACGCTGCCCAAGGTTCCTGAACAGCAGAATGCCTTGGAGAGATCGTTTACGTTCCCTCCGGATGTCCCCATCTTGACAGGCGGCGTTTGCTTAACCTGGTAAATGGTCTGAGCAGAAAGCGCTACAGTAAAGAGCGCAAGAAGCACAATGAGAAACGGGAATCTTTTCAAGGTTTCGACCTCCTGAATCGAATTGGGATCGATGAAGCCCGAGTAAGAAAAAGACAAGGCGAGCATGCTATCCCCATTTTGTTGGGAATGGCAAATCCAGTAATTCTGACGAGAGTACCGAAGGGTGGTCACAATTCCCTTGTGTCCCAACTGCGTGTCAAGGGCGTGACAGATCACAAATCAAACCTAAAATATTCCAAACAATCGAAATATAAACCTCGTCAAATTGTCCGGTTGGCTCGCCTCAACTTGTCATACTGGTTATATAGATCAAAATTTAGAACGCACTCACTATCATCCGAGCCTGTTGTATTTGAAACTCGAAACTGGAAACTCGAGATTTCTTTTCCGCCTTGTTTTCTATATTTTGAGATCTAAGCCAAGCACTTTGATCAGTTTGCGAGCCAAATTTCCCCAAGTGACTGATTCCAATAGATCGAGAAAGTAGGGGGGTGGGGGCCGGCATCTCTAACGACCATGCCGATGTTGGTAACATGAGAAAGCATCCTCATGAAAAAATCTCCACGCAGGTCGGGAAAGCTCGTCGTGCTCTACGAAGACGACGCTGTCGTCGCCATCGACAAGCCCGCTGGGCTTGCCGCTGTCCCCGTGGCGGGCTCCGACGCACCTTCCGCCTGGTCGTTGCTCTCGGCGGAATTGAGGCGGAGGAGACAGCGGTCTTATGTCGTTCATCGCATCGATCGATTCACCTCCGGCGTGATGCTCTTCGCCAAGAGCGAAGGGGATCGAGACACACTGGTTCGACAATTTCTCGCTCACACTCCGGTGCGAGAGTATGTCGCGGTGGTCCGCGGACATCTCAACGACAACGAAGGAACGCTCGTTCACTATTTTCGACGGGAAGGAATGTTCCAGGAGCTGACCTCCGAAAGAGATTCCCAGGGAACTCGTGCTGAACTTCAATACCTGGTCGATCGTCGTCTGCGCGCGGCTTCGCTGGTGCGGGTCAGGCTTGAAACAGGATTGCAGAATCAGATCCGAGTGCAGTTCTCGGCGATTGGACATCCGGTGATTGGCGACAGGAAGTACCATCCTGCAGAGGCGTCTGAGCGCCGAATCACGCGTGTCGCTCTTCATGCATCGCACCTTGAATTTGTTCATCCTCGTTCGCGCGAGACCGTCTCAGTCGACTGCGAACTTCCGGCCGACCTGAAATCCCTTGTACAGGCACTCTCGGGATCACCGCGCCCGCGTCGCTAGAATCGGATTCTTCCCAGCCGAATTACCCGCAAGAAGCGGATGGCGGCTAATTGCCGTCGTGCCATAGGCTGGTAGCGTGAGGTATCTGTGACAGCCATAACGAATGAAACTGGAACGATCGCTGCGCTCGACTGGACGCGTATCGAAGCTGATTTGAATCAGCGAGGATATGCAACGACAGGAAGGCTTCTCTCGCCGCAGCAGTGCAGGGAATTGAGCGGAGACTATGATCGCGACGATGTGTACCGAAGCAAGGTCGTAATGGCCCGCCATGGATTCGGACGTGGAGAGTACAAGTACTATCGCTATCCATTGCCTGACGTGATCGCCGAGCTACGACAGACCTTATATCCGCTACTGGCCGGGATTGCGAACGCGTGGGAGGAGTCGCTCGGACGTAAGAGTGATTATCCGGAAGAACACAAAGCTTACCTGGAGCGCTGTCACAAGGCCGGACAGCTTAGACCAACCCCGTTGCTGCTGAAGTATGGCGAGGGAGATTACAACTGTCTGCATCAGGACCTCTACGGTGAACTTTACTTTCCAATGCAGGTTGCGTTCCTGCTGAGCGAACCCGGGAGGGACTTCACGGGAGGCGAGTTCGTGCTGGTGGAGCATCGTCCGAGGATGCAGTCACGGCCTGAGGTCGTTCCGCTCGCACAAGGCGAGGGTGTGATCTTTGCGGTAAACCAAAGGCCGATGCGAGGAACCAAAGGATTCTACCGAGTCGCGATGCGGCATGGTGTTAGCCGACTGCGCTCGGGGCAGAGATTCACGTTAGGGATTATTTTCCACGACGCGAGCTGAACTGGCCTTACGGTGATTTAGACGGATCACCCAGCAAGTCGCGAACCAGCACGAGCAGTTTGTCCGGCTCGTATGTGGAGAGATGATGGTCAGCCCATTTGCAAGCGTGCATACCGGTTGGGCTGAGGAAGAATACTGGAGCCTTCGGCTTAGCCTCTTTGAAAGCCTTGGCCACAATCTCACAATCGTTTTCAGGTCCTAGGTGAGAGGTTACTACCAGTCCCGCGAGCCCGGGAGCGAGGAGTTGCAGGGCCTCCAAAGACTCTTGTGCTGAATGCGCGGTGATGACATTGAACTTGGCGGTTTCCAGCAGGAGCTTTCTTGTCGACAGGCCATTTTCAGGTTCCTTTTCAGCCACTAACAATGCAGGTCTCACGCACCCTCCCGGTTGTATTGATGGAAGAATGTGAAGGATGAGTTGCACGTCAAGCCGAGTATTGAATCGTGAATAGCGCACCTCGCAGGACGATTGGTACACTGCTGGAACGAGGTGGGGATGTCGTCGAGCGCTGAGACCAAGTTGACGGGACCGCGGCTGGAATTTGCCAGTGCGCGGAAGATTCGCGAACGCAATAAAACTTATTATCGCGTGCTGCACTGGCCGATCTGGATCACGGTATTTTATCTTGCGCCGGGACCACTCACATTCGTCCTGTTCGCGCATGGCATCAATAAGGCGATGGCGATTTGGCTGGCTTGTGTGCTGGTGGGAACAGGCATTGCTGGAATATTTGGTCAGCTGCCGGGAGTGGAGCCGAGACCATACATCATCCGGTTCACGGAGGACCGCCCCAACCCACTCTACAGACGGATCTGCTACACGTTAGCCTGGAGTGAGCTGATTACCTATGGGTTGCTGAACATTGTTGGGCTGGTGTGGGCTATCTCGTCTGGGCAGTGGAAACTCCAGCAGATTTATCACGCTGCATATTTTCCGATAGCGGGAACGATCTGGTTGTTAGGGATACTGGGACTATTGCCCCGGGTGAAGCCATCCACCAAGGGTGAGGGTGACGAGAGGCGGTATTTCTACGGGACAGTTTGGGCCGCCCCTCTCGCACAATTCGTTGTGTGGATGATGTACCTGGCCGTGCCGAGAGGGTTCTGGCCTGATGTCACGAAGCTTGTTGTGTTCCTGGCAATACTCGTGTTCATGGGATGGCTGGCGGTGAAGGGAGTTCTTCCGCGCACCCGGAAGATCGTGCCGGGTGAACTTGCGGTATCGGACTAGAGTTACACGCCATGGCGGACGTGGACATAGAGGACCGGGAGCGGGTCGCTTCCCGGATTGCCTGCGAGTCGGCGCTACGATTAGAGAATTATTTATTCTTTTGAGGTTCGTGCGCGTGTTGTTCGATGGCGTCGATGCGTTGGGTCAGTTCTGCTAGCCGCGCTATTACAACCTGCCACATTTTGCGATTGGTTTGAAGGGCCGCGCTGGTGCGCATGTCTGCGCTGGATTCTTGCGATGCAAGCACATTCAACATTGCGCGAAGCTCCGCGAGGTCGGATTTCATGTTCGGGAGTTCGTCGATAAGGATGGTATTAGTGTCAGCGTGAGCCGGTTGCGAGGGTTTCGATGTGGATTGGGCACACGCGAAAGTAGTGGCAAACAGGATTATGAGCAGTGCATAGGTTTTCATGGCGGCCTCTGTAGATTGGATGTTGGATCATCAGAGTGGTGGCAAGTCGAAAAGGACAAAAGGTTGTTCTACTTCACGCGGTACCGCCGCGCTGCGTTTAGAATGACACTCCGAAAAAGCGAGTGAGATCGGCCGAGGGCGGCCGGGCTACTGAAACATTGCAACTAGTCCTGGCAAGTGGTGGCGTTGGCGTGGACCGGAACGGGAACCTGCTCGACGATCTCCAGACCGAAACCTTCGAGAGCCGCTACTTTGCGTGGACGGCTTGTGAGCAGGCGCAGGCGCTTAAGATTGAGGTCGGTGAGGATTTGGGCGCCAACTCCGGTTTCGCGCTGAATATTGCGCTGGCTTTCCGGCAGGGTTGGGAGTCGGCTGTCCTTGTGGAAGACCATGGTCTTCTCACCTTTGAATTCTTCAAAGCTAAAACCACGCGAGCTCTGGTGCAGATAGACGATGGCACCGCGCCCAGCGTCGTGGATCATACGCATAGACTGCTCTAGCAAGCCGCGACACTCGCACCAGGTGGCGCTGAATACGTCGCCGACCAGGCAGTGCGCGTGCATGCGTACGAGCGTGGGCTGATCGCCGAACTTCTCGACGTCCCCTTTGACTAGCGCTATGTGCGACTCTCCATCGAGTTGCGACTGATAGGCGATGAGGCGGAACTCCCCAAACCGAGTCGGGATTACTGCTTCGCCGACTCGATGCATGTAGCGCTCGTGCTGCATGCGATAGCGGATGAGTTCAGCGACGGTCAGCATCTTCATGTCGTGCTGCGCGCAGAATGCGGTGAGTTCGGGGACACGCGACATGGTGCCGTCATCGTTCATGATTTCGCAGATGACGCCGGCTGGGTTCATGCCGGCGAGACGCGCAAGATCGACGGAAGCTTCAGTCTGTCCGGCTCGAACGAGAACGCCGCCCTTACGAGCGCGGAGTGGGAAGATATGTCCGGGGCGCGCGAGGTCGGCGGGCCGGGTGCGGGGCTCGATGGCGATCTGAATGGTTCGGGCGCGATCGTAGGCCGAGATGCCGGTTGTCACACCGTCGCGGGCGTCAATGGATTCAGTAAACGCTGTGCCGAAGTTGGACGTGTTTTCCGCGGACATGGGCCCGAGGCGAAGTTCGTCAAGACGCTCCTCTGTCATGGCAAGACAGACCAGGCCCCGACCGTGCTTAGCCATGAAGTTGATAGCGTCGGGAGTGATGGCCTCGGCGGCCATCGTAAGATCGCCTTCGTTTTCTCGGTCTTCATCGTCGACAACGACGATCATGCGTCCGGCGCGGATCTCGGCGATCGCGGTGGGAACGTCACAGAAAGGCGATGTTGGCGTCATGGCTTAGGAAATTGTAGCAAAGAGGCTGATAAGAGGTTTCGTGTTTCAAGTTTCGAGTTTCATAGACAAATCCAGACCTAAAGCCAGAAAAGGAAGAATTCCGCCCAGAAGCTTGGATGTTGGCCTATAGGTAAACTTCCCGTTGAGAACTAGGCGTTTGGGTTGATCAGGCGAATTATCCAGAACGTTAAGGCAGCGACTATAGCCGACGCAGGGATGGTCAAAACCCAAGCCCACACAATTCGGGTAGCTACGCCCCAACGGACCGCAGATAGGCGGTGTGTGGTGCCAACGCCAACGATCGCGCCGGTGATGGTGTGAGTAGTTGAGACCGGGATACCGGCTAGCGCGGTTCCAAACAGGGTGATGGCTCCGGCAGTTTCCGCGCAGAAGCCGCCTACGGGCTTGAGTTTGGTGATCTTCGAGCCCATGGTGTGGACGATGCGCCAGCCACCAAAGTAAGTGCCGAGGGCAATCGCGCCATTGGCGGCGAGGATGATCGGGTAGTGATAGACGCCCCAGTTGCCGGCCATCTCAGCTTTAGTAATGAAGCCACTGGTATAGAGCGCCCCGGCCACGATGCCCATGGTCTTCTGAGCGTCGTTACCGCCGTGGCCAATCGAATACAAGGCGGCTGAGACGAGCTGCAGTTTACGGAACCAGGTGTCAACCTGGCGGGGGGCGCGGTTGCGGAGAATCCAGTACATCCCAATCATGAAACTCCAGCCGAGGACGAGGCCCATGATTGGCGCGATAAAGATGAAGGCGATTGTTTTTGTCCAACCGGAAGGGATGATGACACTGAAGGCGTTGGCCCATCCGTGGAGGATGGCGGCTCGAGCGATGGCCGCGCCGGCGTACCCGCCAATCAAGGCATGGGAAGAAGATGTTGGCAGGCCCCACCACCAGGTGAGAAGGTCCCAGACGATAGCTCCGCCCAGCCCGGCGAGCACGACGTATTGAGTGACGACGTCGAGCTTAATCATGCCCTTACCTATGGTGTGAGCGACGGCGGTCCCCAGTAAAAAGGCGGCGAGGAAGTTGAAGAATGCAGCCCAAATCACGGCGATCTTCGGGGAGAGAACGCGAGTAGAAACGACGGTGGCTATGCTATTCGCGGCATCGTGAAAGCCATTCAGAAAATCAAATGTCAGTGCGACGCCAATCGTGATGATTAGAAGTATTAGTCCGGTGTCCACTAATTAAGTTCCTTACGCATGGGCACGGCTGCGCTATGTGCTCTTTAGAATTACAGTTTCAAGAACGTTGGCAGCATCTTCCGCTTTGTCAGTCGCGGTTTCCAATACTTCCAGGAGTTCTTTGATCTTGATCAGTTGAATGGGATCCTTCTCATCCTGAAAGAGGTGCCCGATTGCATCGCGGGCTACAGCGTCGGCTTCGTTTTCAAGACGATTCACTTCGACGCAATGTTCCAGGACCTTGGTATGGTTCTTCTCCAGCAGGGAGACAGCCTTGGAAAGCTCGTCGCTCTGGCGAACGATGACGTCGGCCAGCTTCAGCGCCGCAGTTGGAGCATAAGTGATTTTGTACATCAGGAGGCGGTCTGCGGCCGAGTTGATGTAATCGAGGACGTCATCGAGCGCGCTGGCCAGTTCGTGGATGTCTTCACGGTCGAAAGGCGTAATAAACGTCTGGTTGAGCTTAATTACGACGGCGTGGGTCATGTCGTCGCCTTTGTGCTCGATATCTTTGATCTTCTGAACGGCGATTGGAACGTCCTTGAAGTCCTGGAAGAGGCCACGAAGTGTAGTGGCGCCTTCCATTAGGTTGCTAGCCATTTCTGCGAACATGTCGAAGAACTTGGTTTCGCGGGGGACGATGCGAACCATGCGGGCTCCCTGAATCGCGCCAGCGAGAATGGGCTCTCAGATTGGCGCGGTGTGTACACCTGAAACGCTTAACTATCTCATCTGGATACGTGAGCGTCAAACAAAGTTGGAAGCAGCGAAGCGCGAGCCGTTCATCACGTAGTACTTTCGGCTGGGGTAGGGCCGGCCATCAGGCGTCGATATGTTCTGCGGAGCATGCGCCATATCCAGCGAATAGCGATTACGAGCAGCACGATGAGGATGATGGCGAGGCTCGCAGCGATATATGGATGTTTTGTAGCAAGCCATGTCAGGAAAATGGCGAAAACATCTTCGGAGGCGCTGAGCGCTACGTTGGAGAAGGGTTCGGGAGATGGGGTCACGCCAACGCGGAGTGCGGTCTTGCCCGAATGCGCTGCAAGAGCGACTCCGGACGCCAGCGCAACGCTGGCAAAGTGCCATTCAGGCGAGAGGCTCGAACTGGCAGCATAGGCGATTACAGCCGCCACGGGAACGCGAATGAAAGTGTGCAGTGCATTCCAAACGAGATCGAAATAAGGAATCTTGTCAGCGAAGAGTTCGAGGACGAAAAGTGCGCCAGCAATGGCGATGACCCACCAGTTCTGGATGACATGCAGGTTCGCGGGAAGCTGAACGGCATGGTAACGGCCCAGGAGGCCTAACGTCGCCACGGTGGCATAGACATTGAGCCCCGCGGCGAAGCTGGTGGCAATGATGAGCGGGACGATTTGAGCGGTAGGGAACGGCATTTTGAAGTGATGATTGTAGAACGGAAGCGGTTGGCGGCAGAGGATTTGCCGCGCATTAAGGCAAAAGGCCGCCCGATTGGGCGGCCTTGGGATTACAAGTTGATTGATGATTAAAGCGTAGATTCGATTTCAAAGCCCCAAGCTTCAAGAAGAGGCTCGGGAACGTATTTTGAGTTCTTGTTACGTCGAGCCCACTCGCGGAGACGAGTGGAGCGAATGTATTGATCCGGAGTCAGTTTAAACTCGCGAACCACCTGTTCGAACTCGGTAACCGTGGGGGTCACTGGGCCAATGGGTTCCGGCTTGCCCCAGTTCGGATTGCCGCGTCGCTTTGCCATGAGTTAATGTCCTACCTCTGATGAGATTTTCTGTGGCGGGAAATCTGAGGGTCCCCTGTTACATATAGACGACTTACACCCGGGAAAAGCTTCTTGCAGTTCACTACTATCCAGAGTCGAAGATACTTACTGCTGGGTCCCTGACTCAGCTATCAAACTACTCATTCTAAGCCGAAAATAGGGCGAAATCAACCGTTAAATCGGTGGAAAAGTCAGTCACCGTAACACATTTGCACCGTATTGAAACGTGTAAATAGCGACAAACAAGAGATTTAAAGCTCAACTACCCGGGAATCCCCTAATTTCAAATCCAGAGTGGCACGAAATGGGTAGCGCGGAATATTGTTGGAACAACTAAGCGGTCGGAAGAAGAACTGCACCTTAGTCCTCAGGCAAGATGGCGCAGTTTGGCAGAGGGTTCAAGGTTATTTGGGGTGGTGCCGGGAGGGGGACTTGAACCCCCACAGACCTTTCGGTCCTGCGGATTTTAAGTCCGCTGCGTCTGCCAGTTTCGCCATCCCGGCATGGGGAAAGTATCGCACACGGAATTGTTTGAAGCGACATTCTCAGGGGCGGCGGCGCCATGACGCCGGATTCGGGGTAAAGAAGCAACTGAGAATTAAGGTAATAGCATCAATCGAAACGGGCTAAGAGTGCATTGCCTGGCGGACCTGATAGTTCTTTTGGTCCAGTAGCTAACGCAGAAAACTTTAGGCAGGAATCCAGCGGCGATTTGTGACGCAACGCTGGGAGTGTGCGGTGCTCCATATTCCGGCTATGCGGGTCGAAGAATCCGCAGGCTCGATCGTAGAGGCCTACTAATGGAATTCGAGGATCGGCGGCTAGAGACGGGAATCGCAGGCGTGGACGAGATTCTCGGGGGTGGTCTGCCGGCTAACTACTTCTATCTGCTCGAAGGGGATCCTGGGGCCGGGAAAACAACCTTGGCACTTCAGTTTCTGTTTGAAGGAGTGAAACGTGGAGAATCGGTGCTTTACGTCACGCTCTCTGAAACCAGGAAAGAATTAGAGGCCGTGGCGCGGTCACACGGCTGGAAATTGGAT
>Ga0163163_10006369_pt1 | contig 10305 bp, 7 predicted proteins | sample S65metaG_FD_119766 | JGI IMG/M metagenome (GOLD analysis project Ga0163163, IMG submission 119766) | Switchgrass rhizosphere microbial communities from Kellogg Biological Station, Michigan, USA - S6-5 metaG | ecosystem: Host-associated > Plants > Roots > Rhizosphere > Soil | place: USA: Michigan... | reverse complement strand
GATTTGGAGAGCTTCTTGTGACACCTATTAGATGCGCTTGGCGATCGCCCAACCGTGTTTCGGTTCGAGCGAGAGGGTCTTGAGGATTAACAGATCAAGAGTGCCTTGGACAAAATCGGTTGGCTTTGCCATATACCTAGATTACCGACAATTGTAGACGATCAAAGCATCGTTGCACAAGCCTACCTTATGAGTGATCAACCGACCGCATCAAGAAAAGACAGGGCTGTTCTTGTAGTCGCACGCGTTCACAGCAACGCCGCACTTCTCGGATCTCACGTTCACTTGGAAGTTCGTCAAACCGAAACATGCGCATCGTGCGAGCGGATCATCTGGCCTCCTCAAACGTCTTGGACGCCTCTACCCCGGCGACGTCCCGCCACTATTTCGCGAAGACCGCAGGATCTGATCGGGGGTTGCGCATCGACCCAATTAGGTGTACTCTACCCATAAGTGAATTATGCCTAAGCGAGCAGACTCGGATCGACACCAGCCCAGCGGGGATTTGATCCCCGGTACGCTCGACGCGCTCATTCTCAAAGCCGTTTCACGGGACAGGAGGCATGGCTACGCGATCGCCGACTGGATTCACGCCGTCTCCGGCGACGCCCTCCAAGTCGAGGAAGGGGCATTGTACCCGGCGTTGCACCGGTTGGAGGTGCGCGGAATGCTCGACGCTGAGTGGGGCGTGTCCGAGACTAATCGGCGCGTAAAGCTCTACAAGCTGACAGCTTCCGGGCGCAAACGCCTGGCGGCCGAACGCCTGCATTGGGGTCGCCTCACCACCGGTGTTATGCGTGTGCTCGAAGGCAGTTGACGCCCAAAGGAGAAAACGTTATGCCCTCAGTTGTTGCATCAATGACGCTGCTCTGGATTTGTGCCACATCGGTATGGGCACAACCACTGCTGTTCGCGCCGGCGCCTGCCTCCCCCGTGCAGGTCGGACCGGGTTCTGGTCAGATGATTCTCGCAGATATCGATCGTGACGGACACCTCGACATGGTCACGCGCCATCTGTTCGATCGCAGCGTGGGCGTTTTTCGAGGCGACGGCAAGGGCGGTTTTGCCCGGTTTCCCGGCGGGCTGATGCGCTTGAAGGATCAGCCCGGAGCGTTAGCGCTTGCCGACCTCAACGGTGACGGCATGCTCGATCTCGTCGTCACACAGGATCACGCCGATGCCGTTGACGTCTTCCTGGGCGATGGAAAAGGCGGATTCACGCCCGCCTCCGGCTCCCCGTTCACGGCTTCAGGCTCCACCGCGCCTTACACACATGGCCTTCATTTGGTCGACATCAACGAGGACGGCAAACTGGATTTGATCACCTCCAATGGACATTCCCATGAACTTGGAATTCTCCTGGGTGATGGACGCGGTCGCTTCGCCGCTGCACCGTCGCTCAAACTGAATCTCCGCGCCAATCAATCTTTTGTGGCCTTCGGTGATATCGATGGCGACGGTCATATAGACCTCGTAAGCATAAGTGGCGGGCCGGATTCCAGCCTGCCCAGTGCGCTGAAAGTCTGGCGCGGCGACGGCAAGGGCGCCTTTGCCGCCCTGCCCGGCCCTCCGCTGCAGGTTCCTGCCGATCCGCACTCTTTGATGCTTGCGGATCTCAGCGGTAACCGGCGTCAGGATATTGTTAGTAGCCACGGCGGCGGACTTGTGAGTGTGCTCGAAAACCGCGGGGCCGGGGCTTTCGAACCGGCTGCCGGTTCTCCTTACAGCATCAACCGCGATGCCTTCGTTATTGTTGCTGCCGACGTCAACCGCGATGGACGGACCGACCTCGTTGCCGCCACTGTCGATAGCATCACAGTGCTCCTCGCCACCGGCCGAAGCTTTGCTCCAGCCACTCCGATCTCCTTTCCGGCCGGCCCCGGAGCATACAAGCTCGCGCTCGGAGACCTCAACGCCGATGGCGCGGCGGATGTGGTCGCATCGAGCTTTGAGGGAAATGCCGTAACCGTTTTGCTGGGGCAGACTCCGCGGCGGCTAGCCGCCGCCCCGCCGCTACATCCCACCGCACGACGAGCGTCTCCCGTCCGATAGCCATGCGTGAGCTGCTTCAATCCCTGCGGTTTCGGTTGCGCGCTGTCCCCCGGCGCCGCCAGCTTGAGCGGGATCTCCAGGACGAACTCGCGTATCACCTGGAACAGCGTCTCGCTCATGGCGACCAACGCGTGCCCTTTGGCAATGCAACGTTGATTAAGGAGGATTGCCGGCAGATGTGGACCTTTTCTCATCTTGAGGATTTGGCGCGCGAACTGCGTCACGCCGTGCGGGTTCTGGTGCGCGCCCCCGCTCATAGCCTGTCCATTGTGGCCCTGCTAGCTCTCGGCATTGGGGCTAATGCGGCCATGTTCAGTCTCGTCAACGCCCTGTTCATCAGACAGTTGCCCGTTCATGAACCGGCGAGCCTGGTTGCGATCGGCCCCGTGCTCGCCACGGAACCATTCGAAGACTTTCGCCGGCAGCAGCGCTCGTTTACTGGCGTCGCCGCGACCGGTTCCATGTTGGGAACTGTGGTCTCCGACGAGACCGGCGGACAGATGATCGGCGTCACCGGCAGCTTCGCGACCGGAAACTACTTCCAGGTTCTCGGCGTTCATTCAAGGCTGGGCCGGTTGTTTAGCGAAGACGGTGCTGGGCCAGCGAATCCATCTTTCAGGCACCCCGTTTACTGTGATCGGCATCACTCAGGACGGGTTCAACGGCGAGCTCCCGGGCCGCGCCCGGGAATTCTGGGTGCCAGTCAATACGCAGCCGCTCGCCAACCCGCAGGGCGATCTGCGTCGTAACCGCGGCAACCGCTGGATGAGCATGCTTGGGAGGCTCAAACCCGGTCTGAGCCTGCAGCAGGCACGAGCCGAAGCCGAGGTTATTTATAACCGGATCGCCCCGTTGCGCCCGGGCCAGCAGCGCGATCCCCGTAGCGCCATTCAGCTTGAACTGGCTAGCCGGGGAATCGGCGGCTTCCGACGGCAGTTTGAAACCCCGGTGCAAATCCTTGCAGCTGTCGTCATCATCGTATTGCTGATCGTCTGCGCTAATGTCGCCACTCTGCTACTGGCCCGCGGCACGGCACGCCAGCGCGAGATCGCAGTCCGGCAGGCGCTCGGCTGCAGCCGCGCGCGTCTGATACGTCAGTTTTTCGTCGAAGGCCTGCTGCTGGCTGCCGCCGGCGGACTCATCGGGCTGCTTCTGGCTCCAAGTGCCGCGCGCGCTTTGTTGCTGATGCAACCCAGCTTCGCCACCGCTCGTCTTGATCTCTCGCTGGACCGCAACATGCTCTTCTTTGGCCTCGGGCTTTCGTTCCTGACAGCCGTCGCTTTCAGCCTGGCGCCCGCGGTGCGCGCCTCCTCTACGGATATTGAGCCCGCCCTTAAGAGTGCTTCACGCTCGTCGGCCGGTGGACGGCACGGCGCCCTCCGGGTAGTCATTGCCCTGCAAGCCGCCCTCTGCCTGATTCTCGTTGGAGCATCCTTCCTGTTCGCTCGCAGCCTGATGCGCCTGCACGAAGTGGATCTGGGATTCGATCATGAGCACGTCGTCTCCGTGACCATCAATCCCCGTTTTGCTGGCTACCGCGATGACGCCACCCAGGCGAGGCTGAGCCAGCGGCTGCTCGACCGCCTGGCCGTTCTGCCTGGCGTGAGATCGGCGAGCGCGGGTTTATGCGCCGTTTTGATGGGCTGTTCCCGCCGGGCCGTAGTCAATTTCGAGGGCCATGAGACGCAGCCCGGTGAACAGGAGGTCTGGATCAACCCCGTTTACCCAAACTATTTCGAAACCGTGGGAGCGGCTATTCTCAAGGGGCGTAGTTTCGGTACGGATGACCGATCGGGTTCGACGCGCGTGGCCGTGGTGACCGACGCGCTTGCCAGGTACTACTTTCCCGGTCAGAATCCCCTCGGCAAGCGCTTTACAGAACGTTCCGCGGCCGAGCCGGTCGAAATCATCGGAGTCGTGCGCGACATGAAGTTCGTGAATCCGCGCGATCCGCCCATTCGCATGGTCTTTCTCTCGCAGGCGCAGTTTCCGGGGCCTTTTAGCTATGTTCAGCTAAGAGTCGAGGGACGTCCAGACAATATGGTCTCAGCCGTCCGGGGGGCCATTCTGGAGGTAGACCCGAAGCTTTTCCTGCTTGGGCCGGAGTCGCTCTCGACCGATCTCGACCATGTTCTCGCCCAGGATCTGCTCCTAAGCCGCGCGAGCGGTCTTTTCGGATCAATCGCGCTTTTGCTCGCTTGTTTCGGCGTCTACGGCGTTATCTCGTATCTCGTCGCAGCGAGGACCTCCGAACTCGGCATACGGCTGGCTATGGGAGCGCAACCTCGTGCGGTGCTGCTGCACGTCATAACGCACGCTCTGAAAACGGTTGTACCTGGCATCCTTCTCGGCACAGTTGCCGCCTGGGCAACCGGCATGTTAATCGAATCTTTGCTCTTTGGTGTGACCGGTCGTGATCCGTTGATCTATGCGGGCAGTGCCGTGGCGCTGCTTCTGACGACAACCGTTGCGGCTTATGTCCCGGCGTTGCGGGCGTCGCGCATCGACCCGCTGCGCGCACTTCGTTGTGAATGAGTCTAACTATCCAAACAATACTATGAGCGTCTACAAATGTTGATCGTGTACTGACTAAGAGACCGTTCGAGAACTAAGGGCTAACCATTGGACTTCTACGCCTGAATGACGGCACAAGGCGAAGGCGTATCCCATATCGTGTTCGATATCGATTGAAAGGGGAATCAGCGTGCTCAAAGCCTGTTTGTGTCTTCCGTTCTTAGCCGTATTGACGACATGCGCAGCCGCTTCCGATGAGCAGTTAGCGGAGTTGCGCATCCAGCTTATTGCGGGCGGCGACGTGAGAGCTGAATACTCGGCATCGATCGAACGCCTCCAGGATCGGCGCCCGATTCAGTCTGAGGCCCTACCCGCCGATGGTGTTTGGCGTTTCCGCGACGTTCCCTATGGCGAATACCGAGTGACCATCAGGAGTAGCGACGGGGCGCCTGTCTACGCGCAAGGGATCAGCGTGAATTCTCGAACCTCCACGGTCATGCTCAGGCTGCCTATGAAGATGACGTCGCCCTCCGTTTCCGCGACTGTTTCGGTCGGGCAACTTCTGCACCCAATCGACAAAAAGGCTTCGAAGTATTTCAAGGAATCACAGAACCTAATTGATAAGGGTGACTTCGAGCGAGCGGCCCTTCAGCTTGAAAAAGCGATCGAGGCGTCTCCCGGTTATGCGGATGCTTACGGGAGCTTGGCCGCGGTGCACATTAAGATGGGTCGTTATGCGCAAGCACTGACTAAAATCTCTCAAGCAATCCGTGTATCTGGCCCAAACGCCAAGGACCTTTCGAACCAGGCGCTCGCCTATGACTATCTTGAAGACTACGCCGCGACCATCAAGTCGGCCCGTTGGGCCCTGCGCCTGGACCCGAACTATGACCCGGCTCACTTTGTCCTGGGCGCCACGCTTGCGATAGGTAAACACACGATGGCGGAGTCGGTACCGCATTTGGAGCAGGCGGCGAGGACGATTATGAGTGCGAGAGCCATTCTGGCGATCGTCCAAAAAGCTATGAGCCACGACTGAGCACATGACGCATCCCTGATCGTCCTGCGCGCGGCGGGGACACCGTGTCGCGGATGGAAGGCTGGGCCCGTAGGTATGTTCGAGGTTGAATTTTGAAGGCGAGGTTTGCCCTGCATAGAACCGACCCACGTTTGTCGATGGTCTGTGCGGGCTGAGTGGGACGTGGATAGGTCCGCAATTCGGCAAGCGATGTTGCGAGGCGATCAGCGCGCGAGTATCACCAAGTGCTACTGTAGATGGCCCCAAGCGTGGGCTGGCCAAGAGAGCGGTGAGCTGACAGGCGATCAAGGCAAACACCGGAACAACTCAAAGGCTGGTGATCTACGTCGACGGCCGGCGCTTTGGCGAACAATGGTAGTCCTTCCGATCGTTACTTTTGTCGTAACGCAGCCGTCGCAATCGCCGCCCCCGGTGGCGGTTATGGAAGGGACTCTCCCCGGAATTGGTGAGACGGATTTCCAACGGAAATTCGGACCCGTTTGCGACGCTGAATTCCGTGCCTTCTCCATCGGCTATTGAAGTAATGCCCTAGCTTGTAACTGTATGGTTCGCGGGCGCGGTAGCACTGTGGGCTCGCTTGATTGGCGGGTGGCTGGTCGTGAGTAAATTGAGGTCGACACTAGTTCGTACGGCGCCCCCGGAATGGAGGGAATCCCTCGATCGGCTGCGTATCGGGGTGGGCGTCTCGACTCCCGTGCGATTGCTGAGCTCGGCGCTCGTCATGGTGCCGACGGTCGTTGGCTGGCTGCGGCCCGCCATATTGTTGCCAGTCGGCGCGCTAACTGGCATGGCGCCACAGTATATCGCCATATTGCTAACCCACGAACTTGCCCACCCTGGCCACCCCGTTGATGAAAATGACCTTGGCGGGACGTCTGTTCCCAGTGATCCCAGGCCCTTTTTTGCGATTATGCGTTTTCGACGAATTGGCGGTATTTTCGAAAAAAAAGAAGAAATCCAGCGGCTCCTCGGCGCTCTACGCACTGAACGACCTCGATGAACGATTGGCCGGTTCAAAAACCGTCAGGCGGGAGTAACCTTAGTTTTTCAACTTGCCAACCTGTAACGTGACACTGATGAGCGCGGTTCCACTTCCCACCTGCTATTCGCACTGCAGTGCCCTAACCGGCTCGATCCGAGCTGCCCTCCTGGCGGGAACAACGGCGGCTACCGCGGCGGTTCCCGCCAGTACCAGGCAGGCACCACCGATCGCGTACCCATCGTACGCACCAATTCCAAAGAGCATCGATCGGAGCGCGCTCCCTGCCGCGACAGCTAGTGGAAGTCCAATAATGAATCCCCAGAACGCCAGTCGGAGCGCGCCACCGATCACTGTATTCATCACAGAAGTGGGATCCGCTCCGAGCGCCAACCGCAGTCCTATTTCGCGAGTCCGGCTCGTCACTTGAAGACTCAGCGACCCGTACACACCAATCGCAGCAAGCAAAAGAGCCATCACGGCCAGGGCGCTCGCTAAACCGAGACTGATGCGCTCGCGCAGTGTTGTTCGGTGAACGGCTTCTGGCAGAGTTGTTGATCCACGAACGAGGAAACTGGGATCGACAGATTGCACAACTGTTTGTACTTGCCTCGCAACGGCCGATTCCTGTCCAGGTTGGACGCGAAGCATCACCGAGCGCGCGGGTTGAGGTATCTGCGCCAGCGAAAGCCAGATCATCGGTTTGGACTGGGTTTCGCGAAGGTTGTTGTATTTCGAATCGCCGACGACGCCGATGATCTCGAAAACCATGTCGATTCCTCCTCCCACGACGCCGACTCGACGCCCAACCGCCCCCTCTCCGCCAGACTGGGCGGCTGCGAACGATTGGTTGATCACCGCCACGTGAACAGCGTCAGCGCGGTCGGAGGGTCGGAAGGTCCGTCCACGATGGATCGCCATGCCGGCCGTCTGGAAATACCTCGTAGAGACATAGTCGATTCGTGTGAGATGCTTTCGGTCCGGAGATGCCGGGTCGTAGGTCTGAACGCTCAGATCGCTAGTGCCGAAGAGACCAAGCCACGAGAGGCTCGCTTCCACAACACCGGGGATTCGTGCCAATGCCGCTTCTACAGACAGGTGTGCTTCCGCGGTCTGTGCTGAGGATGCTTTGTCGGCCGTGTCCGGCTTCGCCGGCCGTTCACGAACTAACTGCATGACCAGTACATCGTCGGGGCGGAATCCCAGATCCACGGAAGCCAACACGGCCATTGTCCTCAGCAGCAAACCCGTCGATACCATCAGCGCCAGCGACATCCCGAGTTGGGCGATAACCAAGCCGCGACCGAATCTGCCGCTTGCGGCGCCTACGGTACGGACAGCTTCCGCGATCGCTCGGTGTGGATCAACCTGGCTCAGCCGGAACGCCGGGATCAGGCTCGCCAACAAGACCGTACTGGCGGAAGCGCCCAAGGCGGCTAGAAAGAATCTCGCGTTCAAAGAAATTTCCAAGGCCACGGGCATCCACGGCAGCGTGATATAGGAGGCGAGCACACGACCCGCGAAGTACGCGATCCCAACGCCTACCACTCCACCGGCTATCCCGAGCAAAATGCCTTCCGCAAGAAGCTGCCGAACGATCCGCGAGCTACTGGCGCCCATGGCCGTCCTCGTCGCCAACTCCGCTCTCCTGGCAGCGCCTCGTGCGAGGATCAGCCCAGCCACGTTCGCAGCGGCGATGAGCAACACCGTCGCCGTAAGCAACAGAAGCAAACCCAATGGCCGTTCGAATTCCCGTTGGACAGCGTCGAAGCCGTGGCCTCCGGGAATCGCACGAATGTTGAAGTCGTAAGGCCGGGGCGGGTCGTTAGGAACGCCCGGAGGAGGCGGAGGTTGGCTGCTTATGGCCTGTCGGAACAGCAACGTCAGTTCCGCACTCGCCTGAGACGCAGAAACACCTGGCTTCAGTCGACCGGCCACCCCCGAGAAGAATGCTCCGAAGTGATTCTCGAGGTCCTTTCGGGACACCATCTGGCGCATGGGAAGCCACAAATCGGCCTGATACCCAGGCTGGTGACTGCGGAACCCCTCGGGAGCCACGCCAACAATGGTGCACCGCATGTCGGCCATGTCCAGCCGCGTTCCGATCGCCGCGGACGAATGCTGAAATTGGCGCTCCCACAAGGTGTAACTGATCACGGCCGCGCAACCGGCATCAGACCCCGTGCCCGGAATCTGGTCATCGGGCTCGGCGAAGAAGCGCCCGGCCGCCGGTCTTAGGCCAAGCACGCGGAAGTAAGCTCCTGACACCAGAATGCCCGGCAGGTAGGTTTGTGTCGTCTCACCCGCAAAGCGAACCTTCAGATTCGGTTTCTCCTGGCCCGCGAAGATTCCGGTCATGCTCTGCTGTCGATCCCGGATGACTTCAAAGATTGGATTGACGAGAATCGACCTCGTGCCCTTGAGCTCTGGCCTTAAAATCATTAGCCGCTCCGGCTCGGGGACGTCTATGGGCTTAAGGGCGACCGCGTCATAGACGGTGAAGACGCCCGTAGCGGCGCCGACGCCGAGTCCAATGGAGAGGATCGCCGTCACAGCGAATCCCGGGTTCTTCCGCAGCATCCGGCAGCCGTAGCGTAGGTCTTGCCCCAGCTGCTCCAGCCAATTCCATCCCCACATTTCTCTGGTTACCTCCTTAATGAGGAGCACATTGCCCAAATCCCTGAGCGCCGCCGAATGCGCATCTTCTGGCCGTTCGCCCGCCTCAATGCGTTGCTGGCGGTCAATGGCCAAATGAGCGCGCAGTTCTTCGTCGAGATCCGCGGCTCGGCGAGCACGCCCAAACAGGTAGCCGCCGACCCGTCTCAACACGCCTATGCTTCTCCCGCCGGCCTCATGACGCCAGTGATGGCCTTCACCAGCAACTCCCATTTCGATTCCTCGGCTGCCAACTGCCTCTTACCCAGCACCGTGAGCTTGTAGAACTTCGCTCGTTGATTGTTCGGACTTACGCCCCACTCCGCCGAGAGCCAACCTTGTTTTTCCAAGCGGTGAAGCGCCGGATATAAGGACCCGGTTTCCACTTGCAGCAGTTCTCCCGAGTTGGCACGAATCGCCAGGCCGATGCCGTGACCATGCTGAGGTCCCCATTGCAGCGTCCTGAGGATGAGCATGTCGAGCGTGCCCTGTAGAAGTTCGATGCGGTTCTTGTAGCGTTCCCTCTTATCCATTGGCCGTAGACAATCTACTACTATCACGAACACCGTAGATTGTCTACTACTATTTAGGCAAGACGGCCAGCAGTACCCGACCACCAGCCGGTAGTCGCCAAGGGGCGAGTGATCGCCAGCCTCGGTTCTCCCTGGCTGGCTAAACGCCGTCAAGGAGGATCTGGCAGCCCTAGACCGGCAAATGTCAGCAACGCGTGACACGTCAAGATGCGGTCGGCAGTTCGATTGGCTTGATGGCGCATGCCGGGTTCATTGGGGGAATAGGAGATGCCATGGAGAAAGGGAAAAACCAAGATATTGTTCATAGCGGGCTTTGCTCCGATTGTCTGCGAGCCGCGTGCAAGTCGCAAGCTATATAACCAGACCCTTGGTGGGCTTCAAAGAAGAGAAGGGCGGTTATCCTCATACCGAGGCTCTGCAGGGCGGCGCGTGTCAATAGATTTGAGACACTCCCAGATGGAATTTACTGAGTAGTGTTGACCGTGGGTTTGTTGATCCAGACCTCCTTTGGGATGGCGAGTAGTTTCGGCGCG
>Ga0163163_10006364_pt1 | contig 10311 bp, 7 predicted proteins | sample S65metaG_FD_119766 | JGI IMG/M metagenome (GOLD analysis project Ga0163163, IMG submission 119766) | Switchgrass rhizosphere microbial communities from Kellogg Biological Station, Michigan, USA - S6-5 metaG | ecosystem: Host-associated > Plants > Roots > Rhizosphere > Soil | place: USA: Michigan... | reverse complement strand
CGGGGATTCTGACCGCAAATTGCCACCCCCGGTGGGACCTGGCGGCCAGACACCGGAGGCCGACCCGGCGCTGGTACAGCGCGCGCGCGAGCGCGTGCGCGCTGGCATGCGCGCCACCCGCAAGGCTATCGGGAGCACGGCGGTGGCGGCGCGCAGCGAGCGTATCGTAACGACCCTCCTGTCTCTCGGCCCCGTGCAGCAGGCACGCGCAGTGGGTTTGTTCTGGCCGCGCGTAGCGCAGGGCGAGGTCGATCTGCGTCGACTCGACGGAGCACTGCGCGAGCGGGGAGTAGCCGTCTACTACCCCTTCATGGATGCCAAAGGGCAGGGGTACACGACGGGCTTCCGCAGAGTCATCGGTCTCGAAGAGTTGCAGCAACGGGGGCGCGGCTTCGCGGAGCCGTCGCCCACGGCGAGCGTCGCGGCACGAGGTGATCTGGATCTGCTGATCGTGCCCGCGCTGGCGGCAACCCCGGAGGGACACCGGCTCGGCTACGGCTCGGGCTTCTACGATGTGACACTCCCCGAATTGCGTCCGCCCGCGCTGGCGCTGATCGTGGTGTTTTCCTTTCAGCTGATCGGCGAGATGCCGATCCTCGCGCACGACGTGGCCTGTGACGGCGTGGTCAGCGATCGCCAAGTTTATGATCCGCGCGGTGTGCTCGCCGTTGGTCCTATGCCGTAAGCTTCGCGCGCCAGCGAGTTGCAGTGCGCGTACCGATTCGGTGCTCGCGCGTCTGGTCCGCATGCGTCATCGACGGCGCGGCGACGTGCGCTAGGGCATCCCGATCAGAGCCCGGGCACTTTTCCCCAACAACGTTCCAGCGTGTATCGTCGGCTCATGGGATGGCGGCAAAATCACAAGCGGATTCTGCGTCCTACGAGTGCTCGACTCGGAGCGTCGAACACGTCGCTACAGAGCATGGCTCGCAGGGTGTACGTGTCTCAGCCGAAATGATGCGGTTTGGCTGAATAGCTACAGCGATCATGCCTATTTCTCGGCGATCGCTGCATTCGCCGTGCCATTCCGGAAAACGCATGGCTCGGTCATTTGAGAGACATAGATCTTGTTTGCAGAAGCGTATGGTTGGTAGCTATAGAGCCTGCGGACAACATTCTGTCCGCAATTCAGGAGCAACTACCCATGACTTCCAAGCTACTTCGTATCGTTCCGATGGTCCTCGCGATCTCCATCCCGGCCGTTGCCGCGGAGCCGGCTGCTCCGCCCGCCGACGCGAAGCACGAGTCCAAGGACGCCAAGAAGAAGAAGACCGAAGAGAAGACTGAGAAGAAGACCGAGGAGAAGAAGGAAGAGAAGAAGTAATCTTCTTCTGCTGGGTCGGCTCCCTTGGAGCACCCGGCACCTTTTCTGTCGGTTCGTGGGTAGTTTTGAACCCGCGACGGCGCGAGCGCCCGCTGCTCCTACCGGGGCTAGATCCCTAGGAGGACGCAGCGGGTGCCCGTTGCCCACAATCCTGCGAGGGCACCCCGCAACCCGAGCCTGGTCCGTCCGACTTCAGCCGTTCTCCCCGTGTCCGCTCTGACCGTGTGAGCTCCGACTGAAGCTCGTTCCCCTGCAGTCTCTCGAGCAACCAACGTCGTTGTTGCTCCAGACGATGCAGAGCCAGCGCGCTCCCTGTGACACCCGCGATCGGAGCCAACCAAGCGGGCATTCCGATCAAGGTGGCGAGCAGCGCCCCGAGCGCTGGTGCCGTGGCGGTGATGATCGATCGCGTCGTGTCCGCATAGAGCTTGCGTGCGACGTGAACGGCCCAGGCGGCATCTCGCACACTGCCCGAGGCAACGTCGACGTCCCAGCGCTCCAGCGGTCCGCCCGCGCCATCGATGTTGATGCACAGTGAAGCCGCGCCGAGCGCGGAGTCGTCCTTGCTGGCTCGCCCCACCACCGCCAGCGCCGCGAGACTTTCTTCCAGGCGGCGCAGCTCGGCGGCACGAGCCTCGGGCGCGACCTCGGCCCGCACGTGATCGATCCCAAGGTGATGGGCGAGCGCCTTGCTGGTCTCGCGTGCTTCACCCGAGAGCAGGACGGCTTCGACCTGAGCGTCGAGCAGGTGCTGAACGGCGGCGCGCGCGCCTGCTGCAATGCCGTCCTGCAGCGCCAGCAGGCCCACGTAGCGGCCCTCGAGAGCCGCGAGCAATACGCTCCGCCCCAGCGCCTCCAGCTCGCCAATGCGGCTCTCGGCGCCCGCCACGCTGATATGTCGACCGAGCAGCAGGGCGCGCGTGCCCACCACCAGCGCTTGCCCGGTCGAGGCGACGGCGGTGACGCCGAGGCCCGGTGTGTGATTGGGGCTGCGCGTGCCGTCGGGGCGGACTTGATAATCCTGAGTGCAGCGCTGCAAGGCGGAGGCCAGCGGCGATGCCACCCCCGAGAACGCGCCTGCGATCAACGCAAGCAGCTCGTCCTTCGACAAGTTGCCGGCAGGTTCGATGCTCGCGACGCTGGGCTCGTCGGAGAACAGAGTGCCCTCCGCGCAGAAGACCACGGCGCCGACACGCGCTGCCCGATCGAGCGCGCCGGGTTCTCGGAAGGAGACGCCGCGCGCGAGCAGCTCGCTCACGCCGCCGGACAGTTGCAGCGCGACGATCTCGGGCAGCGCGATGCTGCACAGCATGGCCGCCAGTGCCGCCGCCGAGCTCAACACCAGTGTCGCCTGAGGCTGGGCCGAGAAGGCGAGCAAGGCGCCCAGTACGGCGAGTGCGAGCGCGCCGGTCGTGCACAGGCGCTCTGCGACGCGCGCCGGAGCGGCGTGCCGATCCGCGCGTCGCTCCGGATCGAGTGTCAGGCGAGCCCAGGCACGGTCCACTCCTGCCCAGCGCACGACGGCACGTAGCCCACCCTCCACGACACGCGCGCCTGCCAGCAGCGCGTCACCCTCCTGGCGCGGTACACTCAGCGGCGAAGCGAACCAGGGCTCGACGCGGCCACGCCCCGCGATGATCACGGCGTCTGCCGGCGAGCGTTCTCCCGGCTCCAGCAGGAACTCCTCCCCCGGCCGGAGCTCGCCCTCGGCGCCGCCCGTGGGGCGCCGCGCGCTGGCGCTCAGCGCCAGCTCCAGCCGCGTGCGCAGTGGAGCGCGCGCGCGCCACTGCCGCGCGACCAGCGTCAGACTGAGCGCCGAGGCGAAGCAGATCGCAGCAGCGGCGCTCGCGCTATGCGCGGCGGCTCGTCCGCTGCCCAGGAACGAACCCAGCGCGGCCAGCGTGGCGGTGAGCGGTGCCAGCAGGCCGAGCAGGGCGGGTCCACGCCATACCAGCTCGCGGCGTCGCCAGGTGCCCCAGCAGAGCAGGGCGCACGCCGAGACATCGCTCCAGGGGGAGAGCCAGGCGGGCGCACCAGAGCCCCAGGCGACGTCCACGCACAGAGCAGCCAGGCCGAGCGCCGCGGCCGCGTGCAGGTCGGTCAGGGGCGTGTGCCGGTCCCCCTCTATCGGGGCAGCGCGTGCGCGGCGGCCGGGGAGCGCGTTGCGCGAGCTGGAGGACCGCGGCCCGGCAAGGGGCTCGGCAGGAGCTCGAGGCTTGCTGGATGGGGGTTTGCTCGCGCCCACTTCCGGCGTGGGAGCGCGCGGCGCAGCTGCCGGCAGAGAGCGAGAGGTCGGCTTCGGCGCGGCCTTCCGCTCGCTCACCGGCACCGGGGTGGGCGGTGGCGCCTGCGGAAAAAGTGACGAAAAGCGCTCCCGGCAACGAACGCTGCAGAAGTAGTGGAAGCGGTCGTCGAAGACGGCGACGCGCGCGGCGCGCAGCGGATCGACCGCCACACCGCAGGTGCTACAGGGGACTGTCTGAGGCGGGCTGCTCGCTTCAGGCATCCGGCGTGAGCGCCCACTCGAGGGCGGCCTTGGCCGTGTGCAGACGCGCTTCCGCCTGATCCCAGACGTGGCTCTGCGGGCCGTCGATCACTTCGGCGCTGATCTCTTCGCCACGGTGAGCGGGCAGGCAGTGCAATACCATCGCGTCGGGCGCGGCGGCCGCCACCACCTCCTGGTTCACACACATGCCCGCGAACGCCTGCAGCCGCTCTGCGCGCTCGCGCTCTTGACCCATGCTGGTGAACACGTCAGTGCTGATCACGTCGGCGCCAGCCGCCGCTTGCTTGGCATCCTGCACCAGTCGCACGCGGGCGCCGCGCTTGCGGGCCCGCTCCAGCTCCAGCTCATCGGGCTCGTAGCCGCGGGGGCAGGCGAGCGTGAGCTGCAGCCCGAGCAAGCCGGCCGCCTCGATCCAGGAGGTGGCCATGTTGTTGCCATCGCCGATCCAGGCGTACGAGAGGTCCTTCAGCCGCTTCTTCGCCCGGCGCACGACCTGCAGATCCGCGAGCAGCTGCATCGGATGGCTCTGATCGGTGAGGGCGTTCAGCACGGGCACGCGGCTCTCGCGCGCCAGCTCGAGCAGGCGCGCATGCTCGAACGTACGCAGCGTGATGCCGTGCACCATGCGCGATAGCACCCGAGCCGTGTCTGCCATGGGTTCACCTCGACCGAGCTGGGAGCCCTCCGTCGAGATCACGAGCGGATGGCCTCCTAGCTCTACAACGGCCACTTCCAGAGAAATGCGCGTCCGGGTGGACGCCTTTTCGAAGATCAGCGCCACCGACTTGCCGGCCAGCGGCCGCGGCGCGCTCGGTTGCCCTCGGCTCGCCTGCCAGCGATCGGCAGCGTCCAGGACGCGCAGGAGGCCCTCGGGGCCGAGATCGGAGAGTTCCGTGAAATGGCGGACCATATGTCAAACCCAACTGGTTGGAGCGGCTCTATCGTTTGGTGAGAGCGCGGACTGCGCGATCAGAGAGTTTGCGATCAGAGATCGCGATCGAGGGCAGTGAGCACCCGGTCGACGCAGGACACGGCCTCGTCGATCTCGGAACGTTCAATGTTGAGCGCCGGGGAAAAGCGCAGCGCCGAGCCGCCGGCGATGGTCAAGAGCACGCCCGCCTCGCGCAGTGACTCCAGCACGCCGCGCGCATCGATACCGGGCTTGAGCACGAGGGCCTGGAGCAGGCCGAGGCCGCGGCTGCTCTCGGTGCTCTTCGGATGTTTCCGCACCAGCTCCGTCAGGCGCTCGCCCAGGTAGTTGCCGTTGAGGCGCGCACGTTCCACCAGCCCCTCGGTGTCGATCCGCGCCAGCACGGTGCGCGCCACCGCGGACGCCAGCGGATTGCCGCCGAAGGTGCTGCCGTGGCTGCCGGGGGGGAGCGCCCCCTCCAGGTGCTTCTGGCACAACATGGCGCCAATCGGAAAGCCGCCGCCCAGGCCCTTTGCCAAGGCGATGGCGTCGGGTTTCACGTCCGAGTGTTCGAAACCGAGGAAGCGCCCGGTGCGGCCCACGCCGGTCTGAATTTCGTCCCCGAGCAGCAGGGCTCCGCGCGAACTGGTGAGGCTGCGCAGCTTCTCGAGAAAGCCCTGCGGAGCGGGTAGCACGCCGCCCTCGCCCTGCACGGGCTCGACCAGCACGGCTGCCACAGTGTCGTCCAGTCGAGCCGCGACCGCGTCGACGTCACCGTAGGGGACGTGGACTACGCCCGTGAGCGGCCCAAAGCCCTCGCGGTATCCCGCCTGACCGGTGGCAGCCAGGGAGCCCAGCGTGCGGCCGTGGAACGAGCGCTCGAAGGCGATCACGTGGTAGCGGTTGGCCTGCCCCTGCGCGTAGTAGTGGCGCCGCGCCAGCTTCAGCAGCGCTTCGATGGCCTCGGTGCCCGAGTTGCAGAAAAACGCGCGGGCAAACCCCGTGCGTTGGCACAGGTCGCGCGCCAGGAGCACATTCGGCTCGTTGTAGAAGTAGTTGGCAACGTGCCCCAGACGCTCGCCTTGCTCGCGCAGCGTGCGCACCACGTCCGGGTGCGCGTGCCCCAGCGCTGTCACGGCGATGCCCGCATACAGGTCGAGGTAGCTCTTGCCGGCCGCATCCCAGACGCGGCGGCCCTCACCGCGCACCAGGACGAGCGGCGGCTGGCGATAGTTGGGGTAGAGATAAGTCTGGCCGATCTGGACCAGAGCGGCTTGTTCTTCGGCGGTCACCCCGCATGGCTTAGCGCGTTTGTCCCCCGAAAGAAAACTCCCCCGGAGCAGCCCTGGCTTTTTGGCCTGGACCGCTCGCGCCGTACCCGCGCAGCTGCGAAGCGCCGCTGCGCTTTCGAGCGGGGCTAGCACTCGAGGGGGGTCTTGCTACGCTGCAGCGTCGTGAAGCTGCGTCGATCTGAGCTGGTTCTCGCCCTCTGTACGGTCGGGGTTGGAGTAGCAGGGCCTCGCACGGCCGTGGCGCGAGATGCGCCGGCGGATTGCGCGCCCGAAGATTGGTTCTGTGAAGAGGCGCCGAGCGCGCCGCCCGAATTGCCGCCGAGCCCCGCCGAAGCAGGACAGCCGAACGGGAACCAGCCGGCTGCGCCTACGCCGCCGCCGCCGGGTATGTTGCCCGAGAACGAGATCCATCTGACGCCTCCGATGTCCGAGCAGGGCATGGATGACGAGGAGGAAGTGGTGCTGTCACCCTGGAGTGTGAACCTCCGGTTACAGGGCATCGCTCTGGAGGCGAGCCCGCATCACCGCAACACCGGTCTCGGTGGACTCGGCGCGAGCTTGCGCTATGCGCTGCTGCCCAGCGTGGCGCTGGACCTCGGGTTCGATGCGTTTGGCGGCAGCGATTACAACGGCTACGACCGCAGCGAGACGTCGCTCTCCCTGAGCGCGCTCCTGTACCTCAACCCTCAGCGCGTCGTCCGGACGTACCTGCTTGGCGGTCTCAACGCCAGCGCGGCGCACGTCGACGCCGCCGGCGACGAGCAGGATTGGACCTACGTGGGAGCTCAGGCGGGGCTCGGTCTCGATTTTGTGGTCAGCCAGCGTGTGTCGCTGAACGTGGACATGTTGGGCTTCATCCGCGGTCGTACAGACTCGCGCGCGGCAGGGGAGCCCGAGTTTAACGACGGCCACGGCAACCTGAGCAACACCTCCGGTGGCGGGCTGTTTCGCGGCGGCGTGTCGCTCTACTGGTGAGCCACAAAAAACCGAAGGCCCCCGACGGCATTGCCGTTTCGAGGGCCCTCGCGTTTCACCGGACTGGTGTTACTGGACCAGGTCCTTGAGCGCCTTGAGGGCCGTTGCGCGAACCTTCTTGCTCGCCGGCTTCGCCGGGATCGTGATCGGTTCCTTGGTGAAGGGGTTGATGCCCTGACGCTCCTTGGTCGCGGGCTTCTTCACGACGCGGAGCTTGACGAGCCCCGGCACAACGAATTCCCCGGGGGCGCCACGGCCCGCCAGTTGCTTGCGAATGATGTCAGACAGCGTGTCGAAAACACGACCGACGCTCTTCTTGTCGAGCTCCGTCGCGTCACTGATCTCCGCGATGACCTGGGCCTTGGTGAGTCTCTTGCCAGCCATGCACTACCTCCTGCGCGTACAAACCGCTCTCGTCCACACCGCGCGATCGCTGCGATGGAACGCCCGCGTGATGTCCCTTGATGCCTTAATAAACTTGTCGCTGATCCTGCTCATCAGCTCTTCCCGCGTCAGGTTACCAGACAGAATCGTCACGAAGCGTTGGGAGGTACCCCCGCACTGAGTGCGGGGTCTCCCCGCAGAAGAAAGGGCGCCGCATCGTTCCCCGCGAGCTCTTTTCCCGCGAGTAACGACTCGCGGTGCGGGGGGTAATCCCGCAGAGAAAAGTCCCTCCCGACGACGACGTCCCTCCGATGACTCCGTGAGCAACTCGGATCTGGCATACCGAACGAGGCAAAATCCGCAAGACAGGCTCGCGACGAGTAACAGGGGCACCAGGCCCTTTCAAGCAAAAAACAGCGGTTTTCTCCGGCAAACACGATTTCCGTTTGCACACACACACGTGGATACACGGAGAACGACCGCGTCTCGTGCTCGTGTAACACCTCGAGCGGCTTTGCTAAGTGCTCGGAAACGCTCCATGACGCGGTCATGCGACGCTGCGGTGAGCGACCGCGGCAGCTAACCAAACGGCGGAAAAATGGCTGTTCTCGCCAACGTGGACCGCCCTCTCGAAGGCCACGTCGAGCGCGTGCTCAGAACAGCAAGCGTCTCGCGGGCGACTCGGGCCGGCTCTCAGCGCACGATGAGGCCATCGTGGCGCCGACTCTGACGAGCGCTGGCGTCGCCCTTCGGGTACGCGCGAAAGGCGCAAAAATAGCGTTTCCCGGGGCCTAGCTGGCGTGTCACGAACCAGTGTCGGGGAGCGACCTCCGCCAGTGCGCACGGTCGCGCATCGTTGGTCAGCGGCGCGCCGCGCGTATGAGCCGCTTCGTCATGGCGTTCATGCGAGCCTCTTCTTCGTCGTCTTGGTGGTCATAACCGACCAGGTGCAGAATGCCGTGCGCCAGCAGAAAACTGACCTCGTCCAGCAGGGTGCGCCGGCGGCTGCGCGCTTGCCGCTGCGCCGTATCCAGCGAGATCACCACGTCTCCCAGCAGCAGGTTCGCGGCGTCGACGGGCAGCTCTGGTTCGTCACCTTCCGGCTCCTGCTGGAAGGCGAGCACATCCGTTGGGCGATCCTTGCCGCGATGTTCACGGTTGAGGATATGGATGTAGGCGTCGTCGGTCAGGAGCACGCTGAGCTCGGAGTCCTCGCGCTCCAGAAAGCGGAGCATGCGCTCGCCGATGGCCCTGACCTGCCGCGAGGGCAGAGCGGGGGAGCCGGGAGCTTTGCGGGTGACCAGGACGGGCATGGCGTCGCCTCGTACCACCAGGACGCCGCCGACGCTGGCGAGAAAGGCGGCTGCCGCCTGGTCCCGCGACAGGTCCTCGCCCCTTACATGTCCTGCTCGCCGATGGCGCGGTAGCGGAAGGCGTCGCTCGTGGCCATCGACACCAGAAGCTCACGGAAATCGCCGCCGGTGGCAGCGAAATCAGCCTTGATTTGATCGAGGCTGCAGACGTCGTTCGCCTGCTCTCCGCGGCCCATGCCGTAGCGGAACCATTGCGTGGCCAGGCACGCCGAGACCTGCGCGCTGTCGGCCAGCTTGTCCGAGAGCTCCTGCGCGCCGTCGAAGGCCCCATCCACCGCCGGATCTCCGCTGTTGAGCAGATTGCCGGTGGCATCGATCGGTAGCCCGTACTCCTCCGTACGATACCGGCCCAGCCAGTCGTAAGCTTCGAGCCCGAATCCAACGCCCTCCAGCAGGCTGTGGCAGGTGGAGCAGCGTTGATCTGCGCTGTGCTGACGGAAACGCTCGCGCGTGGTCGCACTGGGATCAGGATCGGGCGGTGTCGTGTCGACGTCCGGAGGCGGTGGCGGCAAGGGCTTGCACAGCAGCTGTTCGCGCACGAATTTGCCGCGCTGCACCGGAGCGGACTGGTCGGCATGAGCGAGCAACGCCATCAGGCCTGGTTGCGTGAGGATGCCGGCGCGGTTCTCATCCTCCACCCCGATGAACCCATCGGGGCTCATCTGTGCCGCGGCAGCCGAGATCCCGTATAGATCGGCGAGCGTGGAGTCCACGTACACGGTCCTCGAGCTGAGCAGCGTGTCGAGGTTTCCGCCGCTCGCGAAGCTGTCTTGCACGAAGTGCGCGAGCGACGACTGCCAGCTGTCGTTCAGCACGTCGGCTGTCACGGTACCAGCCATGTTGCTGGGGAGATCGCGGGCTAGCCCTGCGAAGGCCGACATGCCCAGCCACTGCTGATAGAAGTCCGCCACCGTACCCCTGGCGCGGTCGTCCTCGATCATGCGGCGGGCCTGGGCGCGTACCGTCTCCACGTCGAGCAACGCGCCGGAGTCAGCGAGCCCGAACAGCTCGCTGTCGGGCATCGTGTTCCACAGCAGATACGACAGGCGCGAGGCGACTTGATAGGCGTCGAGGGCCTGAGCCTTGCCCATCTGCGCGGAGGTCGCAGCGATGGCGTCGGCGCGCAGTGACTCGGTGCGATACAGCAGCTGCGGCGCCTGCAGGAAGGTCTCGAGCAGCAGCTCCATGCCTTTCTCGAAGCCCCAGCTGGCGTTCGCCGTTCGCCACAGCTCGAGCAGCGGTGCGCTCTCCCCGGCCTCGATCGGGCGCCGGAAGGCGCGATACCCAAACTGGGTGATGAAGCTGGCGACGCAGGCCTCCGAATGATCCCCTGCGTCGCAGGGCAGCAGCTGGTCGATTCCTCGCGCCACCGCGGCCAGCGCGAGATCCTCCGCCGACGCCAGGTGGCGCTCGGCGAGCAGCAGGCTGGCCCGGTGCGCCTCGGCGTTGTTACCGAAGCCGAGCAGCAGGTTTTCTTCCGGGAAGTTGCGGGATGGAGCGCTCAGGTCCCCCAGCAGATCGCGCACGGTGTTGTCGTACTGGAGCCG
>Ga0163163_10006363_pt1 | contig 10311 bp, 6 predicted proteins | sample S65metaG_FD_119766 | JGI IMG/M metagenome (GOLD analysis project Ga0163163, IMG submission 119766) | Switchgrass rhizosphere microbial communities from Kellogg Biological Station, Michigan, USA - S6-5 metaG | ecosystem: Host-associated > Plants > Roots > Rhizosphere > Soil | place: USA: Michigan... | reverse complement strand
CTTGGGTAGTGCCTCACATTTTCAGGTCCAATAGGTACGATCGAGTGAGCGATAGCCAACGGCTTCGGAAACGTGATTCGTATTGATCGACTCGGCGCCTTCCAAATCAGCGATCGTGCGGCTGACTTTCAGGATGCGATCGTAAGCGCGGGCCGATAAGCCCAGCCGTCGCATTGCATTCTCTAGCATCTTCTCGCTGTTCGAATCGATCTGACAGTGAACGCGGATCATGCGCGGTGTCATGGCGGCATTGTAAAAGATCTTCTCGTTTGCAAAGCGACGATGCTGACGTTCGCGCGCGGCGATTACGCGTTGGCGAATGACTGCGGAACTATCGGTTTCAGGTGGCGTCTCGCCGCGAAGTTCGCGAAACTTCACGGCGGGCACGTCGATGTGAATATCGATTCGGTCCAACAACGGTCCGGAGATGCGGCCGACATAGCGCTGAATCTGATTCGGTGAACAGCGACACTCACGTGTCGGGTCATTCCAAAAACCACAAGGACACGGATTCATGGCCGCCGCCAACATAAACGACGCGGGAAACGTCAACGACATTCCCGCACGACTAATGGTCACGTGCTGATCCTCGAGCGGTTGTCGCAGTACCTCGAGCACGTTGCGATCAAACTCCGGCAACTCATCGAGAAACAGCACGCCCTGGTGGGCCAACGAGACTTCTCCAGGCCGCGGCAAACTCCCACCGCCAATCAGACCAGCATCACTGATCGTGTGATGCGGTGAGCGAAACGGACGCTCTGTAACAAGCCCGGCGCGGCCCGTCAGTCCTGCCACTGAATGTATCTTCGTCAACTCCAGCGCCGCGTCAAACTCGAGTGGCGGCATGATAGTCGGCAAACGTTTCGCCAACATCGTCTTGCCAGAACCCGGTGGACCAATGAGCAGAATGTTATGCCCGCCCGCAATCGCAATCTCCAGCGCGCGCTTTGCCGACATCTGGCCGCGGACTTCCTTGAAGTCGACAGTGTAGTGTCCTGTCTGGCGCAGTATTGCTTCAACGTCAACTTCCATCGGCCTGGGCGGCGTTGAAGAACGTAACTGTTCAACCAGGCTCACCGCGCTGCGCAGATCCGCGACCGGATAAACGTTGACTCCGGAAACTACGGCTGCTTCTTTCGCATTCTCTTCGGGCAGGATCAAGTGAAGTATCGCGCCCTCACGCGCAAGCATCGCAATTGGCAACGCACCTTTGATTGGTCGCACGCGCCCGTCGAGCGAGAGCTCGCCAACGCAGAGAACGTGAATCAGGTGGTGCTCTTCAGCGAGATCGCCATTGGCGCCGAGAATGCCCAACGCGATCGGGAGATCGAAACTCGCGCCTTCTTTGCGCACGTCTGCTGGCGCGAGGTTGATCGTAGTTTTTTGAAACGGAAAGAAGTGACCGCAGTTTTGAATCGCGGCGCGAATGCGTTCACGCGATTCGCGCACGGCTGCGTCAGGAAGTCCGACAATCGTGACCGGAGGTGACTGATCGGTTTCCCCTCGAACCGGAGTGAGATTGACTTCGATGTCTACGAGATCGGCGTCTATACCATAGACGGCTGCAGAGAGTGTGCGAAAGAGCATGTGAGGAAGCTCCTAATTTGAAATTGAGATCACGGATGACACGGCAAAGATCCGTGTCATCCGTGGCTAAAAATTTATTTTGCAATTAACGACGCCGTGAGGGCGCAGTCGCTGACGATGGAACTTTAACTTCCTGACCCGCTCGCAATTCAGTGTCTATTGAAATGCCATTCAAGCGGGCGACATCATTCGCATCAAGATTACGCGCCGCAGCGATTCTCGCGATCGTGTCGCCTTTGCGAGCCCGAATCTTCTCGATGCCCGGCGTTGTTGCCGGAGTATCGGCAGCCGGCGTGCTAGCGCGCACCCACTTCGTGAGCTTCATGCCGCCACTCGGGGATACCAGCTTGGTGGTCGACTTCAAATCCACGCCGCTGTTCATCGCCTGAAGTTGAGAAATGTTGATACCCGTTCGATTCGCGATGCTCTGCCAGTCTTCACCGGGCGCGACTGAAATCAGTCTCGCTGTCTCGCGTCTCTCGGGAGCGATCCTCTGAATCAGCGCCGCAAATTGTTTCGCACGACCAGCCGGAACGCGGACGTTGTAGAAATCGCCGCGCGGCGTGATGTCGCGTTTCAACTCGGGATTCAGACTACGAATGTAATCGACGTTGCTGTCAGTCGCATCGGCAACAAGCTGCAGGCTGGTGGCGGTTGGAACCTGAACCACATCGTACATCATTGGTGAATCAGACTTGATGCCTTTGAAACCGTATTTTTCAGGGTTCTTGGCAATCAGGATCACCGCGAGGATGTTCGGAACGTAGTTGCGAGTTTCCTGAGCGATGTACGGATAAATCATCCAGAAGTTGGCCGTGCCCGCACGCGCGATGGCGCGATCGATATTTCCCGCGCCGGTGTTATATGCGGCCATCGCCAATTCCCAGTTGCCGTTGTAGCGCCTGGCGAGATCTTTCAAGTGACGCGCAGAAGCACGAGTCGCCTGCTCATAACTGTTGCGCTCATCGATGTAAGCATTCTGGCGCAGGCCATACATGCGACCGGTGCTCGGAATGAACTGCCACAAGCCCGACGCCGCTGCCCACGAAACAGCTTTCGGTTTCCACGCACTTTCGACCTGACCCAACCACGTGACATCCACCGGCACGCCTTCTTCCGCAAAGATCCTGCGCGCCAGTTTCATGTACTGCCCGGAACGGCGCAGTCCATTTTCCATCGTGCCGCGATTACGGCCCTGGTAATAATTTATGTATTGCTGAATTAGCGGATTTAGTGTGAACGTGAAGTTGACGTTCTTCTGTGCCTGCTCCAACGCGAGAAGATCTTCACTCGAAACTTCCTTCTCACGATCGGTAAGCACGAGCTTGCTCAGTTCATCGAGTGGCGAAGGCTCAAACTTCTGATCCCGAAAACCGATTTGCGATGGTGGTGGAGTCTTCTGCGCCTGATCCTGAGTCTGCGTGTTCTGAGCAACGAGTTGCGTGTTTACTGGAGCGGCCGGTTGCTGCAGCGGGACTTCCTCGCGATAGATACGTTCGACTAACTCGAGATAGTAAGTCTGAAGTTTCTGGCTGGCTCTGACGTCAAAGCCGGATTCGAGAATCGAGTCGACTGCTCGATCAAACTCTTCGCGAGCTTGTTCGCGTTTATTGTCTTCGAGATTGAGCTTGCCTTTGCGAAAGTGATCCTCCGCACGCGAGATGATTTGTGTGATACGCCCTTCGGACTGCTCGACTTCAGTTGGGATTGTTCTTGCTGATGAGGCTACGGGAATTTGGGCGAAGCTACTCACCGGTAAACCGGCCAGCAAAGTTACTAAAGCCACACAGGCCAGCAAACGAGGGAAGCTCGGTGAGATCAAAACGTCGTACTCCTTCAACAGTAGATGCGAACGCTTGAGCGACTCGGTCTCACAAGCGGCAGCATTCGTTTAATTGTGCGGTATCTATTGGCTCCTCTATGATTTGGATACTACTGGACTCGCTCGGGAGCCAAAATCACACTGGAGGTTACCACACGATTTTTTGGGGTGTCAATTTAAACCCCGTGATCTGGAACAGACAATGAAAAAGTAACTTTTTCCACAGAAAATGTCCGCGAGGTTACTGATGCCCCGCATTCATTCCGGGTTGCGCCGAACCCAGTCTCTTTAACGCCGAACTGGTCCATGTCGTTGCAAATCTTTGCCGCTGATTCGCACGGATTTCGTACAGAAAACATTTGCGTCTGTTTCGCAACAAAATAGCTAAACTCCCGAAAGAGCAACTCTTTCCCTAGGCTTTAACCTCGTAACCTCGGTGGAACGATGCTTGCCACTTACCCCCGTGTGTGCTCTCTCTAGACGATAAAGTGATCCATAAAAACCTATGTCTACTGTCGTAAAACGAGTTCATGAATTCCCCAGGGCCGCCGAAATAGGCGCGGTACCCTCGCGGTCTCAATTCTTCTTCAATCGCGAGCTGAGTCTGCTCGAATTTCACGCGCGTGTCCTGGAAGAAGCGCTGGATGACCAAAACCCTTTGCTCGAGCGCCTGAAGTTCCTGTCCATTTTTTCTTCGAACCTGGACGAGTTTTTTATGATTCGTGTCTCGGGTCTGAAAGATGAGTTGGAGGACAGCAACGTCATTTCGCCAGACGGATTGACCCCGTCGGAACAGTTGGCGCGGACGAGAGAACGAATTCTCGGGCTCGTCAGAGACCAGGCTCGTTGCCTGCGCGACGAGGTGCTGCCGCAACTCCGAGAAGCTGCCGTTTCTCTCATCCCCTATGACTCTCTGTCGCAACACGAAAAAGAGAGTCTGAAACACTACTTCATTGAGAAGGTGTTTCCAGTGCTGACGCCGCTTGGAGTGGATCCGAGCCATCCGTTTCCTTACATCTCGCCACTGAGTGTGAACATCGGTCTGATGGTACATGCATCCAACGACGCGAAGTTCATTGGACGTGGGAAAACGTTCGAGTCGTCGCGGTTCGTCAGAATCAAGGTGCCCTCGTCAGTTGTGCCGCGACTGGTGCCGGTCGGCTCGTCCGGCTCTCGCTTTGTGTTACTCGAAGAGGTCATCGAAGCCAACATTGAATCTCTCTTCCCCGGGATGACGCCCGACCGCTGTTATCGCTTTCGAGTTACACGCGACGCAGACATCGAGATCAAAGAAGAAGAAGCCGACGACCTACTCAGTTTGATTCAGGAAGAATTGCGCCTGCGACGCTTCGGCGCGCCCGTGCGTCTAGAGGTCTCGCCGGACATGTCGGCGGAGATGATCGAGTACCTGACGTCGTCACTCGATCTTGGAGCCGATGACGTTTACGAATTCGACGGACCACTGCATCTGCAAGACCTGATGGCGCTTTACGACTCTGATCGTCCCGACTTGAAAGACGTGCCTTTCACTCCGACCCTGCCGGCGTGGTTCGAAGAGTACGACTCAATCTTCCATGCAATCCGCGAGCGCGATCGTCTGCTGCATCATCCGTACGATTCTTATCACTGCGTGACGGGATTCATAAACCAGGCCGTCGACGATCCCGACGTCGTGGCCATCAAGATCTGTCTCTATCGCACTGGTCCCGAGTCACCAATTCCGCCGGCGCTGATCCGCGCGAGCGAAATGGGAAAACAAGTAACGGCGCTGATTGAACTGAAAGCACGCTTCGACGAAGAACACAACATCGAATGGGCGCGGAAGTTGGACCAGGCGGGCGTGCACGTCGTCTACGGCATTCTTGGGCTGAAAACACACGGCAAGCTGACCCTCGTTGTGAGACGCGAAGGCGAAGGTCTCAGACGCTACGTTCACATCGCTTCCGGTAATTACAATCCGACAACCTCGTGCACTTACACGGACCTCGGCATGTTTACGTGCGACGATGCGATCGGCAGAGACGCCACGGAATTGTTCAACTATCTGACCGGGTTTTCGGAACAGACCGAGTATCGGAAGCTGATGGTGGCGCCGGTAAATCTGCGCGAGAACCTGAACTCTCTTTTCGATCGTGAGATCGAGCACCAACGAGCCGGACGCCCTGCAAAGATCATCGCGAAGTTCAATCGCCTTGCCGATCTGCAGGTCGTCGAGAAGCTTTACGAAGTTTCGCGAGCGGGCGTGCAGGTCGATCTGATTGTGCGCGGCATCTGCATGTTGCGGCCCGGCATTCCGGGTCTGTCGGAAAACATCCGCGTGCGGAGCGTCGTCGGGCGTTTTCTCGAACACAGTCGTGTCTTTTGGTTTTCAAATGGCGGCAACGACGAAGTCTATATCGGTAGTGCCGACTGGATGCAGCGCAACCTAAAAAACCGCATCGAAGTGGTCGCACCGGTAACGGATCCTGAAGCGAAACGTTATTTGCGCGACGTCTTGCTCGACGCTTATTTGAGTGACAACACGAAGGCGCGCGAACTGCAACCTGACGGGCGCTACATGCCCATCAATCGTGGCGGTGAAGCGTTCAATAGCCAGGAGTATTTCATCGGGCGACCCGGTACTGATGAGTAATCCCTCCCCTTTTCGCAGCTTCCCCTTAATAAGCCCCCGCGCTTTGTGAAGCAGTCGCGGAGAAAACATCATGACAACAAGGAAGCTGCGGACGCTGATCGTTCTCGCACTGATGCTGGGCCTCACTCTGATCGACACGGGCCTGGCCAAGCCAAAGAAAAAGAAAGAAGCGTTGCGGGGTACGCCTGTACTCTGGCAACGACCCGACGACATCACATCGCGCGATCTTTATCTCGGGCCGGGTGGGACTGCAATGCGGCCCGATCTCAGCCGCGTCACGTTTATCAAGGAAGAGAAAGGTGGCTACTCGAAGAAGTATCGCATTCGCGATGGTTCAGGTCGTGAATGGGTGGCAAAGATCGGTAACGAAGCACAGTCGGAAACTTCGGCGGTTCGTTTGCTGTGGGGTGTTGGTTATTTAACCGAGGTCAACTATCTCGTACCGCGCATCACGATTCCCGGAAAAGGAACGTACACCAACGTACGACTCGAAGCGCGTCCCGATAATTGGAAACGTGGTGATGAATGGAAGTGGAAACAGAACCCATTCAACAACACGCCAGAATTGCAGGGTCTCAAGGTCATGATGGCGCTCATCAACAACTGGGACCTGAAAGATTCCAACAACGTGATTGTCAAAGTCCGAGGAGACGACGAGCTGCGCTACATCATCAGCGATCTCGGCGCTACCTTCGGTCACGCCAGCACCACTCCGCTCTTCTGGCGCATCACGAGAAGCAGAAACAACCCGGCGAACTATGCGAAGTCAAACTTCTTCGAGAAAGTGAAAGGCGATCGGGTTGTGCTGCATTTTGGCGGCAAGAACCGTGGCTTGCTGAAAAACATCAGCATTCGTGACGCGCAGTGGCTGGGGAGTTGGTTATCGCAACTGAGCGACCAGCAGCTTCGCGATGCTTTCCGCGCCGCCAACTACACCCCATCCCAGATCGATCTGCTCACGCGCGAAGTGCGCGAGCGGACTAATGAATTGGTGAGCCTGCGTCCCAACGTGCAGATCGGCAGAGACTACTAATGGCGAACACGAGAAGAAGGCAGGAAATCTTCACGCTGGTCGTCGTCTTCGCAGGCGTCGTTATACTGAGCGCGCTGACGGTTTACTTGATTGGTGGTGCGAGACGGGCGACTCCGGAAACTGTCAGACAGTCGCAGCAACAACCCGGCGCCATTTTGGGTGCGCCTGACGAGCGCGCTTCTGAAACGCAGGCGCAAACTCAGTCTCCGCCTCCGGCGCAAAGCGGCGACGAGGGTTTTATCGATCGCTTATTTGGCAGCCAGCACACCAGCGCACACCTAATCGGCGAGACGTGGGCGGAAACGATGGGAAGAATTTTCCTCCGCTTTCTGCTGGCTGCATTTCTCGGTGCAGCGCTCGCGTTTCGTCCGCGCAAACGAATACTCGCGCTCAAACGCAATCCTTACGTTTCGCAAACGCAGATACTGCTCGCCATTGTCGCTGCGGCGTTGATGATCATCGTGGGCGATAACGCGGCGCGCGCGTTTGGAATCTTCGCCGCGGTGTCGCTGGTTCGGTTCCGAACGAACATTCGCGATCCGAAGGAGATCACGGTGCTGCTGATCAGTTTGGCACTCGGACTGTCGTCTGGTGTGGGCCGTTGGGATCTGGCGCTCGTGCTCGCGTTGTTCTCTTTGATCGTGCTGTGGCTGTTGGAGTGGCGCGAGCCGGAACTGGTGTTTCGTTCGATGGAACTTAAAGTGACGACCAGGAACGTCGTCTCAACGCAACGTGCGCTGCGCGACGTCTTTAAGACACACGGTTTTGATAAGGAACTGCGCGCAGTCGATCGAGAGGCAACGGAAGAATCGCCCGGCAGCATTGTTTATTCAGTTGATGTGAGTCCGACTGTAAGTACCGACGAGATCAGCGCCGATATTCTCGCGATTGATGGCCAGAATGTTCAGGGTATTGAGTGGGATCAGAAGAAGAGCTACTCGTATCTATATCAGTAAGCCGCAGATAATCCGTGTTATCTGCGGCTAAATTCTTACTTCTCTTGTGAGGCAGCGGTTGTAGCTACTGATTGCTTACTCTGGAAAGTAACCGCGTAATCCTGGACGAACTTCTTCATGTCGCCATGTCCCCAACGAGTGTAGAAGTCATACTTCTTCATTTCGGCGTAGACCTGGTCGTAATTCCAGTTGTAATGATTGAAGCGATAAACCGCGCCCATCACGCCCGTGCGGTGACGTCCACCGGCGCAGTGCACGTAAAACTTCCCGGTCGAGGGATCGTCAACTAACTTCAAAAACTGATCGATCTTCGCGGTCTCCGGATAATCCTTGTCGCTCATGGGAATGTTCACGTATTTCATTCCGAGAGCTTCGACGTTCTGCTTCTCATACGACGTCGGTTCGTTCTGCAAGTCGATCACGGTGCGGATGCCGAGGGCGGCGAGTTCTTTGTACTCGTTTTCTTTCGGCTGAGCACCACGGAAAAAGCGGTCGTCCATCTGACCAAAGTTCTTAATACTGACGTTTGAAAAGTTGCTGTTATTGACTTCCTGGCTGAAGGCTGAGACTTGAGATGCAAGCACCAAAGCGACGGCTGCGAATAGTACGGATAGATAGCTACGGCTTGTCTTTATCACTCAAAACTCCTTGAATTTCGGTTAAATGCGACCTGCCACGAGTCGCGGGAATCGTTCAAAACCAGCGACTGAGATTCCCTAGTTTACTCGATGGTTGGTTGTTTCCCATCTACTAAGGTGACTGCATTAATTTCGGGCAATTAAGCGGGCCGAGCGTTCGCCGCCTCGGCATGTCGCTGTGGCCGCGGACCTGAAGTAGCCGGCGGCATAACTTTCTCACCCAATGCCTCGCGAAACACCTGCCGCATGTTCTCTACAAACACAAAACGAATGTCTTTGAAAGGTTCTTTGGGCACTTCATCGAGATCGCGCCGGTTTTGCTGCGGTAAAAGAATGGTGGTCACACGCGCTCGTCGCGCCGCCAGAACCTTTTCCTTAACGCCACCGATCGGGAGTACGTTCCCGCGCAGGGTGATTTCCCCGGTCATGGCGACGTCTTTCCGGACCGGACGACTGGATAACGCCGAAACCATGGCGGTCGCGAGAGTGATACCGGCCGACGGCCCGTCCTTCGGAATCGCACCTTCGGGAATGTGAATGTGAAGGTCGTAGTTGCTGAAATCCTCTTCGGCGATGTCCAGTTCTTTGGCGCGTGACTTCGCGTACGAGTAAGCGGCCTGCGCCGACTCTCGCATCACGTCGCCGAGCTGTCCCGTCAAAACGAGATTCCCCTTGCCCCTCATTCGCAACGCTTCGATGAAGAGCACATCGCCTCCGACCGCTGTCCACGCCAATCCGGTGGCAACTCCGATCTGGTCTTTTTTGAGAACTTCCTCGGGAATAATTTTCGGTGCGCCGAGAAACTCGTGCACGTTCTTGAGCGAGACTCTAACTCCGCCCTTGTGACCTTCGGCGATCTTGCGCGCGACTTTTCGACAGATGCGTCCGATCTCACGTTCGAGTTGGCGCAGACCAGCTTCCTGCGTGTACTGCTGGATGATCGCCGTCAACGCCGTTCGCGAGACGTGCAGATCTTTCGGCGTGATCCCGTTTTCTTCCATCTGTTTCGGCATCAGGTGCCGGATGGCAATCTCGCGCTTTTCTTCCTCGGTGTAACCGGCAAGTCTGATCGTTTCCATGCGATCGCGAAGCGCCGGCTGAATCGTGTCGAGAATGTTTGCCGTGGTCATGAAGATCACGTTCGATAGATCGAACGTGACTCCGAGATAGTTGTCGCGGAACGAATTGTTCTGCTCCGGATCGAGCACTTCGAGCAACGCCGACGACGGATCGCCGCGGAAGTCGGCCCCGACTTTGTCGATCTCGTCGAGCATGATCAGCGGATTGTTTGTCCCCGCCTGTTGAATCGCCTGGATGATTCTGCCCGGCATCGCACCAACGTAAGTTCTGCGATGACCGCGAATTTCGGCTTCATCGTGAACACCGCCCAGCGAGAGCCGCACAAACTTTCGATCGAGCGCGCGAGCGATTGAACGTCCCAGCGAAGTTTTGCCTACACCCGGAGGTCCAACCAAACAAAGTATCGGACCTTTCGGTTTTTCTTTCAGCTTCCGAACCGCGAGCGCTTCGATGATGCGATCTTTTACTTTCTCGAGACCGTAGTGATCCTCGTTGAGAACACGCTCAGCTTTTTGCAGGTCGAGATTGTCGACTGATGATCGGGACCACGGCAGGTCCGTCAT
>Ga0163163_10006362_pt1 | contig 10312 bp, 7 predicted proteins | sample S65metaG_FD_119766 | JGI IMG/M metagenome (GOLD analysis project Ga0163163, IMG submission 119766) | Switchgrass rhizosphere microbial communities from Kellogg Biological Station, Michigan, USA - S6-5 metaG | ecosystem: Host-associated > Plants > Roots > Rhizosphere > Soil | place: USA: Michigan... | reverse complement strand
TTCCGTTATCAGGAAGCTATAGTCTAGCGGAGTTGGATGAAGCCAGTTGGGGCCCCTTGGTGCTGAAGGAGCGAGCGAGAAACCTAGGGGGCGAGCTTCAACTTGAATCGAATCCAGACGGAGGAACGACGATTGCGATTACCGTACGCCAGGAGAAATTTCTGAATGGCTGACCCCAGTCGAATTCGCCTCATGATCACAGATGATCACGAAGTTGTCAGAGAAGGACTTCGACAAATTCTTTCGCTGCAGGCTGATTTCGAAATCGTAGCCGAAGCGGTAAGTGCCGACGACACACTCAAGAAGATTGCAGAAATGCGTCCGGATGTACTCATACTGGATGTATGGATGCCGAAAAGGACAGGAATCGACGTTCTCCCAGAGATAGTCAAAGTCTCGCCTGAGACCCGGGTAGTGTTCTTAACCGCGTACATCGATCGCCAGCAAGTCCTCGATGCCCTGAAAGCTGGCTTGCGCGGTGTTGTTTTAAAGGACTCGGCAAGCGAGATCTTAGTGAGAAGCATTCGAAGAGTTGTAGCTGGAGATTACTGGATTGACCGTAGTACTCTCGCGGACTGGGGTAAGCAAACACAGCGCACCGTTCCCGCCTTGAATTTATTAACTGATCGTGAACGACAAGTGATTCGAGAAATAGTTGGAGGAGCGTCAAACAAAGATATCGCAACCGCGCTGTCGATCACCGAAGACACAGTGAAACGACACCTGACGCATATATTCGACAAGATCGGCGTTTCTAGCAGGCTGGAACTAGCGCTCTACGCCGTTGAAAATCACATCATCGATTCCTAGTTTCAATTCGAGGTCGTCCCACCTTCGTGGACTAAACTCTACCACCACAGAACAATCTAAAAATCCCACTCTGTTGGGATAGACGCCGAATTACGCATACTCCACAATCCGCAATCGTGCTTGCCGTTCGGTTTCGGTGATTCCGATCAATCGACGAAGCACGTCGGCACGCGACTCCGCTCGACACCAGACGCCACGATGATTTTGGAGCAACTCTCTCAACGTGTTCGCCTGAACGTCAAGTGCCTTCCCCCAATCGCGTGCAAGATCTCTGCATTTTGTTTCAGCAACGAAATCGTGGTGCGTCGGATCGAGCCTGAGTATTCAGACAGCTTTCCGCTGGGAAGTTTCTCGAAGTCAAACTGCTTCGCACGCCTTCCGATAAACCACGAACGGCTTGTTGGACTCGAGGGGCTGCAAACCCTCCCTGATCCAGCATTTATGCAATTCACCTGGTCGATCGAAGGTATTGGAGAAGATCATGAGGATAGGCATTTGGAATGCACGTTTCACATGGCGGTCAATCTCTACGCTAGTCGTTAGTGTCCTCCTATTAACGCCAGCACTGGTGTTTTCGCAGGATTCAGGGCACGCGCGAACGGTCTCATCCCACAAACTCGCTGTTGTTGAGGTATCCGGAGTTAATCGACCGACAGTTGTTCGCGACAAGAAGGTTGAAAGCCCAAGCAATAGACAAGTGCTCGCGAGAGTCGATGGTCAGCCAGTCTATGCAGACGAATTATCAGCGTCTGCACAAGGCCAGCTCATGTCACTGCGAAATCAGGAGTACGACATCAAGCGCAAGGCTCTCGATAACCTTGTGGATCAGAAACTTCTTGAAGCCGCCGCCAAGAAAAAAGGTCTCACTCCTGACCAATTGATTGAACAGGAAGTTGGTTCGAAGATCACCGAGCCAACCGATGCAGAACTCGAGGCTTTTTATTTTGGGGTGAAAGATCGACTGAACCGCACATTCGCGGAGGTAAAGACGCAGCTTACCGATTCGTTGCGACAAGCAAAGATCTATCAAGGACGTCAGGCTTATCTGAAGCAATTGCGAGAGACGTTAAGTGTGTCCGTCCTGCTTTCGCCCCCAAGAGTAGAAGTTGCTCACGATCCTGCTAGGGTTCGTGGAAATCCCAAGCCACAGGTCATGATCGTAGAGTTTTCCGACTATCAGTGCCCCTACTGTCATTCAGCGGAGCCAACACTGCGCAGTGTGCTCGCGAAATACGGAGACAAGGTCGGCCTTTCGTATCGCGACTTTCCATTAAGTCAAATCCATGCAAACGCCGAGATTGCTGCTGAAGCATCGCGTTGCGCGGGCGAACAAGGGAAATTCTGGGAATACCACGACCAGCTCTTCACGGCTTCGAAACTGGATAGAGAAGCACTGTCTGGATTCGCTCGCGATCTCAAGCTAGATGACCAGCGGTTTGAGTCTTGCCTGACGAGCGAAAAGTACAAAGCGGAGATTGAAAAGGATGTCCAGGAGGGAAGAAAAGCTGGCGTATCCGGTACGCCAGCTTTCTTTATCAATGGCGCAGTCACGACTGGAGCTCAACAAGAAACGTTGATGCACATGATCGACGAAGAGCTCAATCGTTCCCGGTAAATCAACCGCGGCGCCGACGGGAGGCGCCCATCGCAAGGCCCAAGACGTATTTACACCTCTCACTGTGTGGTAGTTGGGAACGGACACGGAGGGGAGAGTGTCAGGAGCTCGCCGTGAAGTTGCCGCTCCTAAGGAGAAAGCATGATCTGTCGAAAAAGAATTTCAATTTGTGCCGGGTTGCTCCTGCTGTTTGCGACATCGGCATTCGCACAAACCTGCGTGCAGAATGAATACAACACAGTTAACAAACAGAAGCTAAACTGCACAGCGAATGATGTTCGCATCGCAGAGGTAACGAACATCCGAGACCCTCTCACCGGATTGCAGAAGACAACCTGCAGCGCTGGTGAACATTTCAACTTCATAGCCGATTTCAAGATTGTGACGACCTCGAGTCAGGCGCGTGAGAACATCGGCCTCTACATTGCGACTGACAGTCAGACGCAAGCGCTGACAGGCAACTGCGTGGACAACATCATTTCGCCGATGCACCAGTGCCCAAACGCTGCTCCTGGAATCCTGTGCGGATCGGACAATTATCACGAAACCGATCCACCTCCGGACAACTGCGGCGATACCAGTAGCAATGACAACAGCCCCACTCTCGGAGCTGGTGCGGAGAAAGTAACGCTCGAGATCGACAACTTCTTGTGTCAGGCCCCGGCAGGTTCGAACCAGGTACAACTTCCGAACTGCACAAGCTGGCAGATACCGGGTGGAACCATCCAGTGCGTATCACCCTCTCCATCTTTCCCGTATCCGATTGCATCGAATGGCGGCGCGGAAGCGATTCCTGGATCTCCGTCGAAGTGTAATTGCGGGATCATCCCTCTCGGAATCACTGTGCAGACACCTAGTATCACAGTGAAGAAGACTTGCAATACCAACGCTACAACTCAGGCGCCTGACTTCACGACAAGTCCACCGACTCCGAATTCCTGCTCGATCACTCCGGAAGGTGGAGAGGTGACTTACACCGTCAATATTTCGAATACCTCGAACTTTGGCAGCATTGTCGTCGATCAGATCTGCGACTCCGCCTATGGCACGATTTTCCAAGCAGCTGGTTTCTCCGGACCGAGTTGCGCGGCGGGAACCGTCGGCAGCGATTCGGGCACGACTTGCTCTGGGGTGACGATCGCAGCGAATGGAAGCGCTTCCTGCACTTTCACGGCAACTCAAGCCGAGGACGTGACGATACAGAACATTGTGAACGTGAGGGGCCATGGCAGCACCAGTGGCACCTTCGGCCCGACCGCTTCCAATCAAGTGACGGTCGTATCGCATGAGGCACCGACCACAGGAACGATAACGAAGAGCTTGGTTGGTACAAATGCAGGTTGTGCAACGGTGAGGTATGGAGTAGAGGTGAAGAACACGAGCGCTTCAGGGACAGATGAAAGTCTAAACCTGTCAGCATTCAACGATTCCGCCTTTGGCTCAATCACCTCCGTGCATGATGACGTGAAAGGAACAACCTGCGGCGTTGACACCACGGCGCACGGTCTTGGAACGCTCTCAGGATCGTTCGGCGGAGGCCTACTGCCTTTCAATATCCCGGTAAACAACGGTACATACACGTGCCAATTCGACGCGCAATTCTGCGGAGGATTGGATGCCAACGGCTGCTTCTCACACACCAACACCGTTTCGGCTACGCTGACGGATGACGACGGCGATACCGTTTCACTGACGCCAGGATCGCTCACTGTAAAGGAATGCTTGACCGGTTCCACGCAGTGATGCTGGCTACTGTGGCGATTGAGTTCGACCTCGATCGTCAGCCCTGAAAGAGAAGGCCGGCCATTTTTGGCCGGCCATTTTTCTGATAAAAGAACGCACTATTGAACGACGAAACTGGTGCTCGCACCGATCGTCGGATTGGATCCGGTTCCTTTAGTTGCGGCTTGCACCTGATAGGTTCCAATGGGCGAGCGTCTTGACAGCTTGTATGAGAGCGTCGCCGAACCATTCGAACCAGTCGTTCCTTTTAAGGAGGACGCCTGTCCGTTTGGAGCGATCAGATTCACCGACACACTTACGCCGGCGGCAGGCGTCGAACCATTGAAGGCCGTGACCGTAATTCCTACAGTTTGTCCCAAGTTGTAGCTTGATTGATTCGTGCTGACTTTCAAACTCGGCGTCACGGAAGAGCCGTTGATTGCCACTTGGATGGTGGCCCCGGTGCTGCTTACCTGCGTGGTCGTGAAGGTAACCCCAGCGGCCGGATCCTGGAAGCTCTGACCGACGGCCAACGATGCATCCAGCCAGCCTGAACTGGTGGATGTCGTAGGTGTCATGTCAAGCAGATCGCCGGAATTGCCATTCCCATCCGTTCCTACGTGGAAGAGGACTCCATTCGTCTCGTTCTGAGTGTAATAGACGCCGTCGGCGAGGAACGCATCGAAGCCAACCGCTTTTCGCGCTTCGACGTAGTACCACGTCTTCGCGCCGGTTGTTGAATCGACGGATTTCAATATTTTGAGTGCGTTCGGTCCGGTCCCGCCTAGTTCATAAGAATCGATCGTATACGTACCACTACTCTGTACTGTTTGGATCGATGGTGAGTTTCCGTAGTTGAGCCAACCCAAGCGTTCCTTCTGGAAGGCGTTATAGTGTGCGCTCGACGACTGTGGAACACCCATCACGTCCAAAGGGTCACCGTAATCTACGATGGAGCAATTCGTCCCGATCGTTGCCGACGTTCCGCAATCCATCAAATGGGAGTGCCAGAGTCCAAAGGCGTGTCCTAGTTCGTGGACGATCGTGTGAATGTCCAATGTATTGCCGTTGATCCAAGACTGTGATGGATTTCCGCCAACATTGGACGAACCCGCCCAGCCACACGCGCTGTTTGTAGGGAATGCGTACACGTAGCGAGTGTAGTTCGCAAGGTTAACGCCCGATGCCTTAGCGGCAGTCTGTGCGTCCGTTGCGATCGAAGACATATTGCAGGTCAAGATGCTTTCCGGAATCTTGAACCACCCAACAACATCCCCAGTCAGCGTGGTCTGACCATAGGAGTTTTCAGAAAAGAAGCTATTAGCCGTTCCAAAATAAGCATTCTTGGCATCGGCGACCGAGTAGGGCTGCACGGGCGAGTCTTGGAAATTCACCAGGATGACTAATGTGGATTGAGGACCAAGTGTGCCAGACACAGGCGAAGCTGAAGTCGATACCGTAGAAGTTGAGGTAGTTGTCGTGGCGAGACTAGTGTTTCCGGAATATAGCACTAAGCTGCCGTTTGATAATTCTCCATCGGCGCGGACATGGGCTCCGCTCTGCAGATGAGTCGGCGGATGCGAAAGGAATCGAAGTGGCATATGGCTGCCATCTTGTAGTTTTAAAAAGTAAAGAATGCTGACGTGGTCTTTATAGTCGAGGTTAATAATTTCGAGATCTCCCTCGATCTGGGCGCGCTGTCCAAGACTGGCCTTAACTTGTGCAATGAGCGGCCTTCCAGGAATGAGTTCCAAAACAACCAGCAAAACAACGAAAATCAAGATTGAAGAAGCAGTTCTTGAAAATGCGCGGCAGAAGAGGGATCGAGGGGCCGGGGGAATTGCTCTACGATCGCAAAATGTCATTTACGCCTCTTTCATAAGTACTTTACTTAGGACACTTAGTACTAAGAAGGTAACTATTGGTCCATTACCTACTATCGGGAGTGCTCTGACTGAAGTCACTAGGCGAGTCGCCTTAGTGCAACTGGAAATCACGTCCCAGTACGTCTAAGTTGCTCTTCCCATGAGACTTTTTGCACTCCGATGCAGCAGGTCTGGATTGCTTGTGAAATAGCGATGAAGGCTGCTTAGGCGAGATTTGTAGGCGGGTTGAAAGGTGCTTTTGTAGGGACTGAAATCTTTCGAAGAGGGCGTTTCTTTACGGGAAGCTTCGTCGCAATATTCTTAGACTTGCTCCGTATCAACGCTAACGAGCGCGGCGGAGTAGCCTCGGAAAAGCGTCCTGCTGAAGTCTTTGGAAGGCGACGAAGAGAGACACCACTGCGTCCTTTTCGCCCGAAACGATCACGGGAAGACTACGGGCCACCGTCGCAACACGGACATTACGCAGCTTGTTTTTCTTTGGTAGGCACCCGGGGGCCTATAACATCGCTCAGACCGATCCTACGAAGGAACTCAGCGCGCACGCGATCCGAAACCATATTCACAACTTCTGCTCCATCTTGCGTCGGGTCCACATGCACGCGGAAGGGACGCTTCCCGAACGGCGTGTCGACAACCTTTGCGATCGCTTGCGCGACGGCCGCTACATCAGCATCAGGCGGCACGATCGACGAAAAACCTTTCAACACGTCATCGGCGAAGTTTTTGTAAGGCCCTGCTTCATATTCTTCTGCGCGAGCCTTGTCAGCGGGAGCGCCTGCGTTGGCAAAATGGTTGGTTCCGCTCGTGAATGCCCCCGGAACGATGATTGAGGTCTCGATCCCCCACCGCGTCAGTTCGCGTGCATACACCACTGCTAAGGAATCCATGCCGGCCTTTGCAGCGAAATACGGAGCGAGATAGGGTGGGGTCCCTCCTGCTGCGCTACTGCTCGAGACCCACACCAAGAGGCCTTGGCGCTGCTTTCGAAGTTGAGGCAGGGCCGCGCGGTTCACGCGCTGCGTGCTTAGGACGTTAATGTCATACAACTCAGCCAATTGCTCTGGCGTGAATGCTTCAGCTGGACCGAAGACCATGTGCCCAGCATTGTGAATGACAACGTCCAGCCGCCCATCCACCCCGACGATGTTCTTGATTGCCGCGTCCGCTGAGGCTTGCGAGGTGACGTCTAGTTCGATGGAGCGGAGGTCGACGCCGTTCTCTCTCGCAAACTTTGCAGCGGCTTCTACTTGCGAAGCGTTTTTTCCTGCTGTATCACGCATGCTGGCATACACAACGTGTCCAGCTTTTGCCAGGGCTCTGGCGGTGAGGGCCCCGAAGCCGCTTGACGCCCCGGTAATGAGAATGATTTTGCGCATACATACTCCTCTGGTCCGACATGTGAGGTTTGTATTCGTGCATTTGAATCTATGCAAAGCCTCCGTTTGCACGGAGTACCTGTGCGTTGACCCATCCTCCGTCCGGTCCAACGAGGAAGGAAACGGAGGCGGCGATGTCTTCTGGTGTTCCGAGCCGTTGCAGCGGAGCTAGATTGGCCAGCTCTTTGATCAGTTCATCGCCCTTTCCGGTAAGGAACAGGTCGGTGGCTGTGGGACCCGGCGCAACGGCGTTGACAGTAATGTTTCGACCGCGTAGTTCGTTCGCCAGCACGCGCACAAGCCCCTCGACTCCTAACTTTGACGCTATGTAGGCACCATAGTTCGGGAACGACTTTGCGAGAACGCTGCTCGAGAACGCAATGATTCGCCCGCCCGAGGTCATATGCTGGGCTGCTTGCGATAGCACAAGAAAAGTGCCACGCAAGTTCGTCGAAATCACCTTGTCGAAGGCTTCCACGTCTCCGCTGGAGATTGGAAACAGTGGCATGATTCCGGCAAGATGAACAACCACATCGATCTGTCCGAATTGAGAGATTGAACTGTTGAAAAGACTCTCGACTTCAGCTGCGCTCGTCACGTCAGCCTTGATGGCCACAGCCTTCGTGCTTTCCTTAGCTATTTCGGTCACGAGTTCTTCTGCCTTAGCCGGATTGCCCGCGTAATGCAAAACGAGGTTGAATCCGTCTTTTGCAAGACGCTTTGCAACCGCCCTGCCGATTCCGCCAGAAGCGCCCGTTATTAGAGCTGTTCTGGATGCTTGACTAGGCATTCTCAAGTCTCCTTTCTACGGTCCCAGCCGTTTCTCGTGTCATGTATGGCCACGCACGCTCATGGCGAGAGCTGCATACTTGTCGCATACGCGCGGCGTGCCGCATTCTTGTGTAGCTTGGCTAGACGGTTAATGGATACGCTGCAGCTCTGTCTCGGCACCGCGAGAAACTGAGAAGATCAGAGTTGATCTGGTCATAGTGAGTGACTGGCAATTCCGTTAGGTACCGCAACTGTAGCGTCGGAGCGTCGATCTGCTTCGAGCCTTCGGATTCATCAGTTTCTACAAATGGATTTATGGTTGCCTTCTCATGTTTGGGCTCGAATGGCTGTGTCTCGGGATCGTGTGTTATGCATTCGAAAATAGTTGAAGGCCATCTTTGCAGGGCTGCCGGCCGCATCCTCGGCCATTATTTCCTTACAATTTCCTAACAACTGACCAATACCCAATCTGCTAATATGGCCGACTTGTGAGGTGGGCATGGCGCAATATGTGATCGAGCGTGAGATTCCTGGCGTTGGAAGTCTCTCGGAGGCTGCGCTTGAGGAGATCGTTCGTAAGTCAGTGGGCGTTTTGAATGGGATGGGGCCGGAAATCAAATGGCTTCACAGCTACGTCACTGGTGACAAGCTTTACTGCGTCTACCTGGCGCCGGACGAGGAGACCGTGCTCGAACACGCGCGCCGTGGAGGTTTTCCGGCGAACCGTGTTTCCGCAGTTCGATGCCTGCTCGATCCGACTCGTACCAGTTGAACTTGGATTGTGTCGTCGTTCAATCAATCATGGAGCTTCGGGTCCGAGCGCCTCTTGAAATGCTTCTTCGACTGGAATCCTCCAGCCTTCCATCCATGCCGACATGCCTGCGGAATTGCTGAGAGTCTTTCGAGAAGTCTCCAGAGCTTTATCAAGCCGGGCTTGCTCGGCGGCATTCAGCGGCGCGCCCAGGCGTTGTCGCAATGCAGCGGCGGCACCTGCTGCCCGTAAAGAACGTTCAGCGTTCGATTGCAACGCTTCCGAGATCGCCAGCCCTTCGAGCACTCTAGCAATGCCCCGCTTGTGTCCGAGACTCCTGAACAGCTTTCCGCTTTCGGCGAACAAACGGCGGGCTTCCGGGAATTTGCCTTCATCGCGAGTGAGCCCAGCGAGATCCGAAAGGACACCTGCCATTCCCCAACCGTCCCTGAGCAAGCTGAACGCCTCCAGGCTTTGTTCATAGAATGATCGTGCTGCGTTGAAGTCACCCTGTTCGCGCGCTGCATCGCCACGATAATTCAGCGTCCAAGCCACGCCGCCGACATCGGCTGCTTTTCTAAACATCGTCAGGCATTCGTCATAGAGTGAAGAGGCTAGAGCGTAATCGCCCTGTAACTTCTTAACATTCGCGAGATTGCTGAGCGCACGAGCAATGTCGGCTGGATCGCCGAGGCTCTTCCAAATCGCGACGGCTTGTTCAAAGAGATCTGCGGATTGAGATAGATCGCCCAAATCACGAATGATTACCCCCAAGCCATTCAGTCCGACTGCGACACCGCGATGGTCACTCAGCGATCGACAGGTTTCGAGGTTATCGCGGAAAAGTTTCTGGGCCGAGACATAGTCGCCCTGTTCGCCAGCAAGAACTGCTGCAGCGAATTGCAGGTGCGCGAGAATCTTCGGACGCGCGACAGCTCCATCCATCTTTAGAAGCTCGGCGATAAATTCACGACCTTCGGTGAGATGTTCCCGAGTTTCCCAGAAACGAAATAGCGCGGAGCCGAGTCGAAGTCCCCATTCCGACTCTCCCGTCTTGATCAAATAACGAAGTGCAGCGCGGAAGTTGTCGTGTTCGAGTTCGAAACGATCGAACCATTCTGACTGGCCTGCTGCGACTCCGGCACCTTCTTCGGCGAGCACGAGAGAGTACGCAGCGTGAGCACGGCGCGTTGCTGCATCCTCTCCACTTACGAGGAGCCGCTCGAGCGCATATTCGCGAATGGTCGAGAGCATGACGAAACGTGCCTCGTCAGGCTGTTCCACTCGCTGAACTAGACTCTTGTCCACCATCGACGCCATTCCATCGAAGATGTCGAGCTCCATGTCATTCGCGGCGTTGCAAACGGCTTCACATCCCTCT
>Ga0163163_10006360_pt1 | contig 10315 bp, 9 predicted proteins | sample S65metaG_FD_119766 | JGI IMG/M metagenome (GOLD analysis project Ga0163163, IMG submission 119766) | Switchgrass rhizosphere microbial communities from Kellogg Biological Station, Michigan, USA - S6-5 metaG | ecosystem: Host-associated > Plants > Roots > Rhizosphere > Soil | place: USA: Michigan... | reverse complement strand
CGACGCGGTGTTCATCGTCGACACCGGTAAGGAGAAGATTGCCGTCGACGAGGCGCGCAAGCTGAAGATTCCGATCGTCGGCATCGTCGACACCAACTGCGATCCCGACCAGGTCGACTACGTGATTCCCGGCAACGACGACGCGTTGCGGTCCATCCGCCTGTTCGCGTCGAAGATCGCCGAGGCCATCAGCTCGGGCCGCTCGCAGCGCGAATCGCGTCTGGCCGAGGAAGCCGCGGCGCAGGAAGAGGCCGCACAGGCCGCGGACGCGGCAGCGCGTCTGAGCCGCGTCAACCGTCCGACCCGCCGCGAAGCGGCGACGCCAGCCGGCGCGTAGCGTCGATCGAAGTCTGAAACGAGCGCCGGCGTCTCTGCCGGCGCTTTCTTTGTACCCACGCGCGGTGTCAGGGCCGCAAATGTAGAGGGCGGTCTTCAGACCGTCCTGGAGTTCGACGATGGCAATCACTGCAGAACAGGTCAAGCAGCTGCGCGACAAGACCGGCGCCGGCATGATGGAGTGCAAGGCCGCCCTCACCGAGGCGAACGGCAACGAAGAGGAGGCGATTACGCTCCTCCGCAAGCGCGGGCTGGCGCAGGCCGCCAAGCGCGCGGGCCGCGCGACGGCGCAGGGCACCATCGGCACGTATATCCACCTTGGCGGCAGGATCGGGGTGATGGTCGAGGTGAACTGCGAAAGCGACTTCGTGGCGCGCACCGACGATTTCAACAGCCTCGTGAAGGAAGTGGCGATGCACATCGCCGCCGCCGATCCGAAGTGGGTGCGCCGCGAAGATGTGCCGGCCGAGGCGATCGAGAAGGAGAAGGGGATCTATCGCGCTCAGATGGAGGGCCAGAACAAGCCGGCCAACGTGATCGACAAGATCATCGAGGGCAAGCTGGGCAGCTTCTACTCGCAGTTCGTGCTGCTGGATCAGCCCTCGATCCGCGACGGCAACGTCACGATCGCCCAGGTGGTGGCGGCCGCCAGCGCCAAGACCGGGGAGAACATCCAGATCAGCCGGTTCACCCGCTACCGCGTCGGCGAAGAGGTCTAGCCTCGGCGGAGCTACAATCCGGGGTCCCCTTGCGGGGGCCCTGGCTTGAGTACTTCGCGCTTCGCCATCGCCGTCGGCCGCGCGCAGGGGTCCGACCCCGGGCGGCCGCATGAGTCTGCCGTCTTTGCCGGCACCGCAGTCGACGACTCGACGGCCGGCAGCTGGCCCTTCAGGCGACACGTCACCCCCTCCGGTCTCACGCCGCCACCACGGATCCGCCTGCGCGGGTTGCATCACGCCTTCCCCGCCGGTCAGACGAGCGGCACCCGTCTCGTCCTCACCCAGGCCACGTATCAACTGCAGCGATGGCTCGACTGGCTCGAGGTGAATCCGTCCGTCGTGGTGCTGGGCGACTACTCGGCGGCCTCGCCCGCGCAGGCGCGCGAGGCGTTCTCACAGCGCGGCCCCTGGGCCCGCATCGCCGTCGAAGCGGTGCCGCCACGGGTGCCCGGCGAAGAGGCCGACTCCGAGGCGTCGGATCCGTTCGAACCGCTACGCGTCGCCTTCGAGCGGGGTACGGCAGAAGACCGCTGGCGGCAGTCGCGACGGCTCGGTTACGACTACCCCAGTCACGCGGCGCTCCACCTGGCGCACGCGAGCGCCTGCATGGAGCTGTTGCGGATCGAGGAAGCGCATGCCTCGCTCGATCAGGCGATGACGCTGGCGCCAGAGTGGGAGGCGGTGCACTTCGAGCTCGGCAAGCTGTGGCTGCGTTCGGACGACACCGAGCGCGCCGCCGCCGCATTCGCCGAAGCCGGGCGCCTGATGCCCAGCTTCTCGGCCGCCTTCAGCAATCTGGGCGCGGCGCTCGGCGAGCTGGAACGGCACGACGAAGCGCTCGACGCCCTCAAGCAGGCGCTGCGCTTCGATCCGTTCGGCCACGCCATCCTCAACAACATCGGCGCGGCGGCGCGCGACCTCGGTCGGCTGGAGGAAGCGGAGTCGGCCTTCCGCCAGGCGCTCAGCCACGCGCCGCAGTTCGTCTTCGCCCACTACAACCTGGGACACACGTGTTTCCTGCAGGGGCGCTTTGCCGAGGCGCGGGACGCGTACGAGGCGGGGCTGGCCGCCGACCCGCAGCCGGGCGCGCGCCAGCGGTGCCGGGCGGCGCTCGCACATGCCGCATCGGGCGACACCGGCCGGGCCGCGGCGTACTTCGATCGGGCGCTCGAGGAAACCGACGGCGAGATGCGTGAGGAACTGGTGAATGAGAGCGCCGCGGTTCTGGAGGCGCTCACGCAGATGCCGGGCGCGGATGCGCCCGGCCTGACTCGGTTGATGGAACGGCTCTATTCCTCGTAGCTATAGCCGCACTGCTCGCACGTCCAGGTGTTGTCCTGTTTGTACATGTTGCCGCCGCACATGTCGCACACCCGGTACTCGCGGCCGTTCTTGTCGAGGAGCGGCTTCTTCTTCTGCGTCGGCGGCTGCTCGGTCTTGTCGGCCGGCTTCTCTTCGGGCGCCGGCTTCTGCGGCTCCTGGGCCAGCGCGGGAACGGCTGCGGCCGCGCCCATCACGGCGGCAAACAGCGCCGAGCCCTTCAGAAAGCCCCGCCGGTCGAGCGTCCGGCCACCCTTGATGTCGTCCATCATCCGCCCTCTCCTTGAGGCGGCCTTACCGCCGCCCGTCCGATTCTAGCAAACCCGGGGCGCCGCATATAATCGCAAGGCAGATGTCATCCGACGCCGCGAACAATACTCCCGTCTACAAACGCGTTCTCCTCAAGCTGTCTGGCGAAGCCCTCATGGGCGACCAGCAATTCGGCGTCGATCCGAAAGTGGTGGTGCGGATTGCCGAGGACGTCCACGGAATCCAGCGTCTGGGCGTCGAAACCGCGATCGTGATCGGCGGCGGCAACATCTTTCGCGGCCTGGCGGCCAGTGCGCGTGGCATGGACCGGGCCACCGCCGACTACATGGGCATGCTGGCCACGGTCATCAACGGGCTGGCGCTGCAGGACGCGCTCGAACAGGCGGGCGTGCTCACGCGCGTCGTCACCGCGATCGAGATGCGGGCCGTGGCCGAGCCGTTCATCCGCCGGCGCGCCATCCGCCACCTGGAAAAAGGGCGGGTCGTCATCTTTGCCGCCGGCACCGGCAACCCCTACTTCACCACCGACACCGCGGCGGCGCTGCGTGCCATGGAGATCAAGGCGGACGTCATCCTGAAAGGCACGAAGGTCGACGGGATTTACACGGCCGACCCGATGCTCGACAAGACGGCGACCAAGTACGACTCCATCTCGTACCTCCAGGTGCTCGAGCGGCAGCTCCGCGTGATGGACGCCACGGCCATCTCGCTCTGCATGGACAACAAGCTGCCGATCGTCGTCTTCAACATGCGGGCGGCGGGCAGCATCCGGCAGGTGGTCATGGGCGAACCCGTGGGCACGACGGTGGGCGTCTAGGACACAGACATGGAATTCAGCGACCTGAAAGGCATGTTTGCCGAGATCAACACGCGGATGAACGGCGCCATCGACCGCGTCCGCAAGGACATGGCCGGCGTGCGCACCGGACGCGCTTCGGCGGGGCTGCTCGACAACGTGCACGTCGAGGCCTACGGCAGCAAGATGCCGCTCAACCAGCTGGCCACGATGTCCATCCCCGAGCCGTCGATGATCGTGGTGCAGCCGTTCGATCCGTCGCAGATGGCCGCCATCGAGCGCGGCATCCGCCTGTCGGACCTCGGGCTCAACCCGGCCACCGACGGCAAGGTGATTCGGGTGCCGATCCCGTCGCTGACCGAGGAACGGCGCAAGGAGCTGTCGCGGCACGTCCACAAGCAGGCCGAAGAAGGGCGCAACGTCGTGCGTCAGGTGCGCCGCGACGCCAACGATCGCCTGAAGAAGCTGCTCAAGGAACACAAGATTTCCGAGGACGACGAGCGGAAGGGTCTCGAGACGATCCAGAAGGCGACCGACGAGCACATCAAGGCGATCGACGAGCTCCAGAAGAAGAAGGACGCCGAACTCCTCGGCTAGAGTCGCTCTTCGTGGGGCCGCCTTCAGGCGGCCCGTTCTTCGTACGCCACTCTTCGCGTTGCGCTCGGCGGCCGGTCGTCGTCCTCAGGCCGGATCTGCCTGCGGCGCCGCGGCTTCGATGTACAGGCACGTCGCCTCCGGCAGACCGGCCCAAGGACGACGACCGCTGATCTCGCCTGATCTGAACTGAGTCAGTCGCCGAAGCTGACGCCGAGCGCGCGGGCGGTGAGCAGCAGGTCGTAGTCGAGCGGTACGGTCTTCGTCTTCCCCACCACTTCCCCGATCGAGATCGGCACGATGTCGGGCGGATGGTTCGCCACCATCTTGCCGAACTGGCCGCGTTGCAGCAGCTCCACCGCCTTGCCGCCAAAGCGCGTCGCCAAGGTGCGGTCGAACGCCGTAGGCTGGCCGCCGCGCTGGAGATGTCCGAGCACCACGTGGCGGGTTTCCTTGTTCGTCAGCTTGGCCAGCAGGTCCGAGCACACCTGCCCGGCGCCGCCGAGGCGCTCGGCGTGACCTTCGTGCGCGGCCTCGACGATCGAGTGGCCGGCGTTGATCGGATGCGCGCCTTCCGCGCACACCACGATGCTGAACCGCGCGCCCTTGCTGTCGCGGTCGCGAATGCTCTTGGCCACCTTCTCGGGGTCGTAGGGGATTTCAGGGATCAGGATGGCGTCCGCACCGCCGGCCACGCCCGCGTGCAGCGCAATCCACCCGGCGTAACGGCCCATCACTTCCACCACCATCACGCGGTGGTGCGCCTCGGCCGTCGTGTGCAGGCGGTCGATGGCGTCGGTGGCAAAGCTGACGGCGGTGTCGAATCCGAAACAGCTGGTGGTGCCAACGATGTCGTTGTCGATCGTCTTCGGCACGCACACGAGCGGGATGCCCATCTTGTAGAACTCGTACGAGATGGCCAGCGTCCCGTCGCCGCCGATGCAGACCAGCGCGTCGAGCTGCATGATCCGGAACATCTCGAGCACGCGGTCGGCGTAGATGAAAGTCCCTTCGGGGGTTTCGATCGGCGCTGCGAACGGCTTGCCGCGGTTCACCGTGCCCAGAATGGTGCCGCCCAGGCGCAGGATGCCGGTCACGTCCTTCGGCGTGAGGAGCTTCGCCTTGTCGGTGTAGATCAGGCCGTCGAAGCTGTCTTCGAGGCCCCACACCTGGGCGCCGGCGTTGTGCGCGGTCTTGACGACGGCGCGAATGACTGCGTTCAGACCAGGGGCGTCGCCACCACCGGTCAGCACTCCGATTCGTTGTACGGGCATGCGCGTGCGGGTTTCGACCTCCTCACTATAAATCGTGTTTCTATGCGAGTTTCCTCAATCTGCTCCCACAGAGCTGTCATCTTGGCGCCACGCCACTGCATTTCTGTGGTGGTTTGACGCTTGGCGACGATCTCGGCCGCGTGCTACATTGGTCGGGTACGCCAAGGGCCGCCGTCGTTGCAGAGGGGGCTCGGTGATTGACAGCGCGTGCATGAGTGGGCGGCTAGCTCAGCTGGGAGAGCGCCGCGTTCGCAATGCGGAGGTCAGGAGTTCGATCCTCCTGCCGTCCACCATCTTCCTCAACGGTGTCAGCTCTCTCCCTTCCCTTTCCACAGCTTCTGGCGCTCTTCGGGTAGCTCCGCTACCAGCGCGTCCAGCGACCCTACTGACGGCCCGACATAGAACTGGTAGCTGAATCGCTCCAGATCCGCTGGCGCATCCATGGGGATGTCGGCCCCGTGCGCACCGGTCCCGTTCAGGAACACGAGCATCGAATTGGGCCGGAAGGGCACCGTCTTCACCAACTCGCAGGTGGCGCCGTTCTGCTCCGGATAGTAGGTCTGCGTGTACGACGACTCGTGGTCGCCGGTCACGCGGAAAATCTTCGTGCCGTGCGCCTCTCCGTCGCCGCGAGCGGTGAGATACATCAGGCAGGTCAGCATCGCGCGCTTGGGATCGCGGTGCGGGGACAGGTGATAGCCGGGCCGCCGCAGCATCACGCGCCCTCCGGACGGCGACTGCGCCAAGGTGGCGGCGCGCGCCGCGGCGTCGCCAAACAGCGCCTCGTAATGCCGATGAAGCGGTGCCTCGAAGCGTGACAGCACCGCCGGGACGATGGCTCGGCGCGCGATGTCGTCCACGAACTGCCAGACCCGCGTCGTCAACGCCGGCCCGCGGTCCACGGGAATGCGCAGGTTCTGCTTCGTCAGGTCCTTGTCGCCGAAGAAGTCGGCCGGCGGGATGGCGCGCAGCATGGTCTTGTAGACATCGGCCGGCATCACGTCCTCCACGACCGTGTGGGGAAACGGATCGTCGAGCAGCCGGGCGGTCTCGATCGCCTGCCGCACGTGCGCCGACACCCGCGACTCGTCGAGCAGCGACGGCAGCCGCTCCACGAGGTCGTGATTCTTCTCGTCGAGTTCGTGCTGGAGGATGAACTGGGTCGCCCGGCGCTCCGCCTTGTGCTGCCGCTCGATCGCCTGCGCGAGCGAGTCCTGCACCGCCGACAGCGCGCGCGCCCACTTCTCCTGCTCGGCGCGCATCAGCTTCTCCTGCTCGATGCGCATGTGCTTCAGTTCGCGGGCGATCTCATGCCGGACGTGCTCCCCTTCGGCCTTGATGTCCTGACTCCAGGCTGCCCGCATCTTCTCGGTGTAGCGCCGTCCGAATCCAAGCCCCGCCAGCAGCCCCTCAAGCATTCACAGTCCTCCGCCACGCGCCCGACCGGCCCCGAAAGGCAACCCAAAGTCCGCCACGGCGGCGACTTACACCGGTCACGTCATTGTAATAGGCGTTCCTACAATGACTTAGAGAGGATAATCCAGTGGCCGTCCGCTTGCGCTCTGATGCGGCAGGTTCCTGGCTCCTAAGGGAAGCAGGGCCCGTCCGGCGCCCACGCGAACTGCATCAGGCGACCACACGGGCCCTCCTTCCCATCCCCTTCCCCGGCTTTCCTGCGAAAATCGATCGACCCCACTTGGTACTCACCCGTCTGTCCCTCGGTCGCGCTCACGCCCTGGCCACTCTCGTCGCACAGCACGTGCAGCGCGCGGGGATCCCTGTCGTCGCGCTGGTGCCGATCGGAAGCCTGCGACGCTTCGCGGCGGAGATTGGCGACGTCGCCATCCTTGCGGTGGCCGCGCAAGATCGCCACGAAGAGGTGCTGGACGGCCTTGCCGCGCTCACCACATCGGTCAGCGTGCTGCGCCGCTCCGACAAATCGATCGCGCTGAACACCGAGAAGGGCCCGGTGGCGATCCATCTCGCCCCGCCGCAGGACGCGGGTGCCGCGCTGCTCTGGCACACCGGCAGCCGCAAGCACACCGCCGCCATGCGCGCCCGCGCGAGCTCGCGCGGCTACGAGTTCGTGGACGGCCGGCTCCATCGCGCCGGCGCCCGCGTGGACACGCCCACCGAGGACGTGATCTACACGCGGCTCGAGCTTCCGTACATCCCGCCCGAACTGCGCGAGGACGGCAGCGAGATCGTCGAGGTCGAGCGCAACGGCCTGCCGCAGCTCGTGGCGATGCCGCACATCCGCGGAGATCTCCACGCCCACACCAACTGGAGCGACGGGCGCGACACCACCGAGCGCATGGTGCAGGCGGCACGGAGCCTCGGATACAGCTACTTCGCCATCACCGACCATTCGGAGCGGGCGTGGGCGTCGCGCACCCTGTCGGTGGCCGACATCCCCAAGCAGCGCGCCGAAATCGAGTCGGTGCGCAAGAAGGTGTCGGGAATCGAGCTGCTCCACGGCATCGAGGTGGACATCCTCCACGACGGCACACTGGACTTCCCCGACGACGTGCTGGAAGGCTTCGACATCGTGCTCGCGTCGCTGCACGACGACGGCGGACACGACGGCACGCGGCTGACCGAGCGCTATCTGAGCGCGATGCGACATCCGCTGGTGAACGTCATCACGCATCCCGCCAATCGCTCGCCCGGCGCACGGGAAGGCTACGATCTCGACTACGACCGGCTGTTCGGGGCCGCCGTCGAAACCGGCACCGCCATGGAAGTGGACGGCGCCCCCGGTCACCTCGACATGGACGGCGCCGTGGCGCGGCAGGCGATCGCGCGTGGCGTCACGGTGGTGATCGACAGCGACTGCCACCGGGCCGAGAGCCTGGGCCGCCAGATGGAATTCGGCGTGGGCACGGCCCGTCGCGGCTGGCTCGAGCCGAGGCACGTCCTGAACACCAAGAGCGTCGACATGGTCCGCGCGTTCGTGGCCCGCAAGCGCAACCGACGCTGATCCACCGCTGAGCCGGCGGCGTGGCGAGACGGCCACTGGCAGCCAAAATGCTAAGGTTGACTGGTATGCGCCTCGGCATCGCCGTCCTGTTGCTCGCCGGCCACATTCTCCTGGGACATGTGTGGCTCGAGGCACAAGGCGCGGCGCCGGGTGCACCGAACGCCGAGACGCTGGCCAAGGCGCTGCAGCAGCGCTATCAGACCATCAAGGACTTCTCCGCCGACTTCGTCCAGACCTACCGCGGCGGCGTGCTGCGCACCCAGACGCAGGAACGCGGCACGGTGAAGATCAAGAAGCCGGGCAAGATGCGCTGGGTCTACACGGCACCCGAGCGGAAGGAGTTCGTGTCCGACGGCGTGAAGATCTACTCGCACCTCCCGGAGGATCGTCAGGTCCTGGTGTCCAACGTGCCTCCGGATGGCGACGCGAGCACGCCCGCCCTCTTCCTGTCCGGCAAGGGGGACATCTCGCGGGACTTCACCGCGTCCATCGTCCAGAGCCCGGTCGCCGACGCGATCGGCCTCAAGCTCACGCCCAGGCGGCCCGAGGCGCAGTACGAGTACTTCATCGTGGCCACCACCCAGCCCGGGCTGCAGATCCGCGCCCTGGCCACCCACGACCGCCAGGGGGGCGACTCCGTCATAGCGTTCATGAACCTAAAGGAAAATCAGAGCATTCCCGATAAGGAGTTCGCGTTCCGCATCCCCAAAGGCGCTGATGTCATCACCAATGCCGGTAACTGACAGATTCGCCAGGACTTTTGCGGCATCCTCCGTACTGGCGGTGTCGCTCGCCCTGGTGGCGGCGGGGTGCGTCACAACAGGCATGCGTGCCGGCCAGCTGGCCGAGCAGGGGCAGGACTACGACAAGGCAGTCGTCGAATACACCAAGGTCCTGAAGGAACACCCGGACAACAAGGACGCCCACCTGTCGCTCGACCGGGCCAAGCTGCGCGCCGCCCTCGAGCACTACAACCGCGGGCTGCGGCTCCGCAACGGCGGACGCCTCGACGAGGCGCTCGTCGAACTGCAGATTGCGTCCGAGCTCAACCCGGCTGGCGGCGACATCGAAGAGGCGCTCTCGGGCGTCCGCGCGCAGCTCCGCACCAAGGTCGCGGTCACCCGCGAGGGCAAGACCCAGCTCGAAACGCTCATCGAACGCTCCCGCGATCTGCCACCGCTCGGCATCGACCTCCCCGCCGACGCCAAGGTGCCGGCCGTGATCTCGTTCGGCCCCAACGCCAGCGCGCGCGACGTCTTCACCGCGCTCGGTCGCTTCGCCAACGTCAACGTCGTCTTCGATCCAACCTATCGCGATCAGACGGTCACGATCGACCTGCGCAACAGCACGCTCGAAGCGGCGCTCCAGGCAGTGTCCGCGTCCACGCGCAACTTCTACCGGGTCTCCGGGCAGCGCAGCATCACCGTGGTGCCGGACACGCCCGCCAAGCGGCGCGAGTACGAAGAAGAGGTCGTCAAGACCTTCTTCCTGAGCAACGCCGATCTGAAGGAGACGATGGACTTGCTGCGGATCGTGGTCGATCTGCGGCGCGTGGCCACGACGACGGCCACCAACGCCATCACAATCAAGGACACCCCGGAACGCATTGCCGCGGCGTCACGCATCATCACGGCGATCGACAAGGCGCGCCCCGAGATGGTCATCGACGTCGAGCTGCTCGAGGTCGATCGCACGCGGCTGAGCGAGTACGGGCTGCAGCTGGCATCGCCAGGCGATCCAGCGCCCATCGGCATCGATGGCGCGGCGTCGATCAACCGCACCGCCCCGCCGACCACCGTCCGCAGCCTGCGCAACATCACGCAGTCGGACATCTTCCTCACCAACCTGCCGGGGCTGTACTACAAGCTGCTGAAGTCGGACCACAACACGCGCACGCTGGCCAATCCGCAGCTCCGCACCTCGGAAGGGATTGCGGCGCAGGCGAAATTCGGCGAGCGCGTCCCGGTGCCGGTCACCACCTTCTCCCCGATCGCCACCGGCGGCGTGGCGCAGCAGCCGATCACGT
>Ga0163163_10006359_pt1 | contig 10316 bp, 8 predicted proteins | sample S65metaG_FD_119766 | JGI IMG/M metagenome (GOLD analysis project Ga0163163, IMG submission 119766) | Switchgrass rhizosphere microbial communities from Kellogg Biological Station, Michigan, USA - S6-5 metaG | ecosystem: Host-associated > Plants > Roots > Rhizosphere > Soil | place: USA: Michigan... | reverse complement strand
GCGCAGATCAAGAGCTATCAGGACACGGTCGACAGAGCCGTCGCGAAATTCAGGACCGATCTCGAGGATTATCGGAGCCGCACAACCCGGGACTTGCTGGAGAATTTGAATACAAAATACCGGCAAGCCAAAGACCAGGAAGATAAGATCAGGAGCGATTTCAATAAACAATATAACGACGCACAAGGACAGAACCAAGGCGCAGTTCAACTCAGGCTACTAGAGCAAAAGATCGAGACGAACAGGGGGTTTCTCGACAATCTTATCAAGCAGCAAAGTTCAAATGATGTCGCTGCGAAAGGCACGGATAACAATATTAGCGTTACCGAGATCGCAATACCGCCAGACAGTCCGGTCTCGCCCCATAGATTGACTACAGTTATTGGCTCCCTTTTCATTTCACTACTCTTTGGAGTCGGACTGGCCTTAGTACTTGAATATTTCGACGATACGATTCGCACGACAGAAGAGATCGAGAGTTATTTGGGGTTGCCTGCCCTTGCCGCTATACCGTCCGTCGATTCACTTCCTAAACGGCGCCTTCTTTTGGTTGGATCGGGGGAGGAGGCAAGTCTGAATCCGGAACTGCTGATGAACGCCGGAACGCAGTCCTCCCTAGGAGAAGCGTATCGGCAGCTGCGCACACTGGTGCTCCTTTCGACCGCAGGTCATGCGCCAAAGTCGCTCCTCGTTACTTCGAGTCTTCCGTCGGAAGGCAAGACCACTACAGCAGCTAATACCGCGATTAGCTTGGCTCAGACCGGAGCGGAGGTACTTATAATCGACGGAGACATGCGGCGGCCGCGTCTTCACGCGGTCTTCAATGTGAAAAACGAGGAAGGCCTCAGCACCCTGCTCTCAAGCAAGCTTGATGAAAGACAGGTGCTCAGTATTATTCAAAAGGATGAGACCACCAAGGTTAGTTTGCTGTCATCGGGCCCGATCCCACCTAACCCAGCGGAACTCATTGGTTCCGAACAAATGGCTAACCTGCTTAAGCTATTGCAGAATCACTTCACCCACGTCGTCGTTGATTCTCCGCCGATCGCATCTTTTACAGACGGCGTCCTGATCGCGTCGATGGTGGATGGCGTGATTCTCGTCGTACATGCAGGAAAAAGTTCTCGGCAGATCATACGAAGGTCGAGGCAGCTGTTGAACGACATCGGGGCGAGGATCTTCGGTGTAGTGCTGAACAAGGTGAATCTTCGGAATCAGGATAACTATTATTCCCAGGGTTACTATTACCGTGATAAGGGTGGATATGGAACATCGAGTGAATAGGGGTATTTATTATTCTTTTATATGACGGAAAGAGTTAGGGTTGTAGTAACCGGTGCCGGCGGTTTCATTGGAAGCCATTTGGTGAAATATTTGAAACGCAAGGGTTATTGGGTACGAGGAGTTGATCTTAAACACCCAGAATTTGGCTCTACTGACGCGGACGAGTTTAAGATCCTGGACCTACGGCGGTCAAATTGTTGTCTTGAGGCGACGAGAGACGTAGATGAGGTCTACGCCCTTGCGGCGGATATGGGAGGAATGGGATATATTTCCACCCATCAAGCCTTGATACTCCATAACAATTCTCTTATCAATCTCCATACGATAGAGGCTGCTCGGCAAAATGGGATTCGGCGTTATTTATACGCGAGCTCAGCCTGCGTTTATCGGGAGCATCTGCAAGGTTCGAAAGGCACGAACAGTTGCTCCAGGAGGTTGAAGCCAAGATATTCGAGATCGTACTAAACAAGAAAATCTTCAATCGGAAAATTACGATTATTATCACAGCTATTACCATCGAAGGGAATATCAAGCGGACAGCAAAGAGAGTAAACGAGAATTGGTCAACATCACGCCTGCTTCCAAGCAAATAAAGATTTTCATCGCGGGATCCGAAGGAATGGTCGGAAGTGCCCTCGTACGGCAGCTGCGGGAAGCCGGGTACCGTAATCTTCTTTGTACCAGCCGATCCGACCTTGACTTAACGGAACAAGTTCAAACGGTCGATTTTTTCGATCGTGAGCGTCCGGATGTTGTTGTACTTGCGGCGGCGAAGGTAGGCGGGATCTTAGCGAACTCTGGTTCACGAGCTGATTTCATATATGAAAATCTGATGATCGAAAGCAATGTGATCCATTCCGCTTTTCGTACAAACGTTAAGAAGCTCATCTGTTTAGGGAGTTCGTGCATATATCCCAGAATGGCGACACAGCCAATCAAGGAAGAATATTTACTTTTGGGCCCCTTGGAGCCTACGAATGAGCCGTATGCGATCGCAAAGATCGCGGGGATCAAGCTGTGCGAAAGCTATTACCAGCAGTACGACTGCAACTTTTTTTCTGTAATGCCGACCAACCTCTACGGGCCAAATGACAATTTCAATCCCGAAACTTCACATGTCATACCCGCACTGATTGGCAAGCTTCATGCAGCCACCCATAACGGTGAAGACGTGGTAAGACTTTGGGGAACAGGAACCCCGCGTCGCGAGTTTTTGTACGTCGATGATTTAGGGGAAGCAATTGTGTTCCTGATGGAAAATTGCGACGCTATCGACTTTTATGAAAATGGCGTATCACACATTAATATTGGCACCGGAGTCGACATTGAGATTCGGCGGTTGGCTCTGATGATTTCAGAAATGATCGGGTTTACTGGCCGAATTGAATTTGACTCGTCGATGCCGGATGGTACACATAGAAAACTTCTGGACGTTTCGCGAATACACGCTCTTGGATGGCGACATTCAATGCCCCTGGCGGAAGGGTTGAGAAAAACGTACGATTGGTTCCTTAACACCTTAGATTCTAGATCTCTCGACTTCAAATGAAAAAGGCTTTGATTACAGGTATAACAGGCCAGGACGGCAGCTATCTGGCTGAAATCCTGCTGCAAAAAGATTACGAGGTTCACGGAGTAATACGAAAATCCAGCTCTTTCAATACGGGTCGGATAAATCATCTGTACGAAGACCCTGATATCCTGAATGAGAAGCTTTTCTTGCACTACGGAGATTTGATCGATCCGAGCAGCCTCCACCGGCTTCTCGAAAAAGTCGAGCCCGATGAAATTTACAATCTCGCCGCTCAAAGTCACGTCAAAGTGTCTTTTGATGTCCCTGACTATACGGCGCAAGTCGGAGCCCTTGGAACTCTTCGTTTTCTGGATGCCATTCGAGAAACGGGCCTTGGAAAAGTAAGGTTTTATCAGGCCTCAACATCTGAACTTTTCGGAAAGATCGCGGAAACGCCGCAGTCAGAGACCATGCCTTTCTATCCCCGTTCGCCCTACGGAGTCGCAAAGCTATATGCATATTGGATCACGGTGAATTACCGTGAGGAATACGGACTATTTGCAAGTAACGGCATTCTTTTCATCCACGAATCGCCACGAAGAGGAAACACTTTTGTCACTAAGAAAATAACGCGCGAGATCGTTCGAATAATCCGAGGCGAGTCAAAATGCCTTATCCTGGGCAACCTGGACGCAAAGCGAGATTGGGGATATGCGCCTGAATATTGCGAAGGGATGTGGCGAATTCTTCAGCATCATGTTCCGGATGACTTTGTTCTTGCGACTGGTGAATCTCATTCGGTTCGTGAATTTGTTGAGGCTTGCTTCGCCCACGTTGGAATAGTTATAGAATGGAAGGGAAACAGCGTATCGGAACGAGGTGTCGTCGCGGAAATGGTGTCCGATAAGCTCGAGAGCGCGACCGATGGACCAGACAGCTTTGTTGGAAAAGGCGATACTCTTGTCGAAGTGAGCGGTTCCTACTTCCGCCCAACCGAGGTCGACTTCTTGCTTGGAAATGCCTCAAAGGCAAAGCTTGAGCTGGGATGGGAAGCAAAAACCAAATTTGAAGAATTGACGCGAATCATGGTTGCGGCTGAGCTGAACGATTGAAGAAGTTATTTTATTTGATATCGCGAAATGAAACCGATCAATATCGCCGTCGTAGCCCCTATTCATAACCGCAAAGAAGAAACGCTAAGATGTCTAGCGAGCCTCTTCCAAACTGATCGAACCGGCATCAATCTACGGATCATCATTGTGGATGACGGCTCAACCGACGGCTCGGCAGAGACAATCAGAACCAGGTTTCCCTCAATCGAACTCGTGCCGGGAGATGGAACGCTCTGGTATACCGCAGGTACAAATCGTGGTATCACGACGGCTCTTTCATATGAACCCAAATACGTACTCGCAATCAACGACGATTCCATTTTTGACGAGAATTGCATAAGGGCTCTCGTTGACTGCGCCGAAGCGAACAAACGCGCAGTCGTTGGGGCAGTACTCTTGGATCGGGAAAGACCGCATAGGGTCTTTCAGGTCGCTCCTCAGTGGAAATTTTGGCAGGGTGGGATGCAGCACTGGCATAACCAGACGATTTGGTCGCTGCCAGCGAAGGCTTGGGAAGTTGAACTCATCGTCGGAAACTGTGTCCTTTATCCTACCGAAGCCATCCGAGAGGTCGGCTTAATGGATGAAAAGAATCTTCCACAATATGGCGACGCGGAATATACACCGCGTATGCGGCGTAAAGGTTGGAAGCTGCTAGTGGACCCAAAAGCTCGGGTTTTCTGCAAACCGAACGATTACCCCTCCGGTTTTCGACACCTGTCATTTAGGAAAAAAATAGCCGAATTACTTTTTCGACCGACGGGACCTTATAGTTTGAAACGCCGTGTATATTCAAGTCTCGGTTCGGCCCCTAACCCAGTGGCTGGATTGTTCGCGGTTCCAGTTTTTTATGCACGAGTCTTATTAGGTATCAACCGCGAAGGATCATGGGGTCTGAAAAGAAGCGAAAGATCCTTGAAAGACGTTTTTACGGACTGAGTGCTCGGCCGAACTGCCTCGTGAATTATCTGAACACCACCATCAAAAAGAAGAATCTCATTTACGCATGGACCTATATCGAATGGGGCGGTGTCCAAACGTATACGATCTCTTTACTTCGAGCGGTCCGACATAGTTATGAAGTCCTGGTTGTTTTGCCGGTGGGTTCAAGCCCTGAGCTCAAATCACTTCTGGAAAAAGAAGGAGCTAATTGTGAATATTTCGGCCCTCGGGCCGACACACAACTCGCGCACACAATTGGGGCGAGGATCAAACGGCGGCTGAAGATCATAAGAAGCGAGTGGTCGCTTTTAAGGCATATTCTGAAAAAGGATCTCCAGGATACGATCGTACACATCGATCTGGCACCACAAAAATCGTTTTTAACCTTCACAGCTCTATGCCTCAAAACTCATGTTTTCTTTACGATTCACAATTCCTTTCCTCGGAACGGTCGTTTTAGAGAGTCTTCCTGGTTACTCAAGGTTCGATTCCTGTCGCGATTCAGACGTTTTCATATTTTTGCGGCGAACGAAGATGCAAAACGATACTTAGCTCCTTATTTATCCAAAAAAGCGTCGCGACAAATAAGTCTGATTAGAGCGGCCATAGATCCGGCGTTGATCGAGCAGATAGCTGCGAGCGACTTCGATCGAAAAAGTGTACTAGCCGAACTGGGAATTCCTCACGACATGAAGGTAGTGTTAACAGTGGGGCAATTTATTGACCGAAAAGGGAGGTGGACTCACCTTGAAGCGGTCGCAAAGCTGGTGAAAAAACGAGATGATTTGGTATTCGTGTGGCTCACGCCAGAATCGCCGGGGGAATTTGACTTGGAACGAGTCCGGAAATACGACGTGGAGAAAGCCTTCCGTATCGTCTTATCGTCGGAAGTAGGTTCCTCGAGGGAAGAGGTTCTAACATTCTTCCGGATCGGTGACCTGTTTGTGTTGCCGAGCTATGTTGAGGGAGTTCCGATCGCCTTGGTGGAAGCTATGGCTTTGGGCTTGCCCTGCATTTCGACTAACATTAATGGCATTCCGGAGGCGATTCGATCGGGAGTAACGGGTCTTTTGATCGAACCTGGTGATACCATCGCCCTTGCGGAGGCGGTTGAACAGATGGTTGACAATCCGGCTCTGTCGAAAGACATGGCTGAAAAGGGCATGTATTTTGTTCGAAAGGAGTTTGACGAACGTGAATCGGCCAGGATCGCACTTCGCGAGTATGACGATTGCTTCACTATAGCCGCAGATGAAAATCAGGCGGTCGATCTTCACATCTGATTCGCCTGTGAGCAGGCGTTTGGGATTTCTTCTACGAGAGATGAAGGGAGTGGATCGAGAGTTTTCGGCCAGCTAAGCATTTTAGCCATGTTGATAGAACGGAAAATTGGCGCCGGTTCCTCAGCGGTGGGTTATCCCAGGGATCGGATTTCGGGGACTTATGGTATCGCGCTAATGGCACTTGCTATTGTAGCGGCCTTTGTGTTTATAGGCCTAAGTTCTGACGTGTCCCGATCGTTCCCCTATATTTACCTTTTGCCTTGGCTAGGGCTTCTGCTTCTAGCTCTCATCATTTCCACGACAATCCTGGCAAAGCATGGAGAGCTCAGTTTTGCTAACCCCCTTGCATTCGCGACCTTGGGATTCTTCTTCCCCGGTTTTGTGATCGGTGGCCTGGGGCTAGCACTTGGCTATTCTCAGCCATATTTTGTTTCGCTTATACAAACCCCTGAGATCTCATTGCCGTGGACCGTGGTCCTCATAACGGTGGGCTACTCGGCTTTGTCTATTGGTTACTTCGTACCGGTCGGGAAATGGATTGGCAGAGTAATTGCATCCGGACTGAACCGAATCAGAGACATTGCGCCAACAAGTTCGCCACTTCCGGGATTTATACTGCTCGGACTTGGTATGGCTAACATATGGGTCGCGGTCCTGTCTGGAAATCTACTCAGTTCTTATACCGGTGACCCCTCAACTTACTATGGCTTGGCCTTTATCACTTCTAAACTTGCTGTCGAAGCCACTTTTATCCTGTGGTTCATGATCTTTCGCCGATCAGAATTCAACCTCTCGTCATATCTGACAGGCGGTGTCCTGGCGTTAATAGACCTTGGCGGAATTGTATTTTCGACGAGTAGGGCGGCCGCTATCGGCCCAATTACCTTGATCACCTTTGCTTACGTATTGAGCGGCAGGGAGTTCCGAAAGAAGCAACTCGCAGTCGTTTTTAGCGCACTTTTTGCCGCCTTACTGTTTGGAATGCTTTACAGTACGCTTGTCAGGCAAGCTCGCGATGAGAATCCGGGGTTCGACTTGGTTAGTCAGATAGACTCCGCGCAAAGGGCAGTTGACCAATTGAATTCGAACAAGATATCCAGCAGTTTTTCTTTTGGCTTTAATTTTCTGGCGGAACGCATTGACGAACTCAGCCCGCTTGCGGTTATCGTTTCGAACTATGAGCAGTTGGCCCCATACGAGGAGGGCTATGGACTTGATGACAATATCCGGAAAGATCTTGTCACCAATTTTATTCCGCGCTTTATATGGAACAATAAACCCGTCGCGTCGGATCCACATCTTTTTGGAGCGCTTTATTTTGACTACGGCGAGAACTCATTCACGGTAACACCTATGGGGGATCTGCTCAGAAACTATGGCGTTACCGGAGTATTCGTGGGGATGTTCATCCTCGGCATACTCCTTCGTGTCCTGTACCGTGGCCTGGTCGAGGGCCAGGTGCCTTCTGTGGTGCGCTCGACTCTGTATTTCATGCTTCTAACCTCGATCAATTATGAATATTTCTACGGAATGATCCTTACATACATGTGCAAAGTTGGGCTTACCGCAACCATCGGACTACTCATTGTCGGAGCGTTGTCTAAGCGCGTCGACGTCACAAATAGCTGAACCTGAAAACGCTTAACCTCGTGGAATGAGTTATACTTGTGGTTGCCGTGTCTCTATCTAGACCCTTTTTTCGAGATGATCGTTTTCACAAATGGCTGTTTTGATATCCTTCATCCCGGGCATGTTGACTTGCTTTTGAGGGCTAAAGCCTTGGGCTCGAAACTGATCGTCGGACTCAACAGTGATAACTCGGTCAGAGCTATCAAAGGTCCGGGACGGCCATTGGTGAGCCAGGAGGGTAGGAAAGCTGTATTACTCGGGCTTTCCGCGGTTGACGAGGTTGTGATCTTTGATGACCCGACACCTGAACAACTTATTCGCCAGTTGAAACCCGATGTACTAGTTAAGGGCGGCGATTGGAAAACCAGCGAGATAATCGGTGCCGACTTCGTACTGCAAAATGGCGGGGAGGTGCACTCGCTGCCGTTGAAAGAAGGCTTTTCGACGAGTTCGCTAATAGACAAAATAAAAAACGATGATGGTCCTCGCGTAAAAAGTGAGCGGAACGGTCCTGTCGCAGACTCGATATCGCAGCACCTTGATGTTTTAACCAGGCTTGGAGAGACGCAGACTGAGACGATTCAGAGCTGTGCCGACCTCTTGTTCACGACGCTTTCGAAGCGAGGAAAGATACTGCTTTGCGGCAACGGCGGAAGCGCGGCGGATGCCCAACACATTGCTGCGGAGCTTGTCGGACGGTTCGAGGCGGAACGACGCGCATTTCCGGCAATCGCACTTACGACAGATACCTCAGCACTAACAGCTCTCGCTAACGACTATAATGTCGAGCGGATCTTTTCCCGGCAGGTCGAAGCCCTCGCGAACCAAGGTGACTGTTTGATCGCGATCAGCACAAGCGGGAATTCGCCGAATGTGATCGCCGCAGTTATGACTGCCCGATCGAGAGGTTGTAAAGTAATTGGCTTTACAGGTGAAAAAGGAAAAAAACTTGCATCTCTCTGCGATCTCTGTCTGATGGTTCCTTCTTCTCGAACCGCCAGGATCCAGGAAGCACATATAACGGTCGCTCACATACTGTGTGAAATGATTGATAAGAGACTTTTGGATAGTCCTACGACCGCATGAGCATTATTGACAATTTCGGATCAACCAAAGTCCTTGTCCTGGGAGATGTAATGCTCGACCGATACTGGTGGGGCGATGTTACGCGGATCTCGCCCGAAGCTCCGGTTCCGGTCGTGCGGCTTCAGAGAGATACATTTGTCCCGGGTGGAGCTGCAAATGTAGCAATGAATGCGGCCGGGCTCGGGGCCAAAACTATTCTATTCGGCTTAGTGGGAGATGACCCTGAATCGCGAATTTTGAGTGAAGGTCTAACGGCCGCCGGAATTTCAGCCCAACATCTGATCATTTCACAAGAGCGGCCCACTAATGTCAAAATCCGCGTTATCGCCCATAGTCAACAAGTAGTGCGGGTTGATCGTGAATTCACCTCCTCACTCTCCTCCGCGGAGTCCCAGGAGCTGATCGAAAACATTTCGGAAGCTATGTTCGACGTCGACATTGTCCTAGTCTCGGATTATGCTAAAGGCACACTCTCCGTCGATGTCCTTAAAGCCGTCTTTTCTCAGGCAAAAACCCTCAAGAAAACGGTAGTGGTAGATCCTAAAGGAAAGGACTATATCAAATATCGCGGAGCAACCGTTTTAACCCCAAATCGCCGGGAAGCCGCTGAAGCATGTAATATGGATGTGGAAACTCCGGATCTTACAAGCCAGGCCGGCCAACGCCTTTTGAATGACTTGGACCTCGACGCAATTCTTATTACCGAGAGCGAGCATGGTATGACTCTTTTTGTTCGGGGCGGTGGATCGTCTCATTTCGATGCTGCCTCAAAAGAAGTGTACGACGTGACAGGCGCCGGTGACACGGTAATTGCGACTCTTGGCGTAGCTTTAGCCGCCGGTGCCGAGTTGTTTGATGCAGCAAGGCTTGCGAATCTTGCCGCCGGCATCGTCGTGCAGCAGGTTGGCACAGCGCCGATTAGGAAAGATGATCTCGCCGAAGTCATACATCAAAGTTCTGCTGCATAACCCTGCTGAATCTATCCAGAATTATGAGTCTTAAAGTCGTCTTCGTGGTAAGACGCGATCCGGAAACATCGAGCGTCGAGCGTGTATTTTCGATCATTGGGAATCGACTGCGTGAATGGGGAATCGAGGTAAGCGAACAAAAGCTCCGGTTTGGAAACTCGCTTAAAGGTGTCATTGGGAACTTTTTTGCAAGTAGGCCGGCAGGTTTCGACATTTATCACATAACCGGGCAGGCCCACTACTACGCACTTCTACTACCCATAAGGAAAACCGTTCTTACGGTACATGATCTCGTGGTCCTCAACTATAGATCCAGTTTCAGGAAATACCTGGTTAAGAAATTATTCTATGACCTGCCCGTTCGCAAAGCTCGGTACATAACCGTTGTTTCCGAATATATAAAAAACGAGTTGGTAACAGCGACGAACTGCGCCGAAGAGAAGATAACGGTTATTGAGAATCCTTTAACAGTCGGAGTGGAGGCTCATCAGAGGCCCTT
>Ga0163163_10006356_pt1 | contig 10316 bp, 8 predicted proteins | sample S65metaG_FD_119766 | JGI IMG/M metagenome (GOLD analysis project Ga0163163, IMG submission 119766) | Switchgrass rhizosphere microbial communities from Kellogg Biological Station, Michigan, USA - S6-5 metaG | ecosystem: Host-associated > Plants > Roots > Rhizosphere > Soil | place: USA: Michigan... | reverse complement strand
GGTCGAGTGGCTCGAGGCGGACGCCTGCGAGGCCAGCCGTCTGGCCGAGGCGTCGGTGGACAAGGCGGACGTCGTCGCTGCGGTCACCGGCGACGACGAGGACAACCTCGTCGTGTCGCTCCTCGCCAAGCAGGAGTTCGGCGTGCCCCGCGTCGTCGCCCGGGTGAACAACCCGAAGAACGAGTGGATGTTCAACCAGCTGTGGGGCGTCGACGTCTCGGTCTCCACGCCGCACCTCATCACCGCTCTGGTGCAGGAGGCCGTGTCGGTCGGCTCCTTCGTGCGGTTGCTCTCGTTCGAGGGCGGCAAGGCGAAGCTGGCCGAGGTGACGCTCGCGGCGGGCTCTCCGGCCGCCGACAAGGAGATCGTGGAGTTGGGGCTGCCCCGGAGTTCGACCGTGGTCGCCATCGTGCGCAACGAGCGGGTGGTCGTCCCGCGAGGCGACACGCTGATCCGGGTGGGCGACGAGGTCATCGTGCTCGTGACCAACGAGTCCGAGGACGAGGTCCGCGCCATCCTCACCGGGAGATGAGGGTGCTCACCTCGCGTTGAGCTCCTGGGGCGGGGGCTCGACTCCCTCCTCCGACGCGGGTGCCACCGTCCGCAGCAGGACGAGTCCGACCACCCCGGCCGTGGCGCTGGCGACCAGGATGCCGATCTTGGCCGAGCTGGTGAGCGCCTCGTCGTCGAACGACAGGCCGGTGACGAAGAGGGCCACCGTGAACCCGATGCCCGCGGTGGCGGCCAGTCCGAACAGGTGCCGCCACGTCACCGAACTGGGCAGCCTGCCGATGCCCGTACGGACCGCGAGCCAGGCCCCCCCGAACACGCCGACCGTCTTGCCGAGCACGAGCCCGAAGAAGACACCGATCACGACACGGTGGTCGAGGGTCGCGCCGGACACCCGCACCCCGGCGTTCACGAGGGCGAAGAGCGGGACGATCGCGAACGCGACCCAGAGGTTGAGTCGGTTCTCGATGCGCTCGAGGGGCGAGGCGGTCTCGGTCGCGTACCTGGCCAGGTCCTCGACGGCCACCTCATCCGACTGCTGGATGCGGTCGACCAGCACGCGGCTCACAGCGCCGAACTGGGCCGGGTCATGGAACGGCCGGGTGGGGGTCAGCAACCCGAAGACCACGCCGGCGATGGCGGCCTCCACGCCGCAGCGGTACAGGGCGTACCAGCACATGGTGCCGAGGACGAGGTAGGGGGCCATCGAGCGGATGTCGCGACGCTGCAGGACGACGGCGACGGCCACCGTGGCGGCTGCGAGCGCCAGCCAGCCGAGCCGGACGTCGTCGGCGTAGAACAAGGCGATGACGATGATGCCGCCGACGTCGTCGACCACGGCAAGGGTGAGGATGAAGATGCGGGCGCCGAGCGGCACGCGGGAGCCGGCCAGCGTCACGATCGCCACGGCGAACGCGATGTCGGTGGCCACGGGGATGCCCCAACCCTGCGAGCCGGCGTGACCGGCGTTGAACGCCGTGTAGATGAGCGCGGGGACGATCATGCCGCCGAGCGCGGCGATGGCCGGGAGCGCCGCGGCGCGCCGGTCGCGCAGCTCGCCGGTGACCAGCTGGCGCTTGATCTCGAGCCCGGCCAGGAGGAAGAAGAGCGTCATCAGGCCCTGGTTGACGGCGTCGTGGAGATCGAAGTCGAGCTTGATGAGGCCGCCGATGCGCAGGTTGACGGGCGTGGCGAGGAAGGACTCGTAAGCACCGTCCCAGCCGGAGTTGGCCCACACGAGCGCGACGACCGCGGCGGCCAGCATGACGATGGCGCCGGCCGTCTCGACCTCGGTGAACCGCAGGGCCGGACGGACGACGGCGCGGGGCACGAAGCGGTCCGAGTCCTTCCAGCTCGGCTTGACGTGGCGGAGCCGAGCGTCGTCCGCGACTTCGCGTTCGGTCTCCGTCATCGTCACAGTGTCTCCTCCGGCGCGCCTCGGCGGGAGGCCCGGGTGAACCCGAACCTCCCGCCGAGCGCCGGGTACGGCTGTCGGCTCAGGCGTCCACCGTCTCGGAGATCGGCGCGCCGGCGGACGTGGCGCTCGGCCCTCGACCTGACGACGTCACGCCCGAGAACGAGCCGTTGAACTCCGGGTAGGCGAGCACACCCATCTCGGGCAGGTCCAGACCGGCCAGCTCGTCGTCCGCCGTCGGCCGGATGCCGCCCTTCATCAGCGCGTTCTGGACCTTGAAGAAGCCGAAGGCGATGCCGAAGATCACCGTGGCGATCACGAGCGCTCCGAGCGCCTGTGCGCCGAGCTGGCCGACGTCGCCCTTGATGAGGCCCTCCACGCCTTCCGTGCTCGAGCCGTTCCAGCCGGCGCCGTAGCTGCCGTTGGCGAAGATCCCCACGCACAGCACGCCGAAGCAGCCGTTGACGGCGTGCACGCTGATGGCGCCCACCGGGTCGTCGAGCTTGAACCGCCGCTCCACGACGAAGACGGACTCGATCACGATCACGCCGGCGATGGAGCCGATGACCGCGGCCGCCCATGGGGCGACGAAGGCGCACGGTGCCGTGATGGCTACGAGCCCCGCCAGCATGCCGTTGGCCATCATGCCCGGGTCCGGCTTCCCCGTACGGAACATGATCCAGAACATCGCGATCGTGGCGCCGAAGGCGCCGGCGATGGCGGTGTTCGTAGCGACGACCGCGAACTGGATGTCCGTCGAGGCCAGGGTCGAGGCGGCGTTGAAGCCGAACCAGCCGAACAGCAGGATGAAGGTGCCGAGCATCGCCATCGGGATGTGGTGCCCAGGCAATGCGCGCGGGGTGCCGTCCTTGTCGTACTTGCCGATGCGGGGGCCGAGCACCATCGCGCCGGCGATCGCCGCCACGCCGCCGACCATGTGGACGACACCGGAACCGGCGAAGTCGACGTAGCCCGCACCCATGTGCATCGTGTCCCAGGTCTTCGCCAGCCATCCGCCTCCCCACGTCCAGGCCGCGAACAGTGGGTAGTAGATCGCCCCGCAGAAGAGGCCCCAGCCGACGAAGCTGTTCCACTTCCAGCGCTCGGCCATGGCGCCCGTGGGGATGGTCGCGACGGTGTCCATGAAAGCCACCATGTAGAGGAAGAAGGCGACCAGCGACGGTGTGATGCCCCCGCCGGAGAGGGCCCAGCCGCCCTTCCACAGGAACACCCAGTTGTTGGTCCCGAGCAGCGCGCCGCCGATCGGGTTGTCCAGGCCGAAGGCGGAGAACGAGTAGCCCCCGAAGGCCAACGGGAACCCGACGAAGAAGAAGCCCACGAACCCGAGCCCGAAGATGGCGAAGTTCGTGCTCACGACGTGCGCCGCGTGCTTGGCCCGGCAGAAGCCGGTCTCCACCAGCGCGAAGCCCGCTTGCATGAAGACCACCAAGACGGCGCCGATGACGATCCAGAGGATGTTCGTGGAAACAGCCAAAGAGGCGACGTCAGAGGTCGTCTTGGATGGATCGAATTCCTGTGCTGCGACGGGACTCGCCAACAACAATGCGAGCAATGATCCGCCCACTGTTGCCCCAATGAGAGTTCGTTTCCTCACGATGGTCGTGTTCCTCCTCGTCGAATGGTCTCTGAAGGAGCCCCCTCGACCCAGCCTGAGGACGTTCGCGCCTTCGAGCTCGGACCCTGGGTACCCGGCGCATTGTTAGAAGCCCGTCATTTCGGCCGAGTTCGCCCAACGTTTGCGTTTGGTATCGGCAAACTTTCACATATGTGAACATTGCTGGGCACGAAACGGGATGGAAACGCATCGTTTCGGTTTATGTTGACTCGACGCGCCCGATCCATAGTTTCGTGCCCGGGGGCACCCATTTCCCGCGAGGCATCCGGGCCGCGGCCGCGAGCCGAGCGGTGAGCAGTTCGTCGGCCAAGATGCGTCCGTGCGTCTCCCGCAATTGCGCCGACGCGGTCTCACCGGTGGTTTGATCGGGGCCGCGGGCGTCGCCGTCGTGACGCTGGCCTGTCTGCCTACACGGCCTGACGGCAAGGCCGCACCGGCGTTGTTGCTCGTGCTGCCCGTGCTCCTCACCGCCATCATCGGCGGCATCTGGCCCGCCGTCGTCATAGCGGCGGTCAGCGGCCTCATCCTCGCGGTCGTCTTCCTGCCGCCCATCGGATCCCCGAGCGTCGCCTTCGGCGAGGACGTGCTCGCGCTCGTCGTGTTCCTCGCGGTGGCGCTGGCCGTGAGCGCGCTGGTGGCCGCCGTTCTCGACGCCGAGCGCCGGCGGCTGGCGGCCGACGAGGCGAGGCTGGCCGCGATGGAGGGGGCGGACGAGCAGCGCCGGGCCTTGTTCCGATCGGTGGCGCACGAGCTGCGGACGCCCCTCGGGATCGTCCACGCGACCGGGACGGAGCTGCTCGACGCCGAGGTGGCGCACTCGCCCGAGGTGCAGGAGCACCTGCTGCGCCTCCTGGTCGCCGAGACGTCGCGATTGGCCCGGATCGTCGAGAACCTGCTGGCGATGAGCCGCATCGACGCGGCGGCCTGGCGCATGGAGCGCGAGCCAGTGGACGTCGGTCGCGCCGTCGACGCGGCCGCGGCACGCGTGGCGGGCGGGCGTGACGGGCCGCCGCTGACCGTGGCGGTCCAGCCCGGCCTCCCCGACGTGCTCGCCGACCCGGTCCAGCTCGACCTCGTCCTCACGAACCTGATCGAGAACGCGGTTCGCCACGGTGGGCCGGGTCGACCGGTGCACGTCGGCGCGTCCTTCGAGGGCGATCAGGCGGTCCAGGTCACGGTCGCCGATCAGGGCCCGGGCATCGACCCGGCGGTCGCGGAGCGGGCGTTCGAGCCGTTCGTCACGAGCGGCGACGGACGTTCGACGGGCATCGGCCTGGCCCTGTGCCGGACCATCGTGAACGGGCACGGCGGTACCATCGAGCTCCGTGGCGCACACGGAGGCGGGACCGTCGTCGTCGTCACCCTCCCCCTCTCCTGAGCCGGTCATCCTGGTCATCGAGGACGAGCCGGGCTACCGGACCATCCTCGATGTGGCGCTGTCCGCCCGGGGCTATGAGGTCCTCTTGGTGGGTGACGGCGCGAGCGCGCTGCGCGCCGTGAACGAGCGGAACGTGGATCTCACCGTGCTCGACCTGGGGCTGCCCGACGTCGACGGTGTCGAGCTGTGCCGCCACCTGCGCCGGTTCCTCCGCACACCGATCGTGGTGGTCACGGCGGACGGGGCGGAGGACCGCAAGGTGAGTGCGTTGGACGAGGGGGCGGACGACTACGTCACCAAGCCCTTCTCGATGCCCGAGCTGCTCGCCCGTGTGCGCGCGCAGCTCCGTCACCGCCAGATGGTGGCGGGACTGGCCGACGAGGGCCTGTTTCGCCTCGGACCGCTCGCCATCGACACCGGGGCCCACGAGGCGCGGCTGGACGGCGCGCCGCTCGCGCTGACCCGGAAGGAGTTCGCGCTACTCGAGCTGTTCGCGCGCAACGCCGGGCGGGTGCTCACCCATCGGCAGCTCCTCACCCAGGTGTGGGGCTCCGGTGGCTCGATCGATACGTTGCGCACGCATGTGACGCGGTTGCGCTCGAAGCTCGGAGACGAGCCGGGCGGCCCCCGGATCGAGGTCCACCCGGGCGTCGGCTATCGCTTGCGCGTGGACGGCTGACGTCGACAGACGTCGCCGTCAGGCCAGGAGCGTGTACGCCGGGTTGAGCAGGACGGTCCGGCCGTGCTCCTCGTGGGCCACGCCCTCGAACAGCACGCTGCGGCCGTTCGACATGCCGCCGATCGACCGCCGGCCCGTGAACACGACCGCGAGGTCGCCCGAGCCGTCGCTCACCACGACCTCGAGGGCCGGGATGCCCGACCGTGGCGTGATCCGCATCCTCGTCACCTCGCCGCCGACCCGCGCCGGGACGCGCAGCGTCAGGGAGCCGATCGGCGTCAGCGCCTGCCCGGCGAACCGGTCCTGGAGACGTGCCGAGTCCAGGTCTTCGACGGAGGTTCGCAGCCGCTTGCCGATGTCACGCAGACCCATCACCCTCATTCTGCCAGTTCGACCGTCCGTGCCGCGGGGCGACTACGCGGGCGAGCGTCCGCGTTCGTAGCCTCCCGGCCGTGAGCACGAGGAAGCTGATCATCACCGCGCTCATCTGCGGCCTCGCCATCCTCGTCGCCGGTGGCATCCAGCTGGTGCGCATCTCGCACAACAAGCCTGCGGTCCCCGTGCTCGTCCAGGGTGAGCAGGCCGTCGTCGGCGGCGTCCGGGCGACCGTCACGAACAGCGCACGCGACGACCGCGGCTTCCACGTCGGGGTCGAGCTGTCGGCGCCGTCCGCCTCCACCGTGGCGGTCACGGACTTCACGTTGCTCGTGGGCGGCAAGCTCGAGCAGCCGACGAACACCTCGACGTCCAGCGCCCCGGCCTGCGCGGCCCCGATCGCCCTCCGGACCGCCCCGACTCGGTGCACCCTCGACTTCGAGGATCGCGCCGGCTCGGCCACGCTCGCCTTCAGCCGGGCCGGCGACCAGCGGATCTGGGCCCTCGAGCCGGCCGCGTGAGCGAGCTGGCGGAGTGTCCGGCGGGCCCGCTCGTCCCTGGGTGACCGTGGTGGACGCGGCGTTATCCTGGATGTCGTACCTGCAAGGAGGTGGTCCCGACGGCCGAGGAGTTCGATGTCGTTGTGATCGGCGGTGGTCCTGGCGGCTATGCGGCTGCTCTGTACGGAGCGGCGGCCGGGCTGTCGGTAGCGCTCGTGGAGAAAGAGAAGGTCGGGGGTACATGCCTCCACCGGGGCTGCATCCCCGCCAAGTCGTTCCTCGAGACTGCGTCGGTGAACCGCCACGTCGCCCACGCCAAGGAGTTCGGCATCGACGCCGGGTCGCCGCCGGTCGACTTCGCCGTCAGCCAGGCCCGCAAGCAGCGGGTCGTGGACGGCTTGTGGAAGGGCCTGGCCGGCCTGATCAAGAGCCGCAAGATCGCCTCCTTCGCTGGGACGGGCTCACTCGGCCCGGAGCACGCGGTGACGGTCGAGGGGAGCGACGGGTCGAAGACGGCGCTCCACGGCAAGCACGTCGTCCTGGCCGCCGGCTCGGTCCCGCGTACGATCCCGGGCTTCGATGTCGGCGGTCCGATCATGACCTCCGACGAGGTGCTGATGCTCGACCGCATCCCGTCGCGCCTGGTCGTCATCGGGGGTGGCGCGATCGGTTGCGAGTTCGCGTCGACGTTCGCCGATCTGGGCGCCAAGGTCACCATCCTCGAGGCGCTGCCCAAGATCCTCCCGGGTCTGGATGGTGACGTCGCCAACGTGGTGGTGCGAGCGTTCAAGAAGCGGGGGATCGACATCCGCACCGCGGTGAACGTCACCGGCCACACGCCGAACGACGAAGGCGCGACGGTGGTGCACTTCGGTGACGGGGAGGACCTCGAGGTCGACGCCGTGGTGGTGTCGGTCGGTCGCCGTCCGTACGCCGACGGTCTCGGGCTGAGGGGGACGGCGGTCGCCACCGACGCCCGGGGCTTCGTGGTGGTGGACGACCACTGCCGCACCGCGGAACCCGGCGTCTACGCCGTCGGCGATCTGGTGGACACGCCGCAGCTGGCCCACGTCGGGTATGCCGAAGCCATCCTCGTGATCAAGCAGATCCTGGGCGAGCCGGCGATGCCGGTCATGTACGACCGGGTGCCGTGGGCGATCTACTGCTTCCCCGAGGTGGCCTGGTCGGGCTACTCGGAGGAGGGGGCCAGGGCGGCCGGCTACGACGTCGTGGTGGCCAAGCACCAGTACCGTGCCAACAGCCGGGCTCAGATTATCGGCGAGACGGAGGGACTCGTGAAGGTCATCGCGAAGAAGGACGCCGACGGCACGGCGGGTCAGGTGCTCGGCGTCCACATGGTGGGGCCTTGGGTCACGGAGCAGCTCGGCCAGGGCTACCTCGCGGTCAACTGGGAGGCCACGGTCGCCGAGGTGGCGGAGTTCATCCAGCCGCATCCGAGCCTGTCGGAGCTCTTCGGCGAGACGATGCTGTCGCTCACCGGAAGGAGCCTGAACGCCTGATGGCCGATGTGACTCTCCCCCAGCTCGGTGAGACGGTCACCGAGGGAACGATCACGAAGTGGTTCAAGGCCGTGGGCGACGCGATCGCGGTCGACGAGCCGCTCTTCGAGGTGTCGACGGACAAGGTCGACACCGAGGTCCCCTCGCCGATCTCGGGCACCCTCCTCGAGATCAGGGTCGACGAGGGCGACACGGTACCTGTCGGCGCAGTGATCGCCGTGGTGGGCGATGCCGCCGAGAGAGGCCCCAGTGACGGCGCGGCGGCGCCCGCCGAAACCGCCGCGTCAGCGGCACCGGCCGCGGCCGCCGCGCCAACGGCCCCGGCCCCCGCGGCCGCACCGGCACCGGCCCCCGCGGCCGCACCGGCACCGGCACCGGCCCCCGCCGCCGCGGCACCGGCGCCGCCACCCGCTGAGACCGAGGCGGCCCCGACGCCGGCGCCGGCGCCCGTGGCGGATGAGCCCGCCCCGGCTCCCGAGCCGGCCCCCGCGCCCGCTCCTGCGGCGGCTGTGGCTGCGCCGCCGCCGGCGCCGCCCGCTCCCGCGCCCGACGGCGCGGCGGCTCCCGCCGCGGCCCGGGACGGTTCAGCCGCTCCGCGGAGCGGTGCCGACAGCCGCCTCTTGTCGCCCGTCGTACGCCGGCTCGTCAACGAGCACGGCCTCGACCCCAGCGCGATCCGTGGCACCGGCACGGGCGGCCGGATCACTCGCGAAGACGTGCTCGACCACATCGATCGCACGGGAGCGCAGCCGCAGGTCGCCACGGCGCCGCCGGTCGAGGCGCCCGCGCCGTCGGCGCCCGCGCCGGAGCCCCCGGCCGCGGCGCCCGTCACGGCGGCTGCCCCTCCCACGGCGTCGCCCCGAGCTCCCACGCCGCCCGTCACGTCCGAGGGGGTGACGGGCGCTCGGGACGAGGTCGTCAAGCTGTCCAAGATCCGCCAGCTCACCGGGGAGCACATGGTGCGGTCGAAGGCGGTCACGCCGCACGCGTTCAGCGTGGTCGAGGTGGACTACGCCAACGTCGACCGGACTCGCAACCGGGTGAAGGCCGAGTGGAAGGCCGCAGAGGGCTTCAGCCTGACGTACCTCCCCTTCATCTCCCGGGCGCTGGTCGACGGACTGGCCGAGTTCCCCCACCTCAACGCCAGCCTGAGCGGCGACGAGCTGGTGGTGCACCACGTCGTCGACCTCGGCATCGCGGTCGATCTCGACTATCAGGGCCTGCTGGTACCGGTGATCCGCCAGGCCGAGACCAAGCGCCTGCGGGCCATCGCCAGGGAGATCAGCGACCTCGCCGCCCGCGCCAAGTCGCGCCGCCTCGGTCCGGACGAGATCCAGGGGGGCACGTTCACGGTGTCCAACAACGGCTCGGCCGGCTCCGTCCTGACGGCCGCGATCATCAACCAGCCGCAGGTGGCGATCATCTCGACGGACGCCATCGTGCGCAAGCCGGTGGTCGTCGAGCTGGCGGACGGCAGCGAGGGCATCGGCATCCATCCCGTCGGCAACCTGGCCATGAGCTGGGACCACCGGGCCTTCGACGGGGCCTACGCCGCCAATTTCCTCCTCGCGGTGAAGACCATCCTCGAGACGCGCGACTGGGACGCGGAGCTGTAGCGGTGGGGCGCCCGCTGAGGGTCCGCTGGCTCGGCCGCGTGCCCTACGGCGAGGCGCTGGCCGTGCAGCGCGCCCTGTTCGAGCACGGCGACGAGCAGCATCTCCTGCTCCTCGAGCACCCGCCGGTGTACACGATGGGCGTGCGGGCCTCGATGGACAACGTGCTCACGGACCCGGCGTCGGTGGGGGCCGAGTTGGCCTGGACCGACCGGGGTGGCGACGTCACGTACCACGGCCCCGGCCAGTTGGTGGGCTACCCGGTGCTGACCCTCCCGCCGAAGTGGGGGACGGGCAGCGGGATGGCCGACACCGTCGCTTACGTTCGCACGGTCGAGGACGTGCTGATCGCCGCGCTGGCCGATGTCGGACTTCCGGGCGCCGGGCGTCTGCGGGAGTACCCGGGCGTGTGGGTGGATCCGAGCGGCACCGCGCCCCGCAAGATCGCGGCCATCGGTGTGCGCTTGAGCCGGGGCCGCACCATGCACGGCTTCGCCCTGAACGTGAGTACCGACCTCTCGATGTTCGACCACATCGTGCCGTGCGGCATCACCGACAAGGCGGTCACGTCGCTCGCCGCCGAAGGTGTGCCGGCGACGATGCAGGCGGTCGTGGCCGCCGTCGCGGCGCGGGCGGCGGTGGCCTGGGGCCACGGCGACGTCGAGCGCCAGGACGTGACCTGGCGGCATCG
>Ga0163163_10006355_pt1 | contig 10316 bp, 6 predicted proteins | sample S65metaG_FD_119766 | JGI IMG/M metagenome (GOLD analysis project Ga0163163, IMG submission 119766) | Switchgrass rhizosphere microbial communities from Kellogg Biological Station, Michigan, USA - S6-5 metaG | ecosystem: Host-associated > Plants > Roots > Rhizosphere > Soil | place: USA: Michigan... | reverse complement strand
GCCGTGAGCAGGAAGGACGCGCGCACCACCGAGTCGCGGAGCCACCAGCTGAACGGCGGATGCTGCACCAGCAGATCGAACCAGCGGCGCCTCGCCCGCCCGTGTCGCGGCGCCGGCTGGGCCTCGCTCAGGCTCTGCAGCCCTTGCTCGTAGTCGCGCGCCAAGCGCCCGAACGCCAGCGCCAGCAGCCCTGCCGTCGCCAGCACGCCCAGGCCAGCGAGCGCCCATGACCCGAGCGATCCGCCTCCAGCCACGGCGTCGTCCAGGGAGGCGAACCAGAGCGGAGGCAGGAAGCTGACCCACCAGGAGTCCGTGCTCAGCTCGAATTTGCCTCCGTAGCGAGCGATCAACTGCGGGACCACCTGGCCGCCGAGCGTGAGCGAGATCGCCACCAGAACCTGCGCCGCCGTCATCAAGCCGTTGAGCCGCTCGCGCCCGAACCAGCGCAGGCACAGTTGATAGACGACCACGACGCAGCCCGTGCAGAACAGCGCCTCGAGCGTGACGGAAACGGCGTGAGAAATCAGGAAGAGCCAGCTGCCCGCTGGCATCGCCACGCCCGCGATGAAGGCGCCCAGGTTCAGCGCCGCGGCGAGCCACAGCGAGACCTCGACCAGCACGCGGATCTTTGCCCAGAGCATGCTGCGCGGCGCAACCGGGCGGTGCAGCAGGATCTCCGCCTCTTGCTCGTTGAACAGCACCTCCCCCCCGGAAGCTGCCACGAACATGCCCAGGAACAGGAATGTCATGGCATGCAGCGAGGCGGAGAGCACAAAGAGCGAGCGCTCCCAGAAGGCGAACGCGCTGCAGCCCACGAACGTATACACCGCCAGCGTCCAGAACAGCTTGACGCCGATCGACCTCGGCGCGGACGACCGGCGCAGACCGCGCGAGGTCCGGCCACGCAGGAACAGCGTCAGGAACAGCCGCCGCAGCGCCCGCGCGGTCTCGGCCGGCTCGCTCTCGGCGCTCGCCGCGCCGCTCATGGCGGAAACGTCTTGGCGAATTCGGCGGCTCGTTGCTCCAGCTCCGCGCCACCGGTCAACTCCGTGAACAGCCGCTCCAGCGTGCCCGCGCCGTTCTCCGCCACCAGCGCGTCCGGGGCCCCGTCGAGCAGCAGCCGCCCCTTGTCGATGATGATCACGCGGTCGCAGACCCGCTCCACGACATCCAGGATGTGCGAGCTGTACAGGATCGTCTTGCCTTCGCGCGCCAGGGTCTGGATCAGCGCCTTGAAGCCGACCGCCGCGTTGGCGTCGAGCCCGTCGAGCGGCTCGTCGAAGAACACCACCGGCGGGTTGTGCAAGAGCCCCGCGGTGATGACCACCTTGCGGCGCATGCCCTTCGAGTACGCGCCGAGCAGCTTCTCCGTCAGAGTGTCGAAGGCGAGATCAAAGAACGCGATGAACTGCCGGATGCGCGGCTCGGCGACTTGCTTGGGGATGCCGTACAGCGCCGCGATCATCTCCAGGTACTCGAGCCCGGTGAGCGACTCGAACACCGCGCCGGACTCGGGCACGAAGCCCACGTGCCGCTTGACCTCGATCGGCTGGCGGCGCAGATCGAAGCCGCAGATATTCGCCGTCCCCGACGAGGGCTCCAGCATGCCCGTGAGCATCTTCAGCGTGGTCGACTTACCGGCGCCGTTGGGCCCCAAAAAGCCGACGATCTGCCCGGCGGGCACCTCGAACGAGAGCTCGTTGACGGCCGTTTGTGCGCCAAAGCGCTTGCTCAGCTTCTGAACCGAGATCATGGCGCCGTGCTTGCCCCAATACTGGACGGCGCCATCCCGACACGGCTCATTGGACAGGCAACGTGCCGGTGTCCCAGTGCTCCACCAGCTTGGCGTCGCTCACGCGGAACATGTCGAACCAGGTGCTCGCATAGGGAGCGGCGGCATTGGTGTACGAACGCACGGTCGCGAGTACGACCAGGTCGCCCTCGGCGATCATCTGGATGAAGTTGGCGACGGTGGGCTGCACGGCCTTCGGCTGCGCAAACTGGCGAAAGAACGTCAGGAAGCCCTGCAAGCCCGTGTTCGCTTGCGGGTTGTGCTGAATGTAGCCATCCGCCAGGAACTGCGGGGCTTGCTCCACCTGCTGCGCGTCGAGCAGCGTGCGCCACATGTCGTAGACCAGCCGCTTGTTGCCGGCGAGCTGCGCGTCGTTGCTGGCGAGCGAACCCTCCTGATCGGAGTTCTGCTCCGGTGGCACATAGGCGCGCGGACTGCCCCCGGCGGGCAGAACCGCCGGATCCCAGTGCTCGGCGATCAAGGCCCCCTCGAAGCGAAACAAGTCGAACCAGGTGGTCGTGTACGCGCGGGGCTGGTTGCGTTCGTCCACGCGCGCCACGGCCACGAAGTCGCCCTCCGCGACGATCGCGACGAGCTTCGCCTGCACGCGCTCCTGCACCGGGAGCGCTGCCCCCAGGCTGGAGAAGTATGCCAGCACGCCGGCGCGCCCCGTGTCGGCGTTCGGGTTGTGCTGAATGTAGCTCTCCGCAAAATATTGCTGGGCGGCCTGCGTGTCGCGCGCCTCGATCAGCGTGCGCCACATGTCGTAGACGCGCCGCTTGTTGCTCGCCAGCTCGGGGACAGCGCTGGCGAGCAGCAGCTCGTGATCGGGATTTTCCACGACGGGCAGCGCCGGCTGCAAGGCAGCAGCTGCCGGCGCCGTCATCATCCCTGCTGAGCCGCCACTTGCGGGCAGCACGGGTGCAACCGTTTGCTCGGGCGCTCCGGGCGCGGCGCCTGACGCGGGAGCCGTGGCGCCCGTGCGGTTCTCACCACTGGAACAGGCCAGCACCGCTCCCAGACCCGCCGTGAAGATATGAAATTTGCTCATCTCGCCGCTCCCCGAGCCGCAGCCGGGCTCGGACCGAAGCTAGCGCGACCCGAGGCACGCCCACAAGCCTGGAGCGCGGGCGGGCTCGGACCTGCCGAGCCCGCATGGGGGCGCTTCAGAGCTTCGGCGGCTCGAGCTTCGGCAGGGTCGCCGGCTTCGGCGCATCCAGACCCTTGCCTGGATCCAACGACTTCGTCGGATCGAGCGGCTTGGCTGCAGCACCGCCCTCCAGCTTGAGCGTGATGCGCTCGTTCTTGCGGCGCGCGGTCTCGCTGTCCGCGGGCACCAGCGGCTCGCCGCCGCCGTAACCGCGCGCGGTGAGCCGCGCCGCAGCGACGCCGTGCAGGACCAGGGCATCGCGCACCGCATTCGCGCGCTCCGTGCTCAGCGTCATGCCGGAGGGACCGGAGTCCGCGGTATGACTCTGCACCTCGATGCGCCCGATCTCCGGGTGCGCCTCGATGAACGGCGCCAGCTCCTGCACCGTTATCAGCGCCTCGCGCGAGAGCTTGGCGGAGCCCTCGGGGAAGGTGATCGGCGCGACCAGGTCCAGCTGTTGCTTGCCGATGCGCACGCCGGGCTTGCTCGGCACGGGCGCGAGCACGAAGCGCTGGTCGAGCTCTTGCAGCGGCTCCACCCCGAGCTTGGTGACGCTCTTCAGGTAACCGGGAGCCTGGATGGTGATGCTCGTCGTACCGGGCGGAACGTTCTCGAAGCGGAATGCACCGACCTCGTCCACCTGCAGCTCCAGCTCGCGGCCGAGCACGTCGGTGATCCGCACCGAAGCGCCGCCGACAGCCTCGCCGCTGACGTTATCGGTGACGCGGCCATTGATGTTGCTCACCTTGGGCGTGGGCTCGAGCTGACAGGTCAGCGGCGTCACGCCCGGCAGCGGATCCGCCGCGGCGGCAGCCGGGCTGGAGGCGAGCCCGCGACCGCTTCCTGGGGCCACGACGTCGGGCGCAAACGCGGCGGGCGCGGGCGGAGCAGCCGGCGCCGGGGCTCCGGGTGCCGCAGGCGACACGGGCGCCCCCGCGGCGCTCACGTCCACGCTGCAAGTGCTCTCCTTGTAGCCGGGCGCGCTGATGCGGAAGGTGTAGCGACCTGGTTCCAGGGGCCCGGTGACGAAGCGCCCCTCGCTGGTCGTGATCAAGCCCGTGAGGTCGCGGCCGTCGAAATGGATCAGCGCGTCCGCGATCGCGGTGTTGGTGTCCTTCTCGATCACCAGACCGTGCACGGAGAGCTCGGCAGCCGCGGGGGCAGCCGCTGCAGGCGCGGCGATCTGCTGGATCTCCACCTTCGGGTGCGTGTCGCCCGCGTAGCTGAGACCGAACCACACCGTCCAGGGCGCTTCCGGCGCAACCTCCACCAGGAAGTCGCTGGCGGCACCCGTCGCCAGGTCCATGGCGCCGGTCAACCCCAAGCCCTCGGGCCACCACGACGCCGCTTGCCAGGGCAACACACGCAACCCGGCGCTCAGGCGCGAAGGTGTGGTCGAAAACTTGGCGCGATCGCGCAAGCAGCTATCGCCAACCAGGTTCGTCTCGCGCTGACACGTGTAGCCCTGACGGTTGGCGGGGATGTCGATGCTCCACTCCAGGAACGGGCGCGCCGTGCTGAACGTACCTTCCGCGCCCAGCCCGAACTGCAGGAAGTCCACGCGATTGATGTCGAGCGCGAAGCGCTCGATGCGATCGATGGTGCGCCCCTGCTGCTGCTCGAAGTCTTTGACCAGATTTCCGGAGTTGTCGAAGTAGTACGCAAAATTCATGTGCGCGCGCAGCGGGATCGGGTCCTCCGCGCGGCGCGAGAAGTCCGCGGTACCAAGCGCGCGGATCCCCATGTTGATCGAGTCGATACCCGAGATGCCCACCTGACCGCTGCCGGTCGAGAACCCCAGATCGAGCGCGCCGCCCGCGCTGAAGATCTGTCCGTGCTCCGTGGGCGTGAACAGCTTCACGCCCAGGTTCCAGTCGCCCACGACCTGCTTCAGCTGATCCACGGGGCGATTGGTCGAGGTGCTGTGCGAGAAGACACCGGCGTACGCCTCGAGGAAGTTGGTCAGGCTCGCCGACAGGAACAGATCCGCGGAGACGCGACTGATGTCATCGCTCAGATCCGCGCCCTGGCCGTTGCTGGGGCACGACGGACACAGAAACCCCGCGCCGCTGTAGAAGCCCGTGAGCAGCGAGAAGCGGAACGTCCCCGGAGCGCCGGAGTCGGCGCTCATCACCCGCATCATGCCGGTCGCGCCGAGCAAGCCGCTCGTCAGCGAGAGCGAGCGCTCGCGCTCTTCGGGCGCGCGCTGTCGCTTCTCGCTGCTGTCCGCGGGGCTCGCGGCGGCGGCCTCGCTGCCCTCCTCGTCGGGGGGCTGCGCAGCTTCCGTCTCCGCCCACTCCGGGGGCGCTGCCAGAGGTGCGGCGGGAGCGCCGGGCGCGGCCGGCGGCGGCGCATCCGAGGCGGCGCCCGGTGGCGGATCGGCAGCGGCCTTGGGCGGTGGATCCAGACCTTGTGCACCAACGGGGAATGCCAGGGAGAGCGTGGAGCAACCGATCAGTCTCGAAAGCCACCGGGACAACGTCATCTAACCGCGCAGTGTTATTGCTCGGCCGGACCTCTGCAAGTTGCTCGAGGATGGTCCAGCTCGTTATGCTGGCCGCGAAGTGGCCGAACCCCTTATTCAAGTCGAAGGTTTGCGAAAAACCTATCGGCAGGGCTTTTGGATGCGGCGGGTGGAGGCGGTGCGAGGCATCAGCTTTCAGGTCACCCAGGGCGAAGCCTTTGGCTTTCTGGGCCCCAACGGCGCCGGCAAGACCACCACCATCAAGATCCTGATGGGACTGATGCGTCCCACCGGGGGACGAGTGCAGCTCTTCGGACTGCCCGTACCGCACCGGCGCAGCCGCGAAAAGGTCGGGTTCATGCCGGAGAACCCATATATTTACCCGTACTTGACGCCGTGGGAATTCGTGGAGGCCTGTGCGCGTCTCTCTGGATTGCGCGGCGCCGCGCTGCGCGCCCGCGTGCAGCGCGTGCTCGAGCAAACGGGCATCGCCTACGCCGCCACGCGCCAGGTGCGACGCCTCTCCAAAGGCATGGTGCAACGCACCGGGCTCGCGGCCGCCCTGGTCGCAGATCCCGAGCTGCTCGTGCTCGATGAACCCATGAGCGGCCTCGATCCGACCGGACGCAAAGAGGTGCGCGACTTGATCCTCGAGGAGCGCCGGCGCGGACGCACAATCTTTTTCTCCACCCACATCCTCTCGGACGTCCCTCAGCTTTGCGACCACGTCGCCATTCTGCAAAAAGGGCAGACGGTGCTCGCGGGGCGGCTGGAAGAGCTGCTCACCGGGCAGGTCCTGCGCACCGACATCTCGCTCGCGGGCGAGGCGGCGGAGCTTCGTGGCGAGTGGGAACGGCGAGGCCTTCACGCCCGCTCCGAAAAGGGTCAGCTCGTGCTCGAGGTGCCCCCGCAGGTCGCGGTCGCCGAAGTGCTGAAAGACGCGCTCGCGCGCCGCCTCGAGGTGCTGGAGGTCGCGCCGCGCTACCAGTCGCTGGAAGAGCTGTTCGTGAGCAAGGCCCAGGCCGGTGATTGAGCCTCAGAAGCTGCCGCTCACGCCCGTCCCGGCGCCGTCCGACAGGATCCAGGGCTGCACCTGCAGGCGCCGCGCCGGCGCGGCTGGCGCCTCGCGCGGAGCTGCCCCGCCCACCTCGTCTGCCACGTACAGGCCTGCGCCCGTCATCAGACCCAGCCCGCCCAGAGCCACACCGCCGATCCCCGCGTAGAACACCTCGCGCGATCCGCCATTGGCGACCATGAGCGCGAAGCCAGCGCCGGCACCGATACCGCCCGCAATCACCATGCGCTTCGCCCAGCGCTCGAGCGCGCTCGGCTCCGCCAGCAAACTGGCTGCGCTCTGGTTTTGTTTGGGTTGGCGCTGAGCGGCATCGTTCGGCGTTACAGCCCGCTCGCGCGACAGCTGGTCAGGGGAGTGCGCGCGCGACGCGGGAGCGAGCAATTGCGCCGGGATCGACAGACCGATCGTGCGGTGCTCGCCCTGCGCGATGCGCCAGTGGTCGACCTGGCGCACCTCTCCCTCCACCTCGACGCTGAGGGCGTGGGTGCCCGGCTGAACGGGAAACGCCACACCCACGCGCGAGGGCGAGACGGCTTCGCCGTCGAGGCTCAGGCTCACCGACGCGGGCAGCGCCGCGCTGGTCACGATCTGGAGCCAGCCGAGCCGCTGCTCCAGCTCCCGGCGCTCCACGGCCCCCACCGCCTGGGCTGCACGCGAGCTGGGGGACTGGCTCTCCATCAGCTCGTCATAGCTGTCGAGCGCGGCCACCCACTGACCCACGTGAACCTGAGAACGCGCCAGGCACAACCAATCTTCGGGGCGCCGCTGTTTGCGCTCGACCTCGCCCATCAGCGCCGCGGCGGCGCTCCAGCGCCCGCGGCGGCAGGCGCCAGCGGCCAGCTCGGCCGCGGACGGACGCTGCTGCTGGATGTCCGAGCGCGCCGACTCGGCACGCGCGCTCGGTGCTCCCGCCAACAGCACCGCTGCGCTCGCTGCGCAGCCGGCGCGAACCAAGATCGATCGATGAGCCATGCGGCGTGCTCCGGTGTGTGGGTGTGGGTGACCGGCGACTCCAACCGCTAGCGTAATCTGGAGGGGACGGGCGGGCAATCCGTCGCCGGTGACCCCGAGCGATCGGCCTGGACCGATTCAGCGGACGGCGCGTTTCCGTGCCACGATCCCGTGGAGCGCGCGCCAGTCCGCGCCGCCGAGCTCGCGCAGCAGGATGAGGACCAGCAGATACACGCCGCCCACCAGCAGCGCGAGCAAGGGCGTGAGGATCGGCCTGGCCGCGGGCAAGAGCCGCGCGACGCCCACGGCGCCAGCGAGCGCCGCCAGCACGCGCAGCACACTGGCGGCGTCAACCACTGCGCCCGCCACCTTGCGAACCAACAACCCGGCCACCAGCGTCGCGGCCAGCAGGGCCACAGAGGTGGCGAGCGCCGTGTTCCAGAGCAGCTCGGGACCGAAGGGCAACCCTCGCACCTCCCCCAGACACAACCCGACCACGAGCAGACAGGCGAGCCCCGTCACGATCAGACTGAGCCGCTGTTGCGCCACGCTGTTCAGCACGGCGGTGAGCACGCCCAGCAGCGCCAGGTTGCCCAGACCGAGCGCCAGCACCTGCATCGGCGCGGCTGCCAACGTGGCCGCTTCGGCGCCGAACACGAGCCGCAACAGCGGACCCGACAGGCCGCAGGTCACGCTCACGATCAGACCCGCCGTGATCAGCGCCAACCGCACGCCCTGCCGTACGTAACGGGCCAGCGCGACGGCGTCCGCATCGCGGTGCGCGCGCGCCAGCATCGGAAACAGCACGATGCTGACCGAGATCACGAGCTGATAGGGCAAGAAGCAGAAGAGCTGGGTCGCGCGGTACGCGCCGACGAGCGGATCGGCGGCGGTGGGGTCGAGCCCGGCTCGCAGCGCGGCGTCCGCGCTGAAGCGACGGAGCAGCAGCTGATCGGCCTGGAAGAGCAGATTCAGGAGCACCTGCCCGACCAGGATCGGTCCGATGTAGCGCAGATAGCTCGAGCCCTGTCGCTGCGCCGGCGCCGCGCCCCCTGCCCCGAGCCCCACCTTGCGCCCCGCGACCAGCAGCACCAGCAGCGAGCTCCCGGCGAAGCCGAGCGCGGCTCCTTCCACGCCGCCGAGTTCGGACGAGCCCCAGCGCTCGAACGCCAGCGCCCCGCCGATCAACCCCAGCGTGCGCAGCGTCGCCGCCAGCGCGTCCAGCCCCGCTTGAGACAGGAAACGCGTCTGCCCGTTCAGCGCGCCCACCAGCGGCGCATACAGACCATAGATCAGCAGCACGAGGCTCAGCACCCGCAGCGCCGTCACGATATGTCCGGCACCGGTCCAGACGCCCAGGCTGGGTGCCAGCGCCAGAAAGCCTGCTCCCAGGAGCAAGGCGAGCACTCCGTGCACCTTCAACGTGCGCCGCAGCACCTGCGCGCGCGAGCCATCTGAAGCGGTGGCGACGGCATGGCTCACCCCCTGGATCGAGGCGGCCACGATCGGATTGTAGACGATGCTCGCTGCCGCCAGCGCGCTCGATAGCGCGCCATAGCCTTCGAGCCCGAGCACCTGCTTGAGCGCCACCTGCTGCACGAGCCCGGTCAAAATGAAATAGATTTTTGCCGCCGTCACGGCGAGCCCGCCGCGCCCTGCGCGCTGCCCGGCATCCGCGGAATCGGCTCCAGGGCTCGCCGGACTGCTCGGCTGGGACTGCGAGCTTTCGCCCTCCACGAGCTGCTGCATCGAGTCCGGCTCTTACGGAAAAGCCAGGCCCGAGACCAGCTTCTGCCTCGACAGCGCGCGCAAACGACGATCGAACGGCGTCGCTGGGGGACCGCATGATGTTTTTTGCGCAAACACTCTTGACCTTGGCGCTGCGCCAGCTAGCCTCCGCCCCGTCTTCCAGCTTAGCTCAGTCGGTAGAGCAGGCGGCTGTTAACCGCCGGGTCCCAGGTTCGAGTCCTGGAGCTGGAGCTAAAAAAAGAGCCCGCGTATGCGGGCTCTTTTTTTTGCTGCAGCTCCAGGACTCGGACCTAACGGCGGATCCGTGAGACTTGCAGCTCGCTGAGCGGCGCGGAGTGGGCGCTGGGTCGCCGGTTTCGAGGGATGGCTTGTTTGATCAGGCCCTTCTTCTCGAACGCCCGCGGCGGGCGTTCTCGTTTCCGCTTGGATTGCTCGAGGGACGATGTCGCTTGTGTGGACGTGTGCCAACATCGCGTTGGGAAGCTGAGCCGCTAGGAGGCGATCGCCTGCATGCTCGAGAGTGCTCTCACCGCCGTAGTCGATGACAGGATCTGGGCGCTGGAGCGGCACGTTTGGTTCAGCGGTGCGCGGCTGCGCGCTCGCACGACGGTCGTGCGCCTCGATGACGGTAGTTTGCTGCTGCACACGCCGGCGCCTCCCAGCGACGCTTTGGCGTGAGCAGCTGCGGGCGCTGGGGCCCGTGCGCTGGTTGGGGTGCCCAACTGCTGGCATCATCTCGGCGCGCCCGCGGCGGCGGCGCGTCCCGCTTCGGCACTGGCCAGGAACAAGGCGCTGAAGCTCCATGTGGACATCCACGACGGTCAGTTCGGCGAGCAGGTTCCCGAGTTCGAGGCCTTGCCGCTCGAGGGCGTGCCCTTCTGGGATGAGACAGTGCTCTACCATCGGCCCACGCAAACCTTGCTGGGCGCAGACATTGTCTGTTCGGCTGGCTCCAAGGACCACTGGACCTGGCGTTGTGGCGCGCGCCTGACCGGCTGCTACGGACGAGTGCGCGTACCTCCCGACGCCAGGAAGAAGATTCCGGACAAGAGCGCGGCCGCGCGCTCCCTCGGCGACATTGTCGAAGAAGGTTGCGTCGATCACCTCGCACGAGCCTGGCGCCTGGAGGGCGTGG